>Ga0114997_10000689_pt1 | contig 28203 bp, 25 predicted proteins | sample ArcticOcean_MG_C_2_FD_87045 | JGI IMG/M metagenome (GOLD analysis project Ga0114997, IMG submission 87045) | Marine microbial communities from western Arctic Ocean - ArcticOcean_MG_CB4_136 | ecosystem: Environmental > Aquatic > Marine > Oceanic | place: Arctic Ocean: Canada Basin | collected... | reverse complement strand
CGAGGGTTTGGACTTTGGCGAGGGGCCGCGATGGCATAACGGCCGGCTGTGGGTGTCGGATTTCTTCCGCCACGAGATCCTCTCGTTCACGCCCACCGGCGATCGACGTGTTGAACGAGTCCTTGACGACCAACCCAGCGGGCTCGGCTGGCTACCCTCGGGCGAGCTCCTCGTTGTCGCCATGACATCTCGCCAGGTTCGGCGCATCGATGCCGACGGGTCCGAGCAGCTGCACGCGGACCTCGCCCACATTGCCGCTGGTGACTGCAACGACATGGTCGTTGATGGCGTCGGCAACGCCTATGTGGGCAACTTCGGGACCGGTGGTCGAGCCGACCTCGCGCTGGTGCGGCCCGACGGCTCCACCGCGGTCGCAGCGGCGGACCTTCATTTCCCCAACGGCTCGGCGATCACCCCCGATGGGGCAACGCTGATCGTCGGCGAATCAATGGGGCGACGTTATTCCGCATTCCCGATCCACGACGATGGTTCGCTCGGCGAGCGCCGGGTCTGGGCGGAGGTCCCTGGCATGGCGCCCGACGGTTGTGCGCTTGATGCCGATGGTGCGATCTGGATGGCCGACGCGATTGGGGCCGGTGGATGTCACCGTGTCACGGAGGGCGGCGAGATTGCGGCAACCGTCGTTGCGTCCCAGCCCGTCTTCGCCTGCGCGCTCGGCGGGCCTGAGCGCCGCACCCTCTACCTGGTCACCGCGCCCTCACACGGAGAAGAGGTGTGCGCCGGCAAGGGTCTTGGTCGGATCGAGACCGTCGAGGTCGACGTTCCTGGCGCGGGCTGGCCGTGACGACGAGGTGATCAGCCCGCGGCGGGCGGGAGCGTCGCGACCACGTCGACGAGCGTGGGATCAAAACTCAGGAAGCCGCTGATTGGTTGACTCTCCGGGAGCGGAGCTTCGTAGCTCCAGGCAACGTCTTCTACGACAACGTCGTCGAGGTGAGCGGACCAGTACATGGACTCGCCCTTGTAGTTGCAATAAGAAGTTGTGGACGACGGGCGGAGCACGTCGGCCAGAACGGCAGATTTGTTGACGTAGAGCTTCGGCTCCAGCGACGTCTCGAAGAGGACCACGGTGTCGTCGGTGTCGACGAGTGTTGTGTCAGCGATGGACACGACAAGCCGGCGGGTTGTCGGCCGACAGTCCACGCGGTGGTACGGATTCGGCGGATAACTCACAAGGCGGCGTCCCTCCTCGATCCACGTATCGACCGCGTCCCACGGCACGTGGACATAACCCGGGGCTTCAGGTTCAGGTTCGTGCGGAAGATCGATGACCAGATCGGCGGGAAACACGTAGGCGAGCGGACGGCCGACTCGGTGAACCATGAGCGCGGATTCCGTGTCGATCACGACGTCGTCGCCAAGCAGGGCCTGGATTCGACGCGGATGCGGTTCGACGAAGACAAGATTCTTCGGGAGTGGTGACGAGAATCGGCCCGCCGGGTCGGCTCCGAACGGGCCGCGGGCAGCAGTGAGACTCACATCGAACTCCGATAGTCGGCCGGCGATTCCGGATCGGCGAAGGCCCGGACCATTGCCTCGACCGTGAACGACGCGAGCAGGTCGCCCCCTTCGTTGTAGACACGGCACTCGGCGTGGGTCATGCCGTCGCCAGCGAAGGTCGAGCGGTGGTGGTAGAGCATCCATCGATCGGCGCGGACCTCGCGATGAATCGAGAGTGAGATCGCGTTGATGGCCGTTGACAATGTGCGATGGGCCTGATCTTGCCCGATTCCCGTGTGAGGTCGGAGCGCGGCAGCGATCGGCATATGTCCGGCGAATTGGGCGAGCAGTCCGGCGTGGATGGGTGGATCGTCAGGAACGTCGCGGAAACGGACCCAGGTGTTGAGCTCGGGCGGCCCGACCGGCGCTTCAGGATCTCCGGTGTACGCGTTGTCGACGACGCGGAGGTCGCGTCCGGTGACGCCCATGTCGTAGGGCGTGGAATTGTAGGGGCCAGCAGTATCCGGCGCGGGATCGACGTGGCGGATCACATCTGGAGCGATGGTGTCGAGCAGAACAGTGCCGAATGCCGCGGTGCGGTCGCCCTGTGTCGCGGCTGCGCGCAGTGACGAGAAGGTACGGCCGTCAGTGACCGGATCGAGCTCGATGTCGTACGGAGCAGTAGCGTCGGCGCTACGGACGAAGAGCATCGATGCAGACGCCACCCGTCGACCCGGGGCGTGCCGCGATGCCGCAACGATTGTCTGCCCGAGTATCTGGCTTCCTTCGACGATCGGCCGTCGCCAATCGGCGCGCACGTCGCTGCGGTAGCGGTTCTCGGACTGAGGCTGCACATCGAGGATGTCGATCAACTGGGCTGCGTCGCCCCAGTTGGGGAACCTCTTTGTCGTGATGTCACGTTTCTCGTCGCCATTGACAGTGTCGACAATTTCGAGATGGCATAGCTCAGAATCGAAACGGACGTAGCCAGCTAGGTCGCCGGTTCCCTCAACAACCAATCCGTTCGTGTGTGCAAGCTCAGACGGGGAGACGTCGTCGCGGGGGAACCACAGCTGCGGTTCAGTGCCCTGTTTCTCGATGCGGATCGCAGTCGTGGACTGGCCGACGATGTCTTCGCTCGCCGTGGCGCGCACCGGGTAGCCGACCTCGGAGCGGGATTCGACGGACATTCGTGCACCGTAGCCGGACTCTGCAGGGGGTAATGGTGTCTCGGGCCCGATGTACTGGTTTTGGTATATGTGTGATGGGGTCTCGCACTGAAGGGCTGGACGACATACGCTGTAAGGAGAGCGAAGCACAGCGGAAGGCGCAGACGATGGCAATCACAGATCTTGAAGGCAGTTTCCGGAGCAACGAGGAGATTGTCGGGCGCGTCGATATCAACGACCCGAACGCGATTTTGTCGGTCACGACGCTTGATGAAACCGAACTCATCCATGCCGTGCAGGACAACGCGGAAGCGATCTTCACCTGGGGCTACGACAAGGGCGAACGAGCCAAGCTCGACAAGCTCTACGAAAAGGCGAAGACCTCTCAGTGGAACGCAACAACGGATCTCGACTGGACGACCGACGTCGACATCGAGAAGATGATCCGCGAGCAGAACGAGACCTTCAACCCCGGCGCCACGAGCCTCGTGCCCCCCTTCGATGTCAGCGGCACGCCGCTCGCGAACTGGGGCGACAAGGAGTTCCTGGAGCTCGGCATCGAGTCGCAGAATCATCTCCTGAGCCAGTTCATGCATGGCGAGCAGGGTGCACTGTTGTGCACCGCGAAGATCGTCGAGACTGTGCCGTGGATCGACGCCAAGTACTACGCCGCCACCCAGGTGGTCGACGAGGCTCGCCACGTCGAGGTCTTCTCTCGCTACCTCGATGAGAAGCTTGAGGGCAACTACCCGATCAACGCCCACCTGCGGATGCTGCTCGACGACATCATCAACGACAGCCGTTGGGATATGACATACCTCGGTATGCAGATCATGGTCGAGGGTCTCGCCCTCGCCGCGTTCGGCATGTTGCACTCGACAACGAACGAGCCGCTGCTCAAGAAGCTGCTTCGTTACGTCATGAGCGACGAAGCCCGCCACGTGGCGTTTGGTGTCCTCAGCCTCGAGGAGTACTACCAAGAGCTTTCGTCGGCCGAGCTTCGTGAGCGCCAAGAGTTCGCGTTCGAAGCTGCCGTTCGTATGCGCGACCGTTTCCTCCAGCAAGAGGTGTGGCAGCGCTACGACATCGACATGGCGCCGCTCATCCCGCTCATGCAGCAGGACCCCGGTCGTATCCTCTTCCAGCAACTGTTGTTCTCGAAGATCGTCCCGAACTGCAAGAAGCTCGGCCTGCTCGACGCCGGTGTGCCCGAAGGACAAAAGGGCTGGCTCCGCGAGCGCTTCGAAGAGATGGATGTCATCCAGTTCGAAGACTTCGTCGACACCTCCGAGGAGTTCGGCGATCTCGACGCGGTTGAGCAAGACCGCGAAGAGGCTTCGGCCTAACCGCTCAAGCGATGTGGCGTACGTCGGACTCGTTTGGTTCGACGGCCCGCTCGACCTCTACGGAGCGTTCGAGCAGAAACTCATAGGGCAGATAGCTCACGCGATGCTGGCGCCCCGGGGTGGGCGGCAGAAGCTGCGACATCTGCAGCAGGTTCCAGCCGTCGCGTAGAGCGTCGACGCCCGTGATGTAAGGCGGTTTGTCGCCGCGATCGGGAAGGCCAGGCCCCTGTCCGTCGGTGCCGTCGTGAAACGCCCACGCCACGACATTGCTGTCGAACGCTGAGTCACTCGTGTAGAGCTGAAGCACTTGCTGGCGGGTGATGGTCATCGGCCCGCCTGCTCGGCATTTGCTCGGTGGCGGTCGATGCGGGTGTGGTACCAGTCGACATCGAAGTTGGTATCGCCGGCCATATAACGGAAGATCCGCACTCGTTCCATCACCTCGAGGCGGTACTCGCCGTCGAAGGACCAGGCATGAGGTTGGCGAAGCTCCTGGGCCACGCTCTGGCCGGGGGCAATCGTCGCGAAGATGTGATCCCAGTCGCCATGGACAACGTCGTCGTAGTTGCTGGTATCCCAGTGACGGACCTGTGGTTCGCTGGGGTTCAGTCGGATCTTGAACATCCGACGATCGACTTCAGAGGGGTTTGCCCGGCCGGCATGCCACATCCCCGAGTGGAAGATGAGCACGGTGCCCGCCTCGCCGGAGAAGAACTTTTCGCCGGCGATGTGCTGATAACGAGCCACGCTGTTTTCGTGGATGTTGCGGAGATGGCTGCCCGGCACGAAGCGGGTGCCGCCTGCGCCTTCGGCGACGTCGTGCGGAAAATAGAACACCTGAATATCGAACGCGGGGTCGTTGGAGTCGATCGCGGCGTCGCAATGAAGATGTTGTTGGTAGGTGCTGCCAGCTGGCAAGAAGTGGATGGCGTGGTGGTCGTACAGCGGATCGGGACCGGCGAGCGACAAGATCGCGCCCGCGACTTCCGGTGTCTCCAGCATCTGGCGGAGTGCACTGTCGGCGGGGTAACACGCTGAGAGGGGAGTGCCAGATTGTGGCCGCAGCGGGTCGTTTGTTTTATAGGCGCCGAAGGGCTTGAGGTCGGCCATTTCTGCGAGGGCCGCATCGTTGATCTCGGCTGGAACGACAGCGTCAAAGCGCAGAAAGCCGTTGGTCAAGAAGTGCGCGACGTCGAGCGTGCTGAGGAGCTTTGGCGAAGCCATTCCCTCCTTCCTAGCGCAGTCCGAGCCCGACACCCAGATGGAATAGGGCTGGGTAAGGTCCGTGCATGAACCACGTATGGGGCGATGAGGCTCGACGACTCACCGATGAAGTGACCGTCTTGGTGGGTACAAGTAACGGCGGTTACCCGAGCGGGAACTCCCTCGTGATTCAGGGTTCGGCCGAAACGGTCATCATCGATCCCTCGGTTGACGTGGTCGCCAAGGGTGGTGCCGGGGTGCCGGTCGACGCGGTCATCAATAGCCACGGACACGAAGACCACATGGCGGGCAACGGCTTCTTCTCCGACGTTCGGCTCCATATCCATGAAGCCGACCTCGTGGCGGCCCAGAGCCTTGATGGACTGATGGAGATCTACGGCTTCGAAGGCCAAGAAGAGGTGGACGCTCGCCAGACGTTCGTCGAGGAGTTTCACTTCACGGACCGACCCGACGCCCAGGGTTTCAGCGACGGGCACCAATTCGACCTCGGCGGGATCACGGTCGAGGCCGTGCACTTACCCGGTCACACCCGCGGCCACAGCGGGTTCCGAATCCCGGGCGTGTTCTTCCTCTCCGACATCGATCTCACCGGGTTTGGCCCCTACTACGGCGATGTGTGGAGCGACCTCGACGACTTCGAAGCGAGCCTGCATCAGGTGCGCGACGAAGAGGCCGAGTTCTATGTGACCTTCCACCAGAAGGGCATCATCGAGGGCCGCGAGACATTCGTCGAGATGCTCGACAAGTACCTGTCGGTGATCGACCGTCGCCACAACACGATGCTCGAGTTTCTCGCTGAGCCTCGCTCAATCGACGATCTGGTCCAGCACCGGTTCATGTATCGCGAGCACATTCCGGCGTCCTTCGCGGACCGGGCTGAGAAGCGATGCGCCGAGCTCCACGCGGCGCGCATGCTGAGCCGCGGCGAGGTCGAGACAACCGACGACGGCCGCCTTGTCGCCTGCTAGCTAGCTTTCGAAGCGGCTTCGGATCGCTTCGTTGGTGACGAAGATCGGCAGGTCGTGTTCGTCGATTCCGGCTCGACTCGGGCCACCGTCGACATCGATGGTCTGCCCACTTACGTAGCTCGCGAGGTCGGAGAGCAAGAAGAGGACAACATCGGCGATGTCGTCGGGGCGGCCGCGCCGCTTGAGCGTGATGTTCTCGGCGAGAGGGTCGACCTCGTCGGGGTCGCGGCCTGACCGGGGCGTGTTGATGGTGCCCGGCGCCAGCGTGTTGGCGCGGATTCCGTGTCGCCCCCATTCCATCGCCATCGAGCGGGTGAGGGAATCGAGCCCGGCCTTAGCGGCGCCGTAGGCCGAGAGGAGGGGTTGGCCCCTGCTCGCGATCGACGAGATGTTGACCATGGCACCGGGCATCTCACGCGTGATCATCCCCGCCGCCACGTGCTGGCAGGCAATGAAGGCGTAGCGAAGGTTGACAGTGAGGAGGTGATCGAACGATTCGATCGGGAAGTCGTCGAGTCGATGCCAATACTGCGGTGTGGCGCCACCGACCACGTTGACAACAAGGTCGGGCCAGCCGATCTCGGCCGCTCCGGCATCAATCGCCGCTCGCAACGCATCAAAGTCGGTGACGTCGGCGACCTGGCCGGATCCACGGACGCCGAGCGCGGTGACGAGTTCGACGGTGTCGTCGACATGCTCAGGCACCGCACTGACGGCGATGACATCTGCACCTGCTTCGGCGAGGCGCTGACAGACCGCGGTGCCGATGCCGCCACCACCTCCGCCGACTACCAGAGCAACCCGACCTTCGAAAGAGATTTCAACCGACATAGCGACACTTTAGACACGACTTGCAAGCGAACGTGTGTTCGCTACTATGCGACGATGCTGCAGTTCGACCGAGACCACGAAATCGAGCACCTTCGGCGCTCCCTCGCCATGCTCCCCGCCGGGTCCGACGCGTTGAAGCGCGAGGAAGCAATGGCCCTTCTTGCTCGGCTCCGAGACGTCACGGCGCGATTGCGGCGCGTCGAGGACGGCCTTCGAGCGCTGATTGCCGACGAGCCCCGTTAGCGAACGGGGGAATTATTCGCCGTTGGCCGCGTGTTCGTGGTGGCGAATCACTTCCGCAATCACAAACCGGAGGAAAGCCTCGCTGAACGCGGGGTCGAGATTGGCCGACGCGGCCAGGTCTCGCAATCGAGCGATTTGTGCGTCTTCGCGAGACGGATCGGCCGGCGGTAAGCCCGCGACGGCCTTATATTCGCCGACTGCTTTCGTCACCTTAAAACGCTCGGCGAGCAAAAGAATCAGCGCGGCATCGATGTTGTCGATGCTGGAGCGGTACCGCTCGAGGGTCTCATCACTCACTTGCGGAGCCTCCGAGGACGTTGTCAGGATGCCTGGAGATTTCGCCCTGCGAAATCTCGAAGCAATCCGAAGGATTGCCGTGGGCCGTACAAGAGTCGAACTTGTGACCTCCTGCGTGTCGAGCAGGCGCTCTAACCAACTGAGCTAACGGCCCTGAAGTCGGAAACTGTAGCAGCGAATTACGCGAATCCCGAACGAGAAATTTGGGTCAAAATGCGGATCGGGGCCGCCGCTTTCACGACGACCCCGATTCGCAGTTTACTGACGAGCGCCGGGCGGGATTTGAACCCGCGGCTGTACGGCTTTGCAGGCCGCTCCCTTGGGCCGCTCGGGCACCGGCGCCAGCGGGTGAAATGGTAGCGGAGCGAGCCCCCCGTGAGAGCATGTATTGGTGACCGATTCTGAATCCGCTCGCCGTTCACCGCTCGACATGTTGGGCGTGTTGGCCAAAGCCGATGGCGAATTGAGCGAGACGAGCCGTCTGGTGGAGATTTACACGATGGAGGGCTTGCTCCAGATCATGTGGCACGGCGACCCCGCCGCGACCGACGTCGTGCTGATGTGTGGCGGCGCAATGGGCGGGATGCTCGGGCCCGGTCGTTCGCTCTATCTCGAGCTCGGACTCGAGATGGCAGCCGAAGGCCGTGCCGCAATGGCCGTCAACTATCGGAAGGCCGGAGATCTCACCCGTTCGTTGCTCGATACTTGCGCGGCCGCGGATCTGGCGCTGCGAAATGGTGCGCAACGTTTCGTCATTCTCGGTCATTCGTTTGGTGGCGCCGTGGCGATTCAGGCTGCGTCAACGTTCGCGGCACACACTGCGGGTGTCATCACCTACGCAACCCAGTCAGCCGGTTGTGAGGAGGTCGCTCGGATCGGCGACACTCCGCTGCTGCTCTTACACGGCGAGAATGACTCAATCCTCGGTCCGGAGAACTCGATGATGGTGCAGTCGCTCGCGGGAGCGGGAGAGGTGCGCACCTACCCCGGCACCGACCATCTCATGGCGGAAGCCGCGGAGGAGATCGCCGGGCTCACCGGCTCATGGGTGCGCGAGAAGTTCGCCGCCCACGCGTCGAACGCAGTCAGCTAGTCGATCGCTCGCTCGTCGCTCCACCGAATGTCGAGCCGACGCTGAGCGATACGCCAGCCCCGATCCGTCCGAACGCACTCGTCGTAGTAGTGAATGTGCATCACCTTGTCGGTCTGCACACCTGCGTCATCGGCAACCGAGAGATGGTGGGCGGTGCAGTAGGTGACCGTCGATGCCTTGTCCGCGTCGAAGACTTCGACGACGTGCTGGCCGACCACATGCGAGGTCGTCTGATAACGCAGGAGGCCTCGCATTGCTTCGAGCACTGCGTCGATTCCCGAGCGCTGCGACCGGCCGGTGTCGAGCGAACAATCCGGGACGAATATCTCGCGGAGCACATCGAAGTCTCGCCGATCGACGGCGACGGCGTAACGGTTCGAAAGGTCGGCCAGCGCGAGTCGGTCGTCGACCGAGGCAGGATTCGTCATACGCCACGATCCCACGCGTGTGTCGCTGAACGCACACCGACGGCGCCGATAGGGTGAGCGCCGAACTGATGTCTACTTCTCGCCTCGACCGATCAAGTGCGTTGCCGTTATGGGCGCAACTCGAAGCCGAGCTTCGACGAGCACTCGATTCCGGCGAGTTCAGCGATCACTTCCCGACGGATCTACAGCTCACGCGTCGTTACGACGTGAGTCGGCACACGGTGCGTGAGGCGGTTGGCCGGCTTCAGGCCGACGGACTTGTTACCCGCGTGCGCGGTCGAGGAACCGTGGTGGAGACACCAGAGTTCGAACAACGGCTCGGCACGCTCTACAGCCTGTTCTCCTCGATTGAGGCTCAGGGAGTGGAGCAGCGCAGTGAGGTCGTGTCCGTTGGGCTCGCGTTCAACGAAGATGTCGCCGCCCAGCTCGGTCTGAGCGCCGACACCGAACTCTTTCGTTTGGAGCGCATCCGGTTCGCCGATGATGCGCCGCTCGCCATCGACACCGCCTGGCTGCCCGCGGCCCTCGGTCGTCCGCTACTCGACACCGATTTCAGCCACACCGCGCTCTACGACGAACTGGAGCAGCGCTGCGGATGTCGCCCGGATCGCGGCTGGGAACGGATTGCCCCGGTGATCCCGTCAGCCGAGGAACGAGCGCTGCTGGCCTCGGGCCCAGACGACGCCGCGTTTCAGGTCGAGCGCCTCGGTCAGCACGGCGACGAAATTGTGGAATGGCGGGTCACCCTGATTCGCGGCGACCGTTATCGATTCTTCGCCGACTGGTCGGCGTCTGGTAGCGGTGGGCTCCGCCTCACCTCAGAGGAAGACGAATGAGTATTGATCCAGTCACCGGCGATCCGGTGGTGGTTGACCCGGCAGTGGAGCGACTCGCTCGTATGTTGCACGACGCCTTCGTCGACTACCACGACCGGTATCTCGGCATCACCCATCGTGCCTCTCGCCGATTCCTTGAGCGTGATTGGTCGGCGCATCAACTCGATGCCAAAGAGCGTCTCGGCCTCCATAAGAAGCTCGTCTACGGCGTAGTTGACGCGGCCCGCCTCGTACTCCCCGAGGATGATCTCGCCGCTCGAACTCTTTGGGTCCGGTCCCGTCGGCGTTATGTCGATCTGGTGGGCGATCGAATGGATCTTGAGCTCGCCGAGACGTTCTACAACTCCGTCACCCGGCGACTCTTCGAAATTGTCGGCCTCGACACCGAACTCGAGTTTCTCTGGCTTGGGCCTACCGCGCTGCCCGCTGACGATGGGACACGCGGCGAATATCGCACATTCTCGCGTGAATCGAAACTGGTCGACTGTCTCCGTGAAGTCTTCGAGCACTCGCCGCTCGGTCCGCACTTCGCCGACCTCGAAGGTGATGCGGAGCGGGTCGCGGCCCGCGTGGCGGTGCAACTCGAGGACATCTGGGACGGCCACCTCGATGCAATCGATGTGCTCCGACCGATCTTCTATCGCAACAAGGGTGCCTATCTCGTTGGTCGGCTTCGCTGGCTGAACAGGGTCTCGCCGATCGTGATCCCGCTTCTCAACGGCCCCGACGGCGTGAGGGTCGATGCGGTGTTGCTCACCGAGACCGACGCCAGCCGCCTCTTTGGCTACACCCGGTCGTATTTCCACGTGCTGTGCCGCCGTCCCGCGGCCGTTGTCGGTTTCTTGAAATCGTTGCTCCCGGTGAAGCCGGTTGCGGAGCTCTACACCTCGATTGGCTACAGCCAGCACGGCAAGACCAACCTCTTCCGGGCCCTGTATCGCCACATGGATCACTCCAACACCCGGTTCGAACGGGCGAGGGGCGCGCGCGGCATGGTGATGGCGGTGTTCACGCTGCCGTCGTTCGACGTGGTGTTCAAGTTGATCAAGGACCGGTTTGCGCCTACCAAGCGCACAACGCCGGAAGAGGTGAAGCGCCGCTACAAGCTTGTGTTCAACCACGATCGAGTCGGTCGGCTTGTTGATGCTCAGGAGTTCACCAACCTGAGTTTCCAACGCGATCGTTTCGACGAGGATCTAATCGACGAACTCCGCAACGACTGCAACCGCACCGTCACGATCACCGACGACGAGGTGGTCCTCCACCACGTCTACACCGAGCGCCGTTTGTACCCGTTGGATTTGTACCTCAGAGAGATGTCACCCGAGCGAGCCCGGGCCGCCGCGATCGACTACGGGTTCGCGGTGAAGGATTTGGCGGCTGCCGCGATTTTCCCCGGCGACCTCTTCCCGAAGAACTTTGGTGTCACCCGCCACGGTGCCGTGGTGTTCTACGACTACGACGAGCTTGCGCTGCTCGAAGATGTCAACTTTCGAAAGCTGCCCGTCAGCCAGAACTATGAAGACGAAATGTCGGATCAGCCCTGGTTCCCGGTCGAGTCCCACGACGTCTTCCCTGAGGAATTCCGCACCTATCTCCGTTCGCCCAGAATTGTCGGCGAGGTCATGGAGAGCCGACACCCCGAGCTGTGCACGGTCGAGTTCTGGAAATCGATGCAGGAACTGCATCGGTCGGGTGAGCTTCCCGACTTCTTCCCGTATCCCGACGAACTTCGACTGCAGGGAGCCGACTGACATGCCTTTGAACGAGACGAGCGGACGAGTGGCTGTGGTCACCGGTGCCGGATCCGGGATCGGGCGGGCGATGGTGGCTCATTTCGTCGAGCGGGGCATGAAGGTCGCCGCGGCCGACATCGATGCGGCATCGGCGGCCGAGTCGGCGACGCTCGCCGGTGGCGAAGTGATCTCCATGGGCGTCGACGTCGCCGATCCGACATCGGTCGATGCGCTGGCCGAACTGGTCTATGGCGAATGGGGCGAGGTCAACCTGCTGTGCAACAACGCAGGTGTCTTCCAGGCCGGGCTCTCGTGGGAGCGCTCTGTCGCTGATTGGGAATGGGCGCTCGGTGTGAACCTGTGGGGAATCATCAACGGCGTGAAGTCGTTTGTTCCCCGGATGCTTGAGGGCGGACAGCAGGGCCACGTGGTCAACACGTCGTCGGTAGCCGGCTTCGTTGCTGCCCCCTACTCCGGGCCCTACAACGTCTCCAAGGTCGCCGCATTCTCGATGACCGAGACGTTGGCCCACGATCTCCAAGCGGTCGGTGCCGAGATCGGCGCGTCGGTGCTGTGCCCGAGTTCGATCCGCACCGGTATTGCCCACACGGACCGCGTGCGTCCGGGCGGACCGAGCGACGAAGGGGCCGATGCCGCCCTCGTGCGCGACTCACTGTTCCAGATCACGGAGACGGGCATCGATCCCGCCGACGTGCCGCCGATCGTGTTGGCCGGGATCGAAGCAGGCGACTTCCTGATCGCCACCAAGCCGTCCTACGAGAACCAGATCCAGACCCGATTCGACGCACTCCTCGCCCGGCGCCTTCCACCGACCCCGGCGGTCGACTGACCCATTGCGGGAGCACGTCGCCTCTCTCGACGGCCTCCGCGGCATCGCGGTGGCCGCGGTCGTCGGGTACCACCTGCGTCCCGAATGGGTGCCGGGTGGATTCCTCGGTGTCGACCTGTTCTTCGTGCTGTCCGGCTACCTGATCACCAGTCTGCTTCTCGAAGAACACCATCGCGAGGGCCGAGTCGATCTCCTCGCGTTCGCCGGTCGCCGGCTTCGTCGCTTGCTGCCAGCCGTGCTGGTTGTGGTCGTCGCCGTTGCTACGTATCTCTCAGCGGTCGATGCCCCCGCTGAACTCGACCGGGCTCGCCGCCACGGTCTCGGCACGCTCGGGTATGTGGCGAACTGGGTGTTCATCGCCGACGGCGACTCGTACTTCGCCGACTTTGCCGGTCCGTCGTATTTCCGTCACATGTGGTCGCTGGCGATCGAGGAGCAGTTCTATCTGCTCTGGCCGGTCGTGTTCTGGTTAACCCTGCGCTCGACGGGTCGCCGGGGTCTGTTCGTTGCGGCTGCGGGAATCGCGACGGCGTCGATCGTGTGGATGGCGGTGGTCTACGACCCGGTCGACGCGAGCCGGGCGTACTTCGGGACCGACACGAGAATCTTCCAACCGCTGCTCGGTGCTCTCGCCGCTCTGGCGCTCCCGCTGCGGGGCGAGAAGCCGGCTGGATCGGGTCGTGTGGCCGCGCTTGGCGGTGTGGCTCGGTGCGCTCCTGCTGGTCGATGACACGTGGTCCGGTTACTACCGCGGCGGCGCTGCCGCGCTTTCGTTGGCCGTCGTGCTGCTGGTGATCGGAGCGAGCACAGCCGGCCCGCTCGCTCGCGTGCTCGCCTTTCGCCCGCTCGTGGCGCTTGGGTCGATCTCCTACGGCGTCTACCTCTGGCACTGGCCGATCCTGTTGATCCTGCGTCGTGAGGGCTGGTCGGGCGCGGCGCTCGACGTGGCAGTGGTCGTGGCGACGCTGGGTGTGTCGGTTGTGTCGCTGGCGCTCATCGAGACACCAGTGCGCCGCGGCGCATGGTTCTCCGGCTGGCTTCCTCTGACCGCTGGGGCCGGCTCGATCGTCCTTGCGGGCCTGCTCGTCGTGACGCTGACCCGCACGACCTCGCCGGCGTTGGCTGTCACAGCAGAAGACGCAGTCGCCGCCGCGACAGCGGCAGTTGCGATCGATGCCGGCGACCTGCCCGCCGCTACTGAGGATCTCGGAGGTGGCGAGGTAATCGACGACGTAGGTGGGGGCGTCGTCGAACCCGTGGACATGCCGCTGACGGTGGTGCTTGTCGGCGACAGCTCGGCATGGACGCTCGGCGGCGGTCCGGTTTCTTTCGGGCTCGACCACGGTCCCTTCGTGTCGCCCTTCGATCCTGCCGAGGTGACGCTGCTGAATCTCGCGCGCAAGGGGTATCGGCTTGTTCCCGGTGCCACGACGGACGTGGGCGGCGAACGACCCCGTCCCGAGGTCGACGCGGAGAACGAGACGTGGTGGCGAGAGACCATTGCTGCAGCGCGCCCAGATGTCGTGGTGGCGCTGTTCGGTCCCGCCGACCTCCAGTCGCGGCAGGTGAGCGGTGCCCGCATCGCCTTCGGGTCGCCTGAGTTCGTCGAGATGATGGACACGGCGCTCGCCGAACTGTTCGGTGAGGTCGCCGAGACCGTCCCGGTCGTGTTGCTGACCACGCCTCCACTTATCGGCGACGAGATGCCGCAACCAGCGCTGGCCGAATTCTTCCGAGCGGTGGCGACCGATCGTGCCGTGTTGTTCAACCTGCAGTTGGGAGCGTTCGCCGAGTCGGAGCCGGGCGTGACGGTTGCCGACTTCGCGTCGGCGTTGTGCCCCGGTGGGTCGGGCGGCGACCTCCTGCGCGGTTGTCTCACCGATGAGGACGGCGCGTCGCCCCGATATGACGGCGTGCACTTCACCCCACAGGGTGCGGCGCTCGCGGCGGAGATTCTGGTGCCGTGGCTGAGAGCTGCGGCGGTCGGGGCAGATCTCTCGCCCTCGTCCTAGGGTGCGGCCATGCGCGCAGTCGTCCTCGAAGAGAAGGGCGGACCGGAAGTACTCCAGGTCCGCGACGTCCCCAACCCAGTGGCAGGACCCGAGGAGGTTGTGGTGGAGATTGTCTCGTCGGCGCTCAATCGCGCCGACCTCCTCCAACGAATGGGGTTTTATCCCGGCCCACCGATGGTCCATGAGATCCCTGGACTCGAATACGCAGGTCGTGTGATCGCGGTTGGTGAACGCGTCGCTGGCCGTCAGGTGGGCGACGCCGTCATGGGGATCAGCAACGGTGGTTGCTACGCCGAGCAGATCTCGGTCCACGAACGGCAGACGATGATGGTTCCCGACGAGCTCCCGCTCACCGATGCCGGCGCCTTCCCGGAAGTCTACATCACGGCCTGGGATGCGCTCGTTCGTCAGGGCGGCCTCACGTCAGGACAATGGGCACTCGTACATGCCGGCGCTTCGGGGGTCGGCACGGCGTCGATCCAGATCGCGAAGGCGCTCGGGGCCAAGATCGCGGTGACGGCGTCGGCGGGGAAGCACGACGTGTGTCATCGCCTCGGTGCTGACCTGGTGATCGACTACGCGGTCGACGATTTTGCCGAGAAGGTGCAGGACGCGACGGGTGGCGTCGGCGTCGATGTCGTCCTCGATGTGATCGGCGGCGAGTACTTGCCCCGCAACGTGCAGGCGCTGCGGATGGGTGGCCGGATCATCCAGGTCGGCGTGATGGCCGGCGGACCGGTCCCGTTCGACGTGGGAAGCCTGCTGATGAAGCGAGCCACGGTCACGGGCACGACGCTGCGGGCCCGCCCACTCGAAGAGAAGATCGCCATCACTCAGGAGTTCGCGACGCAGATGCTGCCGAGAGTGGTGGACGGCTCCCTTGCTCCGGTGATCGACAGTCGGTTCGCACTCGATCAGGTTGCGGCAGCCCACGAACACATGGGGGCGAACGCCAACGCCGGGAAGATCCTTCTCGAGATCAGCGACTGATTCGCCGCCGTAGCCGAGACCGCAGCCGGATCAGACGAGGATCTCGCCGCGCAAGGTGGTGATCGCCTGGCCGAAGATCTCGACTCGTTCGCCCACGAGGGTCACTTCCAGGTCGCCACCGCGGGCCGATGCCTGGTGGTAGCGGAGGCGATCGCGACCGAGTCGGGCCGACCAGAAGGGCGCTAATGTCGTGTGAGCCGAGCCCGTGACGGGGTCCTCGTCGACTCCGGCCGACGGCGCGAAGAAGCGCGAGACGACGTCGTAGTCGGCCTCTTCGTCGGCCGGGGCGGTCACTATCACCCCGCGACAATCGACCCTGCGCAGGAGGCTGAACGTCGGGTGCACCGCCGTCACAGCGGCCTCGTTCTCCAGCAACACGAGATAGTCAGTGCGCCCTCGCCTGACGAGGGAGTCGTCGGGAACCCCAAGGCCGGCGAGCAGGCCGGTCGGAGGGTCGGCCTTGCGTGTGGAGTCGGCGGGGAAGTCGAGCACGATCCTGTCGGGCAGCGCCTGTGCGGCGAGGAGTCCGCTGCGGGTGGTGAAGCGAATCGTCCCCTCGATGCCGTGGTCCTGGGTGAGGACGTGTGTGGTCGCGAGCGTTGCGTGTCCGCAGAGGTCGACTTCGACCTTGGGAGTGAACCACCGGAGGTGCCAGACATCGCCGTCGGCGATGCAGAACGCTGTCTCGGAGAGGTTCAACTCGGCGGCGACGTTTTGCATCCATTCGTCGCTGACAGGGGAGTCGAGAATGCAGACCCCGGCCGGATTGCCGAGGAACGCACGGTCGGTGAATGCGTCGACCACGGTGACGAAAGTGCCCATGAGCGCATGATCGCCTATTTTTCCTGCATGGCGACTCACCCCTCTCCGACGCACCCGGTGCGTGACCACATCGATCTCATGGACGGCAACTGGTATGCAGCCCAGCCGCATGACGACCTGACCTGGATGCGTCACAACGCGCCCGTCTACTACGACCCGAATTCAGACGTGTGGGCGGTCGCGAAATACGACGACATCCTGACTGTTTCTCGGGACCCGAAGACGTTCTCGTCCTTCAAGGCGCCGCGCCCCAAGGGCGATCCGCTCCCGATGATGATCTCGATGGACGACCCCGATCATCTCAACCGGCGCAAGCTGGTCAACAAGGGGTTCACGCCGAAGCGAGTTCGCGACAAGCTCGGCCAGATCGACAGCTTCTGCGACATGATCCTCGACCGGATCTGTGAGAAGGGCGAGTGCGACTTCGTCTGGGATATCGCTGCGCCGCTGCCGCTATTGCTGATCGGCGACATGCTCGGATTTCCTCGAGAATCTTTCGACGACTTGCTCGAGTGGTCTGATGACCTCATTCGTGGCACGACGACCAGTTCCCCCGAAGCGTCGGAGAAGGCGATGCTCGCCGGCATCGCGTTCCGCGAGTTTCAGATGGGTATCATCGCCGACCGCCGCGCGAACCCCGGCGGCGATGATCTCGTGAGCATTCTCTGCCACTCGGAGGTCGATGGTGACCGTCTCGACGACGAGTCCATCGTGCAGGAATCGCTTCTCATCCTCATCGGAGGCGACGAGACCTCTCGTCACGTGATCACCGGCGGCATGCAGGCGCTCATGGAGTTTCCCGATGAGCGGGCGACGCTCCAGGCCGACCTGGCCGGCGGCATCGAGGTGGCGGTGGAGGAGATGCTCCGCTGGGTCACGCCGATCAAGAACATGGCCCGCACAACCATGAGCGACATCGAGATCCGCGACCAGACGATTCCCGAGGGCAGCGACATCATCATGCTGTACCCGTCGGGCAACCGCGACGAGGACCACTTCGTCGACCCGTTCCGCTTCGATGTCGCCCGCGACCCGAACCACCACATGGCGTTCGGCTTCGGCACCCACTTCTGTCTCGGTGCGTCACTCGCTCGGCTCGAGCTCAAAGAGATGTTCACAAAGGTGCTCACCCGCCTGCCCGACATCGAGATGCGGGTGCCCCAATCAGAGCTGCCATGGCGCAACTCGAACTTCATCACCGGCGTCGAGGAGATGCCGGTGAAGTTCACCCCGACCGCCAAGGTCGGTGCCGCGGGCTGATTCGCTAGCTGCGGGCGGTGGTGTGCCAGTGGAGTTCGAGGCCGTGGGCTTCGAGGATCTCTTGCCGGCTCGAATCGTCGACGAGTGACCGCTCGCCCGGCGTGATGTTGGTCTGAGCGACCGCTCCGCTGGTCGACCATCCGAGCAGTGCGGCGAGGCGAGCCAGGTCCTCTTCGTAGCGTTCAGTAGTGCCGAGGAAGAAGAAGTCGTCGGGGTTCAGGCCGGCGACATAGCCGGCGAACTCGGTGCGGATCGGTTCCCACCGGGCGAACTCGGTGAGCGTCATGTCGCTGCGAAGGAACTCGTCGTGATTCGGATTGCCATGTGGCTCCGTCCCGAGCCAGAAGTCGTAGTAGGACGCGATCCGTTCAACGGGATCGCGCAGCCACATGATCTTCTTCGCGTTGCGGCCGGCACTCCAGAACTGGGCGGGGGAGAAGTGGCCGTGGACGGCACGGAACTCGCGGCCGTTGGGGCGCGCTCCGTCTTAGACGGGGGCGAGATCGTCGCCGTATTCGCATTGGAGCGCAGCACGAAACGACGTGCCTGCCGTCTTCGGGATGTGGACGCTGATCAGCTCGAGCCGAGACGGCCGGAGCCGTCCGAGTCGACTTCGCAGCGAGTGGATCAGCGGCTCGTTACCCAGCGGCTCAGCGGGTTGCCAGCGGCACGTAGTCACGTACCTCAGGGCCGGTGTAGAGCTGACGGGGACGAGCGATACGGGAGTCTTGCTCGAGCATCTCGTTCCAGTGGGCCAGCCAACCGGGTGTGCGACCAATGGCGAACAGCACCGTGAACATGTCGGTGGGGAAGCCCATCGACTGATAAATGAGACCCGAGTAGAAGTCGACGTTGGGGTAGAGCTTGCGGCCCACGAAGTAGTCGTCGTTGAGAGCGGCTTCTTCAAGCTTGAGCGCGATGTCGAGGCGGGGGTTCTTGCCTGTCACCTCGAATACGGCGTCGGCCGCTTCCTTGATGATGGTGGCTCGTGGGTCGTAGTTCTTATAGACCCGGTGGCCGAAGCCCATGAGGCGGCCTTCGCCGGCCTTCACGCTCTCGATGAATGCATCCACGTTGTCGTAGCTGCCGATGTCGTCGAGCATGTTGAGCACGGCCTCGTTAGCGCCACCGTGACGGGGGCCATAGAGGGCAGCACAAGCCGCAGCGACCGAGGAGTAGGGGTCGGCGTGGGCCGAACCGACCACGCGGGCCGCGGTGGTGGAGCAGTTCTGCTCATGATCGGCGTGGAGGATCAGGAGGACCTCCATTGCCTTCTGCAGCGCCGGGTCGAGATCGTAGGGGCCACCGATCTGCCACATCATCTGCAGGAAGTTGGTGGGGTAGTCGACGGCATTGTCGGGGAAGACAAACGGCTGGCCCACCGAGTGGCGGTAAGCGTTGGCCGCCAGCGTCGGCATCTTGGCGATGAGCCGCACGATCTGAGCCCGGCGGTTTTCCGGATCCTCAATGTCCTTCGCCTCGGGGTAGAAGGTCGAGAGACCAGCGACGGCGGAAGTGAGCAGACCCATTGGGTGGGCGTCGTAGTGGTACGCCTCGTTGATCCGCTTGCGGAAGTTTTCGTGGATGTATGTGTGGTGGGTGATTTCTTCGACCCACGCGTCGTGCTCGGTCTGGTTCGGCAGCTCGCCGTTGACGAGGAGATACGCAACCTCGAGGAAGGTGCTGTTCGCAGCCAGCTGTTCGATCGGGTAGCCGCGATAACGGAGGATGCCGTTGTCACCGTCGAGCTCGGTGATCGAGCTCGAGGTGGCCGCCGTCGTGGCGAGACCAGGATCGGAGAACCAGATGCCCGGGAGGAGGTTGCGCCATTCCGCAGCATCGACACCCCCGTCAACGATCGGGACTTCGATTGACTCGCCAGTGCGGTTGTCGGTGATAGTTACGCTCTCAGACACGGCGTTGAATCTAGACCGCGATACGGGTGCGTCACACCTTGGCGGTTTGGAACCGTGCGGAATTGCTGAGCCTGGGGCTAGAGCGGGCTGTTGTCGTGGCGTCGACGAGGGAGCCGTTCGCGCTTGCCCGCGAGCATGGAGAATGCTGCATGCACCCGTACGCGGGTCTGTTCCGGCTCGATTACCGCGTCGATTGTGCCTCTCTCGGCCGCGATATACGGGTTGAGCAGGCGTTCTTCGTAGCTCGCCTCGAGTTCGACTCGTTCTTCGGGCGTGTTTCGTCGATGCAGAATCTCGACGGCACCTTTGGCGCCCATCACCGCAATCTCCGCCGAGGGCCAGGCGAAGGCCATGTCGTTACCCATTCGCTTCGAGTCCATAACGATGTAGGCGCCACCGTAGGACTTGCGAGTGGTGACGTTGACTCTTGGCACGGTGGCCCGGGCATACGCGAACGCCATCTGGGCGCCGTAGCGGATCATGCCGCGCCACTCGAGGTCCTTGCCCGGGTAGAAGCCCGAGGTGTCGACGAGGGTGAGCAGCGGAACGTTGAACGCATCGCACAAGGCAACGAAGCGTGCGCCCTTGCGGGAAGCGGTGATGTTGAGCGTGCCCGCGATTGTTTGGGGCTGATTCGCCACGATGCCGATCGACTGTCCGCCGATCGTCGCAAAGCAGGTGACGAGATTCGCCGCCCAGTCTTCGTGCAGCTCAAGCAGGAATCCGTCGTCGACAATGGAGGTAAGGATGTCGCGACTGTCGTAGGAGCCGTTGGCTGATTCGGGCAGGACCTCGTAGGCCTCGGGGGTAAGTCGATCGACTGGGTCGTCGCACACGAGGGTGGGGGCAGGGTCGTCGGTGTGGTCGGGCAGGAATCCCAATACCTCACGAGCCATTGCCTCCGCCTCGGCCATGTCGGCCGCCACCATCGAGGCGACTCCTGAGGTGCGTCCGTGGACGGAGGCGCCACCAAGCTCGTCGGTGTCGATCGGTACGCCGGTGAACTGTTCGACCATGGCGGGGCCGGAGACGAAGGCATACGCGCCCTCGACCATGATCACGACATCGGCGAGGCCAAGCATGAGCGCCGGACCGGACACTGTCGGTCCGCTCACAATCACGATCGTTGGAACGATGCCCGAGCAGCGGGTGATCTCACGGGCCGCGCCGCCCCACCCATCGAGCGCACCGACGCCTTCTTCGAGATTGGAGCCGCTCGAGGCAAGAAGAATCACGAGCGGGAGTCGCTGATCGAGTGCGTAGCGCGCCCCTGCCGCGATCGTGTGGCCGTCGCTCGGCGATAGGGCTCCGGCGAGGTCTTCGCCCTGGGCATCGACGAGGATCACCCGGCGACCATGGAAGTCGCTCGCGGTCGCGCGGACGAAGCCTGCGGCTCGCGCTCGAATGTCGACGGTCATACTTGTTTCTTGAGCCACTGGAACTTTGACTTCGCGCACGGGGCCCTGGTTACTCGATACCCGGAGCTACTGGCGTGACCAGGCCTTGCTCTGGCCCTTCGGTGGCCACGATGCGCCGGATCAACTCGGCCAGTGTGCGGGTTGGAGCCGATGGTGCCGCCCGACGTTGTGTCGCGATGCCCACGATTCGAGGCGACAATCCGTCGACCGCAACCCGGCGCCAGTCGCCTTCGAGCCATGCGGGTGCCGCGCTGGCCGGCACGAGTGCCGGAGCGAACCCCTGGAACGCGAGCGAGGTGAGGAGGCGCAGCCCATCGACCTCTGCCTTGGGAGTGAGTTCGACTCGAGCGCGTTTGGCATCGGCGTCGATCTCATCGCGAAACGCGGTGCCCTGCGGCGGAAGAAGGATCTCGTGCTTCGACAACTCTCGGAGGTCGACCCGATCCGCAGAGGCAAGCGGGTGATCCAGCGGTGTGACGATGATGCGCTCTTCGTTGAACAACACGTCGGCGTCGACATCGGGATTGTTGACGGGAAGATTCACGACCGCAATGTCGAGGCGATCGCTGAGAAGCTGGGGGATCAGCGAGGTGGTGGTGGCCTCGACGACCTGGAGCTCGATCCGCGGGAACTCGTCAGAGACGGCGTTGAGTAGTGCCGGAACCAGCCAACGGGCGGTGGTGCCGATCACGCCAGCCCGAACCTTGCCGCTGACATCGTCGCGCAGCGAGATGAGATCGTCCTCGATCGCGCGGAGTTCGGCGACGATCCGGCGGGCCCGATCGGCGACGATCTCCCCTTCGACGGTGAGCTCGCCTTGGGCCCGATCAATGAGTACCGACCCGACTTCCTGTTCGAGTCGAGCGACATGGGTGGAGATATTGCTCTGGACGGTATGGAGGGCCCGGGCGGCGGCGGAGAACGACTGATGCTCGGCGACGGCGAGGAGGGCGTGAAGCTGACGAAGATCCATCTGTGTGAATGATGGCATATATCCACGAGAACTGTTGGAAAGATGGACAGCAATCTGATTGAATACAATCAGCGACGATGGAAGAGCTACCCCCTAGCAAACCGTCAGTCCGCCCAGATCCCGTCCCCCTTGTGGATCTGTGGCTACGAGAAGCGACTGGAAGTCCCCCCAGACCAAACCAGTCGCTTCTCTTCGTTTTGCGCTGAGCCGAACTACGCTCGCCGCGTGCCCGCCGCCGCATTTTTCGACCTCGACCGCACCCTCTTGCCGGGTGCGTCCGGCCCCGCACTTTCCGCCGCGATGCGCGAGGTGGGCATCTTGCCCGAGGGTGGTGTCCCCGGTGAGAGCCTGTTATTCGGAATCTTCGACCTGATTGGGGAGACCCGACCGAGCATGATGCTCGCCCGCCAAGGCGTTCGGTTCTCGAAGGGCTGGAACGCCGCAGACGTTGCCCGCGCCGGCGAACTCGCCGCGTCTCGCCTCGTCGCGAAGGTGCAGCCTTATGCCCGCCAGGAAATGTCGATGCATAAGGAGGCCGGTCGGCGAATCATCATTGCCACCACGAGCCCCGATGACATGGTTCGGCCTCTTGCAGCAGCGCTCGGCTTCGACGACGTGATCGCCACCCACTATGCCCGCACCGAAGGAGTGTTTATTGGCGATGTTGATGGCCACTACGTCTGGGGCAAGGGCAAGCTTGCTGCGGTCCAGGAATGGGCTTCGACCAACGACTGCGATCTCTCGGAAAGCTGGGCATATTCGGATAGCTACTACGATCTCCCGATGCTCAACGGCGTTGGTCATCCGGTCGCCGTTAACCCCGACCCTCGGCTTGCTGTAGCCGCGGCTACGAAGCGCTGGCCCATTCGTTTCTTTGATGCGCCGGAGGGCGTGGTGAAGGTGGCTGGCATCGAACCACAAAGGGCATTGATGCCCTTTGTTCGGCCCGAGATGGCTCCCTACGCCCGGTTCGACATTGATGGTCTCGACAACATCCCGTCGGAGGGGCCGGTCATTGTGGCTTCGAATCATCGGAGCTACTTCGACATCTTCGCTCTTGGCCTCGCCCTCGCCCGTGCGGGCCGCGTCGGCCGCTTTCTGGGCAAGCGGGAACTATTCAGTGCTCCGGTCGTCGGCCAGATCGCTTCGGCCCTTGGCGGTATTCCCGTCGACCGCGGCACCGGCTCAGACGAGCCGTTGAAGGCTGCTGTGGCGGCGCTCGAAGCGGGCGAACTGATCGTCATCCTCCCGGAGGGCACGATCCCTCGGGGTCCGGCCTTCTTCGACCCGATTCTCAGGGGCCGCACCGGTGGCGCTCGACTCGCGGAGATGACGGGCACGCCCGTTGTGCCGATCAGCCTGTGGGGTACCGAGAAGGTGTGGCCCCGCTCAGCTCGTCTCCCCAACATGGTCAATATTCTGCGCCCGCCGAAAGTGCGAGTGCGTGTGGGCGAAGCACTCACGTTGCCGAAGGGCATCGATCCAATCGACGGCACCGAGCTCGTGATGTTCTCAATCTTCGATCTCATGCCCGCGGAGGGCAAGGTCGCTCGCGAGCCGTCAGTCGAGGAACTCGCTCGCACGTATCCACCCGGCCACTCGGCCGAGGATGGCGACGATGGCTGACACCCTCGGCCTACATATCGCCGCTGAGGGAATCACTGCGGTTCGCCTCGACACTGATACCAGCGACGCTCCTGTCGTGGTGTTACTCGGGGTCGACGGCCCGGCCGCGGCCTGCCTGGTTGCTCAAGATGATGGCGGTGCCGTTCTGGTTGGCGATGCGGCCCGACGAGCGTCGGGGCCGGTAGTCGACGATCCGATGGAACGCGCCGCTGCGGGCCGTATTGGTGCCCTCAGTGCCGTGATCAATCATGTGGTCAGTCGTGCCGCGATGGCCGGCGGCTCGGCGCCCACCTGTCTCGCCGTCGTCGTGCCCGACGACTTCGGCGCCGCCGCCCGCGACCGCGTGATCGAAGCTGGCGCCGCCGCCGGTTTGAAAGGCACCGTCGCGGTGCCGCTGATGGCGGCCATGGCCCAGTCGGTTGCCGTGGATGAGGTGGTCGCGATCGCCGCCGGTGGCGCAAAGGTCGCGTCTCTTGCTGCGGCGCCCCTCGTCACGCGTGAAGATCTCGGCGAAACCGTCAAGCCGCGCCGCACCGCAGTCGCTCCGCCGGTGGAGGTGACCAGTCCGGTGTCGGTGTTCACGCCTGATCCTGAACCAGAACTGCCCACGCCTGCACCGGCACGCCCCGCGGCGCAGCCCGTCGCAGCGGCGCCGCCATCGCCGGTCGACGCCACCACGGCGATCCGTGCGGCTCCGGTGCCAGAGACGTTGCGGTATGAACCGCCGAAGCGTCGGGTTGGTGCGGCGCTCATCCTGGCGGTCCTCCTCGTCGGCCTGATTGCGGCGATAGCGATCGGACTTCTCGTGTTTGCGGGCGAAGACCCGTCGCCCGCTACCACCGAAGATCCCGTGACCACCACCCCGCCGACGGCCACGCTTCCGGAGAGCGCCACGACCGTCGCCCCAACCACGATTGATCCGCTCGCGACCACCACGACACTCGACCACACGCTCACCACTACGACCACCACCGAGCCACCGGTCACCACCACAACGCCGCTGCCGGTCGCCTCGCCGGGCGCCGTCACGCTCGTTGAAACCGGGTTGCAGATCGCCCACAGCGAAGTGGTGCTGTTCGGACAATCCGACGACACCGTGATGGCATCGCTCACCGCCGCGCTCGGCGAGCCCGAGAGCGATAGTGGCATGAAAGAGAGCGCGTTCTGCTTCGGAGCCAGAAACCGATTCGTACGGTGGGGCGATCTTGAGCTGGTCTTCACCGAAGAAGTACTTGAGTCCGGCGATGCCAGCTTCAGCCAATGGTTCGCCGATGGCCACGACGACCCCGAAGGACTCGTGACCCTCAGCGGCGTCGGTGTCACTGCCACCGTCGGATTCCTCGAGGTCACCCTCGGTCCCTCGCTGCAGCTCGTGGCCGCAATTCCCGGCGATTCGACTGGCCTTTTCGCCGCGACCAACCCCGGGTCTGGTGGTCTGCTCAACGGCACCACCAGTAGCCGCGAGCCCGAGGGGGTTGTGATCTCTCTTTGGGCTGGCGACAGCTGTAATCGGATCTTTACTTAACCTGGCTTCCGAGACCCTGCCTGGCTCCCGAGACCCTGGGTGATTCAGCCCGCAGTGCGAGCCTTGATGATGTTCAGGGCGCTTCCCGCCTTGAACCATTCGATCTGATCCTCGGAGTACGTGTGGTCGGTGAGGATCGAGATGGTTTCAGCTGAGGGCTTGGTGATCTCAACCGTGACCTGCTGGCCAGGGGTGAGATCGGCGAGGCCCCGCAAGGCGATACGGTCGTCTTCACCGATCTGGTCGTAGTCGGCCGGATCAGCGAAGGTCAGCGGCACCATGCCCTGCTTCTTGAGGTTGGTCTCATGGATACGAGCGAACGAGCGGGCGATGGCGACAAGGCCATTACGGAACCGTGGTTCCATAGCGGCGTGTTCACGGCTGGAACCTTCGCCCATGTTCTCGTCGCCGATGACGACCCACTGCACGCCGGCCTCGTGGTAGTGCTTCGCAAGCTCGGGGAAGAGCTTGATTGAACCGTCGACCTGGCTCTTGCCGAAGCCAACCTCGTACTCCGAGCCGTCGGCCTGGGCGAAGGCATTCACCGCACCGAGGTAAAGGTTGCCGGAGATGTTTTCGAGGTGGCCGCGGTACTTGAGCCACGGGCCCGCCATCGAAATGTGGTCGGTGGTGAACTTGCCCTGGGCCTTGACGAGGACTGGGAGGTCTTCGTAGTCGTTTCCGTCCCACGGAACAAAGGCCTCAAGCAGCTGGAGACGATCGCTGGTGGGCGATACCCGCACATCGATACCGGAACCATCGGCTGGTGGAGCAACGAAGGTGTTTTCGCCAGGATCGAAGCCAAGCTCGGGGAGTTCGAGGCCGACCGGGGTCGACAGCGACACCTCTTCGTCCGCGTCGTTGGTGATCGTGTCGTTGATCGGATCGAAGTCGAGCGTGCCGGCGAGGGCCAGCGCGATAACGGTCTCCGGCGATGTCACGAACGCGAGCGTTTCGGCGTCGCCGTCGTTGCGTTTCGGGAAGTTGCGGTTGTACGAGGTGACGATGACGTTGGTAGTGCCCCTCTCGTGGTCGGTCTCCTCGGATCGATCCCACTGGCCGATGCACGGACCGCAGGCGTTGGCGAGCACGACTGCGCCGAGCGCTTCGAAGTCGGCCAGGAGCCCATCGCGCTCGATGGTGGCGCGAACCTGCTCGGAGCCGGGCGTGATGAGTAGACGTGTCTTCGACTTGAGGCCCTTCGCCGCGGCTTCACGGGCGATGGAGGCCGCCCGGGTGATGTCTTCGTACGACGAGTTGGTGCACGAGCCGATGAGTGCCGCGCTGATCTCGAGGGGCCAGCCATTGGCTTTGGCTTCGGCGCCGAGAGCGGCTACTTCACGAGCGAGGTCGGGGGTGTGGGGGCCGTTGATGTGCGGGGTCAGGGTGTCGAGGTTGATCTCGATGACCTGGTCGTAGTACGCCTCGGGGTTGGCGAGGACTTCGTCGTCGGCCCGGAGATGGCGGGCGACTGCGTTGGCGGCGTCGGCCACCGCTTCACGGCCGGTGCTTTTGAGGTAACGGGCAACTGAATCGTCGTAGCCAAATACCGAGGTGGTGGCGCCGATCTCCGCGCCCATGTTGCAGATCGTGGCCTTGCCGGTGCAGCTGATGTTGTTCGCACCTTCACCGAAGTACTCGACGATGGCTCCGGTGCCGCCCGTGACAGTGAGGATCTCGGCGACCTTGAGGATGACGTCCTTCGGGGCGGTCCAGCCGCTGAGCGAGCCGGTGAGCCTGACGCCGATGAGCTTTGGCCATTTGACGTTCCAAGGGAAACCGGTCATCACGTCGACCGCATCAGCACCGCCAACGCCAACCGCGATCATGCCGATGCCGCCGCCGTTGGGCGTGTGGGAGTCGGTGCCAATGATCATGGCGCCGGGGAAGGCGTATTGCTCGAGCACTACCTGGTGGATGATGCCAGAGCCGGGCTTCCAGAAGCCGCCGCCGAAACGGGCGGAGACAGACTCGAGGAAGTCGTAGACCTCTTGGTTGGTGTCGACCGCGACCATGAGGTCTTTCTTGCCGTCTTCGCGGGCTTGAATGAGGTGGTCGCAGTGGGTGGTGGTGGGCACCTGCACCTCATCAAGACCAGCGGTCATGAACTGGAGCCACGCCATCTGGGCGGTGGCGTCCTGCATCGCAACCCGGTCGGGACGCAGGTCGACGTAGGACTCGCCGCGCTCCAACTCTTGGTCGGGCGCGTCGAGATGGTTGATCAGAATCTTCTCGGCGAGAGTGAGGGGGCGTCCGAAACGCTCACGGGCAGCGCCGATGCGCTCGTCCAACGTGGCGTAAACGCCGTTGATCAGTTCGATTGGTGTACTTGCTGCGACTGTCATAAGCAGTACTATACCGTTAGAATAAGACAAGTACAAGACAAGTAGCTCTGGATGGTGAGAACTGACATGCGGACGCCGCGCTACCAACAGATCGCTGACGCACTTACGGAGCGCATCGTGGATGGTGGAGAGGCCGCGGGCCGACTCTTGCCGAGCGAGGCGAGTCTTTCCGAAGAATTCGCCGTCAGCCGCGTCACCGTGCGCCGTGCGCTGGAACAGTTGCGGGACAACGGACTCATTGATTCCCGCCAGGGACTCGGCTGGTTTGTCGCCGGTGCGCCCGTACGTCAACCGCTCGGCGAACTCGACACAGTTGAACAGCAGTTGGCCGCCACCGGCGCCATCTCGACTCGTCAGATTCTGGATTTCGCGTTCATCGACGCGCCCGCCCGCGTTGCCGCCGTACTCGGCGAAGAACGAGTGCTTGAAGTTCGACGTCTCAACCTGGCCGACGGTGAACCGTTCGCCCGAGTCACGGTGTGGTGCCCGGAAGGACTCGGCTCCCGATTCTCCCGGCGCGATGTCGAAGCCCGACCCTTCTACGAGATCCTCGGCGTGAAGGTCGGCGGGGCCGAGCAGACGATTGGTGCGGCCGCCGCGTCCGATGTCGATGCTGCACTCCTCGGTGTGCCGCCCGGATCTCCGGTCCTCGTTTGTGAGCGCACAACTCGCCGCGATGATGGTTCCGCGGTGTTAATGAGCGAACACGTTTACCCCGGGCATCGCACGGTGTTCAGCGCGGAATTGCCGAGCGTCGGCGCAGGAGAGTCTCCCGCAGGCTTGAGATTGGTGGACTGACGGCTGACGGGAGAAGGCGAACCGTTTCCCGGCCGT
>Ga0114997_10000687_pt1 | contig 28211 bp, 25 predicted proteins | sample ArcticOcean_MG_C_2_FD_87045 | JGI IMG/M metagenome (GOLD analysis project Ga0114997, IMG submission 87045) | Marine microbial communities from western Arctic Ocean - ArcticOcean_MG_CB4_136 | ecosystem: Environmental > Aquatic > Marine > Oceanic | place: Arctic Ocean: Canada Basin | collected... | reverse complement strand
TTAAGGCAGGCGAGTTGCGGCGCGCTGGCCTCGTTCAGCCCAAATGACCGATGCGATGGCACCGAGCGCGAAGATCACGATGGCCATCGCAAATGGTGTGGTGCTGTTGGTGACTTGGCTGTCGACCGCTGCACCGAGAAGCGCACCACCAGCGATACGTCCTGCTCCGGTTAACGACGAAGCCGTGCCAGCTAGCTCACCCATTGGCTCAAGTGCGGCGGTGTTTAGGTTTGGCATGAGGAACATGAACATGGCGAGCAGCACGCCAAGCATCGGCATGAAGATCCAGAAGTTAGGTGAACCGTTACCGCTTAGGCTGATTGCGACCAAGAGCAGCGAAATGACTAGAACGGCGCCCAACATCACGTGAATCAGCCGTTTCATCCCGTAAATACCAACGATCTGACCGTTGATCACGGCCCCCAAGGCGAACAGGATCGCTATCGCCCCAAAAATGATCGGGAACTGCTCTGGCCGACCGAAAATCTCGCCGATAATGCGTTCGCTGCTTCCTAGATATGTGGAGAAAACGGCTTGTAAGAACATCGTCGCCAGGGTGTATCCCGATGTGATTGGATCGCGCAACACAGTGATGAAACCAGCGGTGATCGAGCGCAACTCAAGGGGGCGTCGGTTCGCCGTAGCCAAGGTCTCGGGTAGACGGGTGCTCCACAGCACGATGATGACTGACCAGATCACGCAGAACCAGAAAATGGCGCGCCACGAGAACACGATGATCAGGCCTGCGCCGATCGACGGAGCAAATACAGGGGCCATGACGAAGACCGCCATGATCTGAGACATGGCCTTGGCCATGAGCGTGCCTTCGAAACTGTCTCGAATAATCGCAGTGGCGACGACACGAGAGCCAGCGGCGCCGACGCCCCAAACAAATCGAGAGATGAGCAGCCAGTTCAGCGTGGGCGAGAACGCCGACCCAACAGCGCCGGCCACGTAGACTGCAATGCCGGCATAGAGAATGGGCTTACGGCCGTACCTGTCGGCGAGTGGTCCCCAAACGAGCTGGGCAATAGCCAAGCCGAGAAAGAAAACGGTGATGACCTGTGAGATTTGGGTCGAGTCTGGGTCGAGTCCGAACGCCTCGCGAATGTCATCGAACGCAGGCAGCAACAAATCGATGGCGAGAGCCATCAGCGCCATGATGGCCGAGATCATGACAAGTAGTTCCCGAGGGCCCAAACCAACTGCTCGACGTGCCGGCTCGCCAAGAAGGTTGCTCGTTCCTGGTGCGATTGTCACGTCGCCGAAGGTACTGCTGTGTACCCGCTTCCTTGGCGCCATCGGTCAGGAGTCACAGCGCTAGTTGGTGTACTTCAGGTCGTGAGGTCGCGTAGCTGTTTCTTGTCGATCGAGTGGTCCCAGTCGGCCAAGATGGCGCGGATCGCAGCGATCAAAGCAAGCGGCTGATCGAGCGGAATGTGATGGTATGCCTGCGGGATCTCGACCATTGGCGCGTTGCGACCCGTGAGTTCTTCCATATGTGCTTGCACCTCGGGCGTGACTAGGTCGCTGAGTTGACCATGCATCAAGGCAAGCCGACACTTGGCACGTTCGAGGTAACTGTTTGTCTGATAACGCTCGCGAGCAAACACCAATGGGTCAAACTTCCACGTCCAACCTTCGGTGGTCTCCTTAAGGGAGTGCCGGCCGATGTGGTCGACGATGAAGTCGTTGTCGCATGGTTGGGGCGGCATGAGATGGAAGTGATCGACAGCTGTTTCCAGATCCGGATAAGTCTTTGGGTTCTTGAACATGCGACCGTGCTCGCCTTCTTCTGACTCGGGGTCAGGAACGCTAACCGGAGCGTCGACGATGATGGCGCCAGCTAGGTCATGGCCGAATCGAGCAGCGATAGCGATCGCCACATGTCCTCCCATGGAATGGCCAACAACGATGGGCCGTTCAGGAGCGCCGGCGGCGGCGGCTACTGCCATGACCTCATCGGCCCATTGCTCCATGGAGTAACTCTCTCGCCATCCGCTATCGCCATGCCCAGAAAGATCTGGCGCAATCACGAAGTACCGCTGCGTGAACTGGGGAGCGATAAAGGACCACCAGTGGGCGTGGGCTGCGCCGCCGTGTAGAAGAAGTAGGCACGGCATCCTCGGGTCACCCCAAGTTAGATAGTTGATGGCGCAACCGTCGACATCGACCGATCGGGTGGACGGCTTATTGGCAATGGCGCCGGTGAACCAGCTGGGAGGTCGAGACATGTCTACCAATGTAGTTGTCCGACCGCCGTGGGCTCGTGTGGCCCTGGCGGTTAGGCGGACGGCCAGTGGCGCCGTCGCCGCTGTTTCTAGGGTGAGTTTTGGGGGCTAGCTGATGGCTGCCATCGCTCGTCAACCGATGCTGGAATGTAATGGGCCGGGCTCTGGCGCGCTGATGCTCGAGCTGAGTAGTACTGTCGCGATCGATGTGTGGCCGGTTCGTCTCTGCTTCTTTGCCAGGGGAGATCGCTGACTATTTCAGCGCGGCGTCTGTTGCCAAAACGCGTACCGAAGCGAACTACAACGTGGCACCTTCTGTGAACGTTCCCGTCATCGTCCGTAGCGATGATCTGCGACAGCTTGATTTGATGCGTTGGGGGCTTATCCCGTTTTGGGCGAAGTCGGCCTCGATTGGCAACAAGATGATCAATGCCCGCTCCGAGACCGTGACTGAAAAGGCCGCGTTTCGAAACGCTGCCAAGAAGTACCGCTGCATCGTTCCTGCCGACGCGTTCTATGAGTGGACAGCGGTGAACGACCGCACAGCCAAGAAGCCTCGCAAACAACCGTGGTGTATCCGGCGTAACGATGGTGCACCGTTTGCGTTTGCGGGCATTTTCGACTCGTGGAGCGACCCTGATGGCGACGGAACCCGTTTGCGAAGTTGCACGATTCTTACGGGTCCGGCAAATGCGGCGTTGGAACCAATTCATGACCGTATGCCGATTATGGTCGCTCCTGCCATGTGGGACGCATGGCTAAACCCAGGTGACCATGATGCGCAAACGTTGCTCGACTCTCTACAGGCGCCCCCAAGCGAATTGTTTGCGATCCACGCGGTGAGTACCGCAGTAAATAACTCTCGTAGCAGCGGTGTGCAACTCATGGACGAAGTCGAACCCATGACAGCGGAAAGTCTTGCGGCTGAGGCGGAACAAAGGGCCGCCGCCGCAGATTCCGGCCGACTGTTGTGAGCGCAATCTCGTCATCGTTACCAGCGTTTGAACGCGCTCGTACCGCTGCGGAGCGCATGTGGGAGCGCATCGACCGTTTTGCGCTGCGGCTTCAAGGCCGGGTGGATACCCCGACGTCCGATCGCTGGTTGCCATACGGCTTCGCTGTTCTTAACGCCGCCGTTCTGATCATGCTCGTGCTGGCACGTTTTCATCAACTCGACCACGGTCTTGAAACGGCCAAGTATGCGCAGGCGGCATGGCAGATCGGCGAAGACCTGAAGCCGGTGACCACTTTGTCGGGCGGCAACGTCATTGCCGAACAGGGGTCCTTGATTCTCTATCCGCTAGGCCTGTTGACGTCTGTTTTGCCTCGTATCGAGACGCTGTTGGTGATCAAGTCACTGGCCCTAGCGGTGACGATTATTCCGTTGTGGCGGCTTGCCCGACGTCACGGTCTCCTGGGGATCGGCGCTACGTCCACCATCGTCGTTGCGTACAGCCTCTACACGTACATGCACAATATGAACGTCGCCGACTTTGCACCGGCGGTCTTGGCGGTCCCCGCACTTATGTGGGCGGTTCTTGCGGGCTTCGATGCGAAACCAGATCGGGGCGAGGGCGCAACCATCGATCATCAAACCCGCCCTGGCTCCAAGCGCATCATGACCGCCGCAATCATCTTTGTGCTGTGTTCTCGAGCCGACCTTGGCCTTGCGGTCGCGGGGCTAGGGGTTTTACTGCTCATCGAACGACGTCGTCGCGTGGGCCTCATTGCCTTGCTACTGGGCTTTAGTTGGTTCATCGTTGCTATGTTCGGGTTGCAAGGTGGTTTGAGCGATGGCGGCTATCCGTTTCTGGCGCCCTATGCCGAATTTGGAAACACGCCAGTGGGCGCCCTCGGTGGCATCTTGTCGCATCCAGTGCGATTCGCTCAGCTTGTAGGCACCCAGGACAACTTCCAGATCTTGGTCACGCTTTTGGCTCCGGTACTGTTCTTGCCGTTAACAGCGCCCCGATATCTCATGCCGGCTGTGCCGCTTTATGTGTTGTACATGGGCGCTGACGTCCCTCCTGGTCGCCTCCGTGAGGCTGCACAGACGGTTCCGGTGACTGTGTTCGTTTTCGTAGCAACCGTGTTCGCTCTCAAACGCACTGGCCGCATTCTCGTGAAGCAAGTGCGTGTGGAGCGTCGGATTATTCTGGCCTTGTTACTCACCGCCCTCGTGTTTTTCGTGCGTGACTCATCGACGACGCCCTACACCGAACCGTGGAGCTGGGGCGCTCGAGATGAGGTCGACCTTGCTCGGGTTGCCGCTGTTGAGGCAATACCTGCTGACGAACCCGTTCGAGCCTCGGTATCGGTCCTGCCATTGATGGCTGAGCAGCTGGGTGTCTACGAACTCGACTTTTCAGTCGGTGAGTTCGACGGCGAAGACCCTGAGGTTGCCGTGCCATTGGGGGAACGCCTGAACGACGTGATAATCGAGATCACACGCAATGTCGATTGGCTCATCTTGGACCGAAATGTCGAAGGTATCGAATCTCAAATCGAGACCTTTCGGGTCCGGCTGGCGGATGCAGGCTGGGACTTGTTGGGCGAGCCAGGAGCCAGCAGTATCGAGGTCTATGAATTTACCGGGATAGTCGGTGCGGTCCCGCACGCTTCGGAAGAGTCGATCGGTCTATCTGGTTTCGCTCCTCTCGACGATGCTGCAGCGACTGGTGATGATGCTGCTGAGAGCGACGAAACGCCGTGACAGGTTCCGGTAGCTAGAAGAGCGTTGAAGTATTCCGGCGTGCTGCGTTTCCGTAACCTGCTACCTGTCAGGGTGCGTCGGACACGCCCTGATGACCCTGTGCTTCTAGCGCTTGGCGGATCGACCCGGCGAAGTCGCCAAGTTGGCCGTGGTCAACAGTTGTGGCAGCGTTAACGAAATTCATATCGCTCATATCGTTCAGCTGCAAGATATGGATATGGGTATGCGGGACTTCGAAGCCAGCGATCATAAGCCCGACACGTTCTGGCGAGAACACCGACTTGATGGCGTTGCCGAGGTGATGTGACACCGACATCATGTGAGCTGCATCGACAGCGTCAATGTCGGTCCACTGATCGACTTCGACTCGAGGTACCACGAGCGTATGCCCGTCAGTGATGGGGTTAATTGAAAGGAAGCCGACGCACACCTCGTCGCTCCAGACAAAATGGCCAGGCAAGTCGCCGTTGATGATGAGACTGAAGACCGTTGGCATTCAGACATCGTATGCTGGCCGCCGACGTCCGGTAGGGCAGCAGGGGAGTGCCCTGTTGGTTGCCCGCCGCCATCGTCATCGGAGGACAGCAGTGGTCAACAGCAGAACGCCCATTTTTGATCGTGATGGCACGGTCGAAGGATCGGACGCGATCCTTACGGTTCCCAACCTGTTCACCTTGGCCCGGTTACTTTGTGTGCCAATCCTGCTGTGGTTGATTCACTCCGCCGAGCGCCCTTATGCGGCGGCGGTGCTGCTGGCGGTACTCGGGGCCACCGACTGGGTCGATGGGTACCTTGCCAGGCTGCTGAACCAACAGTCAAAGTTTGGGCGGATCTTTGATCCGACTGTGGACCGATTGATGTTTTTGGTCGCGCTCATCTCCATGCTGATCATTGACGCTGGACCCACGTGGTTTCTGATAGCGGTGTTCGCCCGTGAGGCGCTTGTGGCCATCGCTGCGTTGTATCTGGGTGCTCGCGGTGTGCGCACGGTGAAGGTAAGTTGGTGGGGCAAGACTGCAACGTTTGGCCTATTGTTTGCCTTACCGTTGTTCCTGGCTGCGGCCGCCGAGCCTGCCGGCGAAGGCGTGTATCGGGCGCTGGCTTGGATCATTGGTCTTCCGTCGCTGGCCTTAAGTTGGGCATCTGCAGTGGGATATTTCCCGTTACTACGCGACCAGACTAGCTCGCCACTCGAAGTCTCGACCTAAAGTCAAGGTTTTGGTCCTCGCCCCGATGGACTACGGTTCCGCTTATGCTTGTGCCTGGCGACTTGCGCTACTCTCAGGACCATCAATGGATCCGCGTCGAAGGCGACGTGTGGCGAGTCGGAATTACCGAGTTTGCCCAAGAAGCGCTTGGTGAGGTCACCATGGTGCGGATATACGGTGCTGATGGCGGCGTCATTGAGCAACGCTGCACGCCTTCGCCTATCTCCGCTGGGGCCGAGATGGGCGAGATCGAAGCGTTCAAGGCTATGACCGATCTTTATATGCCGGTTGACGCTGTGGTCGTCGAAGCCAACGCAGCCTTGGACGACTCGCCTACGGCCGTGAACAACGACCCTTACGGAGACGGCTGGTTGTGCACCGTGCGACCGAACGCCGTCGGCGATGTAGGAAATCTCCTCGATGCGCAGGCCTACCGCGAACTGATTGGCTACACCGATGACTGAAGTCGTCTGTTCACGTTGTGGGCACCCAAACAGTGAGGCGTCGAACTACTGCTCGTCATGTGGCTTTGACCTGCGCCGGTCGCAGCAAGAGCCTACCTCAGAGCATCTGGCCGTCATCATTGACGGCACCGAAGCTACCGCTGATAGTCGGGTCATCGACAGCGATGCTAGGAGCAGCGAGACTGAACTTGGAGCGAGGGGAACCGCAGTATTTGTTGTGAGGCGCGGCGCTAAAGCAGGTGCCCGCTATGGGGTGACCAAGAGATTCACCACTATCGGGCGCCATCCTGACAGCGACATTTTCCTTGACGATGTGACCGTGAGCAGGCGCCACGCTGAGGTGCACCGCGAGGGTGATGCTGTTCTGCTAAACGACGTAGGTTCGCTGAATGGCACCTATCTCAACCGCACCCGAATCGACTCGGAAAGTTTGCGCTCTGGTGACGAGGTGCAGGTTGGCAAGTTTAAGCTCGTGTTCCTGGCGGACGAATCATGAGCGAATCCCTTTCCTCGAGCAGCGATCGTGCCGATGATGGCCCGCTCGATCACAAGTCGATCGGTGAAGTCTTAACCCTGCTGCAAGACGACTTCCCCGACATCTCGATCTCAAAGATCCGTTTTCTCGAAACCCGTGGCTTGGTTGAGCCACACAGAACCCCATCTGGCTATCGCAAGTTTGCAATTGCTGACGTCGACCGGTTGCGGTGGATTCTGTCTATGCAACGAGATCATTTCCTGCCGCTACGCGTCATCAAGGAACGTCTCGACCAAGGGCTAGACCTGGACATGACTAGGGTGGGCGATGCAGGCAAAAAAGCTGCCGCCGCTGCTGTTCCTCGATCCACGCCGTCACGGTTTCGTGCTCTCGGCCCGAGCGCCGATGACCTTGACCCGATCGGTCTAGCTCGGCACGCTGGTCTGAGCGCACAACAACTCGACCAGCTTATTAAGTTCGGACTGCTCGATCCTTACGATGATGGCCAAGGATCACGATTTACCAGCGACGAGCTCAAGGTCGCCAAGGCCGCTGCGAGTTTTCTCCAGCACGGGATCGAACCACGCCATCTCAAGGCGTGGCGTGTGGCCGCTGAGCGCGAAGCTGACATGTTGGAACAGATTGTGGTGCCGACGACACGTAAAGGCTCGCCCGAGTCTGCGGCTCGGGCGCGTGAAGTTGCCGATGACTTGGTCGATATGGGCAATGTAATTCGCGAGACCATCATCGTGAAGGTGTTGCGAGAACGACTCGGATATGGCTCCGACTAACCAGCCGTTCTAGGGGTAGTGTGTTCTTGTGATAGCAATGAAACTGGTTGGTGTTCGAGTCGAGATGCCGAGCAACACGCCGATCGTGCTGCTGCAAGAGACCACTGATGACACGCGGATGTTGCCGATCTTCATTGGCCAAGCTGAAGCGACCGCTATAGCTCTGGCGCTCGAAGACGTCGACACGCCTCGCCCCATGACACACGACCTTGTCCGCGACCTGCTGGTGGTGCTGGGAGCGACACTCGACAAGGTCGTGATCACAGATCTTCGCGACAAGACGTTTTACGCCGAGTTGCATTTGTCTATCGGTGATACGACCCAAGTCGTTTCGTGTCGACCCTCTGATGCACTTGCAATCGCAGTGCGAACTGATTCGGACATTTTTGCCGAAGCCCATGTTGTGGATGCTGCCGGGTTCATCCCGGAACCAGACGACGATGATGAAGACGAAGACGATGGTGAGACCGTCGAAGAGGTCTTGGACGAATTCCGTGAGTTCATCGACAATATTAATCCCGAGGATTTCGGCGGTTAATTCGCTTTATCTGTCGACTGCTCGGTTGTCGACTAGTTCACCTTGGTGTTACTCCTGTTGCTGCTGTTGCTAGAGCATCGTTGACTGGCTCGCCGGTACCGCCTACTGTCGTAAACCTCAACCCCGTAATTCCGCTGGTGTGGTTATAGCCACGGCAACATTGCGGTGCGACCCACCACAGTCGACGAACCCTTACCACCACACACCCAGGATCTCCTGCACATGGCCTCCGAGCAACTATCTATCGACTCTATTACCGGGATTTCCGTCGATGGATTCCCCGCAAAACGCACCACTGAGATCGTTGGTATCAGCTATCGCCAACTCGATTACTGGGCGCGCACCGATCTGGTGAAGCCGACCTCGCCTGCGGCAGGTAGTGGCAGTCGCCGTACCTACTCGTATAAGAATCTGCTCGAACTCAAAGCTGTCAAGCATTTACTGGACGCTGGTATCAAGCTCGAATCGGTTCGTAATGTTTTCGAGTACCTGCGCGATCAACTCGACCAAGACCCGACTGAAGTCAACCTCGTGATCAGTGGCGATGCCGTCATGATCCAGAGCGGCGAACAGATCATCGACTTGCTCCGTAACGGCCAGGGCGTACTCAACGTGCTTCCACTTGCTGGCGTGCAAAGCGAAGTGAATGCTCGCATCGTCGAGTTGTATCCTGATTACGACATGGCCAACGCCACTATCAACCACGGTAGCGTTGCGCAATAACGGTTCATTTATGCGCGTTCGGGTGTTCAGTCCCGCTGCGTAGCAGGGCTCAAGAGTTACGGTGCGAGTGACCGCCTTCGGTGTTGGAACTAGCGTGGACAACTCGTAGGTCTGTGGGTCCAGGGCGAGAGGCGAGCACGACGACCGCCGCCGGGTCCGCCATATAGCCGACGTTACGGCCAGGTTCTGCTAATTGCCAAAGGCGTTTCTACAAGACGTCGACGCTGTGCTGGGCCAACAAGTGATCAATGAGTACAAGCAGCGTCATGGCTTCGACCATGGGTACTGCACGGGGAAGCACGCACGGATCGTGGCGCCCCTTTGCCTCGAGCTCTACCGAATTACCGTCACGATCGACAGTCTGCTGAGGCGAGGAGATCGTGGCAGTCGGCTTGAACGCTGTGCGGGTCACGATGGTCGCTCCGTTGCTGATACCACCTTGGACTCCGCCCGAGTAGTTGGTTTCGGTGCGAGGAGTGCCAGGGGTATCGCCTGGCAGGAAGGCGTCATTGTGATCGCGCCCGGTCATCTGGGTGCCTGCAAAGCCTGACCCTATTTCGAAGCCTTTGGCAGCGGGAAGCGATATCAGCGCGCCGGCTAGGTCAGCGTCGAGCTTGCCGAAGACAGGAGCTCCAAGGCCAGGTGGCACATGACGCGCCACACAAGTGACGACACCGCCCAGCGAGTTGCCATCGCGGCGAGCCTGTTCGATGGCAATTGTCATAGCGGCGGCTGCGTCCGGGTCCGGGCACCGAGTCGGATCGGCTTCGACTTGATCGAGGGTGACGGTGTCGGCGTTGACTGATGCTTCGATGTCATGCACGCTGCTGACCCAGCCAAGCACCTCGATACCGGCCATCTGAGCAAGCAATTTACGTGCGATTCCTGCAGCAGCAACTCGGCCAATCGTTTCGCGGGCACTGGCGCGGCCGCCGCCCTGCCAGTTGCGGAGGCCGTACTTGGCTTCGGTCGTGTAGTCGGCGTGTGATGGCCGAAACAGGTCTCGCATATTGTCATAGGCGCCGGGCCGGGCGTCCTTGTTCCGCACCAGCATGGAGATTGCCGACCCCAGGGTCGTCCCCTCGAAGGTGCCGGACAGGATCTCTACTTGGTCAGCTTCTTGGCGTTGCGTGACCAACCGACTCTGGCCAGGACGCCGCCGATCAAGGTCTGGCTGGATATCGGTTTCGGTCAGAGCGAGACGCGGCGGGCAGCCGTCGACGATGCAGCCGACACCGCCGCCATGGCTCTCACCGAAAGTGGTGACACGAAAGACGCGTCCAAAGGTGCTTGTCACGTCAGTCAGGATACCCAGTAGCGCGGCCAGCAGCGGGACAGTATCTACAGTTCAAGTAGCGCCTGCTCGACGACCTCGCTGAGTGCAGGGTGAATATAGAGCGGACCGGTCGCCATCTCGTCGACCGTCAAACCGAATCGCATACCCAAGACAAGCTGCTGGATCAGCAGTGAAGCCTCGTGGCCGATGATGTGAGCGCCGAGTAGTAACCGGGTGTCGGGGTCGCAGATGACCTTGCAGAAGCCATGGTCATCCTCCATTGCCCAGCCGTATGCCGTGGACCCGTAGGGCTGCGAATGGGCAATGTAGTTGACGCCCTGGGCCTTGAGGTCACGTTCGGTTTGGCCGACTGTAGCGATCTGTGGGTGGGTAAACACCGCCGATGGAGCACCGCTGTAATTCACGATCTGGAGATCGTCGGGGTTGTGAATATTGTGGGCGACAACCTTGGTCTCAGCGTTGGCGGTGTGCTTGAGCTGCATGGGATTGCTGATGTCGCCGAGTGCCCAGATCCCATCGACCCCGGTGCGCTGATGATCGTCGACCACCACATAACCCGATTCGTTGATTTCAACACCGGTTTCGGCAACGGCGAGCTGCTCGCCGTTCGGGATACGCCCGGTTGCGACCAGAAGCTCGTCGACAACCAGTGGATCGCCGGTCGGGAACTCGATGATGATTTCGTCACCTTCGTAACGGACCTGCGTGGGGGTCTCCCCGCAGCGCAGGTCGAATCGTTCGCCAAATACCTGGGTAAACCGTTCGGAGATCTCGTCGTCGTGGGCCCGCAGCAACTGCTGGCTGCGGTTGATCATCGTGACATGGGAACCAGCGGCCTGGAAGACGTGGCCCATCTCGCAGGCGATAAAGCCGCCGCCCAAAATGGCAAGCCGGCGTGGTGGTGTAGGAACCCGCATAATCGTGGCTGACGTGTGGAACCGAACGTCATCAAGACCAGGGATGTTCGGGATTCGAGGACGTGCGCCGGCAGCGAGCACGATGGTGTTGGCCGTGATCACCTGATCGCCGACTTGGACCTGCTTGTGTCCCACAAACAGGGCGTCTTCGGAGAAGACCGTCACATTGTCGAGTGAGCGCCGGTAGTCCTCACCGCCGGCCGCGATTGGGTCGATGCGACTAAAGACACGTTCGACGATTTCGGACCAGCGCACGTTGTCGACATGTGCGTCTACCCCGAGTGCTCCAGCGGTGCGGACTGTCTCGACGATGGACGCTGGGTAGATGAACATCTTGGATGGAATGCATCCCCGGTTTAGGCAGGTGCCGCCGAACACGTCTCGTTCGACGATGGCTACCTTCCAGTCGTCGAAGTCGTCGGTCAGGATCGAGTTCCCTGAACCAGCGCCGATAATGATGAGATCAAACTGTTCCACAACGGCAGGTTACTCACCGGCAGTAGCGGTGAGCGTCGCTGCGGCGAGCGTTCTTAGTGGCGCGTTTGCTTGTGCTGTGATGTTGGAAACTGACCGAATGCCCAGCAGCATGTGAGGAGTGGATCCTGGATTCTCAGTGCCGGCAACCGTTCTCGATGCCTTTGGGCTTGACGATGCACATGTCGAGTTGCTGACAGGCGGGCGGACGAATCGGACTCTGCGGGTTCGTGCAGGGCGCGATCTTGTTCTTCAGCAAATGCGAAGGTCGACGCAGAGCGACTTGCTGGGGATCATGGAGAACCTGGTTCGGGTCACGTCACATCTCGACTGGCGCCGAGCCTTCGAGCATCAAGGCGACAGCTGGTATCCACATCTAGTTCCTGCAAATGATGGCAAGCCCTTCATTATGACAGCCGAAGGCGATGTATGGCGGGCCTTCGTATACCGCAAGGGTCAGATTCTGCGCTCGGCGCAACCGATGGCGTCCCTTGCCAGTGCTGCAGCGATGTATGGGCGTTTTTCCGCAGAAACAGCTGATCTCGGTGGGCCACCGTTACTCGAGACGGCACCCGCTTTCCATGATCTCGACCGGATTTACTCGGCACTTCTCGGTGAGCTTGAGCATGCCGCTGCTGAACGTCGAGCTCCGATCGAACCGCTGCTAGCGACGGTACATGATCTGAAGCGATCACTCGATCAGAGATGCGCTGCTGATGGGGTCCATTGGTCCCCTGATCGGGTTGTGCACAACGACGCCAAGCTCTCAAATGTGCTGTTCGATCGAGACCGCGGGCGAGCGACGGCGGTACTTGACCTTGATCTCCTCATGATGGGCCCATCGTGGCACGACGTAGGCGACCTGATACGCAGCGCCTGTTGGCACGCTCCGCACGGTCAAGCGCCAGCATTTTCTGTCGAGTTGTTCGACGCTGTTGTTGGGGCCTTCGTCGAGGCGGCGACCGAGACATTGCGAGACGACGAAATCGTGAGTTACGCACTGGCGGGGCCAATGCTCAGCCTCGAGTTGGGCATGCGGTATCTGCACGACCATCTTCGAGATGAACCGCATTTGATGGTGCGCGGCGACAATGGCCATTTCATCCGCGGCCACGCCAATATAAAGCTCGCCCAGGAATTGCTCGGCGCCTACGATGCAGTACGCCAAATTGTGGACGGCTTCGTCGACGAACGGTGAGCACAACCAAAGGAATCCTCCATGAAGTGGACTCACTCTGAAAAGGCTAGTCGTGACTTCAGCGATGAGCGCTCCGGCGGAGTGGCACATCATGGCGGTCGAAGCAGCACCGCAAGGTCGGCGATACATCCGAATAGAGGGTGACTGTGGCTTCTCGATTTGGCAACGACCTCGTTGCATCCATTGAACTGGCGCAGCGATGGGCGATTCACGACCCTGACCCAACGACTCGGCGAAGCACCGACGCGCTCGTCAACGCTGGTGACCCTGCCCTGATTCGGCTCTTCACCGGGCGCATCGCTTTCGGGACAGCGGGCCTGCGGGCCGAGGTCGGTCTCGGGCCGAACCGCATGAACGCCTTAGTCGTGAGACAGACCAGCGCAGGCGTGGTGGCCTGGCTGAAAGGAGCGGGTATCGAACGGCCGCGCGTGGTGATTGGCTTCGACGCTCGGCATGATTCTCAGCAGTTTGCCGCTCATGCTGCTGCGGCGGCGATTGCTGGGGGAGCGATGCCGTTGCGCAGCGATGCATGGGCGCCTACGCCGATCTATGCACATGCCCTGCTTGTCGAGCAGGCCGACGCTGCGATCGTTATTACGGCGAGTCACAACCCTCCAGCAGACAACGGTTACAAGCTTTACCTGGGCGATGGTCTGCAACTCGTTGACCCGGCTGATCTTGAAATCGCAGCCACGATTGATGCGTTAGCAGCGTCATGGCATCAGCATGGGTCTGCGATCGACGACGCGTTCGCCGAGCTCGATGATGCTGACCTATGTTCGACCGAAGTGTGGGTCGCCGATCACCGCACGAGTGCCTTGGCTGCGCTCTTCACTACAAACCGTGATGTCTCGGTTTCCTATACCGCAATGCATGGAGTTGGCGGGAAGCCGGTCATGCAGGCCTTCCAGGCTGCTGGCTTCGCCCAGCCATTTGCTGTACCTGAACAGCATGAACCCGATGGCGACTTTCCCACCGTGTCGTTTCCGAATCCAGAGGAGCCGGGCGCGTTCGACCGGGTGATTGCGGTGGCACAGCGACATAACGCTGATGCTGCTCTGGCCAATGATCCTGATGCAGATCGCCTGGCTATGGCAGTACCCAGGCGCTCCGGCGATGGGTTCGTGGCGCTCAGCGGAAATGAGGTAGGCGTGCTTCTGGCCGACCATGTTCTTCGCCATACCAGTGGCGATGATCGGGTGATGGCACGGTCGGTGGTATCGAGTCGACAGATCGATGCAATGGCGGCTCGTGTTGGGCTGGCGGTCGAAGTCACGCTCACCGGATTCAAGTGGGTGGCACGCCCGATCTTGACCCGTGCACCTTCGCCCTACATATTCGGTTTCGAGGAAGCGATTGGTTATTGCATCGGCGACCGTGTCCGCGACAAGGATGGGGTGACAGCAGCGCTGGTCGCAGCGGAGATGCTTGCCACGTTGAAACGGTCGGGATTCACCGTCTGGGATCGCCTTGACGAACTTGCTCTAGAACATGGTGTCTACACGAGTCATCCAATCAGTGTGCGATTTGACCAAGACCCGCAACGTGTCCGAGAGCTCATGCAGCGGGTCGACGCATCACCTCCGACCCATCTGGGCGGGTCGCCCGTGGTCGAGTCGGGCCCGGTCGGGCTTGGGTTGTTACCCGCCACACCGGGACTACATCTGGTGACTCTCGACGACACCCAGGTCATAGTGCGGCCTAGCGGTACCGAGCCGAAAATCAAGGCCTATATCGAGGTGATCCAGCCGGTGAATGACGGCGATGTAACGGCGGCACGAAACGCCGCAGACGAACGGATTGCCGCTGTCGTCGCCGATGTTCAGGCACTACTCAGCTAAGACTGGGTGAGGGTCGGGCCTACAAGGGATTCATGAAGGCAGGTGATCCAGAAGCGGCCGCTCGCTCAAGGGAGCCACTCGTCTAGGGCGAGCACCCAGAAGGAAACGAAAGCGTTGGGGGCGCGACAGATTCAGCGCAGGGCTGACCTAGGGAAAAGGCTCGTCGGTTCGCTAATTACCGGTGAGCCTTGCTACGGCTTGGGCGAACTCGGCCACAGTGTCACTAATGATGTCGGCGACCGACCGCACGCTGTCGATTCGGCCAGCAACTTCGCCGGTGAGCGCTATTGCGGCCTCCATGTCGCCGCCGAAGTACAGCGCTTGGGCATCACCAAAGTCGTTGAACACATTGTGCTCAGCTGTCACGAGCGCTTCCGTCTTGGTGGTGCGTAGAGCCCGCAGCGCAGGCGAGTGCTGACTGTTCAGGAACACGGTGTCGGTTTCAGCTGCAGCAACAATCGCGTCCTTCCAGTTGGTGTGAACCGGGCTTTCGGCGGCCGAAACCATACGGGTACCCATCTGGACACCCTCAGCACCCAGAGCGAAGGCCGCAGCCATCGTCGCTCCATCACAGATGCCGCCAGCGGCAATGATCGGCACGTCGACACGCGACCGGATCAGCGGTAACAGGACCATGGTCGACACAGGTGTGGGGCTCTTGAAGCCGCCGCCTTCGCCACCCTCGACTACCAGCCCGTCAACACCTGCGTCGACGGCTTTGAGCGCTGCGTTCAGGGTTGGGACCACGTGATAGACGGTCAGCCCCGCTTCTTTCAGGATGCCGGTGTATTTGGTCGGCGAGCCCGCCGAAGTGGTGACAAAGCGTATGCCCTGGTCGATTACGAACTCGGCAATTTTAGGGTCACGCACGAATGCCTGGGCGATATTGACGCCGAAAGGCCGGTGAGAGCCATCACGCATGGCCCGGATTTCACTCTTGACAGCATCGAGTTCGCCCGACGAGGTCTCAATGATCCCACAGGCGCCAGCGGCACTGACCGCTGAGGCGAGTTGGCTGCGAGCGATCCAGCCCATCGGCGCCTGCACAATCGGGATCGGAACACCAAGATCGCGGGCGACCCGGTTGTTGAACGCGGCCGGAAGACTGGCTACGTCGACCGTCATCGGTCAACGGTGCTTGGGTCGCGCTGTTTCTGGATCTCGTCACATTCGGGGCAGACCGGATACCGCTTCGGGTCGCGGCTTGGCACCCATACCTTGCCGCAGAGAGCTGTCACCGGCTCACCGGTAACGGCAGACTTCATCAGCGCTTCACCGCCACCGATCACATAATGAGAAAACCGGTCGTGGTCGCCCTCGTCAAGCTTGGCGTCGGGCGGGGCTACCTGGGTATCTGTCGACATGAACGCCAAGTGTAGGCTTGCTGCTCGTACCGTGACCCGGTGGCTGAGACAACGATGTACACCGGTAGCGGCGAGCTGACGATCAAGCGTCCTCACACGCCGACGTCCTCGCCATTACGGGCCTGGTCCACCGCCGATGTGCTGGTGATAGACGAACTGGTTGGCAAAGGGGGCGGCTCTGAGCCAGCCCGCGAGTCGTTGGGCCGGCTACTCATCATCAACGATGAGTTCGGCGCGTTGACGTGTGCATTAGCGGCATCAGAGCCGACCGTGTGGACCGATTCGGTACTTAGCCGGCTGGCGATCGACCAGAACCTGGAAGCCAACGGTCTGCCAGCAATGAGCGCCGATCGCCATGTGCGTGGGCACGAACAGCCGGTGGGGAGCTTCGACACGATCGTGGTCCGTATCCCAAAGACATCCGCGCTACTCGAACACCAACTGCGCGTGGTCGCCTCGATTGCTGAACAGGGCGCATCGGTGGTGGGCGCAGGTATGACTCGCCATATCCACAATTCCACGATCGCTGCGTTCGATAAACTGATTGGTCCAACCACCACATCGCTCGCAACCCGAAAGGCGCGACTGATCTACACCAAGCCGAATGGACAGAGCGAGCCTTCTGTCGAACTTGGCGCAGACGAGTTTGTTACGAGCAACGGTGTGCGAATCGTCGAGCTACCGGGCACCTTTAGCGCAGGGCACCTCGACGTGGGCTCTGCGTTACTACTCAAATTTTTGACCGGTCTACCCGTTTTAGGAGAGTCACCAAGAGTGGTCGATTTGGGCTGCGGTAATGGGGCGATTGCGGCCGAGATCGCGACCTACTGGCATGACGCTCATTTCTTGTTACTCGATGTTTCTGACTTGGCAGTAGAGGCGGCAACTCGTACCTGGAAGGCGAATGGCCTGGGCCCGCGGATGACTGCGCAGGTCGCGGACGGCTTTGCGTCAACGCAGACGCAGTCGGTCGACATCGTGATAACGAACCCGCCATTTCACCAAGGGCATGCCCAAGATCACGAGATGACCGAGCGGCTTCTGGCAGACATGGCGCGTGTTCTGCGGCCAGGCGGCGTGGCCTATGTGGTGGCCCAGCGACATTTGAACCTACACACCCGTATGCGGCAGTGGTTCACCAGCGTCGAGGTCCCATCACAACATCCGAGTCATGTTGTGCTGGTAGCCACCAACGACGCCTAAAGAGCGTTACCAGTGACAGTGACAGGCGACGCTTCTCGCTAGCTGTTGGGTTAGCCGACGATGACAACCTTGGAGCCGATCGGCATCATGCTGGCGATCTGGGTAATGATCTCGTTGCGTACACGGACACAGCCGTTGGATGCGTACTGACCCATCAGTTCGGGGTTGCTGGTTCCGTGGAGAGCGATCTTGGGGATGTTGCCGCTAAAGGAGTTGAGGTCGTCGGAGAAGATGCCGAGGCTGATGAGGCGAGGGCCGTATGCGCTGCTCGGGCCAGCCATCACTTCTTCGACCCAACCGTTGGCAAGAGGTGTCCGTGATGAGCTCTTGCCGGTCACCGCTGTGGTTGTCAACAAGACGTTGCTGCCTTCGAAGATGGTCACGGTGTTGTTCGAGACATTGATCTGCAGCATGCGGTTCGAGGAACCCCAGACGAACTGGCTTGTCTGCACCCACGCGGTCGTGCCGTTCGGGCGGGCCGGTATAAAGACTTTGGCCCAGGTATCACCAGGCTGGCCAGCAAGCACCCGGTAGACAAGGGTGTTGCCGAACACGGTCGGGTTTACTGCGGGAAGAGCGGTGCCATTGAAGGTAGGCATGAAGATCGGACCACCGGGGGTGGTGTGCAACGTTGGGCGAGCCACGCTGGCGGCCAATGTGTGGGTGAAGGTGCCGCCAAAAGGTGCGTCCGCAGGCACATTGATCGGCGTGGTAGAGACTGGTGCTGAGGTTGGCTGGGGAGCAGCGACTGGTGCTGAGGTTGGCTGGGGAGCAGCGACTGGTGCTGAGGTTGGCTGGGGAGCCGGGGCTGGTGCTGAGGTTGGCTGGGGAGCCGGGGCTGTGGTTGCAGTTGGCTGGGGAGCCGGGGCTGTGGTCGCAGTTGGCTGGGGAGCCGGTACCGCGGTGGCTGTAGCGCTTGGTACCGCCGTGGCTGTAGCGCTTGGTACCGACAAAGCACTGGTTTGGGCTACCACTGCGGGCTGAGTCTGGTCAGCGACGGTGCTGACGGATTCGGCGGGTCCTGATGAACAACTGCTCAGGTTGAGGACAGCCAAAACCGTTAACAGGCTAACGAGAAGAGCGGAGACTGCAAAACCGAGGCGGTCTGGCCGCGAAGTACCTATGCGCATAACTCTTTCAGTTTAGGTTGCGTGATCAGCTGGAAGGTGTTGTTTCGGCGTCAGTTGCCGATTTGGGGCCACCCCGGGACCAAGAAAGCGGCAACACACATCGCAAATGCAACGATTAAGACCGCGATATCGATTCTCCGAAAATCTGGTCTTTTCGGGTCAGGAGCGGTCGTTGATCCTCGACTTACCATCGCAGTCGCTAAATCTCGCGCTCGGCGATGACTACCGATGATGACGGCGGTAGAGATATCCCCGATGTAGGAGAAGGCTTCTCGCATTGGTTTATCGGATAGATCAGCTGGCGATGGTCGGTTGGTTACTGACTCGTTGACCACGTCGATCTCGTTGGCGACCAGCGGTAGCGATCGCACCGCTAGCGCCACAACAGAGCCGATCTCTTCGACCGGCACTCCAATATGGCGTAAGGGCCGAAGCAGACGACGCACGGCAAACCCAACTGCGGTCAGGCCGGTGGTCCAACTCAAGATACCAGCCCACAAGATCATGACGATACCAACCACTATGAGCCTGGCGTAATCGAGTAGTCCACCCACGCCGATCCCGATAACGAATGGTTCTTTACCAGATGCAGCCGCTCCGATGGCACCGCCGAACAGAGCGAAGCGCACGATGAGGGGGATCTTTGGCAGCACGGATCGAGGCAGATTGGCAAGCACGAATGTGGCTATTACCAATGCGGCGGCGAAGAGCACGTGACTCCACAACGGATTGAAGACCAACCCAACAGATATCACGATGCCGGCAACGACCTTGGTCTCGGGCGCCAAACGGTGGACAGGCGAGTCAACAGGAACTGGGCGGAAGAACGTCTGTGAGCGGCTCATGGGCGTAGCTCTTCAAGCCGGCCGTTCGTAAGCCGCAGCCGCTGATCGACATGAGGGGGTGCCCAGTCGATGTCATGGCTCACCACGATGATCGATGTTCCGGCTAGGCGGACACGATCGAGCGTGGATGCGAGTTCGGTGCGACCGCTTGCATCGAGCCCAGCGAGTGGTTCGTCTAGTACCAGCAGCGACACACCACGGGCGACGAGCCCGGCAAGCAGCACGCGCCGCTGTTCGCCACCGCTTAGTTCATCGATGCGGCGGCCGAGCAGATGTTGAAGGGCGAACAGATCGATGGTGGTGCGAAGGTTCTCGACTCGGGTGGCGTGACGTTCAGCGTCAGCAGAGGGTTCCTTGCCATCAGCGCGTATACCGGCGAGCGAGTGCAACTCGACTGACACTGTTGGGCGAAGTAGCTGCAGTCGTACGTGTTGATGGGCAAGCGCCCGTTTTAGTCCCTTGGCCTCTTCGATCTTGCCAGCGCTGGGTTTGGCGAGCCCAGCAAGAATGCGTGCGAGCGTCGTCTTACCGCTTCCGTTGCGGCCTTCGATCATGAGCATCTCGTAGCGATGGACTGACAAATTAACGCCTGCCAAGACCTCGTGGGCCCACGGCTGTGTTGGGTTGTGGGTGAAGCCAACGTCGCGCAGGCGCAAAAGTCGTGACTCGGCGACCGACGACGTAATAGTGCGCAGTTCAGTTGCTTCAACAGGAGTCACGGCCGGCTTTGGATTCGCCGAGGTAAGTACGATTCGCCGATCGGTTGCCGCCGCGTCGTTGCGGTGAGTGGTGCGCACGACTGCGGTGTCACGCAGCGCATCGAGTCGGTTGGTAATTCGCACTTGTTCTTCGGGATCAAGCATGGACGTGACTTCATCGGCCAGCAGGAGTTTGGGTTCACGACGCAAGGCTGACGCTAAAGCGAGTCGCTGTAGCTCGCCGCCAGATAGCTCGCTGGTAGGTCGATCCGGAGGTAACGCAAGTCCGACGTCGGCCAACGTCGCTGTCAAGTCAATTGGTGTGTCGAGGCCCCAGCGCAAGTCCTCCTCAACCGTGGTGCCCACGACTTGGGCTTCGGGTCGTTGACCGACACGTGCGGTACCTCCGAAGCTCCCGAGGCCGACGGTGCCGGAACGAATCACTGCATCGTGGTTGTCGATACCGGCTAGGGCGTCGAGCAGAGTTGACTTGCCAGCGCCGTTCGGGCCCTCGACGACAATATGTTCGCCAGGGTTGATCTCCAGGTGCAGCGGCACGGTGACAGTGGTTCCATTGCGCTTTAGCGCGATGCCGGCGATCTGGATGGGCAGCGGATCTGCATGATCGCCAGGCTGGAGAGAGAGCGGGGCTGGCTCGACCAGTGCTTTGTCGAGTCGCCGAAGAATTGCGCCACCGACTCCACGGATCGCCAGTGCATAGATCACGGTGTAGATGAACTCGGTGGCAGGTATCAGCAGCAGCCAGTTGTCGATTAGGAATGAAGAGGTCGATTCGAGTGCGCCGTCGGCCCAGTTTGCAGCTCGTTCGATGAAGCTGAGCCGTAGGCTCCCGAAAAGGCTGCCCACATTCGTGATGATGTTGCCGAAGCCATTGGCCTGGTTCTCGATGTTCTCGAAAACGAGGGTGCGAAGCTTGCCGTTGATTGCAACCGCCGGGTAGAAGAACAGCACGCTGAACGACATGGCTGGCCATGCGAGCAGTAACGAGAATGCAATGGTTCGGAGACGGCCCCATTCGCGGCGCAGCGAAATTCCACCGCACCAGCCGAAGACGCCCGCTAAGGCTGCTTGGCTCACCGGGCCAAGGCCGCCCAGAATGAGAGCGATCGACGCTGCTGCGCAGGTGGCGATGACGACCGCTCGGGTGCGTCGACGTGCTGCTAAGACAGCAACAACGAACGCTGCGAACACCTGGAAAAGGCTGCCGGAAGCGAGGATTCGTCCGGCTGCGAGCAGGGCGACCACGAGGGCTGCAGTAATCGCTGCGTCTGCGACTTCGGCGGCGTCGAGTGGCTCAGAGCGGCGCTTGGTTGCGACCTTTGGCGCGGCCAAAGTGCGGTCGAGGTCTGTGTCGTTAGGGGTGTGTTCGGTGCGACTCATGCGGCGACGATCTTGTCCAGGTGTTTGCGGATACGGGTCACGCTGACCTTTTCGCGTGCGCCAAGATGCTGAGCGAACGCGCTGATCCGTAGTTCTTCGAGTGACCAGGCAACCGCTTCGATCTCCTTTGACCAACTCATATGCCGCTGGACGGTGTCGTAGAAGTCTTCGACGCCCAGGATTTCATGCATCGAGGTGCGGTCTGCCATAACCCGAGTTGGCAACTTCTCGAGCCGGTACCTGATCCCGCGCAGGTAGCGGACCATGTCGTGAAACCGGTCGATGCCGATTGCGTTTAGGTGGCCAGGAAACACAAGCCGGTCGAGATGATTGCGGGCATCGTTGACACAGTCGGGTGGCAACTGATCACCGGAAACTATTGCCATACGGATGGCAGCTGTTTCGTCGATCATCTCGGCAGCGACGGGCGCCCACGTCGCTGCCAGCCGCGGCAGGTCGCTGCGGGCTTGTTTCTGTAATTGTGCGAAGTCGTCGCCGTCCCAGGGGATGCCAGCGTCATCGATGATCGTGCCCAGACATGCGAGCGTAAGGTCTTCGAACCACTCTTTACGTTCACCATGGGCAGTAAGCGTCAACGAGAGCAGACGAGGATTTGTCAATACCTGGTTCATTTCGCGAAGCGGAGCCTTCACAGTCAGGCGCAGCAGCTGACGGGCACCCCGCCACATCGCCGCAGATTGGGCGCCAGGTGAGGGCAGCAGGTCTATGCCGACCACGTCGGTACGGTCGACCAGAGCGGGATAGGCGATGGTCGCGCCTTGCCGTGCGCCCACCGAGACAGTCCTTGGAATAACCCCGAACTCCCATGTTGTAGCGCCCGCATGGGTGATGCCAGCCGAGCCTTCGTGGAGTGCCTGCTCTATGTCGGCTTGAAGTACGCCTCGTAGCGTGTCGAGATCAGCGCCCTCGGCAAGCACTTCGCCATCGTCATTGACGATTCGGTAGTGGGGGCGTAGTGGCTGGGGAAGCGAACGTGGGTCGAGCGCATCGAAGGGTAAAGACTCGCCGATGCGGCGTTCCAGCGCCTGCCGCAGCCCCCACGCAAACGCGGCAGCGTCTGCATCAGTGCTGGTTGCCGGGTCGGGTAGCTCGGCCAAGATTCGGTCCACCGTTTCAGGAACCGGCACTAACCGCTTCCGTAACGTTTTGGGTAGCGCCCGGACTAGGGCAATGACGGCGTCTCGGCGATGGCCGGGAACAACGCCAAGGAACGTCATAGCTTCGATGCTTGTTGCGGCCGTTACTGGGATATCGACAGCTACCGAGGTGGCCGCGTCCTGGTAGTCCAACGCCAGGCGCATGCCGCCGTGGCTGATTTCGTCGGGGAACTTGGCCTCGTCGACCGTCGACTCTTCTTTGGTGATGAGATCGTGCACTGACATTTCGAGCAGGTGCGGATCCTCGATCGAGGCTGGGCCAAACCATGATTCGAAGTGCGTTCCGCTAGTGACATGTCCTGGCAGAGCGTTGTCGTAGTACGACCAGACACGGTCGTACTCGTCATCGAAACTGCGTTGAGTAGCCCGAACAGCAAGATTGCGGGCCTCGCGTCGGACCGAGGCATTCGTTACCTCGAAGGCGTGCGGCTGGTGGTCCCAGTCGGCCTCGATAAGTGCGTGATGAATGAACATTTCCCGGGCGGTGGCTGGGTCGTGGCGATCCGCCGAGACCAAGCGGTCAGCAATGATTGGTAGGCCGTGCAGTCGAACGGTCTCTGTGGTCATTGCCCGCCCGCTTTGTGGATCCCATACCGCATCGCCGACCTCGACCGAGGTCAGATGGTCAGCGGGCGCTTCGAGCCATTCGGGATTGATCGGGGCGACGGTTCGAGCCCACAACCGACTGGTCTCGACCAGAGTGGCCGCCATGATCCAGTCAGGCTTGGTCTCGAAGGCGGTGGAACCGGGTTGGATCGCAAAGCGAGCGTTGCGTGGACCGAGATATTCGTGTGAACGCCCGACGCGCATGCCGACCTGCGACAACATGCCAGCGAGGACCGCTCGGTGAATGTCGTCGCCCCAGTTCGACGGATCGGCAGAACCGGAACCGAGCGAGACATCGAAGTCGCTGCTGTAAGTGTTGGCGAGCCCCATCTCTTCGACCGCTGAACGAAGCTGCTCGATGGTGTCGAACCACTCGCTCATCCGTTGGGCGTGCAGGAATCGGTCGCGGCACCATTTGGTGAACTGACGGCGGTTCAAACTTCGCCGCTTGCCGCTGGCGAGATGCCAGAGATGTAAGAGGGTGAGCACATCACTGCGGTCGTCGACAAAGGGGGCGTGGGCCTCGTCGGCTGCCTTCTGTTTTTCTCGAGGGCGTTCGCGAGGGTCCTGAACAGCGAGGGATGCGGCGATGATGATGGCTTCGAACAAGCAGCCTTCTTCGTCGCCAGCCAGCACGATGCGTCCGAGTCTTGGGTCGATCGGGAGCCGAGCGATCGACCTACCGGTGTCGGTCAGCCAGTCCCGGCCAGCATTGCCTGCCTCGGGTACAGCGGGTGAACGAACAGCGCGGAGTTCATGAAGCAATCGCACGCCGTCGGTCACGGCGCGAGGGTCTGGCGGGTCGATAAATGGAAACTCAAGAGGCGACCCGAGTCGCTGATTCGCCATCGTCAAAATCACCGACGCGAGGTTTGTGCGTTGGATCTCAGGTTCGGTGAACTCGGGCCTAGCGTCGAAGTCTTCTTCTTCGAAGAGCCGGATTGCGATGCCTGGACCCAGGCGTCCGCAACGGCCACTGCGCTGATTGGCAGATGCCTGCGAAATCGGCTCGATCGGCAAGCGTTGTACCTTGGTTCGCTGGCTGAATCGAGACATGCGGGCTTCGCCGACATCGATGACGTAGCGAACGCCAGGAACGGTGAGCGAAGTTTCGGCGACATTTGTGGAGACGACGATTCGGCGTCGTTTTGACTCGCCGAATACTCGCTGTTGTTCTTTTGACGACAGTCGGGCGTAGAGCGGTAGGACTTCGAAGTCAGGTTCGTGTCGCCGCACGGCCTCACAGATCTCGTTGATCTCGCGTTCGCCGCTGCTAAACACCAGGATGTCGCCGGGGCCTTCGCGGGTGAGTTCGCCGATCGAGCGGCGGACGGCGGCGGGAACGTCGAGTGTCTCGCCCTCGGCATCTCGAGGCCGGTACCGAATATCGACCGGGAAGTTACGTCCCGATACTTCGATGATGGGTGCACCCTCGAAATGGGCTGCAATCTTGGCGGTGTCGATTGTGGCCGAGGTCACGACCACATGAAGGTCAGGGCGGCGAGGGAGAAGGCGGTGTAGATAGCCGAGCAGGAAGTCGATGTTCAGAGTGCGCTCGTGGGCCTCGTCGACGATGATCACGTCGTAGGCAAGTAGGTCTGGGTCGTGCGCTAACTCGGCGAGCAGGATGCCGTCGGTCATCACCTTGATAGACGTCTTGTCGTTGGTCTTGTTGTCGAACCGCACTGAGTAACCGACTGCGCCGCCGATCTGCTGGTCCAGTTCTTCGGCGATTCGTGCTCCAACCGAACGGGCAGCGATGCGACGGGGCTGGGTGTGGCCAATGATTCCTTTGCGGCCGAGGCCGGCGTCTAGACAGATCTTGGGAAGCTGGGTGCTCTTGCCAGACCCGGTTTCGCCGGCGATCACGACAACCTGGTTGTTGCGGATTGTCTCGAGGAGCTCTTGGCGTCGCTGGGTTATGGGCAGCTCGGGCGGGTAGGTGCAGACAGGGATGGCGGCGATGCGGCGGGCGAGTTGTTTCTCGGCCTTATCGATTTTGGTCTCAAGTTCGCTGATGGCTTTGGCTTGGAGGTCTGCCTGCGTGGTCTTGCGAATGCCCTTTATCCGACGAGCCAAGTGCCTCTGGTCGAGTCTTGATACCGAGTTGAGGCGCTTGTGGAGCGCGGTGAATACATCGGCGTCGCCAGCAGGTCGTTTCTTGTCGGGGCGACGAGCGCGACCAGCACCCTTCTTCTCGACTGTTTGGTCGCCTTTGTTCACCGCATCAGGATAGAGACTCGACCCGCCCACCGGCGGGCGTTTTTGGGGTACTTCACCTTTGAGTGGCCCGTTTCGCAATCACTGTTCGCTCGTATCAAAGGTCTAAACCGTTTGTTAGCACTAGCGGCGCTTGGGGATGATGGCGGTGACGGTCGACTCGATGCGGTCGACGTAACTTTCCTTGTAGGACATGTGCATGCCCATGTCATAGATCGTGACGCCCTCGGCGGCCAGCGCCTCGATCGTGTGGTATTGCAGCAGCTTGCCGATCGAGAGGTCGGGATAATTCTGGTTGAAGCTGTGTTGCAAGCCGCGGTAACGGTCGCCGAGCCGAGCACCCAACACGTAGCCAATGTCTGCGCCGTCGAGCCGTGCCATCTGCAGACGGAGCGCTCCGACTGAAGCAAAACGTTCCGCCATTGCCAAGGTAAACAGACCCAAATCAGTGTTGACAAGCCCAGATCCGATGTCGGTCTTCCAGCTTGTCTGTTCGATCGCAAGGAGACGCTCGAACACAGGTCCCACTTGGTCAGGTCGTGGGATGAGATGCTCGACCGTGATGCCTGCTGCGTCGCCGCGTCTGGTAGCCACCCGCAAAGACCGACGAAATCGGCTGGATCGGCGGTCGATCCATGGTCCGAAACCATCGCCAAGATCGGCGATACAGCGGTCGGCGGTGTCGGTGAAGCCTGCGGGACCAAGTTGCTGCACCTCGTCGAAGAGCAGGCTTGCCGGGTCCAGCCCCGACACGGTTAACGCGTAGAAATCAAGGTCTGCCAGCAGCTCAGCGACGCCGACGACGAGTGCTGTTGGGTCCACGCCGACAAAGGGCGTGGCGAAACCCCAGACGGCGTCGAAGCTGGAGAGGACCGGACCGTTGGGTGTTTCGTGCTCGATCAACGCAACGTGGCCAGCTTGACTGGTGAACACGCGCTTTGGCGCCCGGTCCGAAAACGCCTGGGCCACAGGAATCATCCAATGCGACGTAGAACAGATTGGATCGACGCCTTGTGCAGTCGCTATGTGCGCGACGGTCTGATCAAAGGAGGGTGCGATGTCAGAGAACGAGCAGGCTTCCATAAAATTTCTCGCAGAGTTTCCACCTCGTCTAGCACCAGACTGAATGGCACAAGGCGATAGTGTCGGGGCTCAGGAGGAGTTATAAATGGATCCCACATACAGCGAAGAAGCCGAAGCCTACCGAGAGAAGATGGTGGCCTTTCTTGGCGAGCATCTACCCGCTGAATGGCAGGGGATGGGAGCGCTCTCGCCAGAACAGCTTGAAACCTTCACCGCCGAGTGGCGTTCGACGCTGTCTGCCAACAGCCTGCTTGCACCGTCATGGCCGGCCGAGTACGGCGGTGGCGGCTTGACCGCGCTCGAAAAGGTCATCATGGCCGAAGAATTCCTGAAGGCCGGCGTGCCCACCGGCGGCAACAACGATCCCTTCAGTATCCAGATGGTCGGCAATACCATTCTGAACTGGGGCTCCGATGAGATGAAGGCAGACTTCCTGCCGAAGATCATCTCTGGTGAATATGTCTTCTGCCAGGGTTACAGCGAACCAAACGCAGGCAGCGACTTGGCCGCCTTGATGTGCAAGGCTGAACTCGACGGCGACGAATGGGTCATCAACGGCCAAAAGATCTGGACCTCGGCCGGGATGAGCGCCAACTGGATCTTCGTCCTGTGTCGCACCGACTTCACTTCATCGAAGCACAAGGGCATCAGCTTCTTGCTTTGCCCGATGGAACAGCCCGGCGTCGAAGTACGTCCGATCGCCATGATGTCTGGCGAAAGCGAATTCAACGAGACGTTCTTCACTGACGCTCGCACCCCGAAAGAGAACGTTGTTGGCCAGGTCAACGGCGGCTGGGGTGTTGCCATGACGCTGCTGGGCTACGAGCGAGGCGAAGCGGCTGCAACGACACCAATAGCGTTTCGCAGCGAGTTGGATCGCCTGGTTGTTATGGCCAAGGAACGTGGCGTCAGCGATGACCCAGTGATACGTCAGCGTCTTGCCGATGCTTATACCAAGGTCGAAATTATGCGCTACATGGGTCTCGGCACGCTCACCCGCTTCATTGCAGGTGGCCAGCCTGGTCCAAGTGAATCACTGTTCAAGCTGTACTGGTCCGAGTACCACAAGGTTGTTACTGAACTCGGCGTAGACATCTTGGGTGCCGACGCTATGTGGATCGATGGCCAGCGGCCGATGACCTCGTTCGGCACCGACCTTCCTGGAGCGCCGAACACCTCGGCATCATGGGTCGGAACGTTCTATAACGCTCGCGCCGGCACTATCTATGCCGGAACCTCACAGGTACAGCGAAACATCGTTGGCGAGATGGTGTTGGGCTTGCCCAAGGAGCCAAAACCGGCGAACGCATAACATTCGCTGTTGCGATAGGGACATATCCGGCGACACGGCTTTTGTGTGCTGCGGGGTTGCGCCACTGGGTAACGATTGGCTCGACTACCCGCTGCGCGCTGAGACAGGATGTATCAACCATCTTGTGTTGCTGGTTGAAGAGCTTGCCGGCGCAGGTACGCGGGCCAAGATCTTGCGACCAGTCCAAACGCAGAGTTCGATCAAATGGGCGCAGACGGTGTGCTTCCACCAAGAGTTGTACAACTGCCGATGAGATAGACGCGTGATACACGACGGGGCCATAGCGAGTCGCGGTTTGGCG
>Ga0114997_10000685_pt1 | contig 28243 bp, 37 predicted proteins | sample ArcticOcean_MG_C_2_FD_87045 | JGI IMG/M metagenome (GOLD analysis project Ga0114997, IMG submission 87045) | Marine microbial communities from western Arctic Ocean - ArcticOcean_MG_CB4_136 | ecosystem: Environmental > Aquatic > Marine > Oceanic | place: Arctic Ocean: Canada Basin | collected... | reverse complement strand
TTTGATCACAAAGTGCTCTATGAGATATTATCCCAGCGAAAGCGGTGGGTACTTTCATATAATAATTGCCCCGAGATCTGCGAGCTATATAAAGACTACGAGATCGTAGAAGCCAGTTGGTCCTACGGAATGAACAAAAGTAAGAAATCTTCAGAAATTATCATAACTAACTTGCTATAGCGCATGCGCCATGGTATACTAAACGAAACTAAAGGAGCAAACGATGGCACGTAAAGTGAAATCCAAAAATAAGCCTGGAAAGGTGTCGATGCAAGACTTAATGGGTCTTGTCAACAAAAAGGCAGGTGTAACTGTCGCACACAATTTGTCGGGCGATAACCCCACCGAAGTAAAGCAGTGGATTCCCACAGGTTCTCGGTGGCTCGACTCTATTGTCTGTAAGGGAAAGCTTTCGGGCATTCCAGTGGGGAAGCTCACAGAGATCGCGGGATTAGAGTCAACTGGTAAGTCTTACATGGCTGTCCAGATCGCAGCGAACGCCCAAAAGATGGGCATGCTGGTAGTCTATTTTGATTCGGAATCCGCCATCGATCCAACCTTCATTCAGCGCGCTGGCTGCGATTTAGATCGCCTCATGTATGTTCAAGCATCTTCGGTTGAATTTGTTTTGGAGACGATTGAAGAAATCCTAGGAGCAGCAGAGGAACAAATGCTCTTTATCTGGGACTCTTTGGCATTTACTCCTGCAGTGTCGGATGTAGAGGGCGACTTCAATCCACAATCCTCAATGGCAGTTAAAGCTCGAATTCTAGCGAAGGGTATGTCCAAACTCGTTATTCCGATCGCAGATAAGAGGGCAACTTTCCTAGTCCTCAACCAATTGAAAACTAATATCCCCCAAGGTCCGATGGCACGCCAGATCGCGATGGTAACCCCATATACGACGCCCGGCGGTAAGGCTATGCATTATGCGTATTCATTGCGCATCTGGCTTACTGGACGAAAGTCAAAGGCGTCTTTTGTCGTTGATGAGAAAGGCTTCCGCATTGGATCGGAGGTTAAGATCCGGCTTGAAAAGTCACGCTTTGGGACCCAAGGGCGATCTTGTGCGTTCCGTATTATGTGGGGAACTGATGACATAGGCATTAGGGACGAAGAATCGTGGTTTGATGCCATTAAGGGTTCTTCGTGTTTGACTAGCGCCGGCGCATGGTACACGCTCAAAATGCCGAATGGCTATACTAAAAGGTTCCAGCCATCCAAGTGGACAGGATTAGTTACATCTGATGATGAATTTAAAGCTAATGTTGTACGTCTAATGGAAGAGGAGATCATACAGAAGTTTGATCGCCGTGAAGGAACCGCTGAAGCATTCTATGCCGCACCAGAAGATTTAACCGTCCCAGTAAAGGATTAAACAAAATGAAACTATTAGCAACTATAATTTTTTGTGCTTTAATGAGCGGGTGTGCAGCCCACGCTCACCAACCTGCACCACGCCCCGGCGCACACGCGCACGTCCAAGTTAAAGCGTGGGTATGGGTAGATGGACACTGGCAGCATGGTCATTGGGTAAGTGGACGCTGGGATGTACGCCATGTACGCCGACATTTGCTTGAAGAGAATCCTCATCGATATACACGATATCGCGAGCGTCGCCCGACTCATACACCCAGACGCAGGCATCGCAGACATAGACGTTAAAAAAAAGTACTTGACAATGCCTCCCAAATTTAGTATACTATAGATATGGGAGGCATTCTTGTCTTTATTGGGCGCAGAGTATCAGCACTCTACATCGGCTGACAGACACCACATTTATAGGGGACGAGTTGGGCGATATATGGATCTGGCACGTCGTGTCGCTCAACAATCTACTTTTGATGGACCCAAACATGGAGCAGTCTTAGTGAGGGGAGCATCGGTGATCAATGTATCAGAGAACAAAAGTAATTTTTGTTCTTTTGGTAAACGCTTTCGCAAATACGCCGTTCAACCGGGACACTCCACAGTTCACGCAGAGCTTGGAAGCATCTTGGGCATCGACAGGCGCAAAACCGCCGGCTCCGATGTATATGTCGCCCGCATCGGCAAAAGGGGAGATTTCAAGATGTCGAAGCCCTGCCCAATGTGCGAGTCTGCCCTCCGCCACGTGGGAATAAGACGCGTCATTTATACCATCAACAACAAAACAGCAGGAAGCTATAAACTATGAACCCCAATTGTACAACGGCAACGCCAGAGGAATACAAAAATGACAACACAATCACAACTTACCACACCTACCACCAAGGCACCAAATCCGGTTTTACTGCTTGGAAAGCATAAATACCCGATCGGTGGAGACCAAATGAAACGACTATTAATTGTTGACGCACTAAACGCTTATTTAAGGGCTTATATTGTAGATCCTTCTCTTTCCTCCCATGGACAACCCATCGGCGGCTTAAAGGGTTTTATTAAGATCCTTCAAAAGCTTGTGAGGATGACAAAACCTGATCAGATTATGATTGTATGGGACGGACCCAACGGATCCGCCAAGCGCAAAATCATGAACAAGGACTACAAAGCCGGCCGAAAACCCATCCGGCTTAACCGCGCCTTTCACAACCTTACGGACAACGAAGAACTACAAAACAAGATTTGGCAACAATCTCGTATCATCGAATATTTGAATGAGATGCCAGTAATCCAGTTCATGCTTCCGGAGATTGAAGCCGACGATGTTATCTCTTATGCAACCCAGATGCCTTATTATAACGGCTGGCAAAAGATCATCGTCTCTAATGACAAAGATTTTATGCAGCTATGTGATAGCGAGACTGTCCTCTGGCGCCCCACCAAAGATGAGGTCCTAAACACTAGTCGTATTGTAGAGCAGACAGGAGTACATCCGACCAATATGGCATTAGCAAGAGCTATCATTGGGGATGCATCCGACAATCTTCCAGGTGTTAAAGGCGCCGGCTTTGCGACCGTTGCTAAACGTATTGGCTTTCTGGCGGAGAGTGAAACACACACGATTGACAGAGTGATGGATCACTGTGGAGCTAAATTAGAAGAGAGTAAGTTAAAGTTTTACACTAACGTCGCGACAAATAGAGAGCTTGTTGAGCACAACTATAAAATGATGCAGTTATATTCTCCTATAATGTCAATTCAATCGAAAAACATAGTAACACAGGGTGTTGAGAATTTTGAATTTGGGCTTAACCGTACGGAAATTATAGGGATGATGCGCGAAGACGGCTTTGGCGAGTTGAACTGGGAAGAATTAAGGACAAATCTAAACCGAATTGTAAACGAAAATTAATATCACTGATATTCAAAACTTTAAGTTTTGACTTGACATTTCGAACAATTCAGTTATACTTATTATAAAGAGAGGGTATTAATGACAACACACGAAGCAAGCCTTGGAAGATATGGGAAATCCTTCCAAGAAGGGCTTGTCCAATTGATTTATGAAGATAGACCATTTGCCGATCAAATTACGGAAGTGCTAGACGGCGACTTCCTAGAATTAGACTACCTTAAAGTCTTCTTGAGAAAGATCACAGATTACCGCGATAAATATGGTCGCCACCCTTCGGTGGAGGCAATAGCTACTATTCTAAAGATTGATCTCGACAACGAAGACGAAGTTCTACAGCGCCAAGTGCGTGAGTATTTTTTGCGCATTCATAATCGCGAAATGACTGATATAGAATTCATCAAAGATACTTCTATTGACTTCTGTCGAAAACAAAACTTAAAGGAAGCAATGTTGAAGTCGGTAGGACTTCTTCAGAATTGTTCCTTTGACGAGATTTCTGTGGTCATTAACAATGCTTTAAAATTGGGTTCCGACAATAATTTTGGTTATGATTATTTGGCTGATTTTGAAGCTCGCTTCGTGCCTCGACACCGTGTTCCCTGCACGACAGGGTGGCAAGAGATCGATAAGCTTTGTGGTGGAGGTTTGGGTAAAAGTGAGCTTGGAGTGGTCGTTGCTCCCACTGGCGCCGGAAAAAGCATGGTACTTGTACATCTTGGTTCCCAAGCGATCAAAGAGGGTAAAACAGTAGTTCACTATACATTGGAGCTTCAGGACACCATCATTGCCACCCGTTACGACAGTTGTATTACAGGGTACCCGCTTTCAGATATCATAAACTTTAAAGAAGAAGTCTACGATGAGATTAAAGATTTAGATGGAACGTTAATCGTCAAGGAATATCCGACAAAATCAGCTTCTACTACAACTATTAAAGCGCATCTTTCTAAACTTATAAAGCGCGGTCTAAATCCCGGAATGATTATTGTGGATTATGCGGACCTTTTAAGACCGACAGTAATAAGAAAAGAGAAAAGAAGCGAGTTGGAATCTATTTATGAAGAGTTGAGAGCTATTTCAACTGAATATCAATGTCCGGTATGGACGGCTTCTCAAACTAATAGATCGGGATTAAATGCAGAAGTAATCACAATGGAGCAAATATCTGAAGCATTTAATAAATGCTTTGTGGCAGACTTCATCTTCTCTATTTCGCGAACCATTGAAGACAAGCAGAACAATCAAGGAAAGCTTTTTATTGCAAAAAATAGAAACGGTCCAGACGGAATGGTGTATAATATTTTTATGGACACTTCGAATGTTTCGATTAAGATCATGCCACCACAGACAATCAGTTCTGTAAATGGAAATACCGTGATAACTGGACCACCAGTCCTAGGTCCCCGGTTTCAGAAGCAACTATTGAAAGATAAATATAACAAATTAAAAGGAAAGCGCTAACATGAGAACACTTGAGAGCATTCGTCGATTTAGACTATCGGACACGTTTATTGAGCCTTATAAACAGGCAGATGTACCGTGGGGCCCCGTTGGATATGTTACCTTTAAACGTACCTATGCCCGGCGCTTAAGTGAGTTTAACGCCGGCGCAACAGGTACCGAAGAGTGGTGGCAAACATGCCGCCGTGTTATTGAAGGTATGTTCAACATGCAGAAGCAGCATGTCTTCATGCTTGGTTTGGAATGGATTGATGCAAAGGCACAGGCCACTGCAAAAGATGCTTTTGATCGACTCTTTTCTCTCAAATGGACTCCACCCGGCCGCGGACTATGGATGATGGGCACCAAGTTCGTTGAAGAACACACCGCCGCAGGACTCTTCAATTGTGCTTTTCGTTCTACTCGCGACCTTCCCACAAAGGGCGGCTATCTTTTCGCGTGGATGATGGATGCATTGATGCTGGGAATTGGTGTTGGTTTCGATACCGAGGGTACTAATACAATTACCATCCATGAGCCCCAATATACCGACGATGTACACATTATCGCTGATTCGCGCGAGGGTTGGGTTAATTCTGTTCATATGCTCCTTGACGGCTTTTTCTTTGGCGACAAAGTACCCAAGTTTGACTATTCTGCTATTAGACCTGAAGGTGCTCTTATCAGAGGTTTTGGGGGAACATCCAGCGGATACGCTCCTTTGAAAGAGTTGCACGACAACCTTGTAGAACTCTTTTCAGCTAAGATTGGGGAGTCCATCAGTTCGGTTGATATTGTAGATACAGAGAATCTTATTGGACGTTGTGTGGTCGCAGGTAATGTTCGTCGTTCTGCTGCGTTAGCCATGGGTCGCTATCAAGACAAAGAATATCTTCAAATGAAGAACGACCAAGAGAAGCTTTACCACCACCGCTGGGGCTCAAATAACTCCTTCAATGCGGAGGTCGGAATGGATTATACGTGGCATGCAGAACAGTCACAAAAGAACGGAGAACCCGGATACATTTGGCTTAATAATGCGCGAACACACGGACGCTTTAAAGATGGCCTAAAATATGATGACGTTAATGTCGCTGGCTTCAACCCCTGTGTTGAACAGCAGTTGGAAGACGCAGAGCTTTGCTGCTTGGTCGAGACCTTTCCTGCCAAGCACGACGATTACGAAGACTATTTGAAGACCTTAAAAATCGCGTATCTCTACGGAAAAACCATTACGTTATCTAATACGCACTGGCCAGAAACCAACGCCAAGATGTTAAAGAACCGACGAATCGGACTGTCTCAATCTGGCGTGGTTCAAGCGTTCAACAAATTCGGACGTCGAGAAATGCTAAATTGGTGTGATAACGCATACAGTCATGTTAAAGAACTCGACGAAGAGTATTCTAACTGGCTTTGTATTCCCAAGTCGGTGCGAATGACTTCAATTAAACCCTCTGGCACTGTATCTTTGCTTAACGGCTCAACCCCGGGAATCCATTTTCCAGAAAGCGAATATTATATCAGGCGGATCCGGTTTTCCAAGGATAATGGGATGATTCCGTCGCTCAAAGAGGCAGGATATAAGATAGAAGAAGATGCCTATTCACCCAATACTTATTGCGTTGAATTTCCTGTATGTGAACCCCACTTTACGCGAAGCAAAAAGACGGTTTCAATGTGGGAACAGCTGGAAATGGCTGCCCAATATCAACATTACTGGGCTGATAATTCCGTGTCTATTACAGTAACATTCAAAGATGAAGAGGCGGATCAACTTAAATGCGCGCTAGAGATGTATGAGACACGCCTAAAGGCTGTATCTTTCTTACGCTATGAAGACACGGGCTATAAGCAAGCACCCTACGAGCCAATTACTGAAGAAGTTTACAACAAGCTGATTAAGAAGATAGTCCCTATTCAGCGTTCAAACGTCCAAGAAGCCGGAACTGGCACCAAGTTTTGTGATGGCGAGAGTTGCGACGTTCCACTTGATCAACCCCAGGAGAAATAATGTTCCAACCAGTTAACAGATATATTTTAATTGAAATAAAAGACGAAAATGAGAATAAAACGGAAAGCGGAGTAGTCCTTCCAGATGATTTTAAAATTCAAGACGATAAATTCGTGTCAGCAATTGCGATATCTTGGGCAGATGACGTAAGGTTCGCCGAGAGATTGTCATATCGCGCCGGTGTGATTGTAGATAAGTCCATGATTGAGGAAGTTAATGTGGACAATAACCTATTTACTATAATTCAAGATAATTATATAGTAGGGATTACTGTTACATAATTTCGAGAGGGGAAAAGGGGAATTCGCTCATATGACAATTGATAAAAGCTTTTATAACCAATCATCAGCGGCAAAATTAGGGTGGGAGCCCTCCTGGTTTGGTGAGAAGTATTATGATGAAAATCTTGTGAGAGCCATTAAAAAATGGCAGAAAGCACAAGGTATTTCGGCTGATGGGCTATGCGGACCAATGACTTTCCGCAGAGTCTGGACAGAGAGACAATCACAAATTCATTACCACGAGCCGTGCCCGTTAAATTATTCTAATTTCATCGTTTATCAGGGTAACTTCCATCCCATTAAGTGGAATAAGGTGGTACTGTGGTCAGAAGCTGACGGGCTGAAAGCGAATCCTGGTACATATTATGACTATACCGGACGGCCTAAACGAAACATCCGATTGTTTGTGAATCATTGGGATGTATGTCTTAATTCAACGTCTTGCGCTAGCGTGTTAAACAGAAAAGGTATTTCGGTTCATTTCTTAATTGACAACGATGGTACAATATACCAAACCCTTGACATGCAACATGGCGCCTGGCATGCAGGACACGTAAGAGCCAACCGGTCATCTGTTGGAGTAGAAATTTCCAACGCCTACTACCCCAAATATCAGTCTTGGTATACCGAGAACGGCTTTGGTGAGCGCCCAGTGGTTGATAATGCATGGGTTCATTCTGAAAAACTTGATCCCTTTCTTGGATTCTACCCGGTCCAAATAGAAGCAGCCAAAGCCTTGTGGCAAGCAATCCATGGCGCCGCTGGCGTAGAATATAAAACTCCACTTAGTCAAACCGGCATGACTTCTACTAAATATTATCAAGATGCACTCTATGGCAACTTTAACGGCTTTGTGAGTCATTACCATGTTAGTAAAAGAAAAATTGATTGTGCCGGCCTCGATCTTAAAACACTCCTTGCAGAACTTGAAGAAACCGAAGAAAAATAATGTGTCGGCAAGACAGGGGGACCTATAACTGTCCATTTTGAACAGATTGTAGTCGGTAGCTCTTTAGAAGCATTGCTTTATGCATTTGTGCATGAATTGCCTGTCTTTTATAGTACTCCACATAAGCCCTTTAGATTTGATCACCTGGAGCAAACTCTAGATCTTTCATGCCTAAAGATACCAAACATTATTCAGAGTTTAAATACCCACGCCGGGACTATAACAGTAGGCATGCCCAAGAATCTTCTATGGGAGCGCCTTGTTTTTCTACTGTCCATCCATGGACACGCCCCGCTATCAAATACCTGTGAAAGCCTCCGCTATGATGGAGAGAATACCATAACGTTTTCGGATGCTTATGCAAAACTCATTGATATAGAGTTTGATGAATGTTATTATTTTGGCGACGACAATACCAGCAATTTACCAAAAATAGAAATTGACAGTACAAAAATAATATGCTATGATTGGATTGCGTTCAATAGGGGAGGGAAGCACAACATCGATCACATCGAGACTGACGATGATTTTGTAAAAGAGATCTGGTTTTACTCTTCTGATAGGATCGATGGCAAAACCCCTGTAAAGGATGCATGCGTTGTTTCGCTTTTAACTCCGGAAGAATTAGAGGATTTTGATTTTTCGGAAACGATGGCACGGTTTAAAGCCGTAAGCGAAATGGAAACAAGAGGTATGAAAGGGAAATTTAATGGACTCGGACCTAATGGAAAACCAAAACATTATAAATTTAGAACAACATGTATCACCAGAGGATTGGGGCATTCGACTGCGGCGCTTGGCGCGCCCACAACAAAAGCAAAAGTCGTTGCACCAGAGGGTGTTAGAGATCTTATACTGGATCCAAGACAACTCCTCCAATGCTTACCAAGAAGTACGTCACCATATAAGAAGATATTAGATTATTTAGAATGCACCTAGCAGGAATTATCCCGGTCGCTCAACTTGAGACAGACTATAAATCAATAACACCAGACGTACTGACGCTCTTGGAGCCTAGATTTACGGCTATTCAAAATGCGGTTATGTCATGCGCTATGGCCGGTTGCAAGACAATATGGATTGTAGCTAACAATGATTTAGCTCCCATTATTAAGCAGGCAATCGGAGAATGGGTTTATGACCCAGTTTACTATAAGCGAGATTTTACCAAGTTTTATTCGAATGTACGCAAAGAGGTGCCTATTTATTACGTTCCAATACATCCAAAAGATTTAGACAAACGAAATTCGTATGGCTGGTCAGTGTTGCATGGGATATATTCGTCTTGGTTTGTGTCTTATAAGATTTCTCGGTGGATTCTGCCGGAAAAGTACTTCATAGCATTTCCAATGTCTATATATGATTATCGTGTTTTGAGGCAACTTAGACCACAAATTCAGGACGCGAATAAAAACTTTACATTAACGTATAATGATAAAACTGTGTTAGATTCTATTCCAATCAGTTTTACAATGAAAGGAGAAGATTATTTACAATGCCGCCGAAACATAAACAAGATAACCACAAGGGAATATTTACCCCCTTCACCAGGCTCTCTACCGAGCCAGAGGCGCCCACTCAACGAGAGGTGGTCAGCCAGGTTTTTCGACCTGCCAACCGTGTTTCAAAAACTGAATCTCAAAAACAGCAGTAAACACGAATTAGATTGGTTCTATGATATTAGAACGTGGGACCAATACCGCAGCTACATGGCATCAGACAATCGGGTTGCCGTGCCCTACTACGAGATTTACAAACCTCGAACCTATAATTTAGCACCTAAAAAAGAAATCTGAACTTAGTACTTGCTATCTTATCGGCGCTGTGTTATATTAAGAGAACATTCGGGAGGGATGAATGATAAGAACTACATCTAAAATTAAATTTGTTGGGCTTCATGCTCATAGCGTTGCGGGATCGATCTTCGACGCGATTGGATATCCACAAGACCATATGGACTTTGCATACGAGAATGGCATGAGCGCTCTCGCATTAACTGATCATGGTAATATGAACGGGTTAGCCTATCAGGTGATTCATGCCAAGAAGATGCGGACTGAAGGTAAAATTTTCAAGCCTATCTTTGGGGTCGAGGCATATTTCACCACATCTGTCAATGAGTGGAAAGAAGCTTATGATGAAGCCATGGCAGACAAAAAGAGATCCAGGTCCGCGAAGAAAACAGCCCAATCAGGAGCAACAACAGAGGATGAGGGCAATACAAAAGCAGCCCAACCAATTCTAAAGCGCCGGCGTCACCTAATTCTCATAGCCCAGAATCAAATTGGACTGAACAACTTGTTCAAGTTAGTCTCCAAGAGTTATACCGAGGAGTATTTCTATCGATACCCCCGCATGGACTACGACCTTCTTAGAAAGTATTCAGAGGGCGTTATAGCCGCGTCTGCATGCTTGGGAGGGGTATACGCCGGCAACTACTGGGAGAACCGAGAGGCGGGACCTGAAGTCGTTTTAGAGGCTATGCGCGAAACAACAAGAGAAATGGTCTCTATCTTTGGAGATCGCTGGTACGCAGAACTGCAGTGGAACAACATCCCCGAACAGCACGATCTAAATAAATACATAATCCAGATTGCTAAAGAGTTTAATCTTAAGATGATCTCAACGGCTGATAGCCACTATCCAACTCCCGGCGCCTGGAAAGACCGGGAGATGTATAAGCAACTCGGCTGGCTCGGAAAAGGCAAGCCATCATGGAAGACAGACGAAGGCGAGGATGAAAGCGTTCTCCCCCAATCAACTGATGCTATTGGATATGAGCTTTATCCAAAGAATGGCGATCAGATGTGGGAATCATATAAGAGGTACTCGAAACTCCAAGGAGAAGAATACGACGACGATCTAGTACGCAAGAGTATAGAAGAGACTCATCAGATAGCGTATGAGAGGATTGAATCCTTCTTGCCGGACACAACAGTACGCCTGCCTGATTTTGTTGTCCCCGAAGGATTAACAGCAACCCAAGCTTTAGTCCGAGCGGCAGTCAATGGGTTAGAGTCAACAGGTTTTCATAAGAATCAAGAATACATAGACCGTCTAAAGCTTGAGCTTGACGTTATCGATGATCGAGGGTTCAGCAAATATTTCCTGACGATGAAAGCGATCGCTGATACCGCAACAGATATGATGCTAACAGGCCCCGGTCGCGGCTCTGCAGCCGGCTCATTAGTTGCATACGCATTAGGCATCACACAAGTTGATCCAATCAAATATGGACTTCTGTTCTCACGCTTCTTGCGATCAGATGCTACTGATTACCCAGATATTGATTATGATATATCAGACAGCATGATGATCAAAGAGAAGCTGGTTGACATGTGGGGGAAGGATTGTGTGGCACCAATCTCTAACTGGAACACTTTGCAACTACGCAGTTTGATTAAAGACATTTCTAAACTTTACAACATTCCTTTTACGGAAGTAAACACCATTACTTCTGTCATGATCCGCGAAGCCACCCCCGAAGCAAAGAAAAAGCACGGGATCAAGGCTGGTGTTTATGCACCGACTTGGGAAGAGGTGATGGAGTTTTCACCATCTCTCCAAAAGTACTTGAATAAGTACCCCACAGTCAAAGCTCATGTTGAGGGGCTAGTCGGACAAGTTCGATCTTGTAGTCGCCACGCCGGCGGCGTAGTTATCGCCGAGAACCTAGACCGTAGCATGCCGTTAATTAATAGCGGTGGTGTACGACAGGTACCGTGGGCAGAAGGACAGAACGTTCGGCACCTTGAGCCCATGGGTTTCATTAAGTTTGACTTACTTGGATTATCAACACTGAAAATGATGGAGGGGTGTATTGAGCATGTCCTTCGTCGCCACCATAATGTGCAGAACCCAACATTCGCCCAGATCCGTGAATACTACGATAAAAACCTCCACCCAGATAATTTGGATTTTAACAATCAGGAGGTTTATGAAAACGTTTTCCATGCTGGAAAGTGGGCGGGTATCTTCCAGTTCACCGAGCAAGGAGCACAAAGTTTCTGCAAACGCGCCAAGCCGAATAGTATTGTTGATATTTCTGCTGTTACTTCTATCTTTCGTCCTGGTCCATTGTCGGCAGGCGTTGATGCGGATTATGTGGAGGCAAAAAGACACCCTCATCACATTTCATATATTTCGGAGGCATCGCAAGAAATCACCGAAGAGACTTACGGATTCCTTATCTTCCAGGAGCAGATTGCCCTATTGGCTCATAAGCTTGGCGGGCTGACGCTTGACGAGGGTAATATGCTCCGCAAGGTGTTGACCAAGAAGGGCACCGGCAAGAACAGTGTTAAGGGAAAACTTCATGATAAGTTTATCAACGGTTGTGCCGCGAATGGTATTAACGTTGATGTTTCTCAAGGGCTATGGGATAAGTTTGAATACTTCTCCGGCTACGGTTTCAACAAATCGCATGCCGTATCATACAGTATCATCTCTTTCCAATGTGCTTGGCTGTGGAACTACTATCCCGCAGAATGGATGGCAGCATTCCTCGACAAAGAACCCGAGAGCAGAAAAGAAAAAGCGATTAACATTGCAAAGAAATACGGATTCGATATTGCTCCGCTGGACATCAACAAATCAGGAGTTGTGTGGGAGATTAGTGATGATGGCAAAACGCTTATTCAACCGCTGACCTCTATCAAGGGATTTGGCGCATCGGCTATTCAGCAAGTTCTTGACCATCGCCCATTCCACAGCGCTGAAGATCTGCTTTTCAACGAGAATGTTATATATTCCAAGTTGAACAAGAAGTGTCTAGACGCTCTTTGTCGCGGTGGAGCTTTGGACGAGCTTCTTGACGACCGCTTCACAGGAATGAAACATTTCTGGTCAGCATGCGTTGTTGATCGCCCCAAGAATCTCAAAAGACTGGGAGAAAATATTAAGACTTACTACCCTGAAGGAGATTTTAGTCGCGAAGAAATTATCCAGTTTAAGACAGACTTGACTGGTGTCTTCCCTATCAACTTGGTCATAGGACCAGAAAAGATTGAGAAGCTTAAAGAGAAATTTGTTCCGCCAATCTCCGAATTCGATCCTGGGTTAACACTGTGTTGGTTTATTCCGCGAAAGATTATTGAGCGCAAGACCAAGAACGGTAAGCTATATTGGATCGTGGAAGTGATTGATTCGAATAACGAATCAACGCGTATTCGATGCTGGGGCGTTAAGCCACACAAAGACACAATCCGCATTAATCACCCCTACATGGCAAAGCTCAAATACGATGAAAACTGGGGATTCTCTACATATGCAATTGGTAAAACGTTTAGGCTATTAGGATAAAACGATGAATGTAATAACAAGCCACAGTGCGCTGATCAAAAAGATAGAACTAGTTGATGACCTTCCCGTCGTTGTACGAGTGCGGAAGTTTACAGAAGACTCTGCAAAGGAGTTTTCAGAACTAATGTGTAAAGCTCAAAACACTGGCCAGCCGGTAATTCCGATTATCATCGATAGCTATGGTGGACAGGTTTATAGTTTGATGTCTATGATTTCAGATATCCGCCACTCCACGTTACCCGTGGTTACTATTATCCAAGGAAAAGCAATGAGTTGCGGTGCTATTCTTGCTAGCTTTGGTGAGGAAGGACACAGATACATGGATCCTGATGCCACTCTTATGATTCATGATGTTTCCTCGATGAATTGGGGAAAAGTGGAAGAAGTGAAAGCATCGGCAGAAGAAACCGATCGCCTCAATAAAAAGGTTTATCGAATGATGGCGAAAAACTGTGGCCATCCGGAAAACTATTTCTTGGATATCGTCCACCAAAAGGGGCATGCCGACTGGTTTTTGGATTATGAAGAAGCTTCTCATCACAATCTCATCAACCACGCACACGTTCCGAAATTGAAAATATGCACTAATGTCGAATTTGACTTCGGCTAAATACTACTTATGGTATGCCTACCTCTACTCAATTTCGATGGAAACGATCGCTTAACGGGCTTCGTTTTCTCCACGAAGAGCATACTATAATATGTGAAGTGGCTAAATCCTCTGGTCCAGAATTTCAAGAATACTATGAGAAGTTCTGCGCCGAACACGGCATCGACATCGCAGAGCTAAATGCTAAACATGCCGAAAGAGTAAGAGAGATGTATGGGGTCGAGAAAAACCTAGGACAACTTTCTGATGAACAGATAGAAGAACAAAAAGCATCACCAGTCGAAGAAACCGCAGTCATCAAATTTCAAGGATCTGTTGGTGAAGAAGGGGAAGTTGCTATCGACAAGGAGATGCATGAGACATTCACACGACTATTTAAGGCTATAGCGACCCATGTTCATCCCGACAAAGCCCGCGACGACTTCACTAGAGACTTGTTTGAGGAAGCGTTCAAAGAGGCAAAGCAGGCGCTAGACAAGCAACAGTACTTTAAATTACTAGAAATGGCAGAAGAACTTGACATTGAGTTGCCAAAGAATTATAATGAACAAATAAGCTGGATGGAAACAGAGCAGAAAAGATTGAGAAACTCAATTCAAAAAGCTACGCAAACATATAACTATCTCTTTTATGATTGTGATTCCGATGATAGGCGAGACAATCTGATTCGCAGTTTCCTCCAACAATTATTTGGTTTTGAAGTTCCTCAAAAAAACACTTGACTTTCAGTCCTAACTTAGCTATAATAAGAATGAACCAATAAGGAGGGCTTGTGGCCAACACACTAAAAGAGAAACAGAAGTACGTTAAGGAATACATTAGATCGCTAGCAGCGATTGAAGAGGCCATGGCGCCGTACAAGGAGCAGCGCCAAGAACTGCGATCCGAGTATCGCGAAAACAGTTGGCTCGACACTGATGAGATTCGAGCAGCAGTAAAGGCTTACCGCTTGTTTAAGGGAAAAATTAACATCGACGAGGTGGTAGATAACTACAACCTTCTTACAAATGGAGAAAATCAGTGATTCTTGAATTTTCAAAGACTCGTGCAAAGGCACGGACACCCGACCGCGCGAACCCATCTGACGCTGGGCTTGATTTATTTTACTGCCCGGAAGAAAAAAACGCTGCAGGACGGTGGTTAAGGTCTGGTGAATCGGTGGTTCTGCCGACCGGCTTGAAGTTTGGGATCCCACATGGCTATATGCTTGAAGTAAAAAATCGTTCAGGGAACGCCGCAAAGCTACATCTTCTTGTAGGAGCCTGTGTAGTGGACAGCGGGTATGACGGAGAAGTGTTCGTCAATCTTCACAACATTGGTTTAGAACCACAGTTCATCACTGCCGGCATGAAGATCGCGCAAGTCGTACTGATTCCTGTCGTTCATTTCCGTGCGATTGAACGCACCGAGGGCAATCTATATGATTATCCAATGACGATTAGTGATCGCGGACACGGGTCTTTAGGGAGTACCGATCGATAATGGATAGTCGAGTTTATATTGAGCATTTTGAGAAGGATTTTTACAAATCTGTATACAAGCGCTGGCGCCTAGATTCTGAAAAAGCCGCAAAAGATATCGTAGGAGAAGAATATGAGGCGTTCAGAAGTACTATCTACAAGCAGCACGGTTTTAACGTGGTTGAAGATAAAGATCGCAAGACTATTGGCGGCTATGATGCAGACTTGGCAATCGAACGTGACGGTGAAATCTTTATCGTCGAAGAAGCAAAGGGGCATTATGTAGATTCGTGCTTCTTACAGCGCGCGATTAGTAGTTGCGCCAATGTGGTTGCGCATTGTATAGCTGAAAACAAAGAGCCTCCACATTTTGTTTTAAGCTGCCCCACCAAGATGAATAACTTTTCGGAAGTGTTCGAACGCCAATGTGTATTATACCGCGAGGACATCCGGCATTACTTAAAAACAAAGTTTACCTACCTTCCCGTATGTGATCATGGCCGTGTAGGCCGGCGAAAGTATTATGCTAATGAGGAGAATTGTTTCACTTTGAACGAAGAATTAATACAGGAACAACTTTCATTTTTAGAGGACATGAAAAGTGATTGATGAGATTTTAACTGGGGACTGTCTAGAACGTCTAAAGGAGCTTCCAGACAAGTCGATTGATATGGTACTCTGTGATTTACCATATGGCACAACTCAATGCAAGTGGGACACTATTATACCCTTTGAACCTCTGTGGGCTGAATATAATCGAGTATGTAAGTTAAACGCGCCGATGATTTTCACAGCTTCACAGCCTTTTACAAGTCAGCTTATAAACTCTAATATTAAAAATTTTAAATACACATGGGTTTGGGAGAAATCGAAAGCGACAGGTTATTTGAATGCAAAGCGTATGCCTATGAGGGCGCATGAAGACGTCTGTATATTTTATCGTAAGCCGCCTGTATATAATCCGCGTATGCGCCAAGGAGATCCCTACAACAAAGGACGCGCCCATCGCCCTACCGAGGTCTATGGCTCTCAAGTATCTACTTTGGTGAAGAACGAGACGGGATTACGATATCCAAGAACAGTAATATACTTTAAGACAGCTGAATCGGAAGGCAAAGTGCACCACCCTACTCAAAAGCCAATTGAATTATTTAAATATTTAATCGAAACTTACTCCAACGAAGGCGATATTATTTTGGACTCATGTATTGGTGCCGGCACAACAGCACTGGCAGCCATAAAGAGTAGTCGCCATTACGTTGGTATTGAATTAGAACCCAAATATGTTTCCATAACCAATCATCGAATCAAAGAACTAAAGGAAAATTAGATGAACAAAGCAACTCAAGCTACCATGTTTTCAAGTAAAACCGGACAGTGGTCGACACCCCAAGAATTTTTCGACAAACTAAATTGGAGATTTGGACCTTTTGATTTAGATCCCTGCGCGAATACGCACAATACCAAGTGTACCAACTTCTATACAGAAGCCGAAAATGGGCTAAGTAAAGACTGGAAAGGGCACACGGTTTTTGTCAACCCTCCGTACGGCCGCGGCATCGAGGAGTGGATCAAGAAAGGTTATGAAGAGGGACAAGACTGGGATACTAAGGTAGTGATGTTAATTCCAGCGCGCACCGACACAAAGTATTGGCATGACTATGTGATGAAAGCAGAATCGGTTTTCTTTATCAAGGGAAGATTAAAGTTTGGCGATAGCACAAACTGCGCCCCTTTCCCGTCTGCCGTAGTTGTGTTTACAAAGCCGGCTACAGGATCGACCGCCACCCCCGCGATGGGCGCCCTCGCACGATGAACCGGAAACAGCGCAGAACAGTCGACTCAAAACGCCGGCAGCACGATAGTCAGCAAGCGATGGAAGACAAACTAATGATGTTTGGACACTTACCAGAAAGTTGTTCTGCCTGTTCCGCGCCTTTCGATAAGTCCGACCGAGAGATGGTCTTTTCTTGGAAGGTAGTGGTTCGAGAAGAGAAAGAATCAGTTACATTATTTTGCCCAAATTGCATTAAAAAAACACAGGAGGTGTTAGATGGGACAACGAAGAATCAATAGAAGCCGAATTCAACGCGATGAGTTACGACAACGCGCGGCTGCTCGCCAAGAGGAGCGCAACAAGCGCACTCCGGCACAACAAATCAACGTTTTAGATCGCCGCCTAGGCGATTCGCTCGGCGCCCAAAAAGAGCGCAAGCGTCTGGAAAGTTTAACCAATGTCAGTTAATAGGATCTCCGAGAAGGCCTTAAAAAAACTGATCAGGGGGCATATCGACCAAGAAGCTCTTTGTGTTATAAAGTTTTACTCTAATAAATGTGAGTATTGTTCGGCATTACACGATCACTATGTGGAATTGGCCAACTCGAACGAAGAAGATTCGGTACATTTCTTTGCATTTAATGTAGATGACGCCAACAATCTAGATTCCCTTATTAAAATAAACGGAGTCCCGACGATTGCCAGTGTAAAGACTGGGCTTATAAAATCTCGCGTGAGAATTTTAGGAGATCCCGATCCTCCCCACGAGAATACATGGTATCACTCGGGAGATATTAAAGACTTTATCCAGCGAGGAAAATAGTGAGAGACCGCGATCCAAAAAGAACGAAACCAACCGAGTTTATAGAGCAAAATGGGAAATAGAAAACAAGGCACAAGAGAAACTGTTATGAATGAAGTAGAGAGAGTCAGAGAAGAACTCGGCGACGAAAAAGCTATGAGACTCAACCAATTGAGAGAACACTCAATGGCACTAATAAATATGTCTTTATGTAATAGCAAGGAAGGCCGCCACGCCCTATCGAAATGTTTAAGCGAAGTTAATGAAATATTAGCAGAAGCCGGCCTGGTATCAACCCGATGAGCGAATGTCTCAAATCTGGAGATCTTGTGAAACACAAGGCACGGTGGCATGACTATGGAGTGGGGCTGGTCATCGCCAAGACAGGTAAAATAGATACATGGGGAATGAGAAATGACCCAGACGAACATATGAGGTGGTGGGTTCATTGGACAAACTCGCCTAGCAAACCAGAATCTAATGGCTATTGTATAACTTACGAAACAAATGTTGCAATCGTCCACGCAGCATAAAAAAGCTTTATATCATATGAAAATTATGCTATAATATAATATAAACAAAAGGGTAACATGAACATCTTCGTATTAGACAACAATCCAGTGACAGCCGCTCAACAACAAGTAGACAAGCACGTAATCAAGATGCCGTTAGAGTCTGCACAAATGTTGTGCTCTGCGCTCATCCGCTATGGCAGCACCGACTCTCCCTATCGCCAAGCACACAAGAACCATCCGTGTACCTTGTGGACAGGAGACACTCGCGCTAACTTCAAATGGCTCGTCACTCACGGCATTGCGCTTTGTGAGGAATATACTTCACGCTATGGTAGACGACATAAGTCTCAAGATGTCATCGAGTGGTGTGATACTCAATCAAATCTAATACCACAGGGCGCCCTCACACCTCACGCTCAAGCCATGCCAACCCAATACTTGTCCGAGTGCGCTGTAACATCTTACCGAGACTACTACCACGGTGAGAAGGCTTACATTGCTAACTGGAAGCAGAACAAGCCTGATTGGTGGTAATGTTGGGATACTTGTTGACAATTATGGCGGGATTATTATATGCGAACTTCGGAGAGTGGATGCTTCACAAGCACGTTTTACATAGTAAAGCAGCAAAGACTAACAAATCGTTCTTTTCTTTCCATTGGACAACTCATCATCGTAATTGCAGAAAGAATTTCAATCACGACAATGAGCTTTATGGTTTAGAGGTTTTAGCACTGGCAGGAGTCTTAACACTCAACCTTCCTTTTCTATATCTGTCCAAAATCTTTTACTGCACGCTTGTATATTGTGCGCTCAACTATTACTTCAAACACCGCAAGGCCCACAAGGATTTGGAATGGTGTAAGAAGAACATGCCATGGCACTTTGATCACCACATGGGCCCGAATCAAGATATGAACTGGTGTATCACTCGTCCTTGGTTCGACTGGGTTTTCGGTACCCGACAACACTTTCGAGAGAAGTCAGATGAACAGGGAGATATTACCTGATGGCAGATCCCGATGAAGCAATTACGACGTCTCCTACAAGGAAGGAGCCACCCGATAACTCCAGGTTTATAGAACCTAAAACCAGAACTCACCCTCATAGACTTGAATGTGGACATTGGAACTGGTGGTTGAGTGGGACAAAGAATGACAAGAACAGGATTTGTATGGATTTTGACTGCAAGAAGCAGAGAAGGTTAGAAAGCCAAGAGTCTGACATAAAACACCCAGAGACTAATAAGGAATAATATATGAGTATAACAAGACAGAAATTCGTAGAAGTAGCTTTGATGAGGTTACGCGCAGAGGTTTTAGAACACAAAACGATCATCGATGCTTATTTAGAGAGTCCGCTTTCTTCTATTAAAGACGAGGTTTACTTTAACGACGTCGTAGAACACGCGAAAGCCATGGCTGTTGCGGAACACACCCACAGAGTGATGACGAATACCTACGCCCCACTTCCGGAGGTAGCCGCCCCCACTCCGCCGCCAGATGCGCCTCCTATCACCGAAAAGGACTTGGCTGTAAGATCTCCAACCTTCCGTAAATCGCAAAAGGCCAAGAAGAAAAAGGCAGAGAAATGAACAGGGCTTTATCATATGATGATGTGCTGCTGGTACCCCAATACTCAAACATTCACTCGCGTTCCGAGATTGATATTGGTGCCGATTTAGGTAAAAGCCTCAAGCTATCTCTTCCTATTATTGCTTCTCCGATGGATACGATCACGAGCACGAACATGTCCCGGGCAATGAGTATCGCCGGCGGAACAGGAGTGATACACCGCTATAACACACCGAGAACACAGAGTGAACAGATAGCCCAGTTTTACGCACAAGAAGAGCCAGAGACGAAACGGAACAATGTCATCGGCGCCGCAATTGGAGTCAATGGCGACTATATGGACCGCGCACAACAGTTGTTTGATGCCGGTACCCGGTTCTTCTGTGTTGATGTCGCTCACGGTCATCATGTGATGGTGAAGGACGCACTCCAAGAGCTTCGAAGACAGTTTGGTGACTTCGTGCATATCATGGCAGGGAACGTCGCAACGCTTCAGGGAGTCAACGATCTCTCGGATTGGGGCGCAGATAGTGTGCGCTGCAATATTGGTGGTGGTTCTATTTGCTCCACACGAATCCAGACCGGACACGGTTTACCCGGCTTACAGACAATCTTTGAGTGCGCCAAGACAGACCGAGATGTAAAGATCATCGCCGACGGCGGTATTAAAAACTCTGGCGATATGGTAAAAGCCTTGGCAGCCGGCGCCGACGCAGTAATGGTCGGCTCTCTGCTCTCGGGCACAGATGAAACGCCCGGGCCCCTGCAGAGAAGTCCTGATGGAACACAATGGAAGTCCTACCGCGGCATGGCTAGCAAAGAAGCACAGGTGGAGTGGCGAGGCAAATACTCTTCCTTCGAAGGTGTGGCTACTCGCGTCCCGTACCGCGGACCTGTGGCAGCAGTGTTGGAAGACATTGAGAGGGGCATTCGCTCTGGGTTGTCTTATTCAGGCGCTCGAACAATTACTGAACTCCAAGCCAAAGCACAATTTGTGAGGCAGACTACATCAGGATTGAGCGAGAGTAGAACTCATATCCTCTCAAGGAGTTGGTAAGATGAGCGACGGAGAAGTAGATTATGGCAAACTTAATAAGCGCGTAGTATTTTCCGATAATGAACATCGACATGCCCAGCTTGTTCTTAAGCTCAAGCACGATGGCTTTAAGCAGGGACAGTTTTTTCGAACAATCATCACGGGATATATTAATGATGATCCAGTGTTGCAGCAGTTTGTTGACGAAATGAAGGAACAGTCACCGAGACTTAAAAAGAAAGCCCGCCGGTTGCGCGATCAAGGGGAAGAAACTATGAGCGCTCTCGGCTTTAATGAGGATGACATAGAAAACATATTTGACCTTATTGAACAAGAGCATCCCGATTTATGAAAAAGAAAGATGGACTCACAGACTGCGCCAAAAGGTGCCGCAAACGTCAAGTTTGCTGCTCACTCTCTGAATGTAGAATGTGGATTGAGTACAAAAAAGATAACAATTGCACTTTAGTAGCTATTTATAATAATGATCAAAAACCTATGACTTTAAGACAGATCGCCGAACGTTTACATATCTCCTTTGCGAGGGTAAAGCAGATAGAAACCAAGGCGTTCGCAAAACTTAAAAAACATATAGTTGAGAAACCTTATTAAGTTTTAGGCACATTGACATTTGTACTACTATTTATTGTTGAGTTTATGCAAATAAACAAGGAGATTTTATAATGGCTCGTAAGAATTTGTTAACCGAGAGCGAACTTCGCCGCTTCATGAAGCTCGCTGATATGCGTCCCGCAGGGGAAAAGAGAATTCAAGAGATGGGCGCCCGCTATCCAGGCGCCCGTGATGAGGAGGATGAAGAACTTCATGCCACCGAGGACGAGTTAGGACAGGAAGATGATGTCGTTGATGATGAATTGGCGATGGATGCCCCAATGGACGAACCAATGGACGAACCAATGGATGATATGGGCGCCGACGAAGCCCCAGCACCCGACCCGGCCGTCGAGGCTAAATTTGCAGAGTTCATGACTCAAGTAGCTGCAGTCGCCCAAGAAGTTCTCGGTATCGAGGTTGACGTAGAGGAAGCCCCGGCTGCCGGAGATGAATTTGGCGAAGAAGAGATAGAGATGGATCCAGCAGCGCTGGACGAGCCCGCGGGCATGCCCGAAGAAGGGGGTGAAGAATTTGAGATGGGCTCGATGGGTCCCGAAGAAGAAGAAGAAGAAGAAGAAGATCCGGACGCCATGTTCGCTGAAGTTACTCGTCGTGTTGCACGGCGTCTTAGGAAACAAGGACGCCAAGCAGAAGTAGTCGACCAACTTGCAGAACGCATCATGAAGAGATTGACAAAATAGTTGACAAAATAATACAAGTGTGTTAAGATATAACCATCGACCTCACAAGGCGATGGTTATTTTTTTATAGAGAATTATGAATTATTTATTAATGGTAGGAGTCTTTGTCTTTGGATACCTGACCTGCAAAGTGTTTTACTATTTTAAGTCCGCGAGACTTAGTATTCAACTTATACAAATATCAAATCTTGTTTCGCTCTTTCTTCTAACTCGTGCCTTGGAGAATTTCGAATATTCCCGGAGCCTCTGTCTTAAAGACTTGCGGAAAAAGGATATCTCTGAACGCAACTTGAAGATTTATGAAGAGAATTTAGATCTAGAAATTGAGACATTTAAGAGTCGCTCAATATCGCTACTTTTGGAGGTTCATCCAGATTTTTTCCAAGGAGTAGCACCTTATACTGACTGGAAATCGGCTATGAATTATTTAGAATCCAACAGGAATGTCATCGTAGGGACCTATTTAGTAAAGTAACAAACATTAAAGAAGGGATTGTATCATGATTAAAAAGATAAAAAAGCTGATATCCGCCACCGAAGAAGTCCTTCCACAAAGCCCAACACAAAGAAAAGAGCCCGACTTACGCACTATTGGATTGTTTGCCGAGGTCTCGTCCGAGAAGATAGCAGAGGTCAGTCATGCCCTATTATATCTCAATGAACTTAACCAGATGTACGAGGACCCACGCGAACATCGACCTATTTTATTTTACATCTCCACCTATGGTGGCAATGCTGATGATATGTTTGCATTATATGACCTCATGCGTGCCATTCGCAGCGAAACCGAAATACATACAGTTGGACTTGGAAAGGTTATGTCCGCTGGAGTTCTGATACTCGCCGCCGGCACAAAAGGAAAGCGTTATATTGGGAAAAACTGCCGGGTCATGATCCATTCTGTAATGGGCGGTAATGCTGGTAGCTTACACGATATGATGAATGAGATGGACGCAATAGAAAATCTTCAGAAGATGTATATTGAGTGCCTTGTCACCGAAACAAAATTAACCGAGACTAAACTTAAAAAAATGCTGGAACGCAAGGTTAACATCTATTTATCAGCAGAAGAAGCTGTCGAGTACGGCATTGCCGACCATATAATTTAAAGAGGACCAATATGTCAGACTTACATAAGATTTTACAAGAAGAATACGAAAAGAAGCTGGACGTTACTCCCAGTCTCTTGATTGAGATGATTGAGGAGACGATGGGTGCCCTTAACAACTTGTCGATCAAATCTACGGGATATTCATTAACTGAAAACGAGAGCGACAATGTTACCGATGAGGGCGGATCGCGCTCCGAAGACGTGACAGTCATCCGAAGACCCGTCATTAAAATTACAGAAGCTTGGGGCGACCCCGATAGAATCGATAGACAAGTTATGGAAGCGTTGCTTAAGAATATCCAAGGCGGTTCCATAAAGGAAAAAATAAAAAGTGTTACTAATTTCTTGGATGATCCGCCAGAGGCTGCTGGAGGCGACATATCTAAAATTATGTCGTACCTTATCTTTTTGGACACATTTGCCAGTATTGTTAATGACTACGGAGCCTCGGTAACCGGTTTCCTGTTTGAAGCATTTCTTGCAGCCTTATTCGGAGGTACATCGATTCAAGTTGATGACCCTGAACAAGTTGGAACCAAAGGCACTCTGCCGATTGAAGATAACCAGCTTTATATGCAACTTAAACGCCAGTCAGAAAACCCCGACGCGGATCCCGAGTGGGATCTTGTCCCTTATAGTCTTAAGGTGCTACGACAAGGGGGACCGGTCCATGGTTCTTTCAAGAACTTGGTTGACTTCTTCTTAGATCCGTCACCGCAACGTAAGTCAGATTCCCTTGTTTATTTGATTACTATTAAGCAAAGTGAGAAAAACGCCGAAGGAAAGAACGTCGCGACAGGGGTGCTTAAATTTTATGAATTTGAGTTAACGCGCGAGACCTTTATGTCGATGATTGGCGCACCAACAGAGGTGCCGGTATTTGGTTATGTTCCATTTACCATTCCCAATTTGGGAAAAAAAACCCAACGCTTCGATCGGGTCGTGGTCGCAGACAAACTTAAACCCAAAAGAGCACAATTTCCATATGGACCATGGGAGGATGAAAAACTTACCAAGGGAATGGCTTTGTATAAATCTACCGATGATACAATACCGTGGAGTGACCGAGAACAGATACCACAAGGTACCGAAGTCTTACGTCTTCAAATGATAGGAACAGAGGATGTATTAAAAGGCTCCGCTTCGAAACTTTACACACCCCAGCAACATAGGAATGTTATGGATCAGTTTGCACAGGGCGATTCTGAAGAAATTAATCGCGCTGCGTTTGCAGCACTCAAACAGACAAAGGGTTACGGCAGCAAGGTCGCCGGCGGCGCACAGTGGACGGTCTCTCCCGGTGTTTACACTAGAGAAGAATATTACCAAGGTCAAATTAGCTTAGATCCGACCGCAATTGAAGCTAAAGCAATACAATATACCCAAGCTTTGAACGGTAGTTTAGTGTCTATTTTCAATTCGCTGGGTGCTTTGTCTGATAATATTAACCGCTATTTTATTGCTGGTGATATTTCTGAAGGAGCACAAGCAAAGGCTAACGCCTTAGAACTTAAGCGCGCCGTTGATGAAGTTATACCTGAACAAGGAATTGAACAGCAGCAAGACGCGGCAGAATAATAATAAAAAACTTGACAAATCCCTGTTAAGCGATTATAATAATAATATAACTGCACAACTACGAGGTATTAATGAGCAGCAGAGTTTATGACAATAACCACACCCTACAGCAAAAGATTATCAAAGGCGCCAACGTCCTAGCTGACAACGTGGCGTCCACATTGGGACCAAGAGGTCGTAATGTATTACTTAAAGAGAAGGATCAACAGCCCTTCATTACAAAGGACGGTGTAACGGTCGCATACTTTGTTGCACTGGATGATCCCTTCGAAGACGCCGGCGCACAGATTATTCGTCAGGCTGCCATCGAAACTAATAACACAGCCGGCGATGGTACCACTACCTCTACGGTGTTGGCGCGCGCAATCCTGCGTGAGTCCCAGCGCTTTATTGCGTCAGGTGTATCACCTATTGAACTACAGAGGGGAATTGATCTTGCAGTACGAGAAGTATCACGCAACCTTGAAAAGATGTCCACGCCCGTCACTAGCACGGAAGACATCGAACACATTGCTACCATCTCTGCTAACAATGATAGCACTATTGGGCACCTTATTGCTCTTGCTGTGGATCGTGTCGGGCAAGATGGGTCTATAACTATTGAGGAGTCGAGATCACGTGATACAACTTTGGACATTACAGAGGGTTTTAAAATTAACTCAGGTTATTGCGCAGGTGCCTTTATCACAGACGAGCGTCGAGCTTTTATGCATCACGATAATCCTCTATTCCTCGTAACTGATCATAAAATTAATAGTGTCGAGCAAGTACTGCCCATTCTGGAGATGATAGCACGCGAAAGCCGGCCACTCGTTATTGTAGCTGAAGATATTGATGGGCAAGCCCTAGCAGCCATGATTATGAATGCTATGCGTGGTACTATGAAGATAGCTGGTATCAAAGCTCCTGCCTATGGTGAGGAGCGCCGCGATACTCTTGCAGACCTAGCACTTTCAGTGGGGGCTACTTTTGTTACCAAAGAAGCCGGACAAAAACTATCAGACGTCCGCATGTCTGACTTGGGATCTGCAAAGTTCGTAGAAGCCTCTAAATTTAGTACTACTGTTGTGGGTGGCTCTTGTGACTTTGAGGCGGTCGAAACAACTATCTCGGCCCTCAAGGCGCAGATAGAACAAACGGATGACCTGCAGGCTTGTGAGCGCTTCCAAGACCGTATCGTACGCTTGTCGTCCGGTGTAGCAGTCATCAATGTTGGTGGTTTGACAGAAGTAGAGATGACCGAACGCAAACATAGAATCGAAGACGCTCTAGAAGCGGTTCGTTCCGGTCAAGAACAAGGAATTGTTACGGGCGGTGGTGCCGCATTACTCCGGGCAGCAAATAGTTTATGTATTTCCACTAATAACACCGAACAAGCTCTCGGCGCTACCGTAGTGAAAGCTGCCTGTGAGGAACCTATTCGACAGATGGCACTGAACGCAGGGTTATCACCAGATTTGATGGTCGAAAAGGTCACCAATGCTTCACCAGGCGAAGGTGTTGATTTTCGAACAGGCGAACTAATTAATATGTTAGAAGCTGGGATTATCGACCCGGTAAAGGTCACGCTTACGGCGCTTACAAATGCTGCTAGTTGTGCGGGAACTTTAATTACCACCAACTATGGAATTATACAAGTAGAATAATTATGGGTATGAAAATGGGGGATTTATTGCATATTCCACAAGCAGTCACATTATGGACCACTGAAAAGACAACAAAGGGTGTTTCAGTACCCCTTATCCTGACCGAAAGACCGATGATCGCCCTATATTTGGGGTCCGATACGGGGATTTTTGGTATGGAAAATACTTTGATAACTGTGTTACTCAAAGGCCGCACACATTTTGTGCATTCAAAAGACGTTTATTTATTTAAGGAGAACAAATGTTAGTAAAATTAACCGAAGTATGTAGGAAGGGAGCAGTTACATCACAACAAAACTTTCTATTGAGAGAGGTGTTTATTAATCCCGACCAAGTTGTAATGATTCGTGAGGACTTTCGTACTCGCGAGCTAAACGAAAGCGGACTCCTCAAAGAGGGGCTAAACACAGACCATCGCTTTTCTAAACTAACAATCAACAGAGGGCAAACCGGCACCGAGGTAATCGTGATTGGCGCCCCCTCTGTCATTGAAGAGACATTACAAAATTTATCTCACAAACTATTGAAGGGATAAAGATAATGAGTCAAAGAGTAACCCTAACATATAGTGTAGAGTTAGATCAACTTGAAGCAGAGACGCGCCGCCTCTATGACAACGCGACCGGCGTCCTCGCGACGTCGTGTGAACAGTCATCAAATAAGTGTGAGATGTTGAGTACAATTACCCTTAGTCAAATTGAAGGACTGCGCCGTAATTTGGCGTCAGTCGACACAATGTTATCGGACATAGGAGAGATTATCCAGTCTTATATTCAATATAAGTTCCAGGCGCCTTCGCCCACCATTGCAACTCCTGATATTTCTGTGATAGAGAAGGCGTTGACACAATTAAATGATTTAAAAGAGCACACGGTTGATGAATCACTCTCCCCTCAAGAAGATCTCGCCCCATAAGAGCATCGCTTGCTTGAAAACAATCCTTCGCACGTCAACCCCAGTTCATGTAATGTTATTGCACGATGGATTTCTTGAGAGTGCACTAATAAAAGATAAGTATCGCGTATTTAGTCACACTAGCGCCAGTAATATATACAACTTTTGGGATTGTCTTTCGAAAGATCCCAAGAAACTCTATAATATGGTAGTGAATTTGGATTCAACAAGCGCCCAAGATCCAGAGAAGAGCTACGGGTTCTTTCGAAATAGCTGGTACGACCGCCCTAATGTCTACATGAGAGCGGCCTTGTTCTTTATAGTTTCTATATCTTCAGAAGATGGTACGATATCGTCAGGCAGGATAGAACAAAATGCTGCCAAGAAGTTTTTGTTTGGTAAGCTTCGAGCTTTTCGACGCAGCGACAAGTGGTTTCCGACTTATCATCATGAATTGAATATCGCTGAACAAACCGAAACGATCCCGAAAACACATCAAATAGTAATACCCGCCGGCACTTATGATTATGACTTCTTAAGTTCATCAAAAAGATATGGCGTGGAACAAACACCTATTGTTCACAAGGAGTTAAGAGAATTGTTTTACAAATCTGATAATATTATACTGACTTATTTTTATCACCCTGAACTCTTAGAATTAT
>Ga0114997_10000684_pt1 | contig 28269 bp, 30 predicted proteins | sample ArcticOcean_MG_C_2_FD_87045 | JGI IMG/M metagenome (GOLD analysis project Ga0114997, IMG submission 87045) | Marine microbial communities from western Arctic Ocean - ArcticOcean_MG_CB4_136 | ecosystem: Environmental > Aquatic > Marine > Oceanic | place: Arctic Ocean: Canada Basin | collected... | reverse complement strand
GAGAAAGACAAATGATGCGGATCGCTATTGGCAATGATCATGCCGGATATGAGATGAAGCTGCACTTGATTGAACAGCTAAGGCAGGCCGACTATGACCTCACCGACTTCGGCACCCACTCGAGCGAGTCAGTCGACTAGCCCGACTACGCCGCTGCCGTCGCTGCCGCGATCCTGACGACCAGGTCGACCGAGGAATTTTGGCGTGCGGAACCGGTATCGGTGTAGCGATTGCTGCCAACAAGGTCAAAGGCATCCGCGCCGCCCAGGCCAGTGACATCTTCACCGCACACCAAGCAGTGGAACACAACGACGTCAACGTCTTGGCCCTCGCAGGCAAGATCGTCGGCGATGTGCTGACTTGGGAAATGGTCAAGGCGGTCCTCAACGCCGAGTTCGCCGGCGAGGAAAGGCTCGTCCGCCGGTTGGCGAAGGTCGCGCTGCTCGAATCCGAATAAGCGACAGTGCGCCCGGACCCGCATCTAACCGAAGGAAGGAGACCCCCGCGATGTCATCGGATGACGTGATGTGGGGTCATCTAGAACGGTAGCTCCGTAATCCCTTTCTCGCGGCGTCAGATCAGAGCAGCCTTGGCGGCGTCGGCGATCTGGCCGTGGTAGGGCGATCCGTGGCCAGGGAGGACCAGTTCCGTATCGAGCGCGCGAAGAATATCGAGGCTTGCTCGGGCCTGAGCCGGGTCGGTGTGGAACGTTGCCGCCTTCAAACATTCGAGCGATACGCACAAGTGTGCACTCTGTGCATGCTTACGTTTCCAGATCATCACGTTGTGTGAGCTTGACTTCTTGAGTCGCCAGTTACTCACTCCGGCACAAAGAAGCAAGTAATCCCCAAGAAAGACTATGGCTCTGGCGGATTACTGAGCTCGGCGTTTTTGGTCGCTCGGGTAGCGTCAGGCATGATCTTGGTCGGGTGGCGGGCCGAGCCTGCGGCCGATCTCGGCCCAGCTCACGTCACGAGACGACAACGGTGCCCCAGCTTATGGAGCCGGTTGTGCGACGTCGCTCCGACCCAGAGGTCGTCCAAGATCACAGGCCTGACGTCGTGGAGGTCTATTTCCGAGTAAGCGCAAAGGTCTAGGGTTTCGGAATGTTTGGGTACCTAAAGCGCCTTTTGCCGGATGGCAACAAGTCAGAAGTTAGCTCTACTCAGACGGCCTTCCGGCTTCTGCTCGGAGCAGCACTCACTTTCGCGGGCTTGAGTCATCTGTCGTGGTCCCGGAGTGAGTTCCTGGCGCAAGTTCCCGACTGGTTCCCGGCAGATGCCGACCTCGTCGTTGTGCTCTCGGGGGTTATCGAGGTCCTCATTGGTACTGCGTTGCTGTTGGCAGCGAAGTACCGGGAGATCGTCGGGCTCGTGGCCACCGTGTTCTTCGTAGCGATCTTTCCGGGGAATATCGCTCAACTCATAGAAGGCACAGACGCGTTCGGGTTGGACTCCAGTACCTCACGGTCCGTGAGACTTATCTTCCAACCGGTTGTCGTTGGCTGGGCGCTTTGGTCCACGGGAACTTGGAGCACCCATATGGCAAGGGGAGCCTCGTGAGTTGAGCTGGCTTCCGCGAGTCAATCATCAGGCAAAATTTCGACTCGGCGGCAGCGAGAGGGTTAAATTCCGATCGGAATAGACGCGTCTACTCACCGAGCACGAGTAGGGCAGATGAGCACAACCACGTTTCTGAACGAAGTGAACCTCGGAGGTTGTGGAGGGTTGGCCGCGAAGATCGCAGAGAGCCCCGACGTTGCCGCCAATCCCGTCGAGCAGCTCCTCGCTGCGCTTGGCAACTGTCTTGCGGTCGGATGCGCCGCGAACGCTTCGATCGCCGGAATCGAGATCGAGGACATGCGATCGCGCTTGAAGGAGACCTCGACCTGCACACGTTCCTCGGGTTGAAGAGCGAGAACGCCGGCTACGAAGCGATTCGGGTCAAGGTCGACATCACGTCTGACGCCACCGAGGACCAACTTCAAGCTCTCCACACGAAGGTCACCGGCAGCTCGCCGGTGGGCCACACGCTCAGCCGACCGGTTCCGGTCCAAATCGACCTCGCCTGAGCCGCGGCAGGATCCGGGCCGGCTGCGCTTCTCTCCAACCTGCGCCACAACGACAGCCTCCATGGCGTGACCGCCTGGTGGCTCGTCTTCCTGTACTGACATAGCAGCTCGGCGATAGCGTCCTGATCATGCGCCTGCTTGTTCGGAAGATGTCTCGCAAGACGACCGAGAAGGACTTGCGGCACCTGTTCGAGTCGTTCGGTTCGGTCCAGTCCTGTGTCATCGTGAACGACGCCGAGACTGGTCAGTCGAAGGGCTTTGGTTTCGTGGACATGCCAAAGTCCGGTGATGCCAAGGCGGCAATTCAACACTTGAACGGTCAAGAACTCGACGGCGAGATTCTTCGGGTGAAGCGGGCCACCTGAACAACTTTGCTATTCGAGACGGCGCGAACACGGCGAAATGCGTGAACTGGAGCACCCAAGTAAACGGCGGCCCGATTTCGAGCTTTGACGGATGACCTCTCATGACGGCCTCGCCGGGCGAGGCGCATCCAGAGAGCAACTTATGTTCCACCTGCCAATCGTTCCAGGCCTTCAGCGAGACTGACGTTCGGCCTCCACTGCAATACCTCGCGCGTCGCTCGCTGGTCGAACCAGTGGGCCGTGCCGAGTTGTTCCGCCAGGAAGCGGGTCATTGGTGGGTCACTTCGAAGAGCCAGCCCGCTCCAGAGCAACTCGGCCCCCGCGCCCAGGGCCTTGGTCAGGCTTAGCGGCAGGTGCCGAGTTGGTGGCTCGACCCCCGAAGCAAGGCAGATGCTTCGCAGGAGCTCGGCCACTGGTCGGGGTTCACCGTTCGAAACGACGAGCGCTTGGCCGTGCGCCGTATCGGCATGATCAATCGCGGCCACGATCGCCTCGGCCGCGTTGTCGACATAGGTCGTGTCAACAAGCGCCGCGCCCGGGCCGACGAGCCGAAGGCGGCCCGTCCGAGCTCGTTCCACAACGCGCTCCACGAGCTGGGTGTCACCAGGACCCCACACGAGATGGGGACGGACGGAGACCACCGACAAACCGGGGCGGTCAGCTTCGAGCATGAGGATCTCGGCCTTCGCCTTACTTCGCGCGTAGCGGGTTCGAGCCAGTGTCGGTTGGGCGGGAGTAGCGCCCACGCCGACTTGCGCTCTGCCCACGTGGGCGACCGACGGTGACGACACGTAGACCAGTCTCGTCACCCCGGCTCGACTGGCAGCCGTCAAAACGTTGGCCGAGCCGCCTACGTTCACTTCCTCGAACGACCGTCGCGACCCGATGGGCGACACACGCGCTGCCATATGAACGACGGCGTTAACCCCGTCGAGCGAGCGAGCCACGTCAACCAGGTTAGTGACGTCGCCGCGGATCTCGCGGCAGTCGAGGCGCGAGCGGCTCCGTTGAAGCACGGTGACGTCGTCGCCTCGGTTCAGAAAGGCGATTGCGACCGCCTTTCCGAACATCCCGCTTGCGCCGGTCACCAGGACCCTCATAGGCGCGGCACCCGGGCGCCGGCCAGGACCGACTCGGCCCATGCAGCGATCCTTTGACGCTCGACCTTAGAGTTGTGGCGTCGGTCCACCGGTAGATCATCGGTTGTCAATACAGCGGCGACATCGTGGGAAACGGCCAGTCGCACAGATTCTGCGAGGCGTTCATCCGCTACGACCTCGTCGGTCGACTCGGTCGTCGAGACAACGAGCACCAGTTGCTGCGTCCCGACTGGACCAACCCCGACGGCGGCCGCCTGGCGAACACCGGCCACCCTCTCCGCCTCGTGTTCGATCCCCACCGGCGTCAGGGGCCCGCTTGGGGAAAGAATGAGGTGCGACATCCGTCCCTCGACCCAGAGCCGACCGGCGGTGTCGATGTGGCCAACGTCGCCGGTGCGATGCCAGTCACCTCTACGCGCCTGATTCTGAATGGCCCACAACGCGTCGTAGCCATCGCTGGAATGCGGCGCTCGGACACAGATCTCACCGGTGACCCCCGGGTGCTCGATGAAGTCCCAGGTGGAATGCCCGGATTGGCTAATGGCGGTCACAGTCAGATCCACACCGCTGACCGGTAATCCGACGCAGACACCATTGCCCCCGCCGGCTGAGTCGATCTCCTCAAGCGAGATGTCGGTTACCGGCATGACCTCGGTCATCCCGTAGGGAGTGTGGATCTCGGCGTTGACGAAGTGTGGCCTCATCGCCCGCAGCGCGCTCGTCGAGATCGGGGCGCCGGCCGAGGCCACCGCTCGGAGTTGCGTCATTGCGGTCCGCTGGTGGTCGTCCAGCGTGTGTGCAGTGGCGACGATATTGACAAGTGCAGCTGGCGACCCAAAGGCAATGGTTGCTCGGACGGCGCGGGCCGCGTTGGCGAAGGCGCCGGCGGCGAGCGATGCCGGTGACGAGACGTCCATGGCGGGCACGACCGAGGTGATCCCCAGCGCCGGCCCGAAGATCGCAAACGGTGCAAATGCAGCCACGAGGCGATCATCGCTCCTGAGCGAGTATGTCGACATGAGAGCGTCGCGTTGCGCCTCGAGTTGTCCGTGTCGGTAGGCGACGGCCTTGGAGGGTCCGGTCGAGCCCGAGGTGAAGACCACTGCAGCCATGTCGTCGGGTCCGGGTCGGAACTCCGGCGATCCCGAGCGGTCGGTATCGAGCGGCTCGGACAGGCTTCCCTCGACACGAAGCGCTCGGCGCACCGCCCTCGGCAGCGTCGTGAGCGACAGTGCCCTTCCCGGGAGATTGAGACCCCGCACCAACGCCAGCCCGCGCCAATCAGCGACGACGTGGCCGGGCCGGGCTGAGCGCAGCGAGTTGGCGACCCCGTTCACGCCGAGCGCAGCATCGGCCGCGATGACCACCGCGCCCGCCTGCCAGCAGGCATACACGATCGCAACGAGGTCGATTCCCGGAGGGATCAGCGGGGCGACCCGATCGCCCGGCTCCACACCCGCGGCGAGGAGTCGGTCGCGAAGTTCTTCCACACGCAGCCCGAGGTCCGCAAAGCTGACTGCTCTGGAAACTTCAGCGGAACCGTCCGGGCTCATCTCCGCGACGGCGACGTCGTCGTCGTTCCTTCTCTCATCGAGAGCCGACCAGAGTCTTCTTCCCGTGTCCGTCATCTTTGCGCGGCGGTCCTTGAGAGCCGCTGGCGGGGTGGAACTCGTTATGGGCGAAGAGACGGAGTCCAACCAGTCGAGGATCACGGGCGCTCCTCCGATGTCCTCCATCACGAGGTGTCCGGCCTTTGCGTATCTGTGCACTGCGGCATGGGGCAGCCGGCTGCCCAGATCAGCGAGGAATGCCGCGGAAAAAACCGGATCGCGGGCCCCCCAGAGCAGTAGTGACGGAATGTCGGCGAAGCGGTGCATCTGGGCGGCGATGTCATCGAGCGTGGTGTGGGTCGGGTGTTCGGAATCGAACGGGATGTCCTCGACGAAGTGGCCGATCCCGACTCGGCTCGTCGGGTTCGGGTACGGCGCAACGAAGGACCGTCGGACCTCCTTCGACAGGGGAGGGCGGGCCAAGCGGAGCGTGCCCTTCAGGAAGGCGGGAGTGGCTACACAGCTAGCGCGCAGGGTGGCCCGCGTGCGCACGGCCTGGATAATCGCCGGAATACTCACTTTGTCCGGCCGGGCGACACCGGTATTCATCAGAACGATTCCGGCCAGCTGGTCCTGGTGGGCCAGGGCCCAGCCGAGCGAGATGGGTCCGCCCCAGTCGTGAGCGACGGTGACCACTGGCCCCTCGATGCCTAGGGCGGCCGTCACCGCGCTGAGATCGGCTACGTGCCCGGCCAGCCGCCGATTGTCGCCGGTCCGGTCCGAGAAACCCATGTTCAGCGCGTCCACCGCCACGACGCGCCAGCGGGTCGAAGCCGCCGCGAGCCCGCGCCACGTGTAGGACCATGTCGGGTTGCCGTGGACGCACAACAGCGTGCCAATCGGGTCGACGACGCCATTGTCGAGCACATGCCACGTGTGTTCTCGGCCGTCGCCGCCGGTGGCCGACACCAGTCGGGACCAATCGTCATCCCACCCAGAGAGGCCCGTAGGTGGATGGCTAGCTTGCTGGAGTCGGGAGATCATGGCTGGCGACATATGCTAAGCCCTCGGGTCGGAGGACACGAACGCAAGCGACCGAATGTTCAACGGAAGGCACATCAGCGATGCCCGCTCCTCAGCTCCGCTTCTCCGAGGTCGCCATCACCGGTCTGGCCCACGTCGATGCCGATGTCGTCGTGACGTCAGAGTCGATCGGCGACCAATTATCTACCACTCTCGAACGCTTCGGCATGCCTCTCGACCTCCTTGAGAGCCTGACCGGCATCAACGAGCGCCGCATCTGGAGTGAAGGCTTACAGCCGAGTGACGCCGCCGTGCTCGCTGCCGAGAAGCTCCTCGGCAGCAGCGATGTGGATCCCAGCGCGATCGGCCTCCTCATCAACACATCGGTCTGCCGAGACCACCTCGAACCATCGACAGCTGCCATCGCTCAAGGCAAACTCGGCCTCGGCCGTGACTGCATGAACTTCGACGTCGGCAGCGCCTGCCTCGGCTTTCTTAGCGGAGCGAACATTGCATCGGCGATGATCGAACGAGGCGATATCGAGCACGCGCTGATCGTGGACGGCGAGGACTGCCGCCAGATCGTCGAGGCCACCATCGCCAGACTCCAACGTTCCGACATCGACGAAGCAACGTTTCGTGAGCAGTTCGCTTGCCTCACGCTCGGATCCGCTGGGGTCGCAATGCTGCTGTCGAAGGCGGGATCGACGGCCAGCGGCTCGCGGTACCTCGGCGGGCTTAGCGTCTCCGCCACCGAGCACCACGGGCTGAGCGTTGGCGATCCGGAGGAGGGTCGCACCGACTCCCACGCGTTGTTGGTGGCGGGCCTGGATCTCGCGCAGGACGGTTGGGAAGAAGCCCAAGCCGAATTCGGCTGGTCAACCGGTTCAGTGTCGATGGTCGCTGCCCATCAGGTGAGCCGGGTGCACACCGACATGCTGATCGACCGGCTTGGTTTCCACGCCGATCAAGTACCCCGGACCTATCCCACCTTTGGCAACACCGGGCCGGCGTCGGTACCCACCGTGCTGTCTAAAGAGGTCGATGCCGGACGCGTGAAGTCCGGAGATCAGGTGATTCTGACCGGGATGGGCAGCGGGCTCAACGCCTCAGCGGTCGAAGTCGTCTGGTAGGGGAGAGCCCGGCATTTCACTCCCATCGACGAACGGTGGGTTCGAGTATGGGGGCCAGAACCCTTCGTGACGCCGGCCAGGAAAATACCGCCAGTGGATCTGTCATCTTCGCTGCCGGTTGTTCAGACGGACTTCGGGTCCGCACCGAGCCACCGCTGAATTTGGGCTCGTTGTTTGTGATCACGCTCACCAATGATGCGCAGCTCGGCCATTCGCTGCAGCGTGAAGTCGGCAAAGCTGTGCGCGATGGCGGCGGCGTCGAGCGGCTGCAGGTCGTCCTCCGCGGCCAGGATTGACTTGGCGACGTAGTCGAGATGACGGCGTGACACCGGATCGCCGGATGAACGCGAGCGATCGCGGGCTGAGCGGGTGAGGCGATTCACGGAGCGGGCACTGGGTTCGAGCTCGCCCAGACGACGCCACGATTCGGATAGCTGAAGAAAGAGGATCTCCCAACGCTCGGCTTCCAACAGCGGGAACCGCGCGTCGACACGACGTAAGGCACGAGCTCCACCGGGCACATTGTTGGTGAGGGTGCTTGTTTCGGGCTCGTCCATGGCCTGGGGCTGTGCCGGGTGCAAATAGGCCTGGCGCCCAGTGCTGCTGATCTCTGCTTCCGGTATCGACTGCAGGAGGAATCGTTTGAAGCTTGCTGCGCCGAACCACCCGTCGCTAATCTCAGCGCCGAACTCGGTCTGGAGTTCCCAGGCCAGAGATGCCAGGTCCACCGGCCGGTCGAGCTCTGACCAGCGGGCGGTGAGTACCGATGCCGCGTCGGCTGCTAGTCCGCTCTGGAGGTCGAGGGCAGGTCTGTCGGATGAAATAGGGTCGGCGACCGCGGCTTGGTCGAGCCGGTCGAGCTCGCTGCGAAGGTCTTCCGCTATGTCGTCGAGAGTCGCGAACAGGTCGGCCATTCGTTTACTCAACACCTCGACCAACGGCGGGAGTTCGCCATCTTTGCTGTAGGTGTCCTCGTGGGTCAGTTCCCCCCAGCTGTCCTGAAGCAACGTTCGCACCTGGAGCTCAGCCAGCGCCGCTGCAGTTTTGCCGTCCACCCCAAAGCCGACCTCGAGGTCCACGTGCCAAGCCCGATAGCCCGACTCTTTCGGCTCGAGCACGTAGTCGTGTTCTGACGCGGGATCGAAACACAACCCCATCACGGGGCTGCCGGGTGGCGGGAGCCCATCGAGAGCGGCCTGGACCATCTCGATGTCTCGCAAATTCGTGCACGTAATGCGAAGGCCGATGAGATCGCCGATCGCGGTCGGTACGTCGTCAACGGTCGTGATGGTGCCCTCGCGGAGATGGCGCTGGAGCTTTCGCCAAGCCCGGCGCTTCGACTTCACGCGACCAGAAATCCGACGAATTCGAGTTCGGTCGCGGTCCGACAAGGCGTCGCTTAGAGCGGCCTGCAGCGACGCCATCGCCACCGCCAGGGCGGGATCGAGGATCCGGCTTCGATGATCGTCGTACCAAGCACCGAAATCGGCGTACTCGATCGAAGCTTCAGTCATCTCACCGGCCATCGCATTGATCTTACGGCTTGCCGCGTGCCGCCGAGTTGGATGTCAACGCTCGTCAGCCCGTGTGTCGCGACCGACTGAGGCGTCTAGTTTGTCGCGAGGAAGCGGATTTCGTAGGCGCAGGTGTGCGCCCCGGTGGTCTTGTGGGTTACTCGTTCGACCGTCGCACCGGGCATGAGTTCACGAATGAACTCAAGTTCGGTGGTGCACGCCTGCGTGTAGTGGCTCGCAACCGCCCAGATCGGACAGCTGTGGAGGTTGATCCGGTAGTGGTTGGGGTCGGGCTTCTCGCAGTCGGCGAGGTACCCCTGATCATCGAGCATGTCGGTCAAGACGTTGACTCGTTCGGCGGCGGACTTGCCTGTGAGTTTGTCTTCCGCGCCTTCTACGAGGCGGCGTCGACGCCGCTCGAATACTCGATTCAGCAGTTCTGGATCTTCTTCTTCGATGTGTTCGAGGAGTTCTACGGAGAGGCTGCTGTCGGTTGTGATGAAGAGTGGTTCGGCGAGGTCGGTGGCGTGGTAGCGGTCCGCCGGACGTCCTGGTTGGCCGCGGTCTTGAGTGGCGGCGATGAGACTGGCGGATCTCAGTGCCCTGAGGTGTTGGCGAACGGCGCTGGAGGAGATCTTGAGGGTGCCGGCGAGTTCCTCGGCGGTTGCGTCACCGCTGCGCTTCAGTGCAGCGAGTACCCGGCGCTGAGTGGGCGACGGCTCTGCACTGGAAGAGGGCATAGCCTGATCATAGCATGAACGCCGACTTTCGAGAGTTTCGCAACATGGAACTGCGTAAACCCTGATAGCCTTGGCGGTACTAAGGCATTAATCAACAACCACAGCAGGAAGAAGAGCGACATGAAGGTCTGGATCGACCAAGATCTCTGCACCGGCGACGGACTCTGCGAAGAGATCGCCCCTGATGTCTTCTTTGGGTTGGACGACGGGCTCTTTTACGTCAAGGAATCAGAGGGTAACTTCGGGACAGAGAAGTTGTTCGATGGCACATCCAACCCTGCGGGCGCCGACGGCATGGCTCGGATACCTGACGGCGGCGTGGAGGGGGTCATCGAGTCAGCAGAGGAGTGCCCGGGTGAGTGCATATTCATCGAGGTCGACGGCTAGCCGTCGGCGCCGTTCCCGGCACTGCGGCCCTGTCGCAACGAACCAAACCAAACCGAAGCGAACGAAGGAGACTAGATCGATGACAACAACCGAACAGAGCACACAACCACTGATCGCGCTGAGTAGTGAGGCGGTAGCGAAGGTGGCTGCGCTTTTGGCTGAGGAGGGTGATCAGGACCTAGGGCTTCGGGTCGCAGTACGGCCAGGTGGATGCTCAGGCTTCTCCTATGAGATGTTCTTCGACTCTGACGAGCGCCCCGATGACCATGTCACCAAAGTCGGACTCGTCACTGTCAGAGTCGACGCGGCGAGCGCCGCACACCTCAGCGGGGCAACTCTGAACTACAGCGACGGGCTTCAGGGCGCCGGTTTCAGCATCGACAACCCCAGCGCCCAGAGCAGCTGTGGATGCGGGAAGTCGTTCGGCTGATGAGCGAAACACTGCGAGAAATCAAAGAAATGACTGATGCGAGTTACGAGTACGGCTTCAGCACCGACCTCGAAACCGACATTGCTCCCCCCGGTCTGACCGAGGACACGGTGCGACTGATCTCCGCGAAGAAAGACGAGCCTGAGTGGCTGCTTGACTGGCGTCTCAAGGCCTTTGAGGCCTGGAAGTCCATGGACGAGCCCGATTGGGCCAAGCTTGAGATCAAGCCGATCGACTACCAGGCGTTGAGCTATTGGGCCGCGCCAACGAGCAAGCCAGTGCTTGACAGCATGGACGACGTGGATCCTGATATTCGCGACATGTTCGACAAGCTCGGAATCCCGCTGCATGAGCAGAAGATGCTGAGCAACGTCGCCGTCGATGCGATCGTCGATTCGGTGTCGGTGGTAACCACGTTCAAGGAGACGTTGGCCGAGGCCGGCGTCATCTTCTGTTCCTTCTCCGAAGCCGTCAGGGACCACCCTGACCTGGTGCGCGAGCACCTAGGCTCGGTGGTTCCGGTGCGCGACAACTTCTTCGCAGCTCTCAACTCCGCAGTGTTCTCCGATGGATCGTTTTGTTACATCCCGGCCGGGGTTCGATGCCCGATGGAGCTGTCCACCTACTTCCGCATCAACGCGATGAACACCGGCCAGTTCGAGCGCACGCTCATCGTGGCCGAGGACGACTCGCACGTCTCCTACCTCGAAGGGTGCACGGCGCCCCAACGTGACGAGAACCAGCTCCACGCTGCGGTGGTCGAGTTGGTAGCCAAGGACCGGTCCGAGATCAAGTACTCGACTGTGCAGAACTGGTATCCGGGCGACGAGAACGGTCTCGGCGGTATCTACAACTTTGTCACCAAGCGGGGCCGGGCCCATACCGACGCCAAGATCTCCTGGACCCAGGTCGAGACCGGCTCGGCCATCACCTGGAAGTACCCCAGCGTGATCCTCCAAGGCGACCGGTCGGTCGGCGAGTTCTACTCAGTCGCATTGTCCAGCAAACGCCAACAGGCCGATACTGGCACCAAGATGATCCACATCGGTGCCGACACAACCAGCAGCATCATCTCGAAAGGCATCTCGGCTGCGCATGGCCAGAACACCTACCGGGGACTGGTCAAGGTGCTGCGCTCCGCGAAGAATGCGCGCAACTACACGCAGTGCGACTCGCTGCTTCTCGGCCCGGACTGTGGTGCCCACACGATTCCGTACATCGAAGTGAAAAACCCGACCGCAAGGGTCGAACACGAAGCGTCGACGTCCACAGTGGGCGAGGACCAGCTGTATTACTGCCGCCAACGCGGCATGACCGAAGAGGATGCCATGTCGATGATCGTCAACGGATTCTGCCGCGAGGTGTTCGACGAGCTCCCGATGGAGTTCGCCGTCGAAGCGGGACGACTCCTGAGCGTGAGCCTTGAAGGAAGCGTCGGCTGATGTTGCACGTCAAAAATCTCACCGCCTCGATTGGCGGAACTCCGATCCTCAACGGACTCGACCTCGACGTTGGGTCGGGCGAGGTCCACGCCATCATGGGCCCCAACGGCTCGGGCAAGAGCACCTTCGCCCACGCACTCGCCGGCCGAGACGGCTACGAGATCGCCGGCACGGCCACGCTCGATGGTGTCGACCTGCTCGACATGGAGCCCGAAGCTCGGGCCGCGGCCGGAGTGTTTGTCGGTTTCCAGTACCCGGTGGAGATCCCGGGCGTGAACAACATGTATTTCCTGCGCACCGCGTTGAACTCCGTGCGCCGTGCTCGCGGCGAAACCGAAATTGGTGCGCGTGACTTCCTGTCCATTGCCCAAGAAGCAATGGATCTTGTGGAAATGAAGGAAGGCTTTCTTTATCGTGCGGTCAACGCCGGCTTCAGCGGTGGCGAGAAGAAGCGCAACGAGATCCTGCAGATGGCCGTGATGGAGCCGCTTCTGGCCGTGCTCGACGAGACCGACTCGGGCCTCGATATTGATGCCCTGCGTATCGTTGCTTCCGGCGTCAATGCGCTGCGAGGTCCAGAGCGCTCCATGATCGTGATTACGCACTACCAGCGACTACTTGACTACATCAAGCCGGATTTCGTGCATGTTTTGGTCGATGGCCGCATCGTGAAGTCAGGTGATCACACGCTCGCGCTGCATCTCGAAGACCACGGCTACGCCGATTTCGTCAACCACGATCTGGATGACGCGCCCGAGCGTCCCCTCTCCGGAGCAACGAGGTGACGGCAACCTCCACAGCAGATCATCAAGAGATGATTGCTGGGCTCACCTACCCGACCAGACGCGACGAAGCGTGGCGATACGCCCCTCACGACGTGCTCCGCCAGTTGTTGTTCGGTCCCTCGGTCGAGTCGACGCGTCTGCTTCCCGCCGCTCTTGAAGCGAACATCCCTGTGCTCGAGGGACCGCGCATCGTATTGGTCAATGGCATTGTCGACGCCGAGCGATCAGACCTCAGCGCGCTACCTGCGGGTTTGCGTCTCTCGACCTTCGACGACGCTAGGAGCGAGCAACCGGAGCTGCTGGCGGCGCACCTCGAGAACAACGATGATCCGACCGTGGCCCCGTTCACGGCACTCAACGTCGCCTTCGGGCGCAACGGAGCCGTCATCCAAGTCGCCAGCGGTCATGCCATCGACATGCCGGTCCAGGTCATCGACATTGCCCTGCCGGAGGCCACAACAAACACGTCATGCACCGGCGTGGTGATACATCTTGAAGAAGGTGCGTCGGCGACCGTTGTCGAGACGAAAATCGGGCACGGCGATTTCGGCGGCTCGAACACACGCACGACGATCACGCTTGGTGACCAGGCGTCACTCACGCACATCGTGCTCCAGGACGTCGCCCCGACACAGGTCCATCTGGGCCGCATCGAGGTGACACAAGGCGTTGGGAGCGTGCTGCGCTCCCACCTGTTCAACCTCGGCGGCCGATACGGCCGGGTTGACTACGACGTGCGCCTCGACGGCGAAGGTGCGCTGGTCGAACTCACCGGCCTGTACTTCGGTAGAGGCAACCAAATCCTTGATCAGCAGGTCACCGTTGTGCATACAGCCCCTGACTGCACGAGCCGTCAATCGTTCCGCGGCATCCTCGACGATGAGAGCACGGGCGTGTTCAACGGGGGAATCGACGTGCGCCCGGGAGCTGACGGTACCGACGCCGAACAGTCCAACGACAACCTTCTGTTGTCTGATCGCGCCGAGGCCAACACCCAACCGCGCCTCGAGATCCTCGCCGACCAAGTCGCCTGCAAACACGGCGCAACCGTCGGCCAACTCGACGGCGCTGCCCTGTACTACCTGCGCACCCGCGGTATCCCCGAGGCCGACGCGCGGCGACTCCTCATTCGGGGATTCGCCGACCAAGCCGTCGACACCGTCAACGACGAGATCCTGCGGACCTGGATCACCGAACGGTTGCAACACCATGATGGCTGAGAAGTCGGAGATGAGCGAACAGGCGGTCGCGATCGGTTCGACGCGCGGTTTCGCAGTCCCCCGTGAATGTGTGGTCACCATCGTCCCGGCCGGGCACAAGTCAATTCTCGCCGAAGGCCAACACGTCACTCTGCTCCAGGCTCTCGGCGGAACTGCCACCGTCACCACCCGCGAAGGCGAGATGGCCCGTCTCAGCCCGCAAGATTCCATCGACTTCGGGCTCGTGCCGGCGCCCGCTCCAGGCACGGCCAAAGACGGTGCGGACTTCAGCATCGATGCCGTGTGGGAAGCCGCCACCACCGTCTACGACCCTGAGATACCCGTTGATATCGTCGAACTCGGCCTTGTCTACCGGGTCGACGCCGAGGAGTTGGCCGATGGCACATGGCTCGTAGACATCGACATGTCCGTCACCGCGCCGTTCTGCGGCATGGGCGACATCATGCGCCAAGATCTTCACGACGCCGTCGCCGCCCTGCCAGGGGTCGCGGCGGTGAAGGTCGCACTTGTCTTTGATCCGCCATGGGACGCGTCGCGCCTCTCCGACGTCGCCCGACTCGAATTGGGAATGATGTGACCGCATCGACGACAGACTCCGCTGATGGCAACGCCAACCAGACGACTCAACCCGAGGCGGCTGACGAGAACAACGTCTCGCCGGCCCCGAAGGTATCGGCCCCCAACGTGAGCGGTGATGATGTCGACGAGGCCGCCATCATGAACGCGCTCCGGGGCGTCATCGACCCGGAACTCGGCGACAACGTGGTCGACCTCGGCATGGTCAAGCGGCTCGAACGCAGCGTCGACCGTGTCATACACATCACGATCGCCCTCACCACAGCCGGTTGCCCGCTTCGTGCACAGCTCATGCGTGATGCGAAGGCCCGGGTCGCATCGCTGCCCGACATCGACATCGTGAAGATCCACTTCGGCGAGATGACCGCCGACGAGCGAAGCAACGTGATGTCACGGGCCCGCTGGAAAGCACGCGACAACGAACTCGAAACCGACATCCCACCGACCTGTCGAATCCTCGCTCTCGCGTCAGGGAAGGGCGGCGTCGGCAAGTCATCGATCACCGCCAACCCCGCGGTCCTCCTCGCCGACCGTGGTCACACGGTGGGCGTGCTGGACGCGGATATCGGCGGATTTTCGATGCCCCAGCTTCTCGGCATCGAAAGCGACATCCAAGGTGAGAGCAGCAGTGAAGGCAAGACGATGATGAAGCCGGTCGCCCGACCTATCGGCGAAGGCACACTCCGGGTGGTATCGATGGGGTCGATTTCGGGCTCGAACGAAACCGAGGCGATCATGTGGCGCGGCCTGATGCTCAACCGTGCCGTTCAGCACTTTCTCGAAGACGTCCAGTGGGGCGACCTCGACTACCTGCTCATCGACATGCCGCCCGGAACCTCCGACATCCAGATGGGCCTCGCTCGCATGCTGCCCAGAACCGACGTCGTGATCGTAACCACCCCCGCCAAAGCAGCCCAACAAGTGGCCGCTCGCGCCGCAGACATGGCCCGCAAAGGCTTTCTCCGAGTCGCCGGCGTCATCGAGAACATGGGCCCCAGCGTCGACGCCGACGGCACTGTCACCGCAATATTTGGCTCGGGCGGCGGCCAAGAACTCGCCGACAACATCGGCGTTCCCCTCCTTGCGTCGATCCCGCTTGACGCGGGTGTCGCCGCCGGCGGCGATAGCGGGTCACCGGTTGGCCTCGAGCACCCACAGTCACCCGCTGGTGTTGTCTACCAAGCCCTCGCTGACCTCATTGTTACCGACGTGGCGCCCCCGGTCGAGATCGCCGAGTGCAGTCTCCGCGGGACATTACTCAGAGCAGGCGCCGACATCGAAGGTGCCCGCCAACGGGCCGAATCGCAATGAAGCCGTCGGACTTCAGTCGATCGCCGACTCTATAGCTCGGATAGACGAGGGTTACGGGTCTGGAGTGGCAAGTACTGCTTTGGTGACGAATTCGGCGATGCGTTCGACGCTCCAGCCGCGTCGTTGGAGGTCCAGTACTTCCCGAGGGTCGCTGGTGACGTTCCACATGAACAACATCATCGTGGTGTCACTATCGAGCCGATTGAGCAACGGTTCGATCTGGGAGCACGCGAAGGTGATCACGGGTTCGCCCTCGTCTCGCCGCTGAAGGAATCCTTCTGACGACCGCAGGTGGACGGCGAGTTCGCCGTGCTCGGCGCAACCTCGCACCCACGCCAGGTTCCAGCGCCCGAACGCCTCGATCGGATCGCCGGCGGCACCGCCCGACGTCGCAAAGAGCTCGACGGCGCGGACCGGCAGTTGCAGCACAAACGCCTGGATTGCATCACCTGCGGAGGCGAAGTGTCGGTACGCCGTCGCCGTCGATACCCCCGCGAGCTGTGCGACATCAGCGAGACGGTCGGGCGGTGCGCCGTTCTCCGCAACCCACCGATTCACTGCCTCGATGAGGCGATCATGAGTGCGCCGCGTATCGGAACGTTGCGAACTAAAGCGGCCGGCTAGCGAGGTGAGATCGTCTTGGTCGGCCGTCACGACCAGCACGCTAGCCTTCGGTCGAGATGAGATTGCAATCCCATCTAATACTGGTGGCCGCAGTGTCTCAGTCGAACGGAAGAACACATGATCGAAGCCCAACCGCACTCGTCGCCCACTCCACGCGTGGCCGCTTTCGACCAATGGATCCGTGGTCGTTTCGTCGATCTCAATACTGCGCTTGAAGATCTCTACGCCACACAGGCGAACCGGTGGCAGGTGGAGGGGGTCGGTGAAAGTCTAAAAGTGCAGTTGCTGGAAGAGGGTCGGGATCTGATCGTCCCACTTGTCGACGAGGGAAACACCGATGAGGGCTTCGACCGGGCGTTCGAGCTTCTCGGCAACGTCGGCTACTACATGGCTGCCTGTCGACGCCACGAAATCACTGAGCCCTCTCGAGAGCGGACATCGCCACTCGTCGAAGCTTCCACGCTGGCTCTGCACCTCGGCGCGTCGCTCGGCACGGCGCCACGCTTCGTCACCAGCCACATGGAGACCTACAACCGAGCGGTCAATGGCGTGTACCGCACGTTCACCCATGCCCCGGCCGAGAAACTGTTCCTCGACCACAACACCCGCGGCGCGTTCGCCTATATGCGCGCCGCCGACGCGCTTGTCCGTATCCACCCAATGGGAGTGTCTCACCCGGCCACGCTCGACCTGCTCACCCATGCACGAACCGCGCTCGACGATGCGTACGAGATGAACGTCGAACTCGGTCGAAAGCTCGACGTCGACGACTTCTTCTTCCGGGTACGGCCCTACTACAAGCCGTACCGCGTCGGCTCCGTCGAGTACCGGGGCGCCAATGCGGGTGACTTTGCCGCCTTCAACCAAATCGACATGCTCCTCGGATTGTGCAGTCCGACGGACCCGGCCTACAGCCAGGTCGTGCTGGAGAAGTTCGCCTACCTCACCCCGGACGAGCAACGGCGTTTACGCGAGTCGTTCCGCCACCCGAACGTGCTCGACGCGCTGCTCGCGCAGGCAGGTCACGCCGCTGAGTCCTGGTTCCGCGAACACGCCGCAACCTTCCTCGAGGTCTGTCGAGCGCATGGTCGCGCGGCAGCTCAGCACCACGACGATCTCGTAGTGAAGTTCATCAAGCGACCGGCCGAACAGATCCCGCCTGAGCATCTGTCAGGGATCACGGCGAGCGGCCCACCACTCGACGTACTACTCCGGGCTCTCGAAGCCCTTCGCGATCGGCGGCTCGCCGCGGCCCGTGACGACATCCCAACCCGTCACGCCGATCTCGCCGCGCTGCGCGATCTGATTTCGTGAGCGGTCCCTTCGTTGACCACAACGGCGCCTACTTTCTCAGCCACTCAATCGGACTCCCCGTGCACGGATCGCGCGACGTAGCCGCCGGGTACTTCGACACTTGGGAACATCACACAACCGACGCTTGGCCGCGTTGGCTCGACGGCATCGAAGGATTCCGTGACGCACTCGCACTGCTGTTGTCGACCCGTGCCGAACTAATCTGCCCGCAGAGCAACGTGTCGAGCGGATTGACGAAACTCCTGGACTCACTGCATCACGGGTTCGACGCCCCGACGGTATTGATCAGCGACGATGCGTTCCCGTCACTTGGTTTCGTCTGCACGCGGTCGGGCTACGACGTGCGCTTCCTCCCAGGTGAGGCCGATGTCTCCGATCCGGCCGTATGGCGCGAACATCTCGACGGTGTGGACGTGGCCGTAGTTACCCACGTGCACTCCAACACCGGCGTCTGCGTGCCCGTCCCCGCTATAGCGGCGGAGGTTCGCTCCGCTGGAGCGATCACGGTGGTCGACGTCGCTCAGTCGGCCGGAGTCATTCCGATTGATCTCGGCACGTGGGACGTCGAAGCGGTCGTCGGATCCTGCGTCAAATGGCTGAGCGGTGGGCCGGGCGCCGGATGGTTGTGGGCGGCCGAGGCCGTGATCGACCGGTGCCGACCGAGTGACGTCGGCTGGTTCTCTCACGAGCAGCCGTTCGAGTTCGACATACACAACTATCGCGACGCATCCGATGCGCTCCGATTCTGGGGCGGAAGCCCCACGGTCCTGCCGTTCCTCATCGCGGCGCACTCGATCACTGCGATTGAGCGAGTCGGTCTTGACAAGATCCGCGAACATAACCTCGCCCTCACCGACCGACTGATCGACCGCCTGGGCGAGCGTGTCGTCAGCCCGCACGACCGAGGCCGACGCAGCGGAACAGCCATCGTGGGTTCCGACGCTGGCGTTGTCGAGCAGCTCGCCGAGTCCAGCATCGCCGTCGATTATCGCGTCGCTGGCATTCGCGTCTCGCCCCACATCCACACCACGATGGAAGACCTCGACCGTCTCGTGGGACTGCTCGGGCCTCACGTAGGCTCCGCGACTTGAGCTGGATACGCCTGAAGAACATCTCCAAGTCCTACGACCGAGCCGCGATCTTCCGGGAGATCCACTTCAAACTGACGTCGGGCGACAAGGTTGGGCTGGTCGGCCAGAACGGTGTCGGTAAGACGACGCTGATCAAGCTGATCCTTGGCGAGGAAGATCCCGACGACGGCACGGTCGATATCACCGACGGCGTCAAGATTGGTTACTTCTCGCAGTTCTCGGAACTCGACAGCGAGACCACGATCCAGGCCGAACTCGTCGCCCTCTTCCCTGAGGTGCACACACTCGAAGCGGAGATGGACGAGGTCAACGAAGGTTTCGTCTCCGGTCCAGACGACGCGGAAATGACGCGACTGGTCGAACGCCAGGCCGAGCTGTTGGAAGCGCAAGAACGCGCCGGTTCGTGGACCTACGAGAACGACATCGACACCGTGTTGACCAAGCTCGGTTTCTCTGATGAGCACCGTGATCTACCGATCAGCCAGCTCTCTGGCGGTTGGAGAAATCGTGCGGCGCTCGCCAAGGTCCTGCTCCAAGATCCCCAAGTCCTGCTGATGGACGAGCCGACGAACTATCTCGACATCGCCGGCCTGCGTTGGTTGGAAGAATGGTTTCAAAAGTTCCGGGGTGGCCTCATCGTCATCTCTCACGATCGCCAGTTTTTGGAATCGGTCTGCACACGGATCGTCGAGGTTGAGAACCGGCGGCTCTACGAGTACGACGGCAGCTTCGCCAACTACATCCAGAAGAAGCAGCAACGCATCAAGACCCTCGAGCGAGAGTTCGCCCACGAGGGCGAGTTGCTTGCCTACGAACAAGACGCGATCACGAACCGCAGCGAGTTGGCCAAGAACCCGAGCCCGGCCCTTCGGCGCCGGTTGGCGAAGGTGAAGAAGAGCGGATCACCCCGTCCTGTGGATCAAATCGTTACCGATATCTATGAAGGCCTCCACATAAAGGATCGGCTCTGCGAAGTCACCGGGCTTGGCATGGCATTCGATGGGCACAGCTTGTTCGAGGGCCTCAACCTCGACGTTCACCGCGGCGACCGGATCGCAATCCTCGGCCCCAACGGTTGTGGCAAGACCACCCTGCTCGCCTCGCTCGCAGGAGCAATACCGACCACCTCCAGCGGTGAGATCTCCTGGACCAGCGGCACCAAGTACGTCTCGTTCAACCAGCTGGTCGATGAGCTGGACCTTGATGACACGGTTGGCCACGCGGTTTCCGCAATGCCCGACAGCCTTGCGCTTCACGCAACCAAGAAGTCGATCAATCGGTTCCTCGGTCTCTTCCAGTTTTCCGAGATGGATCGTTCGACCAAGATCGGGCAGCTCTCCGGCGGCGAGGCCGCCCGTGTGGCGCTGGCCCAATGTCTCCTCTCCGGAGCGTCGGTCATTATTCTCGACGAGCCCACCAATCACCTCGATATGCAGAGCACCCAGGTGATGGAACGGGCGCTGGCCCACTTTCCCGGTGCCGTTCTCGTTGTAAGCCATGACCGGTTCTTCATCGACAAGGTGGCCAACCGAGTCCTCCGTTTCGATGGCGAAGGCGGCGTGAGCGAGCTGCAAGCCGGGGTTTGAAAAAGCGGTTGGCCTCGGATTGTCAGCCGATCTGAGGGCATGATGTTTGGATGCAGGAGCAAAAGGTCGAACTCAACACCTACTCGTCCCGAATCACGCAGCCGAAGAGCCAAGGGGCATCGCAGGCGATGCTTTTGGCCACTGGCCTGAGCAACGCTGATCTCGACAAGCCGCAGATAGGTATTGCCGCCTGCTGGTATGAGGGCAATCCGTGCAACATGCACCTCGGTGCCCTCGGCACTCAGGTGAAGAAGGGCGTCGTCGAAAGCGGCCTCATCGGCATGCGCTTCGACACTATTGGGGTGTCCGACGGCATTTCTATGGGCACCGACGGCATGTCCTACTCGCTCCAGAGTCGCGACCTGATCGCCGACTCGATCGAGACGGTGATGGCGGCCCAGTGGTACGACGGCCTCGTCGCCTTGCCCGGCTGCGACAAGAACATGCCCGGCGTCGTCATGGCGATGGGGCGGCTGGATCGTCCGTCGATCATGGTCTATGGCGGCACCATCCGGGCCGGTTGTGGTTCGATCGGCGGCGCCGAAACCAAGCTCGACGTCGTCTCGGCGTTTCAGAGCTACGGCCAGTTCTTGGCCGGCACCATCACCGAGGAAGAACGTCAGACCATCGTCGACTGTGCGATCCCCGGCGCGGGCGCCTGCGGCGGCATGTACACCGCGAACACGATGGCCACCGCCATCGAAGCAATGGGCCTCAGTCTTCCGTTCTCATCGAGCACACCGGCTGAGGATCCAGCGAAGATCGAAGAGTGTGTGCAGGCCGGTCGGATGATGGAGATGCTGCTCTCGGAGGGACTGACGCCACGACGTATCGTGACCCGCGCATCCTTGGAGAATGCGATGGTCGTGACGATGGCACTCGGCGGTTCCACCAATGCCGTGCTGCACACCATCGCGATCGCTCGAGCATTCGAACTCGACCTCACCATCGACGATTGGCAAGCAACGAGCGCGCGAATCCCACTGCTGGCTGATCTGAAGCCATCTGGAAAGTATGTGATGGAAGATCTGCACGCCGTGGGCGGCGTGCCGGGGGTGATGCGCTACCTGCTCGATGAAGGTCTGCTCGACGGCGATCAGCTCACCGTCACCGGCAAGACGCTGGGCGAAAATCTGGAGAGCGCCCCGCCCCTGGCCGATAATCAGGACGTAGTGGCGCAGCTCGACACCGCGGTCAAAGCCCGAGGTCACATCTCCATCCTGAAGGGCAACCTCGCCCCGGGCGGAGCGGTCGGCAAGATCACCGGCAAGGAAGGCCTCCGTTTCTCTGGCCCAGCCCGGGTGTTCGACTGCGAAGAAGACATGCTCACGGGCCTTGAAGAAGGCCGCATCGCGTCAGGTGATGTAATCGTGATTCGCTATGAAGGGCCGAAGGGCGGGCCCGGCATGCCCGAGATGCTGACACCAACCAGCGCGCTGGCCGGCGCTGGCTTCCTCGAAGATGTCGCCCTCATAACCGACGGCCGCTTCTCGGGCGGAAGTCACGGATTCATTGTTGGCCACGTCGTCCCTGAAGCGCAGGAGGGCGGCCCGATTTCCCTAGTCGAAGACGGCGACACGATCACGATCGACGACGAGTCACACGAGATGACCATCGGGGTCGATGCTGAGGAAATGGCGAAGCGGCACGAGGCGTGGGAAATGCCTGAGTACAAGGCGACATCGGGCACCTTGTGGAAGTACATCAAGCTCGTCGAGGACGCATCGAACGGTTGTGTGACCGACGGCTGAGATCGCGTGACCCCGCTCAGACAACATCGCTCCGGGTGTAGGCGATAGCTTCGTCTGGTCGTCCGAGGTGGGCGGTTCAAATAGCGGGGGAGCGTTATGCGCGTCGGAGTATTTGCTGCCGGTGGCACAGTCAGCGAGATCGTGAGCGCGGCGAAGGGCACAGCTGCGCGCGGGCTCAACTCGTTCTGGACCCCGCAGATCTTCCAGGTCGACGCCCTCACCGCACTAGCGGTCGTTGCCGAACAGGTACCGGACATCGAACTCGGCACCTTCGTCGTGCCTACCTATCCCCGCCACCCCATGGCCTTGGCGGCTCAAGCCCTCACGGTCCAACAGGTGAGTGGCGGGCGACTAACGCTGGGCATCGGCTTGTCCCACCAAATCGTGATCGAATCGATGCTCGGAATGTCGTACGGCAAGCCGGTCCGACACCTGCGTGAGTACTTGTCGATCCTCATGCCGTTGGTACGGCAGGAAGCCGTTGGCTTCGAGGGCGAGACGCTCACCGCGAACGTGGCGCTCGACATCCCGGCGGACCCCATCCCGGTGATCGTGGCGGCGCTTGGACCGCAGCTATTGAAGGTCGCCGGTACTCGCGCCGAGGGCACCGGCACTTGGATGACTGGTCCGGCAACGATCGCCAGTCACATTGCGCCGACGATCAACGCGGCAGCCGAGGCCGCCGGCCGTCCCGCCCCGCGTGTCGTGGCCGGACTGCCCGTCGCCGTGACCGACGATCCGACCGCAGCTCGAAATATTGCGGCCGAGAACTTCGCCGTATATGGCCAGCTGCCGTCCTACAAGGCGATGCTCGACCGCGAAGGGGTGGCCGGGCCTGCAGATGTCGCCATCGTCGGCTCGGCCAACGTCGTTCGCGCTGGTATTGAAAAGATGATTGAAAGCGGCGTCACCGAATTTGTAGCGGCGCCCTTCATGAACGAAGAGGCAACCCTCGACTGTCTCGGGTCGCTGATATGAACGGAGACCGGACTACCCCGGTTACACACACGGATTGAGTGTCACCGTGAGCGCTGCTGGGATGTCCACAGCGAATCGAGAGCCATAGTCGTCAACAAGGCCGGGAATGGCAGCATGGTCGCCTACCTGTGTCCGGATCTGTTGCAGTAGATCGTCGGCGTTCGACTGGTTGAATCCAAAGGCGCTCTCGAATACCCGCGACTTGGGGCCGCCAATCGGATACTGAGGTCGAGCTCGCGCTAGAGGACCACCCGAAAGTCATCACGGCTGCGGTGATCAGCCTGCCCGACCCGACATCCCAGGAGATCGGCATCGCCTACGTCAAGGGCGCCGCCGACATCGACCGCGACGAGCTCCGCCTCTCGGTTCGTGACCGTCTCGCCAACTATAAGATCCCCAAAGAAATCCACGTGGTCGACGACCTTGCCCATGCTCCCCATCGGCAAGGTCGACAAGAAGGCACTCGAAGAAATCATCCGCAGCTGAGGCTCGCAGTTGGGATGTCGGCAACCCTGCCGTCATGGCTTCTGTCAACGACCTCGCGATTCTTGAGGTCGTCATCAAACGAGCCGCCGCCTACCTGACCGATCCGCCGCGAGGTTCCGATCCGGTGATCTCTTTCGCGTCGCCGACCGCCCTGGCCGACGCGCTCACCGCCTCAGTCGGGATGGAGTTGGCCGACCGCTCGGACCAGCACTCCGTAGACGATGTGCTGGCCTCGGTCGAGCAGGTCATCGAGTATTCGATGCACACGAGTCACCCGCGGTTCGTCAATCAGAACTTTGCGGCGCCTGACCCCATATCTGTCGTCGGGGACTGGCTCGGTGCCGCGCTCAACACGACCGGGGCGACCTTCGAGGCTGCACCCGTCTTCACACTGATGGAGAGCGCCGTGCTCAGCAAGCTCGGACGCCTCGCGGGCTACGTCGAGTCGGAGAGCGACACACTCCCGGAACTACCGCCGGGGCTCTTCTGCGCGGGTGGGTCGATGGGAACACTGCTCGCGCTGCAGTTGGCCCGCCATCGCTGGCAACCCGACATCACAACAAGCGGAGCCAACGGCGACCGGCTCGTCCTCTTCGTCTCGACGAGCGGTCACTACGCAGCGGCGAAGTCTGCGGCCCTGCTCGGAATCGGCACCGATGGGGCAGTGGAGGTTGCGACTGATCACGAAGGAGCCATGATCCCAGTAGCGTTGAACGCGGCAATTGACGATGCGCGGGCCGCTGGCCACACACCGTTTGCCGTGATTGGAACCGCAGGAACGACAGTCACCGCCGCGTTCGACGACCTCGAAGCGCTCGCCGATATCTGCAAGTCGAGCGGGCTGTGGCTGCATGTCGACGGCTGTTATGGCGGATCGGCGATGTTCTCGCCCCAGCAGGCCTGGCAGCTACGCGGCGTTGATCGATCAGATTCATGTGTTTGGAACCTGCACAAGATGATGGGCATGACTCAGCAGTGCACGGCCCTCTTGGTCAAGGATCCACCCAGCTGACCTCCTGTTTCGCGACGGGAGCCGACTACCTCTTCCAGCCGGACAAGCTCAACCGCGAGTACGACTCGGGCGACCGAACATTTCAGTGCGCTCGGCGTATAGACGTCCTGAAGCTGTGGTTGACGTGGAAGGTGCGTGGCGACCGCGGTTTCGCGGAGCGCACTGACCACGCCGTCGCCATGGCCGACCACATCCGCGCCCGTATCTCCGAAAGCGACGGTGGGTTCGTCCTGGTGGTTTCCGGCTCGTTTAGCAATGTCGTGTTCGCGTGGGTGCCACCGCACCTACGTCCCCTCGTCTCGACCGGCTACGAACTCGACCCTGGCGCGCTCGATGCTGGCGTTGAGAGTGAACTTCGCGGCGTCACGGCCGCGGTGAAGGCACGGATGCAGGAGCAGGGCACGGGCATGATCGGCTTTCAGCCCGTGCACGGGCTCAATGCCTTCTGCATGATCTCTATCAGCCCAACGCTTCAACCCGACGACGTCGGCCCCCCTCGACGCGATCGACTCGGCGGGGCAGGACCTCTTCGCCCTGCGTTGACGTAGTTCCGGTGAGCGGGATCGAGAGCAGCGCCAACTGTGAGAGGGTGGACTCTGGCCAGCGTTTCAGCTCGGTCGGGGAAAGGCCTTCATGGCCGGCAAAGATAAGGGCGGACGGAGCGCAAAGACTCCCGCTACAAAGACTGCGAAAGAAAAGCGGCAGTCAAAGAAGGAGAAGAAGGCGACAAAGGGGGGCCTCGGAACCTAACCCGATCGCCAGGGCGGCCGTATCGGCCGCCCTGCACGCGATCGTTAGGGGTGGTGCATCCTGCGGGCAGCGGTTGGTTGTCGAGGCAATCGCATGGTCGAAATACACGCCCTGGTCGCGCATACGCGCTGCGGTTGCTGGCGTCGCGTCCCAATAGGGCATGACGATCTCGTCGAGATCGTCGATCATCACTGCGACGAAATTCGCCGCCGGAGGGGTTTGGGCCTCGGTTGGCAACGCTGCAGCGGGTACGGCGACTGCCGTTGCCAACATCGCCCCGGTAAGGAGCTTCGCTTCTTTCATGCGTACCTCCAGACGACTCGCTCTTTGCTTTGCCGCCGGGACCGGACGCACTGGTGAGCCGCTGCGGCGTCAATGACAATAGCGCTCTCCGTGGTGGGAGTGGTCGGCGTCATGGGGGATCGACCGTGTCCTCGCCCGACGGGAAATGAACGCCCTGGACGTCGCCCAGTCATGCTCCTGCGCCGCTCGCGGCTGAGACACGCCAGACAAACGGACGGTGCTTACCCAGAACCGATGGAGTAGGTCAGTTGCGTTGGAACGCAGGGCTCGTGGCGTCGGCCGGGATCTCAACGTGCGGCGCGGCTACTTGTTCGACGGACGGCCCGTGCTCGGCGGCGATCGGCTCGAGCGCCGCGAGGTCAAACCCGTAGACCGCGGCCGCATTCTCCGAGAGGACGGTCCGAAGATCGGCGCTGTTCCACCCCGCAAACGTTCGCTGCAGCGAGAGCGTGCTGTACGGCCAACAGGCTTCGTTGTGGGGATAATCGCTGCCCCACATGAATCGGTCGATGCCAAATTCCCGCATGGTCGCAGCATCGGAGGGCGCGGGGAAACTGGCCCCAATCCAGATGTTTCGTTGAAAGGTCTCGAGCGGACTCAGAGACCCGATCGCTTCGGCCGGGATCCCAAGTTCGCCCACCCGGCCCGACTTCATCAGCTTGTAGAAGTGCTCCATCCGGTTGAGCGCCGGCTTCACCCAGTCCGACCCTTGCTCGGTGAGGACCAGCTTGAGTTGCGGGAATCGCTCGAACACGCCGCCCCAAATCATGTGCCAGAACGCTCGGTTGGCATAGAAGCCGGTCTCCATCATGAAGAGAAGATTGCGGAAGGGTGTATCGGCGAACTCCGGAATACCGCTGCCACCGGCGTGATGGGTGACCGGCATGTCCAGCTCCTGACACACGGCCCAGAGCGGGTCGTAGGCGGCCGAGGACAGTGGCTCAATCCATGGCGTGTCGGGGGCGGCCCCGGGAAGCAGCACGCCCTTGATCCCGTGCTCACGGCACCACCGCACGTCGCTGATCGCTTCGTCGATGTCGTTGAGCAGAATCTGGGCGAGGCCGACACGTTGCTTCGGGTGACGCCCCACGAAGTCGGCGAGCCACCGGTTGTGGGCCCTGATTCCCTCTAGCCGGAGACGGTATGTCTCGGGTGATGGCGCCGGCGCGACAACCACGCCGGTAGGGAAGAAGGGAGGCACGGTGTTGGGAAATACGACCTCGGCGACCACGCCATCGGCGTGGAGATCAGCGAGTCGGCGGTCATCGTCCCAGTTGCGACTGCGGCCATCGTCTTGCAGGTCTCGGAACGGGTTCTTGTAGCCGCCGCGCCACTCGTCAAACTTGTCGACATAGTCTGCGGCCAGGTAGTCACGGTATTGAGCGTGGTTCCCGCCGGCATGACAATCCGCCGAGATGATGGTGTAGCGGTCGGTTGCTTCCATGGTGGCTGACCATACTTCTTGCCACTCACCCGCCTGTCAAAATCGGGCTAGGTGGAACGCGGGAGGTTCGGGAGCCAGGCGGCGATGGCTTCGCCGATTTCGTCGGCGCTGTCCTCCTGGATGAAGTGAATGCCCGCCACCGTGGTCTCAGTCTGGTTGGGCCAGGTTCGGACGAATTCTCGCTGGGCGTCGGTCAAGATAGTGCCGGGATCAGCGTTGATGAAGAGCTTCGGAACCTCTGAAGTCGAGAGCCAGTCGGCGTAGGCCTGCACGATCTCGGCCACATCGGCCGGGTCGCCAGCGAGCGGAATCTGGCGAGGCCACGTGAGGGTTGGCCGACGATCCTCGCCGGGAGTTGCGAAGGGTCGCCGGTACTCGTCCATCTCTTCATCGCTGAGGGTGCGAATGATCGAGGCCGGCAGGATTGCCTCGACGAAGAGGTTTTTGGTGAGGATCATTTCGTCGCCCGCCTCCGAGCGCATGGCGCGGAAGATGTCGCGGGCGCCCTCGGGCCATTCATCCCAGGTGACCGGGCGAACGATGGCTTCCATGTAACAGATGCCGGCCACCCGATCGCGGTGACGGTTGGCCCAGTCGAAGCCGAGGGCCGAGCCCCAGTCGTGGATGACGAGCGTGACTTTGTCGCCCAGGTCAAGCTGATCGAGGAGACTATCGAGGAACTCCCGGTGCTCAACGAAGCGATAGGAATTTTCACCGGGGGAGTCGAGTTTGTCGGAGTCGCCCTGGCCAATGAGGTCGGGCACGATGCAGCGGGCCTGGCTCGACACGTGCGGCACGATGTCTCGCCACAGGTACGACGATGTCGGGTTGCCGTGCAAGAAAACCACGGGGTCGCCGTGGCCGACGTCGTGGTACGCCATCTGCTTGCCGTTGACGGAGAGGTAGTGCTTGCTCAGGGGTGCGGTACTCACTTCCTGAGTCTGCGACAGAGCGGCGCGGCTGTCGAACCGGCCCGAGTACCGGACCGGCTGCGGGCGTCCACTATCTTTCAACCAAACGCCAGGAGACATGAATGACCGAAGCCGCCGCCACACGCGTGCATTTCATAGCCCACTTCACCGTGAACGATGCTGATGGATACCGCCAGTACGAGAAGGGCTTCTTTCCCGTGCTGAAGGCGTCGGGCGCCCGTTTCCTCACCTATGACGACAATGTTCGGGTACTCGAAGGAGAGCGGCCCGAAGGACGAACCGTCATCATCGAGTTCCCGTCGGAGGCGGCGTTGGACGAGTGGTGGGATTCGCCTGAATATCGTGAACTGG
>Ga0114997_10000681_pt1 | contig 28331 bp, 27 predicted proteins | sample ArcticOcean_MG_C_2_FD_87045 | JGI IMG/M metagenome (GOLD analysis project Ga0114997, IMG submission 87045) | Marine microbial communities from western Arctic Ocean - ArcticOcean_MG_CB4_136 | ecosystem: Environmental > Aquatic > Marine > Oceanic | place: Arctic Ocean: Canada Basin | collected... | reverse complement strand
TAAATTTAATGCATGATATAATGTTTGTAATATCAATGTAGATTTACCACTACCAGAAACTCCTGTTACACAAGTAAAACTTCCTGTTGGAATTTTAAGATTAACGTTATTCAAATTATTTCCACTTGCTCCATTAATTTCCACAAACCTTCCATTTTTTGCAAGTCTTCTAGTTCTTGGAATTTCTATATATTTTTTATGAGATAGGTATTGACCAGTTATACTATTTTTATTTTTAAGTATCTCGTTATAAGTTCCCTGTGCAATAATCTCACCACCGTTAGTACCGGCTTCTGGTCCTAAGTCTATTATATGATCGGCGTTCTCCATGGTTTCGGTGTCATGTTCAACAACGATAACTGTGTTTCCTAAGTCTCTAAGTCTTTTCAAAGCATTAATTAATTTAACATTATCCTTTTGATGCAATCCTATAGAAGGCTCATCAAGAACATACAATACTCCTGTTAATCCTGAGCCAATTTGTGAAGCAAGTCTAATTCTCTGCGCTTCTCCTCCAGAAAGAGTCCCTGACTCTCTTGACAATGTTAGATATTCAAGACCAACATTTAGAAGAAATGTTAATCTCTCATTAATTTCTTTTAGAATATGTTCTGCTATCTTAAATTGCCTTTTATCAAGATTTTGTTCTAAACTCTTAAACCAATTAGCAGCATCTAGAATAGATTTTTTTGTAACATCGCTTATATTCTGATCATCAATTTTAACACATAATGCCTCTTCTTTTAATCTATTACCCTCACATCCTTCACATGCAGAATCAGATTGATATTCAGCTATAGCTTCTCTTTTCCATTCACTGTCAGACTCAAGAAATCTTCTTTCAAGATTGTTTATAACCCCTTCAAAGGTTTTTTTATGAGAATACTTTTCATACCCATCGTCATAGACAAATTTTATTTCTTCTTCGTCTGAGCCAAATAAAATTATATCTTTAAATTTTTTGGATAATTTTTTCCATCTTTCATCTAAAGAAAATCCATAATGTTTAGCAATTGAGGCTAAGGTTTGAGCATAATATAGTGTTGTTGATTTGGCCCAAGGTTCTATAGCACCATCTGCTATACTTTTTTTTTCATCAGGAACTACTAAATTTGGATCTACATTTAATTTAATACCTATACCCTCACATTCGGCGCATGCTCCATATGGACTATTAAAAGAAAAAAGTCTTGGTTCAATTTCTTCGATTGTAAAACCACTTTCTGGGCATGCAAATTTTGTAGAATAAATTAATTTTTCAATTTTTCTAAATTTTTGAGGTAATGTTTCATCTTCATATTCAACAAATACTAGACCATTTGATAAATTTACAGCTGTCTCGATACTTTCAGCTAATCGATTTCCAAGATTTGAGTTTAAAACAATTCTATCAATTAGAACAGATATTTCATGCTTGATTTTTTTATCTAATTCAGGGGCTTTATCTATGTCATAAAGGACTTCATCAATTTTAATCTTTCTAAAGCCTCTTCTTTTGTAACTTAAAATATCTTTTCTATATTCGCCTTTACGACCTCGAACGACTGGAGCGTAGATATAAATTGTAGATTTTTTAGGAAGTTTTTTTATTAAATCAACAATTTGAGTAATTGTTTGTGATGTTATTGGTTTTCCAGTGAATGGTGAATAGGGTACACCAGCTCTCGCATAGAGCACTCTCATATAATCATAAATTTCTGTAACAGTAGCAACAGTTGATCTTGGATTCTTTGATGTATTTTTTTGTTCAATAGCTATTGCTGGACTCAATCCCTCAATAAGATCGACGTTAGGTTTTTTCATTTTATCTAAAAATTGACGAGCATAAGCGGACAAACTTTCAACATACCTTCTTTGTCCCTCAGCATAAATAGTGTCAAACGCTAATGAAGATTTTCCAGAACCAGATAGTCCTGTTATTACTACGAATTGATCTTTTGGTATTTCTACCGATACATTCTTTAAATTGTGTTCTTTTGCACCCTTGATAACTATCTTTTTTATCATAATTTTAGTTGCTTTAAATTTAAAAATTAATATTCAGGTTATATTGTGATATAAAAACAAATTAAATAAATAAACATTTATAAATATTATGGCTGGAAGTTTAAATAAAGTATTATTAATTGGACGTTTAGGCGCAGACCCTGAAATCAAGCAAATGGTAAATGGCAAAAGTGTAGCTAGATTAAGTTTGGCTACCAGTCAATCTTGGAAAGACAAGGCCACAGGTGAAAAAAAGGAAAAGACAGAATGGCATCGTATAGTTGTATTTAATGAGGGCTTAGTAAATGTAGTACAACAATATTTGAAAAAAGGTGCTCAAATTTATGTGGAAGGACAAATTACAACTAGAAAATGGAAAGATGAACAATCTGGTCAAGACAAATACTCAACGGAAATTGTTATACAAGGATATAATTCATCTCTTACGATGTTAGGTGGTGGTAATAGTGGTGGAGGTATTCAAAATGACAATAATCAAGCTCCTACAAGCAATATTGAAGATGCTCCCCAGGCTTCAAACGACATGGATGACGAAATTCCATTTTAGTTTCTATGCAAAAAACAGAGATTCCTAAAGATAAAAACATTAAACTTATTTCAATGCATGATGAGATGAGCTCGTCATATTTGTCTTATGCAATGAGTGTAATTGTTAGTAGAGCGCTTCCAGATATTAGAGATGGATTGAAACCTGTACATAGAAGAATATTATTTGCAATGTACAAAGGTGGTTATGATTGGTCAAAACAATTTAGAAAATCTGCAAGAATAGTTGGAGATGTAATTGGTAAATACCACCCGCATGGAGATCAATCTGTATATGATGCTCTTGTAAGAATGGTTCAAGATTTCTCTATGAGTTTACCTTTAGTTGAGGGACAAGGTAACTTTGGATCAATTGATGGAGATCCAGCTGCGGCAATGAGATATACAGAAACAAGATTGGCTAAAGTTTCTCAATACTTAATTGACGATATCGAAAAAAACACAGTTGAATACAAAAGTAATTATGATGAAACTGAAAAGGAGCCCTCTGTATTACCAGCTCAATATCCAAATTTATTAGTTAATGGTGCTGGTGGTATAGCTGTCGGTATGGCTACAAGTATTCCACCGCATAATTTGGGTGAAATAATAACTGGAACGTTAGCTTTAATTGAAAACAAGGACATAAAAATTAAAGAATTAATGAAGCATATACCAGGTCCAGATTTTCCAACTGGTGGAGTTATTATTGGAAAAGCTATTATTAAGGATGGTTATAACGTTGGTCGTGGTTCTTTCAAAATTAGAGGTGAGATTAGTGTTGAGACTCAAAAAAATGGAAGAGAAAGACTTGTTATAACCTCAATACCTTATCAAGTTAATAAGTCAGTATTAAATGAAAGAATCGCTCAATTGGTAAGGGAAAAAAAGATTGAAGGAATTAAAGATATAAGGGACGAGTCTAATAGAGAAGGTATCAGAGTTGCAATTGATTTGAGAAATGGTGTTGAACCAGAAACGATTAAAAGGCAACTTTACAAAAATACAGCTATAGAAAGTTCTTTTGGTTTTAATACTTTAGCTATTGTAAAAGGTAAACCTGAATTATGTAATTTAAAAGATTTTTTAACCAATTTTTTAACCTTTCGTGAAGATGTTGTTATAAAAAAAACTAAATTTGATTTAAAAAAAGCTGAAGATAGAGCGCATATATTAATTGGTTTATCTGTATCAGTAGAAAATTTAGACAAAATTATAAAAATTATACGATCATCAAAAACTCCAGATGATGCGAAAAAAACATTGTTAAGCACTAAATGGAAAATTAATAAATCATTAAAATTAGTATCATTGATTGAAGATAAAAAAGGTAAAAATTTATACTCATTGACTGAGCCACAAGTTGTAGCAATTTTAGAGCTTAAACTTCAAAAACTTACTGCACTTGGAATTAATGAAATTGAAATAGAGATAAAAAAATTAGCAGATTTGATTAGTGGTTTTAAAAAAATTATTAATTCCAAAAAAGAGCTTTTAAAAGTTATTAGTGGGGAGCTTACTACTATTAAAGAAAAATTTTCAGTACCTAGAAGAACTAAAATTATTGATGCTGTATTGAATTATGACATTGAGGAAACTATTCAAAAAGAGTCAGTAATTATTACAGTTACACTCCAGGGGTATATTAAAAGAGGCGCCTTAAGTGATGTTAAACAACAAAAACGAGGTGGAAAAGGTAAGTCAGGCATTACCACAAGAGGTGAAGATTCTGTCGTTCAAACTCTTTCTGTCAACACACATACATCTGTTCTTTTTTTTTCATCTGAAGGACTTGTTTATAAAATCAAAGCCTGGAAAATTCCGGAGGGCTCATCAATCTCTAAGGGAAAATCATTATTTAATATTTTACCTCTAAAAAATCATCAATCTATTACTTCTATAATGCCATTTCCTGAAGACGAGAGTGATTGGAAAAATTTACAAATAGTATTTGCTACAGCACAAGGCAAAGTTCGTAAAAATAATCTTGAAGATTTTTTATCAATTAATGCTGGGGGTAAAATTGCAATGAAACTTGACTCAAATGATAAAATTGTTGGAGTTGAAATATGCAAAGATGACCAGGACATTATGTTAAGTACAAAAATTGGTAAATGTATTAGGTTTGAATGTAAAAAACTTAGAGTTTTTAAGGGAAGATCATCTAAGGGTATTAAGGGTATTAACTTAGCTACCAATGATGAAATAGTTTCACTATCTATTATTAATCAGGATAAAGATAAAAAAAATAATAAAAACCAAAAATTAGAAACAAAAGTTAAAGAAAGATTTATATTATCTATTACTGAAAATGGTTATGGTAAAAAAACCTCACACTTCGATTATAGGGTAACAAATAGAGGTGGTAAGGGTATTATTGGCATAGTTAACTCCCCAAGAAACGGGAGTATCTGTTCATCTTTCCCAATTTATGAGGGTGATGAAATTATGATTTCTACTAATAAAGGTAGAGTCATCAGGGTAGCTGTAAAAGAAATTAGAACAGCTGGAAGAAATACTCAAGGTGTTAGAATTATCAAATTGTCTGGAGATGAAAAAGTGGTTTCTGCTATAAAAATTGATGATAACTTAGTGTAATGAAAAAAGTTGCTATATATCCAGGCACGTTTGATCCAATCACATATGGTCATATAGATGTTATCAAAAAAGCTTTAAAATTATTTGATAAAGTAATTGTTGCTGCATCTGATGGAAATAACAAAAATTATCTTTTTGAATCTGATGAAAGAATTCAGATAATCAAAAAAGCTCTTTTTTCAGATCTAAAACTTGATAAACGTAAAATTGAAGTAATCTCTTTCAAATCTTTAACTACTGATCTCTGTAAGAAATTTAAATCAAATATTATTTTAAGAGGCCTGAGAGCTGTATCAGACTTTGAATATGAATTTCAGTTAGCTGGCATGAATAGAAAGTTAAATAACAATATTGAGACAATTTTTTTGATGTCAGATGTAGAAAATCAAATCATCTCATCAAAATTTGTAAAGGAAATTGTAAGATTAAGAGGTGATATAAGAAAATTTACTACAAAAAGTACTATTAAATCTTTAAAAGATAAGTATGAATAACTTTTTAATTAAATTCTTAATTTTATTTTTTATACTAACCAACAACATAATAGCAGAGGAGAATATAATGATTTTAAAACTTAAAGATGGAGATGTCAAAATAGAACTATTTGAAGATGTTGCGCCAAATCATGTAAAGAGAATTAGGGAACTTGCTGAAAATGGTAAGTACGATGGTGTTGTATTTCATAGAGTTATTGATGGCTTTATGGCTCAGACAGGGGACGTAAAATTTGGCAACTCTACTAATACTGAATACGATTTAAACAGAGCGGGTATGGGTGGATCAGATTTATCTGATCTTAAAGAAGAGTTTAGTGATTTACCTCATGAAAGGGGAACCTTGTCTATGGCTAGGTCTCAAGATCCAAATAGTGCAAATAGCCAGTTTTTTATTTGTTTCAAAGCATCATCATTTTTAGATAAGCAATACACTGTATTTGGAAAAGTTATTGAGGGAATGGAATTTGTGGATAAAATTAAAAGAGGCAATGAAAGTAACAATGGATCAGTTTCAAATCCAGACAAGATTATTAGTTTCAAATAACTATAATTGCTTTTAATGGCATTAAAAAACTTTCGCTTTAATGTTGTTGAAAAAGATAGTTTTTCTAGAACAGGTTTCATTGAAACACATAGAGGAAATATACAAACTCCAGCATTTATGCCTGTTGGAACACAAGCAACTGTTAAAGCTTGTTTGATTGAAGATGTTGTTAAAACGGGGTCTGAAATTATTTTATCAAATACTTACCACTTAATGATTAGACCTGGTGTAGATAGAATTATATCTGCAGGGGGTCTTCATAAGTTTATGAATTGCAAATTACCAATATTAACTGACTCTGGAGGCTTTCAGGTCATGTCTCTATCAAAATTAAATAAAGTAGATAGAGAAAAAGGTGCTGTTTTTAATTCTCATGTCGATGGAAAAAAATTCATATTAAGTCCTGAAGAAAGCATAAGAATTCAAAAAGGTTTAGATTCTGACATTGTTATGATTATGGATGAATGTCCCAAAAAAACTACTGATTATAATATCATAAATAAGTCAATGGATTTATCTATTTATTGGGCTCAGAGATCAAAAGAAGCTTTTGGTTATAATCCTCATAAAGGTTTATTCGGAATAGTGCAGGGTGGATTATTTAAAGATTTAAGAATCAAATCCCTTAATGAATTAACTAAAATTGGATTTGACGGATATGCAATCGGTGGATTAGCAGTTGGTGAGTCCCAAAATGAAATGTTTGAAGTATTAGATGATATTAAGGAATATATGCCCGAAAATAAACCTAGATATTTAATGGGTGTAGGCACACCATCAGATATATTAGGAGCAGTAAAAAGAGGAATTGATATGTTTGATTGTGTTATGCCAACAAGATCTGGAAGAACCGGACTTGCTTTTACTTGGAATGGTAGAATAAATATAAAAAATACTAAATATAAAACTGATAATGAACCACTTGATAAAAATTGCTCAAATTTAGATTTAAACAAATATTCAAAGAATTATTTAAATCACCTATTTAATACTAATGAAATTCTAGGCTCAACACTGTTAACACTTCATAATATTAATTTTTATCAAGAATTAATGTCTGCAATTCGGCAAAATATCAAAATGGGTACATTTAATAAGTTTCACGATGAATACGTTGATAAGTTGTAATTTTAATATTTGCAATTTCACATCTTATGCAATAAATACATATTTTTTGGTAATAAAAATTATTTAAGTTAGATTTTTTTTTATTGTTTAGATTTTTAAGTGTAAAGAAATTTAAAAATTTTGAAGAGGACTTCACCAAAAGTTTTTTTTTAAAATTAAATAAAAAAAAACATTAATCTATATATAATAATTTATATGTGGGCCCTTAGCTCAGTTGGTAGAGCAATTCCCTTTTAAGGAATGGGTCGATGGTTCGAGTCCATCAGGGCTCACCAAAAATTAACACTTTATCTATTTAATAATATATTATTGAGTAGCTATATATTCTTATAAGTGTAAAAAAATGCTTAAGATAAACCTAAGATCAATTAGTTAAAATGTTCAATATATTAAAGTTTTTATATATTATTTTTATAAAGTTTTTTAAAAAAATATTAATTTTTTTTTATATTTTACCACTTTTAGACAGATTTAAATTTATAAAAAAAAGTTATCTAAGATCACTTTTATCAATTTATGATTTAAAAGAACTAATTGATAATGATTTGATATGGATCAATTATAAAGCCATTAAATATATAGAAAATTTTATAACGAAAAACAGTCGGGTACTTGAGTATGGGTCGGGTGCTAGCACTTTTTGGTTTGCAAAAAGATGTAAAGATTTAACTTCTATAGAGCATGATGAAAAATATTATCAAATGGTCAAAAAAATTCTTAAGAAAAATAGAATTAAGTGTGATTATAATTTTTGTAAGCCTGAAATTTTATCAAATAATTACAAATCACACAAAATTAAAGATTTAACTTTTAAAAATTATGTTTTGAAAGGTAATTCAAGTAAAAAAAAATTTGACATTATTTTCATTGATGGTCGATGTCGAATTAAATGCCTTCAAAATAGTCTCAAACTAATAAAAAAAAATGGCCTAATTATCTTTGATAATAGTAATAGAAAAGAATATAAAAAAGGTATAAGTCGTTTTCCACTTAAAAGAAAAACTATTGTTGGATTATGCCCTAGTTTACCTTATTTTTCTGAAACAACCTTTTTCTTTAATTAAGATTATAAATAGAGTTAATTTTTAAAAATTTTTTTAACAACACTATTTATTAATGATATAAAGATTGATAAGAGTTTAGTAATAATATTTAGTAAAATAACCAAGTAAACTAAAATGTATTTATCAATCGTTATACCAGTTAAGGATGAAGTTAGCTCTTTAGACGCTCTTCATGTGGAAATCCAAAAATCACTAAAAAAATTAAATTTAGAGGACTATGAAATTATATTCATTGATGATGGTAGCAAAGATGGTAGCTGGGAAATTATTGAAAAACTTTCAAAAGATAATAACAAAGTCAAAGGTTATAAACTTATCAAGAATTATGGAAAATCTATAGCATTAGACTTTAGCTTTAGAAAAGCGGAAGGTGAATTCCTTATTACCATGGATGCTGATTTACAAGATGATCCTGAGGAAATAGGAAACCTGTTAAAAGAACTCGAAAAGTCAGACTGCGTTATTGGTTGGAAAAAAATAAGACATGACCCTTTAGTAAAAACTATTCCCTCAAAATTATTTAATTTTACATGTAGAAAAATTTTTAACCTAGATATTCATGATATGAACTGCGGTCTTAAGGGTTTCAAAAAAAAGGTTTATGATAAACTGATTATTTATGGTGAGCTACATAGGTTTATTCCAGTAATTGTAAACGATAATGGGTTTTCAGTATCTGAAATAATTGTTAATCACAGGAAAAGAATGTTTGGTAAATCTAAATTTGGAGCTGAAAGAATAATGAGGGGTTTTATTGATTTTTTAACAATTTCTTTTACGAGGAAATTTCACCAAAGACCTAATCATTTTTTTGGTACAATAGGTATTTTTTTAATTTTAGTGGGTGGTTTAACAAACTTATACCTCGTTTTTTTATGGCTGTTTAACTTTGGTGCTATTGGCACAAGACCCTTATTATTTTTTTCCATCTTAATGATTATTGTTGGAATTCAAATTTTATCTATTGGTATTATTGCCGAAATGCTTTTAAAAGTTAATCAAGAAAAAAAAGATATTACTAACGAAGTTGAACACCAAAAAACAAAATAATACTGTTTCTAGTTATTTCTTAGCTTAATACTATTGGTGGGTATTTAAGAATAACCTCATTTTCCCATTCGCTTAAATTTTTAATCCTAGTAGTTGGCGATGGGTGAGTACTCATAAACTCTGCTGGTTGTTTACCCTTATTAGATTCCTTCATTCTTTTCCAAAGTTTTTTTGTTTCTCTAATATCATAACCTGACAATGATGAAAAAATCATACCAAGATAATCAGCCTCACTTTCTTGTTTTCTTGAAAATGGATTCATAATTCCTATTTGTGACAAAAGGCCTACAGTATTCATTCCTGTAATTCTATTAACTTGAGATAATTTACCACCAGTAAAAATATCAATAAGTTGAGTTCCTGTATTTAGAACAACGCCTCTGCTGGCTCTTTCAACAGAGTGCTTTGCTACAGCATGTGCTATTTCATGACCCATTACTGAAGCCAAACCATTTCTATTTTTTGTAACATCCAATATACCCGTGTATATAGCTATTTTACCACCTGGCATGCACCATGCATTTTTTTTTTTATTATCTATTAATATGTACTCCCAATCAAAATTGATAGTAGGGTCTTCTAAATTAGATCTACTAAAATATTCTGAAATTGAATCTTCCATTTTTTTTCCAATTTCTTTAATTTCATTAAGTTTATCTTTATCAGCACTCATTTTTTCTTTTTCTTTTATTTTTTCATATATTTGAGCAGCCTGAGCATTTAACTTAGCTTCTGGAATGATTTTAAATTGTCTTCTTTCAGTAATCGGAGCGGTAGAACAAGAGTTCATTACAAAACCACAACAACCGCAACCTACATAACTTAAAAATTTTCTTCTATTCATTTTATTAAAATTTTGTTATTTATATAATTACAAACATTTATGAATTTAAACAATAAAATACTAGCCATTCTTTTTATTATAGTTGTATCATTTGTTATTTACTCGAGTTATCATTAAAATGAACATGATTAAGAAGAAGAAAAAATCTATAGCCTTAAGAATTAGGAACTATTTTTTTACTGGTGTTATTGTTTTAATACCTATTGGTTTTACTTTATATTTAAGTAAATTTCTGATTAATTTATCAACTAACTTGGTTCCCTCAGGATTAAATCCTAATACCTATCTTCCATATTCAATACCTGGAATAGAAATTGTCTTAACTGTTATCTTTATAACAGTTGTTGGAGGTTTATCTTTGTCTTTTTTAGGAAAAAAGTTTCTACAAATAGTTGATGATTTATTTAAAAGAATACCAATACTAAGAACTATTTATTCTGCCTTAGGTCAGATGACTGACTCTTTTAGAAATCAAGAGGAAAATAAAAAAAGTGTTGTTATGATTGAGTATCCTAGAAAAGGAACTTGGGCAGTTGGCTTTGCCACCAAAGAAAATCAAGGTGAAATTAAAGATAAAACTAAAAAATATTTAATAAATGTTTTTGTTCCAACAACTCCTAATCCTACAAGTGGCTTTTTGTTAATGTTTCCAAAGGAAGATCTGATATATCTAGACATGACATTTGAAGAAGCTTCAAAATTTATAGTTTCTGCTGGTACGTCTAATCCAAAAAACTAAACAATATCATTAATTATATCAGCTTGATCATATAACTTTAATAAAGATCTGTATTTATCAATACTAGTGTTTTCTGTTTCCATTTTTTTAATTTCTTTTTCTGCAAGTAAAAATAAATCTTCGTTTTGGATAGGATCAGCTAATCTAAAATTTTTTACACCACTTTGTTTAAAGCCAAGCAAATCTCCAAACCCTCTTAATTTCATATCTTCTTCAGAAATATCAAAACCGTCATTTGAGTTTTTTAAAATATTAATTCTTTTTTTTGCATTTACACTTAAATTTGATTTAAACATTAGTATACAGCTTGCCTGTTTAGTGCCACGACCGACTCTACCTCTTAGTTGATGTAATTGAGATAATCCAAATTTATTAGCATTCTCAATAACGATTACATTTGCATTTGGAAAATCTATTCCAACTTCTATAATTGTTGTTGATACTAGAATTGAATACTCTTTGTTTAAAAACCTATTTAGTATTTCTTCTTTTTCTTCATTTTCAATTTTACCATGAAGCAAAGCTACTCTTTTTGGAAAGAGTTTACTTAGGAATTTGTATTTATTAACAGATGACTGATGATCTAATTTTTTGGATTCTTCAATCAAGGGGCATACCCAGAAAATTTGATTCCCTTCATTAATTTCCTTTTTAACAAACTTTATTACTTCATCTGTTTTACTTTCTAATTTACTATAAGTTTTAACCTCTTTTCTATTGCTAGGTTTTTCTTTAATAATAGATACATCCATATCTCCATAAAATGACATAGTTAAAGTTCGTGGAATAGGTGTTGCTGACATTAAAAGAACGTCACAGTTGTTACCACCTTTGTCAGATAGTAGTTTTCTTTGTCTTACACCAAATTTGTGCTGCTCATCAATGATAATATAACCTAAATTAGCAAAAATTATTTTTTTTTGAAATATTGCATGTGTACCAAAAACCATCCGAATCTTATTGCTTCTTAAGTCATTAATAATTTTTTTTTTTTCAACATTCTCACATTTGCTAGAGAGTAATGCTATAGAGGTCTCTTTTGGAAATAATTTTTTTGCTAAAATATAATGTTGCCTAGCTAATATTTCAGTTGGAGCCATCAAAGCAACTTGAAAGCCTGAATCAACAACACTTAATGAGGAAATTAAAGATACTATAGTTTTGCCACTTCCCACATCACCCTGTAGAAGTCTAAACATTTTACTTTTTGATTTTAGATCTTTGTTAATATCCATTAAAGCTATTTTTTGATCGTTAGTAAGTTTGAAATTTAATTTACTGATAATTTTTTTGTGAGCTTTCTCAGTTAGCTTTTTTGAGACTTTTTTTATCTTTTTTATCTTTTTTCTTATTTCAGAATTGACTAAAAAAAATGCAAGTATTTCATCGTAGGCAAGTCTTTTATAAAAACTTGACCTGTAGTTATTAATATTTTTTGGATCATGAAGTTTGACTATAGAATCGTTCCAACTTTCATTGTCAAAATTTTTTAATATCTCTTTGTCATGCCATTCTAGCAAAGTAGGTAAATTTTTTAAAATTTGATTAATAATCTTATTATAACTTTTTTCTGTAATGCCTTCTGTTAAAGAATATTTGTTATGGACTGCTTCTATTATAGAGCTATCTTTTGAAATATATGTTGGATTTGTAATTTGATACCTGCCTTTATAAAAACTAATTTTTCCACTTACACTCACCCATTCATTTAAAGGTAAAATTTTTCTCACATATCCTTCGTGACTATTAAAAAAAATACAATCAATTTTACCTGTCTCATCTTCACAGTTAACTTTATTAGGTAAATTTCTTATTCTTGGAAATTGGTATTTAGTAGAAATTATTCTAATGGTTTGAATTTCTCCAATTTGAAGATCGCAAATACTGCTTGTTAAACTTCTATCAGTGTAAGACTTGGGAAGTCTCCATAAAAGATCAAAAATATTATTTACCTTCTTCTTCTTCAAAATATCCATGGTTTTCTTGCCTACACCATTTAATTTTGTTAAATCTGATAATAAATAATCATAATTATTCATATTTTCCATGATAGATTCAATATATTAAATTTTATGACGATTAATATAACGGATTTAAAAAAAAAAATTACCTATAGGTCCAACTATCGAGGAACAAAGGAAATGGATAAATTATTAGGTGCTTTTACTAAAAAATATATCAACACCTTAAAAGATGAAGAGTTACTAAATTTATGTGACCTATTAGACTGTGACGATGAAAACTTATACAAATATAATCAAGGGCAAAAAACAACGGTTAATATTCATTCCAACAGTGTAAGTAAGCTATTTAAAGATTATGTTTTTGTATCTGATTAGTGGCGGAGAGACTGAGATTCGAACTCAGGAAAGAGTTGCCCCTTTGCCGGTTTTCAAGACCGGTGCATTCAACCGCTCTGCCATCTCTCCGTTAACAAGCTTTTATTCGAACAACTGTATTTTTTCAACCTAAAATTTTAATTCGACAATAAAATAGATATATTAATCATATAATTAATTAAAAGATTCAATATTATATAAATGAAAAATCAAAACTTCAATAAAGGTATAACTTTAACTGCTTTAGGATCTTTTTGGTGGGGCGTAATAGGAGTTATATATTTTAAGTACGTGTCCTTTGCTGGACCCATTGAAGTTGTAATTCATCGATGTGTTTGGACATCTGTATTTTTGATAATATCAACTTTCTATTTTTCTAAATGGAGTGTTTTTTTTGAAATTGTTGCAAACAAAAATAAGCTTGTTTGGTTATTTTTTTCAAGTTTATTAATATTTGTTAATTGGGCTACATGGATATATGCAATAAGCACAGAAAGAATTATAGATGCAAGTTTTGGGTATTTTATAATGCCAATATTAAGTGTTTTTTTGGGTTATATTTTTTATAATGAAAAAATTAATAAAAGAAGGGTGCTTTCTATTCTATTAGTTTTGGTTTCTATATTATTTCTTTTAATAGTGAGTTTTAATTCAATTCCATGGGTTGGTATAATTGTGGCCCTTAGCTGGGGTTTTTATAATTTATTAAGAAAAAAAGTTAATGTTGATACAGATGTTGGACTTTTAATCGAAAGTCTTTTCATATTACCGTTTGCTCTTATTGCCTTTTATTTAATTTTTCTAAATAATTTAAATGATTTTAGTTTAAGCAATCCATCATTAATGCTTTTACTTATGCTAGCAGGCCCAATGACCGTTATACCACTATTTCTATACGTAAGAGGCGTTGAGCTTTGTGGATTAGGTCCAACGGGAATGATTTTTTATATAACACCCACATTTCAGTTTTTACTAGGTTTTTTTTACTATAACGAGTTATTTTCGTTAGAAAAATCATTGAGTTTCATTTTAATATGGATTGCTGTAATTATTTATTTAAAAGATTTGTATGAAAATAATTAAACAATTTATAACAATAATATTTTTAGTATTTTACTTACCAGTTAATGCTAGTGAAGTTCCATTTAAAGAGTGGTTAGATAATTTCAAAGTTTATGCATTAAAAAAAGGCATTTCTGAAAAGACGTTCAATATAACGATGTCAAATGTTGTATTTTTACCCAAGGTTATTAAATATGATCGTTTTCAACCAGAATTTTATGAAGATACAAAAACTTATATTTCCAAAAGAACATCTAAACAAAAAGTGATGCAAGGAACCAAATTATACAATAAGAATAAAAATTTTATTAATTCAATAGATGAGAAATTTTCTGTTGAAAAAAGCTTACTATTAGCTTTAATGGGTATTGAAACAAACTTTGGAACATATGTTGGTAAAATGGACATCTTGTCTTCATTAGCAACTCTTAGTTTTGACAAAAGAAGGTCTGATTTTTTTACAAATGAACTTATAACAGTACTGCAGTTAGTGGAGGTTGGGATTATAGATCACAAAATATTATACGGTTCTTGGGCCGGTGCTTTTGGAAATTTTCAATTTATGCCCTCTACAATTAAAAGTTATGCTATTGATTATGATAAAAATAACATAATTGAACTTAAATCTATCCAAGACTCATTTGCTTCAGCTGCTAATTATATTAATAAAGTTGGCTGGAAAAAAAATCAGCCCTGCTTCATCAGAGTTACACTATCAGAAAATACCCCAAAAAAATTATTAAATACATCAGCTAAAAATTTACATAATAAAAATAAATTTAAAGATTTAAAAAAGTATATCTCTAAAAATGAGAATTATGACATTAATGACAATTTGATAGGTGCAATTATAACGCCAGATAAAGATATAGTGCCAAATTCCGAAAACTTGAAACCTGCCTTTATAGTTTTTGAAAACTACGAAAAAATACTTCAATGGAATAGATCATTAAGATTTGCTCTGGCTGTTTGCACTTTAAAGGATAAATTTGAACATGCATTATAAAAATTATTTATTTATATTCATTTTTATAATGTTTCTTAATTGTACAGCAGCTAATTTAAAAAATAATAAAACTAACTTAATTTCTTATAACAATTATACTAATAAAGGCTTTGCGCTTATTTATGATGAAACTCTTTATAAGGAAGGAATTATTTCAAATAAAATAGACGAGCGAAGCATGACAATATTTCAAAGAAACTTAAAAAAAAATACACAGGTAAAAATTACAAATATATTTAATAATAAGTCTTTGATCGCTACAGTTGGAAAAAAATCTGATTATCCTCATTTTAATAATTCAGTAATCTCATCTAGAATAGCATTAGATTTAGATCTCAATATAGATGAACCCTACATTGAAATCATCGCTATATCTAAAAACTCTTTATTTGTTGCAAAAAAAGCAAAAACTTATGATGAAGAAAAAAAAGTTATAGATAAAGCACCCGTTAATACCATTAGTATTAGTGACCTTAATCAAGTTAAAATTAAAATTAAAGAAAAATCTAATAAAGAATTCTCATATTTAATTAAAATTGCAGATTTTTACTACAATGATACAGCACTGATAATGGTTGACAGAATCAAGAAAGAAACTCTAATCAAAAAACCTAAAATAAAAAAAATATCTAACAAAAACTATAGAGTATATTTGGGGCCATTTGATAACATTAAATCTCTACAAAAATCATATAATGATATAAACATATTACAATTTGAAAATATTGAAATTATAAGAAATGATTAAAATAAAATTTTTTACCTTATTAACCTTTTTGCTAATAACGTTTGGTGCTAATTCTTTTGAAATAAAAGCTCGAACAGCAATACTTCAAGACTATTTGTCAGGAGAGATTCTTTATGAAAAAGATCCTGATAAATCAATATATCCAGCCTCAATGACAAAAATTATGACTGCAATTATTGCTTTTGATTTAATTAAAAGTGGTGACTTAGATTTAAATGATAAATTTATTGTTTCTGAAAATGCTTGGCGTTTATCATCAGCAGGATATTCATCTATGTTTATAATGGTTGGTGATGAAGTAAGTGTAGAAAACCTACTTAAAGGAATAATAGTTGCATCTGGTAATGATGCGTGTGTTGCACTTGCTGAGGGTATAGCGGGTACTGAAGATGAATTTGCAATTCTAATGACAGCTAAAGCTAAAGAACTTGGTATGGAAAATACTAATTTTGCTAACTCATCAGGAATTAATAATACTGAAAATGTTTCAACAGTAAGAGATATAATGATTATGTCTAACTACCTTATTAAAGAATTTCCTAAAGAGTACAAATATTTTGCAGAAAAAGAATTTACATGGAGTAGAACAGGGGGCGATCCAATAAAACAGGGGAACAGGAATCCCTTACTATATAAAAACTTTGGTGTAGACGGAATTAAAACTGGTTACTTGGCTGTTGAAAGATATTCGCTAGCATCATCTGTTTACAGAAATGGTAGAAGGCTGATTGCAGTTGGTAGTGGATTTGATAGTAAAAAAGCACGATCTAAAGAAAGTGCTAAACTATTAACATGGGGATTAACTAATTTTGATTTGATAGAAATTGCTAAATCAGATACGCCCATAGAAAAGGCTGAAGTTTGGCTGGGTAAAAAAAAATTTGTAAAAACTTATGTTAAAACAGATATATATAAAACTATACCTAAAGCACGGAAAAAATTTTTAAAAGTATCAATAAACTATAATGGTCCTATACCAGCTCCAATTAAAAAAGATGACACTTTGGGTACTTTAAAAATTACCTATAAAGGTGAATTTATAGAAGAATACGATTTATTAGCCTTTGAAGATGTTAAAAAATTAAATGTATTTTCTAGATTAATAAAATCTATTAATTTTTTAATTTGGGGTGATGTATAAAAAACCAATTATTGTATTTGAAGGTATTGAAGGTAGCGGAAAGTCCTATCATATAAATCATGTTGCAAAATATTTAACAAAAAAAAAGAAGCAATTTATTCAAATTAGAGAGCCGGGTGGAAATGAGAATTCTGAAAAAATTAGGAAACTAATACTTGATAATAAATCTAGCTTTAATAAATATACTGACTTATTACTATACTTGTCTGCTAGAAGTGAAAATATAGATCTTATAAAAAAAAATTTAGGAAAAAAAATAATATTGATCGATAGATTTACAGACTCGACTATAGCATATCAACACTATGGCATGGGCGTAAATTTAAAATTTATTAAAATGATAAATGATTTTTTATTGAAAGACATAAAGATTACTTTTACTTTTTTAAACCTTGTTAACCAAAAAAATATGAAAATTAGATTGGCCGAAAGGAAGAAATTAAACAGATATGACAAATTTGATGGTTCTTTTTACAAAAAAGTCCAGGAAGGATTTCTTAAGATTCTTAAACAAAAACCTAAAAGCTATACAAAAATAGATTCTAATTTAGATATTAATGTAAATAGAAAAATAATTTTAAACAAGATTGATACTTTAATTTTATAATGAATATAAAACCTTCAGAAAATAATAAGCTTTATGGACTTGGTAATTATTTTAATGAGATCGTTGATCTTTATAATAAAAAGATAATGCCTAATAAGATTTTATTATCAGGAAAAAAAGGTCTAGGTAAGTCTACATTAGCTTACCACTTAATTAATAAATTTTTATCTGAAAATGAAGAAAACAAATATAATTCAGAAAAATTAATTATTAATAGCGAAAACAGATCTTATAGATTATTAAAAAATAACTCACATCCAAACTTTTATCTAATTGATCTAATTAATGAAAAAAAAAGTATTGATATATCTCAAATTAGAGACATGATAACTTATTCAAATAAATCAAGCTTTAACAATACACCAAGGTTTATCTTAATAGATAATATTGAAAATCTTAATAAAAATTCTGTTAATGCTTTATTAAAAATAATTGAAGAGCCTAATGAAAACATGTTCTTTATCCTAATACACAATAGTGAAAAACAAATAATACCAACATTAAAATCAAGATGTTTAACATTTAAAATTAATTTTTCATTTATTGACTCTATCAATGTGTCAAATCTATTGTTGGAAAATAATCTTTTTGAACTAATTAATTATAATTTAATCAGCTACTACAGTACACCTGGTGAGATTATTAATTTAATTAACTTTGCTTATGAAAAAAAAATTAACCTTAAGAACTGCACACTAAACAATATTTTAACTTTATTGATAGACAATGGTTATTATAAAAAAAATAAATTTGTTAAAGATATAATAATTAACTTTATTGAATTATTTTTTCTAAAGAAATACAAACTATCTAAGGCTAAAGGATCTTTACTAAGTATTTATCAAAATTTTCTTATTAAAATTAATAATAATGAAAAGTTTAACTTAGATGAAGAAAGTTTATTTCTAGAATTTAAATCAAAATTATTAAATGGATAAAAACTACTACATAACAACGCCAATTTACTACCCTTCAGCAAAACCTCATATGGGGCATGCATATTCAAGTATCATGGCTGATTTTTTTGCGAGGTTTAAACGCATAGATGGATATAATGTCCATTTTCTTACAGGTACAGATGAGCACGGCTTAAAAATTCAAAGAGCTGCAGAGAAAAAAAATGTGTCCCCTCAAGAATTTTGTGATGATATTAGTCAAACATTTCGAAATCTTTCAGGTAAACTTAATCTTTCTAATACTGATTTTATCAGAACAACAGAAGAACGACACAAAAAAACAGTTCAACATCTATGGTCAGAATTAGAAAAGAATGACGACATTTATCTATCTAAATATTCAGGATGGTACTCTGTTTCTGATGAAGCATTTTACAGTGAAGATGAAATTGCAGATAAAGATGGAATCAAAATTGCCTCTTCATCTGGTTCTGTAGTTGAGTGGATAGAAGAAGAGTCTTATTTCTTTAGACTTTCAAAATGGCAGAACAAACTCTTGGATTACTATGAAAAAAATCCGGACTTTATTTCCCCAAAATCAAGAAATAATGAAATTATTAGTTTTGTAAAAAGTGGCCTAAAAGATTTATCAATTAGTAGAAAAACTTTTTCTTGGGGAATAAAGGTTCCTAGTAACCCCGAACATGTAATTTATGTTTGGCTTGATGCTCTTACTAACTATATAAGTGCTCTTAACTACCCTGACATTAACGATCCATTGTATAAAAATTTTTGGCCTGCTTCGGTTCATTTAATAGGTAAAGATATATTGAGATTTCACGGTGTTTATTGGCCAGCATTTCTTATGGCTACTAAAATACCATTACCTAAAAGGATTTATGGTCACGGGTGGATTTTATCTGGAGAGGAAAAAATGTCAAAATCAAAAGGAAACATTTTGGATCCTTTAGACATTATTAAAACTTATGGATTAGACCAATTAAGATATTATTTAGTTAAAGAAGTTTCTTTTGGTAGTGATGGAAATATATCTCAAGATAGACTTGAAGACTGCATAAATAGTGACCTAGCGAATAATTATGGAAACTTATGTCAGAGAGTCACAGCTTTTGCGGAAAAAAATTGCTCTTCAAAAGTGCCTCCATTTCAAAAATTCAAAGATGAAGATCTTATAATGCTAGATAAGTTTACCAAAAATTTATCACGTTTAAGAAATGAAATTGATAAGCAAAATATAAATTTTTATATAAATTTTATTGTTTGTGCCTTATTTGAAGCCAACAAATATTTTAATGACCAAGAACCGTGGAAAAAAAAAGACGACCAAGAAAGACTAGATACAATTGTATATACTTCACTTGAAATGATTAGAAAAATTTCATTTATGCTTTATCCAATCATTCCAGATTCTATTAAAAAAGCACTCACTATCTTTAATTTAAAAGCTGAAGATATAAATTTTGAATCAATAGGATCTCACAATTATTTAAAAACTGGAAAAAATATCAATAAAATTGATATACTTTTTAAAAAAATTGAAAAAAAAGATGATTGATTCACACTGTCATTTGGACCACGAACCTTTATTAGAAAATATTAATGATGTTGTAAAAAGATCAAAAGATGTTGGTATTAATAAGCTTTTAACTATCTGTACAACACTAGAAAGTTTTGAACGAATTAAGAATTTGGTAAAAAAAGATCCTATTATATTTGGAACATTTGGTATTCATCCCCATGAAACTGAAAACGATATGACAAATAAAGTTGATATAATAAAAAATATAAATGAAAATAAAAAAATAATTGGTATTGGAGAAACAGGATTAGATTTTTTCTATAATTACAGCAATAAAAAAAGACAAATAGAGAGTTTTAAAGAACATATTGAAGCTTCAATTATTCTTAAAAAACCAATTATAGTTCATTCAAGAAATGCTGAAAATGAAACTTTTGATATTCTTAACTCATATAAAAGTAATGATCTTAAAATATTAATGCACTGTTTTACTGGTTCTTTTGAGTTTTCTAAAAAATTACTTACATTAGGTGCTTTTTTTTCTGCAAGTGGAATAATCACATTTAAAAATAGTATTGAGTTGCAAAATACTTTTAAAACCATTCCTTTAGATCGCCTACTTGTAGAAACAGACAGCCCATTTTTAGCACCAATACCAATGAGAGGTAAAAAAAATGAACCAAGCTTTATAAAGTATACGGTTGAAAAATTATCATTGATAAAAGAAAAATCTATTCAGCAAATTATAGACCTAACTACAAATAATTTTAATGTGCTTTTCGATTGTTAGATTAATAAAATGACTGTAAAATTTATTATATTGGGTAGTGGTAGTTCTATGGGTGTTCCAAGAGCAGATGGGTATTTTGGAAATTGTGACCCAAAAAATAAAAAAAATTATAGAACCAGATGCTCATCTCTTATCAAATTTAATGGTGAGAATATTTTAATAGATACGTCACCTGATTTGAGACAACAACTATTATCTAATAAAATTAATTCAATTAGTAAAATTTTATATACTCATTTACATGCCGACCAAACACATGGCATTAATGATCTTAGGCCTTTTTTTTTAAATAACAAAAAGCAAATACCTGTTTACGCTGATAAAAATACATCTAAATATTTATACTCTACATTTAAATATTGTTTTAAATCATCTTACGGATATCCATCAACATTAATTCTTAAAAAATTAAAGAAAAGACAAATTTTTAATAATAAGAATAAAAAAATTATAATTGAAGCAATACCAACGGAACATGGAAAAATTGAGAGTATTTGCTATTTGGTAAATAAAAAATTAGCTTACGCAAGTGATGTTAGTTTAATTTATAACAAAGATTTAAAGCTACTCAAAAATCTTGACTATCTTGTCATTGATTGTTTATGGTACAAAAAACACTCAGCCCATTATAATTTAGAAGAGGTATTGAGCTTGGTTAAAGTAATTAAACCAAAAAAAACTATTTTGACTAACTTACATAATGATCTCGATTATAATACACTTAAAAAAAAATTACCTAAGAATATAGTTCCAGGTTATGACGGCATGATTTTAACTTTATAATATTAATTCAATTTCTTTAATAATTTTAGTTGATAGTGGGTCAATAAAAGAATTAAATGTTTCTTGAATTTTTCCATTTTTGTTAATTAATATTTTATGAAAATTCCATTTAGGTATAGTTGATTTTCCGTGATTTTCTTTTGCCCAAGAATATATTTCATGCAAATTTTTACCTTTAACATCTACTTTGTCAGTTAAGGGAAAGGTTATATTGAAATTTGTTTCACAAAAATCTTTTATTTCTTTGTTTGATCCAGGCTCTTGACCTCCAAATTGATTAGAAGGTATGCCTATTATAATAAAGTTCTTATCTTGATATTTTTCATAAAGAGTTTGGAGTCCATTATATTGTTTTGTAAAACCACATTTACTAGCCACATTAACAATTAGAATAGTTTTACCTTTAAATTGTTTTAAATTAAGCTCTTCACCATTAATACTTTTAATGCTCAAATCAAAAAATAATTTTTCGTATTTTGCTTCAACTTTTCCAAATAATGAAAACATAATTATTATTATATAAGCTATTAATGAATTTTTATTAAGCATAATTATTTTTTAGAAGTAAGTAGTAGTAAAAAATACCCAAACACAGTCGATAATAAAGATCCGGCCAACACACCAATTTTAACTCCGTCTATATATTGAGTATTTTCAGAGAAAGCTAAATTACCAACAAATAAACTCATAGTGAAACCAATTCCTGTTAGAATAGACACTCCATATAGGCTTAACCAATTTGAGTTGTCAGGCATTTGTGCCATTTTAAATTTAACCGAAAAATAAGAAAATAGCATAACGCCTAATTGTTTACCAAAGAATAAGCCACAAAGTATACCCAAGGGAACTGGCAGCATTAATGAAGAAAATGAAAGACCCACAAGAGATACACCAGCATTAGCAAATGCAAACAAAGGCATAATCATAAAAGCTACATATGGACTAATTGAATGCTCAAGTTTTATTAACAATGAAAAATCTTTATTTTTTTGTCTATGTGGAATTGTTGAGGCTAAAAGTACGCCTGCTATTGTTGCGTGAATTCCTGATTTATAAGTGAAGAACCACATAAAAACTCCAATTATAAGATATGGGAAAAATTTTTTAATGCCAAATTTATTTAACATTAATAAAAAAATATATGAAATCAAGATTAAGCTTAAATAACTAATACTTAAATCACCAGAATAAAAAAATGCTATAATCAAAATTGCACCAAGATCGTCAATAATTGCTAATGCCGTAAGAAAAACTTTTAAAGAAATTGGCACTCTAGATCCAAGTAGCGAAAGTATGCCAAGTGAAAAAGCTATATCTGTAGCTGATGGTATAGCCCAACCATTTAGTGTTTCAGAATTTTCAATGTTTATAACTATATAAAAAAGGGCTGGGACCACCATACCACCAACTGCTGCAATTATTGGTAGTAATGCTTTTTTAAAATTGGATAGTTCTCCTTGAATAAACTCTCTTTTAATTTCTAAAGTTACAAAAAAAAAGAATATTGCCATGAGGGCATCATTTATCCAGTGATGAACGGAGAGTTTTAAACCAAAATTATTTACTCCTATAAATAAATACTGCTCTAATGAATGAAAATACAATTCACTAAAATTTGAATTACTTATTATTAGTGCAAATATTGCAGCTATCAAAAGTACCAAGCCACTAGCCGCTTCTAATTGAAAGAACCATTTAAAGGGTTTTGATAAATTCTTAATCATATAAATTAAATTAAATCTCTAATAAACAATTCTATATCTTTTAGAGATTCATATAAACTATAAAGCATAAACTCAATGTTGGGTATAATTTTTCCAATAGGGTATTTAAACGTATCAATCAAAATAATAAGGGCAACAAAAGAGATTATAAAAACAAGAGTTAAATTTAGTATTTTAATATTTTTGTTTTTTTTATTTTTTTCAATTTTTTTTGATTTTATTTCTATTTCCTCTTTTTTTTCTTCTTTTTGTCGAAAGACTTTAATTATGGGTTCGTCAACAGTTTCTTCATTAATTATTTTTATTAAACTATCTTCTGTGGCCTTAGTATCGTTACTAGTTGGCAATTCTGGCTTATTATTGGGAAAATTCTTTTTAAAAAACCACTGGTGTCTGCAACTACCACATTCAAGTAATTTACCATTAATGGGTATTAGTTCTGAATTAATATCAAATTTTTTATTACAATTAATGCAACTAATGATCATTTATCATCTATATCAGATTCTTAAGAAATTGCCCTATTTTAGATGCACTTAATCCTTTGAAAAAATTAATATCTACTGTATTAGTACATCAATCGGGGCGTAGCGCAGCCTGGTAGCGCATCTGGTTTGGGACCAGAGGGTCGCAGGTTCAAATCCTGCCGCCCCGACCAATTTTATGAATAAAGCAAAAATTTATATACCTACAAAAAATTCCATGCAATCCGGACTTGGTAAGGCTGATAAATGGGTTTTAGAATTTGAAACTAAAGATGCTGGAATTAATCCCTTGATGGGCTGGGAAACGAGCTCAGATACACTTTCCGAATTAAATTTAGAATTCTCGTCAAAGGAATTAGCTATTGAATATGCTAAAAAAAATAAAATTGATTTTGAAATTATTGAACCTCAAAAAAGAAAGACTATTAAAAAATCATACGCGGATAACTTTCTAAAATAATTTTAATGTTTAAATTTTTTACTCAAAAAGAATGGCGATTATGGTCATGGATAGGTTCATTTATAATACTTTCGTCACTATGGATACAGGTACAAATAGACGTTAAAATTAATGAATGGTTTGGCCAGTTCTATGACATGATACAAAAAGCTTTAGCTGCACCAAACTCAATAACAATTGAAGAATACTGGGCAAGCTTATTATCTTTTATTACTTTAGCGGGTGTATATGTTGCTTTGGCTACAGTTGTGGCATTTTTCACTTCTCACTATTTGTTTCGCTGGAGAACTGCCATGATTGAATGGTATCACAGTGTTTATGATAAAGCTCGAAATATAGAGGGTGCTTCACAAAGAGTTCAAGAGGACACAATAAAATTTTCAAGGATTATGGAAAGTCTAGGTACTAGTTTTATAGAAGCTATAATGATGCTTATTGAATTTACACCTATATTATTTGGATTGAGTATAGGAATACCAATTTTATTTTTTGGAGATTGGAATTATGGGTTAGTAACTGGAGCTTTTATATGGACAATTGGTGGAACTCTATTCTTGATTGTATTAGGATCAATTCTAAGATTGGTTGGTGTGGAGTATGATTTGCAAAAAAATGAGGCTTCTTATCGAAAATTACTAGTTATTGCCGAAGACGATGTCACAATAAGACCAAAAAATTTAGATGAACTATTTAGCGATGTTAGAAAAATACACTTTAAATCATATTTAAGGTATTTTTATTTTAATCTTGGCCGTATTACATATTTGCAAGCAAATGTGTTATCTGCCTATGTTTTTTTAGCTCCTGCGATTGTTGCTGGTCTTGTAACATTGGGTGTAATGCAGCAAATTATAAGAGCCTTTGGAAGAGTAGAAGGATCTATGCAATATATCTTTAGATCGTGGCCAACCATCATAGAGTTAGCAAGTGTATATAAACGTTTAAAAGAATTTGAATCTAAAATAAACTCCACAGAATCTATAGATGAAAAAATTTAATGACTATAGATAAAAAATATATTGATCATTTCATTAAAGTTTCTTCAAAGGCTGCTTTAGCGTCTTCATATTTGGTTGGAAAAAAAGATAAAATTGCAGCCGACCAAGCTGCCGTTGACTCTATGAGGTTTGAACTAAATAAAATCGATATGTGTGGTAAAGTTGTGATAGGTGAGGGTTCACTTGATGAGGCCCCAATGCTTTATACTGGCGAATTTCTAGGAAATAAAAAAGGACCTGAGTTTGATATTGCTGTTGACCCTGTAGAGGGAACTAATTTTGTAGCAAATAATTTACCTGGTTCAATAGCAGTAATAGCAATGGCTGAAAAAGGAAATCTTTTTAACGCTCCTGAAACATACATGAGTAAAATTGCTACTGGTAAAATTGAGAAGGGGTTAATAGATCTTGATTACCCATTAAAAAAAAATATTTCTAATTTAGCAGAATTTATGAATAAAGATATTTCTACAATAACAGCATGTATTTTGGATAGACCCAGACATAAACAAATAATAGATCAGTTAAATGAATTAAAGATTAATATAAAATTAATTACAGATGGTGATGTTCTTGGTGCATTATATGTATCAGATCCTAAATATAATGTGGACATATTTTTAGGCATAGGAGGAGGGCCAGAAGGTGTTTTAGCAGCGTCCGCTCTTGATGCTTATAGTTGTCATTTTCAAGGTAGGTTTATATTTGATAATGATAAAGATATTAGTGATGCAAAAAAAATGGGTATTACTGATTTAAACAAAAAATATGAATTGCATGAAATTGTAAAAGGAGATTCTATTTTTTGTGCTACTGGCATAACATCTAGTGAAGTCTTAAAAGGAATAAAAATTGAAGGTGAAAATTATACATCCGAAACTCTTGTCACACATAAAAGCTCAGGTTTTAAAAAAATTATAAAGAACATAACTGCTATCAAAGAATGATTTCCATCACTGGTAAGAAGTGGGAACAAAAAAAAATTAATGAAAATTCTATAGAAAAATTAAAACAGGACTACAACTTTTCTGAAATTTTATCTAAATTAATAATTACAAGAAAATTTGACACTACAGAGATTTATTCAATAGATAATGATCTGGATCTTACAAATGTTTTCTCAAAAAATGATGATTTTAGTGACTCTATAGATCTTCTATCTAGAACAATTAACAACAAAGAAAAAATATGTATTTTAGGGGATTATGATGTTGATGGCTCGGCTGCAACTTCTTTATTAGGTAGATATTTAGAAAGTATAAAACATCCATTTTTCACATATATACCAGATAGAGAAAAAGATGGTTATGGTGCTAGCAAAAAATTATTTGAAAAGCTAATTATTAAAAAACCAAAACTAGTAATAATGGTAGATTGTGGATCTACCTCAAATGAAGCTGTTGATTTTTTAAATAAAAATAAGATAAAATCTCTAATAATCGATCATCATGAAATAAGTAAACCTTATCCAAAGTCAAATGTAATAATTAATCCCAAAAAAAATAATGGTTATGTGGAGTACGACTATCTTTGTGCAACGACTCTTGTTTATTTCTTTTTAGACCTATTAATAAAAAGTTCTAAAAGTAAAATTAATATACGTAAATATTTAATCTATGTATTGTTAGCAACTGTATGTGATGTAATGCCTTTAAGGAAATTAAATAGATTAATATCAATAACTGCTCTTAAAGAATTTAATATAGAATCAAATCTTGCCATAAAGGAATTGTATAATCTAAATAACAAAAAAAATAAGATTAATATCAACGATCTTGGTTATCTAATTGGACCAATCTTAAATGCTGGTGGAAGGCTTGGTAAATCAAATTATGCAACTGAGCTATTATCATCAGATAATGCTAAAATTATTAATGAAAGATCCATTGATTTAATTTCGTTAAATGAAAAAAGAAAAAAAATTGAAAAAGTTATTTTAGATAAAATTAATTTTCCTGAAATAGAAAAAGAAAACAAAGATGTTATTATCTACTATAATCCAAATATGAATGAGGGTTTAATCGGAATTATAGCAGCAAGATTAAAGGATTATTTCAATAAACCATCTATAGTAATCACTTCATGTGGTGATATTCTTAAGGGGTCTGCTAGATCTGTTTCTAATTATAATATAGGCCGTGCTATTAAAAATTTATTAGATAATAATATAATTTTAAGTGGAGGAGGTCATAATATGGCTGCTGGTTTCACTCTAAAAAAAAGTAACCTTAGTATTTTTGAAGATTTTATTTCCAAAAATTTTTTAAAGTCACGTGTTTATGTTGATCAGGCATTTAATTACGATTCTGAAATTTCTTCTATTGCATTTAATAAAACTTTTTTTGAAGATATAAAAAAAATACAACCATTCGGCACAGGTAACCCAGTACCAACTTTTTTTTTTAAAGATTTAAGAATAATTAAAACAAATGTTTTAAATAATAAGCATATCTCTTTAATATTAAAATCAAAGATTGGTTTTTCAATAAATTCAATATCCTTCAATTCACTAAATAGTAAGATTGGTGAATACTTACTAAATTACAAAAAAGATTTGCACGTTATTGGTCAAATCAATGAAAATATTTGGAATAACAAAAACACCCTACAATTGACTATAAGAGATCTAATCTTATAGATTAATTAAACTTGATAAATAATGACTTTTAAAATAAAAGATCACAACATGGTCCCTTCGTCTATCGGTTAGGACAGCTGGTTTTCATCCTGCAAAGGGGGGTTCGATTCCCCCAGGG
>Ga0114997_10000680_pt1 | contig 28346 bp, 30 predicted proteins | sample ArcticOcean_MG_C_2_FD_87045 | JGI IMG/M metagenome (GOLD analysis project Ga0114997, IMG submission 87045) | Marine microbial communities from western Arctic Ocean - ArcticOcean_MG_CB4_136 | ecosystem: Environmental > Aquatic > Marine > Oceanic | place: Arctic Ocean: Canada Basin | collected... | reverse complement strand
TTTGATATAACAGCCGGCTTCTCGGCAAATTCTCACTATTCTGCATCTGCTAACTGTCCTGTACAAAGAACTAAAAAGTTAAATATCTACACCCAGTTAGCCCAGATGCTAATGGGGCACGATGCAAGTGGTAATGTCAACAGTTTTGATAGGGATGGGAATTTAGTTGGTGGTACAAAGATAAACGAAGCTATATTTTTTAACTTTTCTAGGTTGCTGGTGAAGGACGAGATAAAGAAGGGGTCCTTCAATATAACTTTTGGTGTGGAAGTCTCTGGTACAAACTGCCACCGGAACAGGGTAAAGGTAGGAGATACAAACGCCGCTACATCGTTTTTTGTAAACTCTCCAGTTGGTGAGTACGGCATACTGACGGCATCTGCACCAACAGTTGCAGAGCAAGATACCCACCATGGTAACACTGGCATTTTAGCCTCTGGTGCGGAAAGTGTAGACGTTGGCTTACTATTCTATCAAGCGGGAATAGCAGTGGTGACAGCTTCTTTATTTCAAACAGCTTCAGTGCATTATGCCTCTACAAACGGCAAGGGTGTGGGATTGGGAGGCCTGCTATCGAACGATCCAGGCTTGCTTAGCTCCACATCGTCTGCTGCAGGTCCACTCACCGTCGCCGCAGCCGGCACTGGGTTATATTTAAATATGACAGGTACGGCAAAGCCAAGCGATTCTGTCAACGGCCTCGGAGGAGGCGGCTCTGATGGATCGAATCATGATATAAATAGCGCACTGTCCAGTCTTAAAATATCTGAAATTGCAGATGGAATGAGACAGAGAATTACCAACATCTCATTTAACAATACCACTGAGCTTAACTCTACTGTATATTTTTGTAGAGTAGGACATAATGAGTTTAACTACAGCTCAAACCCTACGTATCTCAAAAATAGCAAGTTGAGGGTTAAGAATGAAGCGACAGACTCTCCAAGATCGTATGTGACTACTATAGGCTTATACTCAGCAGACAACGAGCTGTTGGCAGTAGCAAAGCTTTCTGAACCTCTGCGCAAAGATCCCACAAATGAGCTAACGTTGAGGGTTCGGTTAGATTATTAAATTACTTATTCCTTCAATTACCTATTTAGTGTGAGGAGGGAAAACTCACATGTCATATCATAAGTTTGGAATAAACGATATATTTTACAATACTATAGAAGCGTATCCGGAGTATGTGGTACATATCTATAACAATAAAACATACATCAATTCAGAATCAAATAGAGAAGGGAGGTTGGGTACAAAAACGAAAGGCGTTTCCCATGGCGAGATAAGCTTGTACGAAATGAATATCGACAGGGACTCCTCGAATTTGATATATCCCTTCGTAACGAAAGAGGGAGCCCGGACTGCCTTTAAGACTGTGTCGACTAGTGAGTTTGATAATACTTCGCAATATCAATACGGAGATGAAATAGCTGGGAAATATCCCCTCTCTTCAAGCATAACTCGCATATATATACCCGCCGGCCCCGATCTCAATATTTTTAATTTTCAAGATGCAGGAGATAATAGCGATTATGTGCCTGCGCACAAGAACAAGAAATATATAACTGCACTGAAGGCTACTTTAAATAAATATTCTAGATTAAGTAATAGTTTCGATTACGCTGTGAATTCTTTAGGCACCAGCATTGTTAACATGGTATGCGTCCCGTCTATATTCTATGGTTCAAGTATAAAGAAAGGCAGTGTAGTAATGAAGTTTAATATTTCAGGTTCTACCGTGGCGGAGATATCAGACATCAATAAGAATGGAGAGATGATACAGACAACTGGTTCTTCTGGCAACAAGGATAAGGTAGCAGGAGTTGTCCTGTATGACGAAGGGCTGGTTCTGTTAACTGGCTCTTGGGATCTTTCTAATTCGTCGACACCTCATACCGAAAATTATAATGCTGGGGGCAATGTTAATCCTAAGTGGATATATTTTGGTGCTGGAATGTATCCGATAGGAGTACATGAGACGATAAGCGGAATAGTTTCTTCTAGTTTTGAGTTTGCGTTTCAAGGCATAAGTAAGATACCAACACTCACAATGCTCGCCCATGCAGAAGCAGGCAGCTTAAATTACTCGAACAATCCTACTTTTGTTGAAAAAGATACAACCACCACCCCTACTTACAATCTGTCAGCCTACATGGAAAACGAAGCTACGATAAAGAATATAACTAAATCTAAGTATGCGAACCACACTGCGTCTTTTAAGAAGAACACATACATTACCAAGATAGGGATATATGATGATCAGAAAAACTTAATTGCTATAGCAAATATTGCGAATCCCGTTAAAAAGGAAGAAGAAAGAGAGTATACTTTCAAATTGAAGCTTGATTTTTAAATAGGGAAGAGGATTGAATTGAGATTAGAAAAGAAGCATGAACTTATCTTGTTGCGATTGAGATATCTCAAGAAAGAGTTAGATTTTGTAAAGCAGACTTTCGACGTCGCTTCTGAAGAATTTCTGGAAGAGTACAAGAGGAAAGTCACTTCTTTGCCGGATATGCAAAAAGAAAAGATAAAAAAGTCTTTGAATAAAGAAAAGAAAAGAAGGGAAACCGATGCCCGTGTTCCACCACCACAAGCAAAAAAGGCACTGTCCGAATCTGTGAAAGAGAAACATGCTAAAAAATTGTTTAAAGAGGTTGCTAAAGTCAGTCACCCAGATGCCATAATAGATTCGAGCGAAGAAGAAAAGTCGGAAAAGGAAAAACTTTTTAAGAAGGCGCAGCAAGCAGTAGAGGGTTCGAAATACTTTGAGCTACTCGAGGTAGCGGAGGAATTAGGCGTCGAGATACCCCCCCCTACCACGGAGGGGCTCTTGTTGTTAAAAGAGTCCGTACGTGGTATAAATAAAGAAATAAAGGACTTCAAGAAGACATATTCTTGGATATGGTACCATTCTGAAAATACAAAAGTGCAAATTATGTCAAAGTACATTGCGAGTATAATAAGTGGCAATATTAGGACTTGATATCTCTACCAGCATCACTGGCGTCAGCGTTTTGGATAAATGCGGCAAAGTAGTTTTTTGCGAGGCATGGGATACTAGAAACAAAAATCATTTTCCAACGCTGTTTCACAAAGCATCCGTCATTAAGGGGAAGTTGGAAGATATTAAATACGAATTTAAAATAGAGTCTATATTCGTAGAACAATCTTTACACTCTTTCCGATCGGGGTTTTCATCCGCACAAACTTTATCGACTCTTTCTAAATTTAACGGTATAGTGTCCTGGCTTTGTTATGAAATATTCAAAAAGGAGCCAGAGATGCTAGCTGCAGTTTCTGCAAGAAAGGCTGTTGGAATAAAGATAGATAGAAAAAGAGACACTAAACAGCAAGTTTTAGAATTTTTCCTTGACAAGAACCCCCAAATTGTTGTAGAATATACTCACAAAGGAAATCCAAAACCAAAATATAAAGATATGGCGGATAGTTGGGTAATTGCAATGGCTGGGTTGGAAAAATGGGATCAACAAAATTAAAAATTCTGCAGAATACACTTGGTGGGTACTTCAAGGTAGGTGGGGAGTGCTTATTTAAGTGCCCAGCTTGCGATCACTATAAAAATAAATTATCAGTTAATGTGGAAAAGAACGCGTTTAAGTGTTGGGTGTGCGATTATTCGGGTACCAATCTCTACTTCCTTGTTAAGAGGTACGGGACGCATGAGAGTAGAAGTGATTGGCGCCAATTAGACAGCAAGATTGAGATAACTGATTTTGATTCGATATTTCAGCCCATCGTTGAAGTTGCTCCACTACCCCAGAGGATAGAACTTCCTGAAGAGTTTATTACACTAACCTCTAGAAACCTCCCCCTATCGGCATCTCCTGCCCTCAACTACTTAAAGGGGAGAGGGGTGGGAAAGGAAGATATCCTTAGATGGAAAATAGGTTATTGTCCCACTGGAGAGTATAAAAACAGAATAATTATTCCATCGTTCGACGAGGAGGGGTATGTGAACTACTTTATTGCAAGAACGTACACTGGAGACTGGCCACAATACAAGAACCCCCCAATTAGTAAAGATATAATATTCAATGATATTTTTACAGATTGGGGGAACGACGTCGTGATAGTGGAAGGAGCTTTTGATGCGATAAAGGCAGGCAATGCTGTCCCGATATTGGGATCAACATTGGGTGAAAAGAACAAACTATTCCAGAGGCTGGTTTCAAGGAATCCTAAAATATTTTTAGCATTAGACGCAGATGCAGAAAAGAAAGCTTTAAGAATTATAAAGAATTTGTTAGAATATGATATGAATGTTTACAAGGTGGACATCTCTCCCTACTCTGATGTTGGAGAGATGTCCGAAGAAGAGTTCTCTGAAAGAAAAGAGAAAGCATCTTTTGTTTCTGGTGGCGACTATTTACTATATCACACTATAGGTTTGTGAGGGAGGTTAGCATGCAAGTAACTATTAATAAGTTAAAAAAAATAATTAAGGAAGAGTTGGTGAGAATGTCGGAAATCGACATTTCTATTTCTGAAAATCAGAAACAAGCCCTAGGGGCACTCTCAGAACTTACAGTCGAAGAAGCAAGTGCGGTTATTTCTCTTTATGAGTCGGTAGCTACAGAAAAAGCTTGACATAACATCTAAATCCTGGTATAATTTTAAACGTTACTGGAGGTAGAATGACGTTTAAAATAGCACATATAAGCGATGTACATATAAGAAATTATCGCTATCACGATGTCTATGAAAAAGTTTTTGAAGAGCTTTATGAGACTCTGAGAAAAGAAAAGCCGGATATAATCATTAATACTGGGGACACATGTCACACTAAGCTACAAATTTCGCCATCCTTCGTCGATATGACTAGGAGGTTTCTTGAAAGCTTGTCAGACATAGCCCCTCATCATGTTATACTTGGAAATCATGACTTAAACTTGAGGAATCCATCCAAAATGGATGCGATATCCCCCATTGTTTCAAGTCTAAAGCATCCAAATTTGCATTTGCACAAATACTCAAAAGAGGTGGAGGTAGCACCAGGTATAGTGTTGAATGTCCTGTCCATCATGGACGAAGAAAGTTGGATAGAGCCCACGCGACTTGACGCAATTAATATCGCCCTATTCCACGGATCCGTCGCAGGAGTTGAAACGGACACAGGCTGGCTAATGGAGCATGGCGATATAGATATATCTAGTTTTAAAAATTTTGATTATGTTTTGTTGGGAGACATCCACAAAACTTATCAAAAGCTAGATGATGAAGGCAGGGTATGTTATCCTGGTTCTTTAATTCAGCAAAACCATGGGGAGACTAACGATAAAGGTTTTTTGTTGTGGGAGATAGAGGATAAGGAAAACTTCACATGTCGCCACGTTGAGCTAGAGAACCCAAAACCTTTCGTCACCATCAGATTGAGCCCTAAGGGCAGAATACCTCGAGGCACTTCTATCAAAGAGGGTGCCCGAATTAGAGTTGTTTCTGAAAATAACTTGCCGCTAGATTCAATCCGCCGCGCAATGGATGTTGTGAAGTACAGGTTTAAGCCTGAGAATGTGACTTTCCTTAATAGATCTGCCGGTGTGAATGCTTCTATGGACGAAATAACAAAGAACCTTAGGAAGGAAGACTTAAGGGATATAGGCGTGCAAGAAAAGCTGATAACGGAGTACCTGAAAGAGCACCAAGCAGGGAAAGAAGTGCTCCAGAAGGTTTATACTTTGAATAGGAAGTACAACAATGAAATCGTAGAAAATGAGGAAATATCTCGAAATATAAATTGGAACTTGAAATCGACTAGCTGGAATAATCTCTTCAATTATGGGGAAGGAAATAAGATAGACTTTGCAAAACTGGAAGGGATAGTGGGGATATTTGGCAAGAATTATTCAGGGAAATCCTCACTGGTTGATCAGATGCTTTATACTGTTTATAACTCTACGTCTAAGAATGTAAGGAAAAATCTTGATTTAATTAACCAAAACAAAGACAATGCATTAGGCAAAGTTACCGCGATGGTTGGCGAAACAGAGTATACGATAGAGAGGACGTCAGAGAAATACCAAAAGAAGCTGAAGGGGAAAGAGACAACAGAGGCAAAAACAGACGTGGAGTTTTATAGCACGGATGTGCTTGGCAATGTTACAAACTTAACTGGAAATGCTCGGAGCGATACAGACAAGAACATAAGGAAGGTTTTTGGAACTCTGGAGGATTTTTTATTGACTTCTATGGCAAGTCAACTTGGCTCCCTATCCTTTGTTAACGAGGGTTCTACCCGCCGAAAAGAAATATTAGCAAAATTTTTAGATTTAGAGATTTTTGAAAGAAAATTTCGAATGGCAAAAGAGGACAGTCAGGAGACTAAGTCTGCGCTTAATCGCCTCGAGGGCAGAAATTATAAAAAAGAGATAACAGATATGGAAATAGAAATAATTAAGAGCGATATCCTGACAGAGAAAAATAAAGAGATATGCGAAGAATACAGGAACGAGATGTCTACGGCACTAGAAGAACTGGAATCTATACAGTCTGGTATAGATTCCGTACCAGCTGATATCATAGACATCATCCCGCTCAGAGATAAGCTTCTTTCCTTTGAGACAGAAATAAAAAGACTCTTAGAGGAGAACGGGGAGGTGTCTACATATTTGCAAGCCCAACAGCTTTTATACAAAAAGGTGGAGTCATTTTTGAAGGATTGCGATATAGACAATTACTTTGAAAAAGAATCCCTTATAAAGGAAAAGGAGATGGAACTTGAAAGGGCATTGCTGGAAATTAGAAGAGAAGAGACGAAACTTAAGACGAATAGAAAGAAAATCGAACTTCTCTCTGAGGTACCTTGTGGTTCTGAGTATTCTCATTGTAAGTTTATTAGCGATGCGTATGCTGCTTCGGACTTGGTACAATTGTCGGAAGAGAATATTAAAGAGTCTAGAGAAGAAACGGAAACCCTAAAGTCGGGTATAGGAAATCTAAATCCAGTAAATGTTTCTAGTTATATTGATAAGTATAACAAGCTTCTAGAAAAGAAAAATACAGTTGCCAACACGATTAGTACATCTCAGATAACGTATGAGAAGAATAAGACTAAGGCGTTACAGCTAAAGATATCTATAAGAGAGATGAGAGAGAAGGAGTTCGAATACGAGCAAAACAAGGAAGCTATCGAGAACCTTGAGGGGTTAATCGATCATAGAAATCGATTAAAGAGGTTTCATGTGGAAAAAGAGATAGTTTTGAGCAGATGTCTGGAAGACACTGCGTCCCTATATAAGCAGAACGGCTCTCTGGAAGAAAAATTAAAAACTCTTATTTCTCAGTCAGATGAGCTTGACTCGCTGAGAGAGGAGTATACAGCTTACGACTTACTCATGACATGTTATCACTCAAACGGGATATCATATAATATCATTAAGAAGAGATTACCGATTATTAATGCAGAAATATCGAAGATACTTGCAAACGTGGTGGAATTTGAGATTTTTATAGAAAACGAGGAAAAGAAGCTACATATTTTTATAAAACATCCGAAGCACGATGCTCGTCCTCTAGAACTTTGCTCGGGTGCTGAAAAAACAATCGCTGCAATGGCAATAAGATTGGCGTTGTTAACGGTATCTAGCTTGCCAAAGCCCGACATCTTTATTCTAGACGAGCCAGGGACTGCACTCGACGAAGAAAACATGGAGGGTTTTGTACGAATTCTGGACATGGTTAAGAATTACTTTAAGACAGTGATATTGATATCCCATTTGGATGTTTTGAAAGATTGTGTAGACTCTCAGATTTTAATAGAAAGTTGTGAAGGTTTTGCTCATGTTGATATATAATAGTATAATAATAGGAGGAGAGAGATGACTGAACACTTTAAAGCAATAACAGACAAGTATGTGGAAAAGTTTATATCTAGGAAGTTTTTGGCTTGGGTTACAGCTACGGCGCTCTGTGCGTACGGAGTGGTTACTAGTGACAATTGGACAGCGGTAACATTGGCGTATATAGGCACACAGGCACTGGTAGACATGGCAGTGAAATGGAAGCATGGGAGCACCGGCAATGACGCTTCTAGTTTTTAAAACATTCCTTGCTAAGTCGTGGATATGGCTTAAGGAGCACTGGCAATTACCTTTCCTGATAGCCTGGTCTGTGGTGGTGTGGCTGTTTGCTAGAAGGAATACAAACGCGATTATTGAAGTGTTGGAGGCGAAGAGGAACTCCTACAAGCGACAAGTGGAAGTTCTAAGGGGTTCCCACAACACCGAGATATTGAAGAGACAGGGGCTGACGAAGGAATATGAAAAGGCATTAGAAAAGGTAGAGAGAGAATTTGCAAAAAAAGAATTATCTCTTTCAGAGAAACAGAAAACAGATATAAAAAAAATGATAGCTATGACAAAAGGGAATCCAGATGAAGTTAAGAAGAAGATTGAAGAAGAATTCGGCATTAAATTTGTGGAGTGAGTTTTTTATTATTTTCCTTGCCGCATCAATTCCGTTCGCTGCAATTGCTGAGCCTGTACTCGAGGGTATTCCACTTCCGCCAGCCTCCTTTACAATCGTGGAAGATAAATCGCTATTGGATGATATAGGCATCAGCGACGGCCCTGTTTGGTGTTATGACATTGCAGCAAATTCAATAATAATAACCGCACCAGCGAGAGAACGCGCCCACTGCGAACTGAAGCTTCTACACGAAAGCGAAAAAGTGAGAGTAAAGCATGACTTCGAAATTAAGAAATTAAGTTTGAGAGTGGAGACTTTGCTAGCGCAACATAGTGAGATAAACCTCATCAAAGATAACGAAATTGACAGGCTCACCGAGGCTGCACTTAATCGCCCTAACGACAATAGTTTTTGGTGGTGCGCCGGCGGGTTTACCGCTGGCGTTGCAACAACTATTCTAGTGGGCTGGCTAGTCGCGTCGCTGCAGGAGGACCCACAATAGTGTCAAAAGACATCAAGAATATAGCGGAGATAGAGAAGGCAATAGGGGAAAAGTATGGAAAGGAAGCCATAGAAAATCCTAAAAAATTCTGGACAAAGGAAAAAGAAAAGAAATATATTGATCAATCAAAAAAGTTTTACGAGAAAGTTGAAAAAGGTAAGACTAAGAGTGATGTGTGTGAGCACAAAGGTATGTTAGTTTCGAAAAATATTCTTAAGAAACCCTCCACACAGGGGTGCCTAGTTTGCAAGAACTACTTCTTAAATAGTAAGGATAGCGTATACGTGAACCGATATCAGTGCTGTTTTGAGTGTTATGTCCAACATGTCGAGGACAGAGAAGATAGATGGGCGACTGGCTGGCGCCCTCAAATAGATTAGTCTAAATGTGTTTAGGTAACTATTTAGGACTAGGGACGTTAAAATAGCAATTCAGGGGACACATAATGGCAAGTACTTTAGAAATTATTAATGGAATCTCACAAGCCATGTCTAACATCCACGATGGAGCATTAGACGATGAGGGCAATCCTATAGAAATAGGACTTAAGAGAGAAGAGGGGCACCCGATAAACGACTCAAGGGTTATGGACGGCTTTTTTGTGAAACTAGTGGGCGGCAATCGCCTTTGTGTGTATTATCATGGAGACGTGAAATTGAAGGAAGTTCACGATAAAGACTTCGAGTCGGATATGGAAAGCATGATAAAAGACGTGGTAAAATTTCTAAAAAAGGAGTATAAAAAGATATCAGGATCAGCAATCTCCTTAAAGAAGGATGGAGAAATTGACATTCGAGTTGAGAGTACTTCTAGGATTAGAGCGTGGGTTATCGCTAAGTGCGATTACACTATTGGCGGAATGGACGCCGATGAAGTTTCAGCAAAAAGCGAATACAAGCTAGATGATAGTATCAAAAAGTGGCTGGAATTGGGCAAAAAGTCTAAAAAATCCCAGAATGATTCTAGGAAGAAAGACTCCTTTGAGCCTTTTGATCCAACAAACATGAAACCTGGTATTCGAACGTGATTAATGACGTTCGACTTAACAAAACAAGAAATGATGAAGGAGATTGTCAAGTGCGGCAAGGATCCTGTATATTTCATAGATAATTATTCAAAGATAACACACCCTCAGAGGGGCTTAATACCTTTTAGATTGTATGACTTTCAAAAGGAATTGCTAAGGGACTACGAGTCCAGCCGCTTTAATGTGATTTTAAAAGCCAGGCAGCTAGGCATCTCAACAGTTACCGCGTCGTATATTGTCTGGATGATGTTATTTCGAAGAGAGAAAAACATCCTTGTTGTCGCGACAAAATTACAAGTTGCAGCGAACTTGGTGAAGAAGGTAAAGTTAGCGATAAGGAATCTTCCTGTGTGGCTGCAACTCGCAACTGTCATTATTGATAACCGGAATTCCTTTGAACTCTCTAATGGATCGCAGATAAAAGCATCATCTACCTCCGGCGACGCCGGCAGATCTGAGGCTCTATCCCTTTTAGTAGTTGATGAAGCCGCTCACGTTGAAGGGATGTCTGATTTGTGGACATCTCTATATTCTACTCTATCGACTGGCGGCCGCTGCATCGCCTTATCCTCCCCAAACGGTGTTGGGAACTGGTTTCATAAGACTTATGTGGAGGCATCAGATGGGAGAAATGATTTTCACCCCACCAAGCTCCTTTGGGACGTCCATCCAGATAGAGATCTCGCCTGGTATGAGAAAGAGACAAAAAATATGTCTTCAAGAGACGCCGCACAGGAGTTGGAGTGTAGTTTCAACATGTCTGGCGAAACAGTCTTTCACGGAACAGACATCGACTCGATGTCGGAAGTTATAGTAGATCCAAAATACAAAACTGGCTTTGATAGAAACATGTGGATATGGGAAGAGTATAAGCCTGGCTGCCAGTATCTTCTATCTGCAGACGTAGCAAGGGGCGACGGAAAAGACTATTCGGTGTTTCATATATTTAATTTGGAAACTATGGAGATAGTTGCAGAGTATCAAGGCAAGGTTACACCAGATATTTTTTCTAGAATATTATTTGACTCCGGCAGGGAATATGGAAATTGTTTGCTTGTTGTGGAAAACAATTCTGTGGGATATGCAGTGTTAGACAAGTTGATAGACGCAGCATATCCTAATATATATTTTTCAGTCAAGTCGACACATGAGTATGTAGATCAGTTACAAGCAGATTCAGTATCGAATTCTATTCCTGGGTTTTCGACAACTACAAAAACGCGGCCGCTTATTATTGCAAAGATGGAAGAATTCGTAAGAAATAAACTAATTACTGTATATTCCTCAAGGCTTTTAAATGAAATGAGGACTTTTGTGTGGAATCACGGTAAGCCACAGGCGATGAGATCTTATAACGATGACTTAGTCATGGCAGCTGCAGTTGGCTGTTGGGTTATGGATACTGCGCTAACTGTCAACAAAAGGGACATGGAGTACAAGAGAAGTATGCTTAATTCCATGGTAAGGACAAACACAACGATTAATACTACAATAAAAGGCATGGTTGGCTATAAAAATGATGAAATATTTGATAAAATGAAACAGCACGAAAAGAACAAGACAAGCTATCCGTGGCTTTACAGAGGATAAAGAAAGAATATGGCAGATAAGAAAAAGAATCCAAGAAACGCAGAAAATTTATTATTTAGAAGACTTACTAGGCTTCTATCGGGCCCCTTAGTCAATTACAGGACACAAACAGGACGCCGCATTCGCAGAATAGATTTAGATAAGTTTTCTTCTAGGTTTAAATCCGCGTCCGGACAGCACTTCAAGAAGATGGCATATGACCCATTCTCTAACTTACAAGCCAATGTTATGGCAAATCAGCACCGAACAGAGAGATATGTTGATTTCGATCAAATGGAATACACTCCGGAGATAGCATCATCGCTGGATATATATGCTGATGAGATGACAACGAATAGCAAATTGCAGCCCCTTTTGAACATTGATTGTCCGAATGAAGAGATAAAGAACATACTTAATTCTCTATACTATAATACGTTGAATGTCGAATTCAATGTCTTCGGTTGGTGCCGCACGATGTGCAAGTATGGAGACATGTTCCTATACTTAGATATTGATGAGGATAGGGGCATACAAAGCGTTATAGGGCTTCCAACCCCGGAGCTAGAGCGTCTTGAGGGGGAGGATAAGACAAACCCCAACTATGTACAATTTCAGTGGAATTCTTCAGGAATGACTTTCGAGAATTGGCAAGTTGCCCACTTTAGAATCTTGGGAAATGATAAGTATGCTCCGTACGGGACTTCGATACTTGAGCCTGCCAGGCGAATATGGAGGCAGTTGACGCTACTGGAAGATGCAATGATGGCGTATCGAATTGTGAGATCTCCCGAACGCCGCGTGTTTTATATTGACATAGGGAATATACCCCCAAACGATGTAGAACAGTTTATGCAAAAGATAATGACTCAAATGAAAAGAAACCAGGTTGTAGATCCTGAGACTGGAAGGGTGGATCTGAGATACAATCCCTTGTCTATAGACGAGGATTACTTTATTCCAATCCGGGCAGGACAATCCTCAAGGGTGGAAACCCTTCCCGGCGGATCCTATACCGGCGACATCGACGATGTTAAATATTTGAGAGATAAATTGTTTGCTGCCCTCAAGGTACCTCAGTCGTACCTGTCTAGAGGAGAAGACGGCGGCGACGAAGATAAGACTACTTTGGCTCAAAAGGATATTAGGTTCGCAAGAACAATACAGAGACTTCAAAGATCTTTGTTATCTGAGCTTGAAAAGGTGGGGATTATCCACCTTTATGTGTTGGGTTTTCGCGAAGATGATTTGGTTTCATTTAAATTAGCTTTGAATAACCCATCTAAGATATCTGAATTGCAAGAGCTTGAACACTGGAAGACTAAGTTCGAAACAGCATCGTCTGCCACAGAGGGCTTTTTCAGCCGTCGATGGTTGGCATCAAAGATGTTCGGGCTCACAGACGAAGAGTTCTTGAGAAACCAGAGAGAGATGTACTATGACAGAAGGTTCGAGGCATCACTTGAGGTTGTCGCTGAAATGGAACAGGCAGCTGCAACTGGCGGCGACGCTGGTGGAGTCGGCGCAGTGGGGCCCGAGGAAGAATTGGCAGGAGGCATGGACATGGGCGGCGAAGAGTTGGGCGGCGAAGAGCTGGGCTCGGAAACCGAAGCTGGCGGCGAAGAGGTGTCCGACGCATCACTTCTGGCAGAGCCCCCGGGGAAGCGAGACGACACGATTGACAAATCAAAAGGTAAGCAGTATACTCCTGTAGACGCCGATGGCAGAAAGAGTTCCGGCCCCAGAAGAAAGACTGCCGCCGCGGCTTGGAGTAGGGAAACTGCTAGAAATACACCAAGAAATGTCTTCAAAGGAGCCCCGTCAACAGGCTTAGAGGGCGCAGCTGAGTTACTTGGGCTAGGAAAGGGACTTTTTGAGTCACCAACGCCTAGTTATATAGAAGAAGAGAGGAAGCTTTTCGAAGTCAACAAAGACATCAGATTATTAATATCTGAATTACAACTGAGGGACGATAAAGATGAGACTGAAACATAATAAGAAGAGGAACGTTGCTTTTGTTTATGAGGCGTTAGTTCGGGAGCTTACAAGAGCTGTCATCAAAAAGAGCACTAAAAGGAAGAATAATATTCTATCTATAATAAAAGAGCACTTTTCTGCTAATTCTCTTTTAGTAAAAGAACTGGGTTTGTACCAAACCATATACGAGACTAAGAATGTGAATAGGAACCTTGCGGAGAAGCTTCTCATTGAATCAAGGATTGCTCATGACAATATCGATAAGAGGAAGTTGTTTGCAGAACAGAGCGCCCTCATAAGGACTATCAACAAAACTATATCCTCTAATATTTTTAATAATTTTGTTCCGAACTACAGAAGTATTGCTAGCGCATACTCCATATTTAATTCGGAAGTCCCAACGAAGCAGAGAGTCTTGTTGGAAGAGAAAATGATAGAAAATATGTCATCATCAATCGACACTGAGCCCCATCAAAGGAAGGAACATATAGATAACATTGTATACAAAACCTTCGTAGAAAAATTCAATCAGCAATATGGATCGACGCTATTGGAGGAGCAAAAACAACTTCTTAGTAAATTTGTGGCATCTTTCTCTGATAACGGGATTGAGCTGAAAGTTTTTATGAACGAGGAAGTAGGAAGACTAAAGAAGGAGTTATCCAGCTCCATAAGTAACGAAGATATTATATCTGATGACGAAATGCGCACGAAGGCGGAAGGAGTCATAGCTATGCTGGAGGGCTTTAAGGAAGAGAAGATTGATGATGGTTTAGTTGAGAAAACTCTCAAGATACAGAATTTGGTGGATGAGATGACAAATGTCAATTAAAATAAGCATAGAACAGGGCGCCACCGGCGGAATGGAGCAGGCACCAGTGGTAATCGAGCTTAATGCTCGTAGAATGCTGGACGGCAGTATCATGATTCTTGATCATCAAGACATTGATATTATCGTCATGCCATCTCAGAATAAGTGTCTTGCAGTTGCAAAAGATATGTTGGACGACAAAGTTTATGGCGCCCAAGACAGGTTATTTCGATTTCTGTCCAAGAGAGGTGTCGTCAACTCCGCGTCTATTGTTGCCGGCAATATATATGGTTCGATGGAGGCTATGATATTCGAGTCTGTTGTAAAAGGTGTTGACAGTGTTCAGGCGACTCTCTACTCAATATACCATTATATGAAAGAGGAAGCTCCATATTTTACAGCTACATCGAAGATAAAGGACAGAGAGGCAGCTCATATACTCAGCCCAGAAGACGAGTATTCAACTGATTTGGGCGACGTACCACAGAAGGATAGAAAGGGCTCTATGAATCCATCAGTGCGTCCATACGGGCTTCAGTATAACTACTCCCTGTTGAGAGAGTTAGAAAAGAAGAAGAAGAATGGTTGAACTATTAACATTTATATTGGTAGCATTCGGAATGACTCAAATAATGGTGTATGGTAGTATATTTGAGAATATACGTCCGTCTGAAGGATTTTGGGGGAAACTGTTCAATTGTGCAATGTGCACTGGTTTTTGGGTAGGCTTCTTTCTTTGGGGTATAAACGGTTATACTGAACTATTTACATATGATATGTCTATTATTACTGGATTTTGCCTAGCATGTCTTAGTTCTGGGACTAGTTATGGCATTAATTCCCTGTTCGATTCAATTGGGTTTTAATTAAGGAGAGACACATGTTATCTAGATGGATGATACAGCCTGTTCGTAGATGCTGCAGGGGAAAGTAGCTGAAGCGGGTGGCCCCCGTTATTGAACAGACGAAACAAGGGAGAGAACAATGAAGATAGCAGAAGAAATAATAATATGAAACTTATAAGAGAATATTTTGAACTTTGCGACGGCGGCATATGCCAAGATTTGCTTACGGAAGAAGAGAAGATAAAAGTAAAAAATGGGACAGTCTACCTTTCTGGGTTGATGCAGGAGGCCGAAAAGCTGAATGGTAATGGGCGAATCTATCCTCAGTTAATAATGGAGAGAGAGATAGCAAATTATAGCAAGCTCGTAAAAGAACGCCGGGCATTAGGCGAACTTGATCATCCTGATGACTCTGTAATAAATCTTAAAAATTGTTCTCACCTCGTTTCTGCTATATGGATGGAAGGAAGCAAGGTTATGGGCAAGATAGAACTTTTAAACACTCCTTCTGGCAACATACTAAAAAACTTAGTTGATAGCGGAGTTAGAATGGGCATCTCATCACGTGGGATGGGTTCGATTAAAGAGCAGAATGGAAAGACTATAGTGGAAGACGATTACCAGTTAATATGTTTTGACATGGTGTCAGATCCTTCAACCCCTGGAGCTTTTATGGTAACAGAGGCAAAAAATACTCCAAACATATTTACCAAAGCCGATAAGATTAACCGAATGATGAATGACATTCTATCCTAGGAAACCAATTCAATGACAAAAAGAATAAGAATATTAATTAAAGAGAGTGACAGGAAGAGAGCCATCAAGAGGCTATATGAAGGGCAGCTACTCGAAGAGGGCTTATGGTCAAAGGCGAAGCACCTGTTGGGGAAAATGGGGAGTCTCGAAAAAGGTGGCAAGTTTTTCGGCAGAGGAAAGCAAGCTGAAAAAGCTAAAGAATATATAGACAAGATTTTAGACAAGGAATCCCGACAATTCATAAAGAAGCTCGACACTGAAATAAAACAAGAATATTCAGAATTTCCAAACATGGAAGACAAATTTGAGTTTCAAAATGTTGCAGCTAGTATTCTCGCCGTCTACTGGAGCGTGGTTGCTGCAGCCGGAAAATGCGGTGAGCAGGTAAATTGCGGCGCAGGTGCTAAAAACTTAAGCGCGAAAGATCAGGGGTTTCTTCCTGTCGCTGCAGCGAATGCAATAATAAAAGACTTAGAAACATATGCAAAATATGTGGTTGATTATAAACTATCTGATGTTTACAAGCACTTCAATGAAAACAATCAAAATAAGCCATCTCCAATATACAACTTATCTGAAAATGAGGTAAGTAGAATGGACGAGCTTTTTGGGTTTGGTTCAAAAGACAAGATGGACCGCGCGATAGCTGCAGACAATGATGCATCACCGCCGCCGGATGCCCCACCGGAACAAGACACAGAAAGGGAAGACTTGTTCGGGAAAGACAAAAAAACAGCTGCAATGAAAGGATTAGAAAGCAACACTCTTCCGTTGGTGTTGTCATTGCTGGGTTCCGGCTTCACTGCCGCTCACTTTGCAGCTATAGCTTTTCTACCATCCCCATCGGGAATTACAAGATATACGTTTAGCACAGTAACAGATCACGTAAAAGAGCAGGCAGGCACAGCGGCAGCCTTAGAAGGCAATGCGAAAGGGTATTTGCATATGTTCGCAGAGGCATCAAATTCGCCTGTTGCCAAAACAGGTGCTCAGTTCACTGCTCAAGTCGACGCCATAGCATCACAAACAGGGCAGACTGCGGAAGCAGTATTGAAGACTGCGGGGCAGTTAACTCCGAACCCGTCAGCAGGCGCCTCCATGGGTCAGCAGATGTATGGATTTTTTAGCTCAAATGGAAGCACTCCAATGGGAGCAGTAGTTAATAGTACTGCTCCATCTGGAGAATTCATAAGTCATGTTACCTCTTCAGATCCTGGCTTTGCTCAGTCCATCACCGGCGGCGCCTCGGGCGCAGGAACTTTTAAAGGCGGCATGACGAGCATTTTGGGATTGAAGAAGGGCGTTGTGACTATCGCTGCTAGAGAAGTTGTCAAGGCTATCTCGCGAGTGGCGGTAACAAGCGGCACTGGCGCCACAGGAGTAACTGCAGTGACTGCAGCCATCGGCTCCGGGGCACTTTTAAGCATCGGCATCGCCCTTGGCTCCGCAGCTGCAGCAATAAAATTAGTAAGGTGGAAAGGGAAAAAGTCCTCTAGAGCAAAAATACTACAAGACATTATAAATCAAATTAATCCACTAAGCGACGCGGATCCGGATCAAGATGACGAAGCTCCCGACGATGACACCAGCCCAGGCGACGATCCCGGTCCTATCGTAGGGCCGGTGGAGAGGAACCACAGCCTGGCGATGAGCCCGAACCTGAGCCCGAAAAGCCACTAGATCCGGGACAAGACGGCGAAGACGGCCCGATAGAGCCACCAGCTGAAGATCCCGAACAAGATGATAAAGATAAGGGCGAGGAAAAGATGAAGGCTCTACACCTTGTTCGTATGGATGATGATGGCTTGAAATTTTATCGTGGAAGAAAGACATCAGAAAAGGGAAGAGAACAAGAACGAGATATGATGAAGACGGCACAGGATAATAGGATAACTGGTAGGACTTCAGATCCTTCTACCGACAGTCTTAGAAATTATTTTGGAAAGATGTTCGCAAAAAGCAATCAGGTTAAAGATTTAACTATGCCACAACTAGCCAAACTACTAAAAGGTAGAAATAATAAGAGAGATTTGGAAGCTTATTTTACAGTAGACGCTAGCGTTATGACTGATATGTACGGTGTTCTTATAAGAAATAAACTTGCTAGAGCTAAGTATAAAAAAGACGATAAAGGCAATAGGAAAATGGATATTCCACAAAAGGTTCGCGTCGCTGTACAGAAAACCGTCAATTCTGTAATGGGCAGGTTTTTAAAGCTGTTTTCTGCAAACCCGAATTCCGCGAAGAAACCTACATCTAACCAGGTAGAAGCTGTTTTAATTAAAAGCTTTAAAGCAGCTGGTTTCGATGTTGAGGGGGATGCAGAGATTTCCCGTCAGTTGTTAGACGTACTAGCCGAATATGGCTTGATTAGGGAGCCGAAGAGGAAGAGAAAGAGAAAAAAGAAGGCTGGCCAGACACCAAGTACCCCCAAGCGCGGAGAAGAGAATCCAGATCCAGACATGTTTGACGCGAACATGTTTGAAAATACTGAAATTTTAAAGAGATGGAAGAAACTAGCAGGTATTATAAAAGGATAAACAATGAACAAGGGTGAACTTATAAAAGTATTAAAGCCTCTAATAAAAGAATGTGTTAAGGAAGTTATTTTCGAAGAAGGTGTTTTGTCTGGCATTATATCGGAAGTGATAAAGGGTACGTCCAGTAATAGTGTCTTGGAGGCGAAAACAGATAGTTTATCGCTATCTGGGGAAGACAGGAGCCGAGTGCTCGAGGAAAAGCGTAAACGAATGAAAGAGACTCGTACCAGAATGACGGAGGCATTGGGAAATGAAGCATATGCCGGAGTCTTCGAAGGAGTTGCTCCTCTTTCCTCAAAGGGTGGAGATTCTGAATTAGAGTCACCCTCACATGCAATATCTGGATACGCACCAGAAGACGCGGGAGTTAATATAAACGGGCTATTGTCCGTGGCAGGAGAAAAGTGGGGTAGGTTAAAAGGATAAAATGGGAAAAAGAACACCAGTCAATGTAGAAGTAGAGATATACAATCAAGATCTAGTAGAGAAGATGATAAAGAAGTTTTCGCGAAAGGTAAAGAAGTGCGGCATTCTTGAGGAAGTCAGGGATCGCCGCTACTACGAGAAGCCATCCGTTAAGAGGAGGAAACAAAAGATAAACCGAAAGCGGAAGAATGAAATAGAAAATGAAAAAAGAAAAAAACAAGACGCAGAGACTAATTAGAGATAAGCGAGGAGTTCAAAGATGACACATCGGTATGAAAGTTGGGGCAGGACACGCCGCCCAAAGAATGTTAACGGCGCATCGAGCACTGCCAGGGCAATTGACAACACTTGGTATGACACGGAAAACCAAAGGTATTTGCACGTGCAAGTTGGCTCTGCAGCAACTGTCACTCACGTTGAGTTATATTATCATGGCAGCGGACAAACGTCTGTATTTAAGACTGGGGCACCCCTCCTTGCCGCTTCCGGTCACGCCATATATGAAATAGCTGGCGCAGACAGAGTAAGGGTTCAAGTCACCGGCGATGGCAGCGACGCAACTAAGAGCGTTTTCTTAATGCTTTCCACCTTTTAATTTTACTTCTCCTTTTATGAATCTCCCTACTATTTATTAAAGAAGTATAGTATTCTATACATTAATGTATGTTAAGGTAGGTGAGGAGTTTACAATGTCTACAATGTTAGAACAAGCGATAGTCGATGCAAAGGCTCTTAAAGAGGCTGCTCTTAAGAATGCTGAGGCGCTAATAGTCGAAAAGTACGCGCAAGAAATTAAGGAAGCAGTTAATTCCTTGCTCGAGCAAGACGAGGAAGATCCAATGGCAGATCCAATGGCAGATCCGCTGGCAGTACCCGGCGCCGCAGGTGAGATGCCAGATGATAGCGAGAACGAGCTACATCCTACCGCAGCATCTCTCCCTGACTCATTCGAGGCAGCAGGCGACACTCCTATCGAAATTAATTTGGATGAATTGGCTGCCGAAGTAGAGCAGGCAATGGGCGAATTCGAATCTCATGAAGACGCAGCTGAGGACGTCGAAGCCGGCGCACTTCAAGAACCTCCTTCTGGCCAGCCAGAAGCTCCCATGCAAGAAAACACAGAAGCTGAAGAAGCGCTGGAAGAGGAAACTGGAGCTATTGAGGAAGACGCTGTAGACGTCACCGAAGCCGAAGAAGTGGATATCAACGAAGAGGAGCTTCTTGCTCTGCTTGAGAAGATGATTGTCGACGCCGAAGCTACTAAATCAGGGCATATGAATCGTCCGGATGCTGAATTGCAGCATGAAGAGGACATCGCCATGGCTAAGCAGGCAGAGACAGGCGTAAATGAAGAAGAAACAGAAGCAGCTGAGAACAAAATAGAAGAAGAAAATAAAATTTTAGCCAGCGCGGGACTTAAGATTCAAAAAGAGAATACTAAGCTTCGCGAGGCATTAGATACTTTGCAAAACAAGTTAGTACAAATAAATGTATCTAACGCAAAGTTGTTATATATTAACCAGACTTTGAGCAATACCTCCCTGAATGAGCGACAAAAACAAAAGATTGTCGAAGCTATTTCGAAGACTGAGTCAGTGAAAGAAGCGAAGGTCATATTTGAGACACTTCAAAGCTCTGTGGGTATCCTTGAAAAAGAGAAGATACCGCAATCACTTAGCGAAGCTGTTAATAGACGGCCCTCATTAATGGTTGCTGCAAGGCAACGAAACAAAGAAAAAGACAATGGTAGTCCATTTTTTGATAGAATGCAAAAATTGGCTGGTATAAAAGATTAAAAAAATTTAGGAGGTTTTAACAATGTCTGTTTTACAGAAACTTACAGAAGGCATTATTCATCGGGACATAGGTAAGGAGGGCACCGCTCTTCTTAACAAGTGGGAGAAGACTGGTCTTCTCGAAGGTATGCCCAATGAGCGTGCAAAAAATACAATGGCGGTTCTCCTTGAGAACCAAGCAAAGGAGCTTCTTCGTGAAGCGTCCTCAATGGCAGCTGGCGACGTCGAAGGCTTCGCAGCAGTTGCATTCCCAATCGTTCGCCGAGTTTTCGGTGGGCTGATTGCAAACGATCTAGTCTCGGTACAGCCGATGAGCTTGCCCTCGGGCCTCATCTTCTTCCTTGACTTTACACATACAGACTCTAGAGCCGGTGTCACAGCTGGTGAATCCCTATACGGTGGTAGAGTTGTTGCTAGCGCTTTAACTGGTGGTGTTGACTTGAGTCATCCATCTGGTTCTGGCGGTTTTTATGATTTGAACACCGGATATACTTCGCCAACTGGCTCTTGTGTAGCCATCGCCGGCGGCTCCTGCACTGATATTCTGAATGCTGTCACTGCACCGCTAAGTGAAGCCCAGAGGAAGAATCTTCGTTTCGATCCTGACTTGATTGACATGATGGAAGCTGATGTTTCACAACAGGTTCAGGTGGTGAGCGTCGCGGCAGCAGCAATTGCTGCAGCATTCCCTCAGTTGAATAAGGAAACACTTAATGCTATCCACATTGGCGCAGGCGTTGGCACCGGTATCGCCTCTGGCGCAAACCTTGTTAGGAGATTGACGCGTCTTGATTCGTCAGGTAACTTGCTCTTGACTTATACTCACGACGCCGCAGATCCTGGCAATGGCGCCGGCGGCTTTGCTGCCGATGAGCTTAGGTATCCAATGGCAGATAGCTTCGCCAATGCGTTCGCACTCGGAGCAGTTGCCGGCGGCGATTCATGGGGGCTTGAAGAAGCTGGCAAAACAGCCGGCGCTGTCAAGGATTCTCATGGACATGTCGCAGGCGTCGGTGATCATGCGCAGAGAATCCCGGAAATCGACATCAAGGTTGACAGCATCGCTGTTACGGCAATCACCAAAAAGCTCAAGGCTAAGTGGACACCTGAGTTGGGACAGGATCTCAACGCATACCACAATCTTGACGCAGAGGTTGAATTGACTGGTATTCTTTCGGAGCAGATTGCTCTTGAAATCGATCAGGAAATTCTTGGTGATTTGATAGTCGGCGCAAAGGCTGGCACTCAGTACTGGAGCCGTTCACCTGGCTTGTTTGTTAATCGTACGACTGGCTCAGAGCTTGGTGCTACTGCAGCTGCTCCTGACTTCACTGGTACTGTTTCTGAGTGGTATGAGACGCTCGTAGAAACTATCAACGATGTCAGCGCTCAGATTCACAGAAAGACACTTCGCGGCGGAGCAAACTTCATAGTTTGTGGTCCCGAGGTTGCTAACATCCTTGAGTTCACTAGTGGTTTCCGCGCAAGCGTCACCGCTGATGACAACAGAGGCTCTGTCGGCACTGTCAAGTCTGGTAGCATCAGTAAGAAGTGGGATGTCTATGTAGATCCTTACTTCCCACGTAATGTGATTCTGGTTGGTAGAAAGGGAGGTTCCTTCCTTGAGAGCGGCTTTGTGTACGCTCCATATGTACCACTCCAGGTGACACCTACCATCTTCGGTACCGAAGACTTCGTGCCTCGTAAGGGCGTGATGACTCGCTACGCGAAGAAGATGGTTCGTCCTGACATGTACGGTTTGGTTATCGTTCGTGGACTTCTCGGCGAGTCGGGTGCTAGCTAAGATTATTTAGCTAATACAAAACTTTGAGCCCCCCATTAATTTGGGGGGCTTTTTGTTTTATAGGATACTAATTAATACAAGGAATATAATGATAAGGCGTTATATGCCTTTTGATTTTTAAAAAAAAGATATAAAAGGAGATTCTAAAATGAGTAAATTAGGAAGATATAGTGCGGATAGAAAGAAGGTTGCATCGCTAACTGCAGCTACAAAGACTATCCAAGTTGCCGAATGCGGCACGGTTTTTGCCCTCAACAGAGCAGGTGGGGTTGCTATAACATTGCCGTCACTAGCCTCCGCAGGAAATGGATGGTGGTGCAAGATTGTTGTGCAGACATTACTAACCAGCAATATGGCAGTCACGTCAGCTGACGGCGGAGGTTCAGTTATCGGATCCATCGCGAGCAACATTGTCGATGCGGCTTCATCTACCATCACACACGACGGAGAGGCAATTACGCTCGTAGCTGCCGCAGACGTCGTTGGCGACCAGTTAGAATTGGTAGTTGTTAATAGCAAGTGGGTTCTTAGTGGCATCTGTTCGACTTAATAACAGATAATTCGCCTTATCAATAGAATCAACCCCGAGTCTTATGGCTTGGGGTTTTCTATTTTGTGGACTATTTACTGTATAAACCTAGACAAAGGAGACTATAATGGGTAAACGTAGAAAGAGACTAACAATGCCAAAGTATGCCAAGAAATATGCGAGTATTCGAGCAACAGTTGCAAGACTTCGTGGTGAAACAGTCGAGACAACCGAATCGATAGAAAACGAAGAGATTCTCGTTACACCAAACGCACTCAAAGCAACCACAACGATTACGAACGAGGAAGAGTTGTTGGAAATCAATGAACCTGAAGCTGTGGAAGAAGTAATAACTGCCGTGGAATCTGCAGTTGTGGAAGAGAATCCCATCATAGAAGTAGCCAACCCGAAGGCAACTAAAAGAGCAATCAAGTCTACTAGTAAAAAGCGTAGAGTAAAGAAAACTTCTAGCGCTGGTTAGATGAGTGCGCTTTTCTTTTGACTGAACACTAATTAAGATGATACAGTCTTAGCCAGAAGAGGGTCACATGCATGTCTTATCCAACTTTAACACCGGCTAGCACCACTAGTGCGATAGTCTTAACAGTCACAGGCTCCACGGCGCTAGTGAATACCGCACTGCCTCATAAAATATATTCAGAGGTAACTTCCCCTCTTTATTCTGCAGATTTTTTAGCAGGAGCGTCAGAGCAGGTAGCTTACGTATACAAGAAGCTCGGCGGCGATGTTCTAGACATAGAGATAACTCCGGGAAACGTATATGCAGCATACGAAGAAGCATGCTTGGAATACTCATATATTGTGAACGTGCACCAGGCTAGTAACCTACTGGCAAACGCCCTAGGAGACTCTACAGGCTCCTTCGATCACAAGGGGCATATAAAGGAGACGGATCCAGGAAACACGCCTCTAGCAACCGTTAGCGGCTCTCACGTGGCACTTAAGTACCCTAGGTTTGAGTACGGCATGTCCCGAAGGGTCGCAGAGGGAGTGTCTTCAGAAGTAGGGCTTGGAAGTTCTAATCATTATTCCGCGTCTTTCTCTCCACAGGTTGGTCAGCAAGATTATGATTTGCAAAGCATAATAACTTCAGTAACAAACGTAACGTCCTCATCGACTGTGACAATCACCGACGCCAATGAGCTGGCTGCCGGTGACAAGATAGAATTCAAGACAACCGATGGTACTGCAATTACTGCAACTGCAACCGCCATAGGAGGGAATACAACTTCCGACAATTCAAATAATCCTAAGTTTGCTTTGCATGCAAGCGCCAACACCATTGCAGCTAATTTGGCATCGTCTCTGAATGCTAATTCAAGGCTTGCTGCAACAGCTGCAGCCAGTTTGGTGACAATAAGGCAAATTGTGGGCGGCGCAGATGGCAACACAACAATAACTCTTACTGATGCCGGAACAGCAGGCATGAAAAAGGAGAATTTTGCTTCTGGAAGCACGACAACTCCATATGCAGGGAAAATTAACGGAAAAAGAATATTAGTAAAGAAGGTTTTCTATAAGACACCTCATGCAATGTGGAGATTTTACGGATATTATGGTGGCTTAAACGTGGTTGGCAATATGTCAAGTTATGGGCAATTTTCAGATGACTCCACGTTCCAATTAGTGCCAACATGGCAAAATAAGGCTCAGGCGCTAGCATTTGAAGACGCAATATACACGAGACTGTCGCATTTTTCGTATGAAATACATAACAATAAGCTTAGGATATATCCAATACCAGAGCTTAGTACTCAGGATAAAATGTGGGTAGAGTTCTCCATTCCAACAAACGCCTGGGAGTCAGACGGCGATGGAATAGGTAAGGAGGACGGAATCAATAATCTGAATACTCTTCCTCTAGCAAACCTCCCGTATGATAGCATAAATAGCATAGGTAAACAGTGGATAAGAAGATTCTCTTTGGCGTTATGTAAAGAAATCCTAGGACAGATAAGAAGCAAGTTTTCAACCATACCTATACCGGGGGAATCCATAACTTTGAACGGTTCAGATCTGATAGCGCAGGGCAGAGAGGAGCAAGACAAGCTGAGAGAGGAATTAAAGACAACATTGTCAGAGTTGACATACGCAAAGCTTTCGGAAAGTACTGCAAACCAGATAGAAAACGCGAACAAAGTCATGGAGCAGATGCCCATGTACGTCTTTGTCGGATAGCGAGGATATCTACTAATGTCTGATAATAAATGGAGCCAACCAAACTCTCCACCCCCTCCTCTTTTTACTGGCAAAAAAGAACGAGACATCGTTAAACAAGTTAATGATGAAGTGATAGAAAGGGTAATAGGGCAAACAGTGTTGTATTACCCGATAAGCCCTGAACACACTAAGTTTAGCGAGGTATACGGCGAAGCAATAGAGAAGAATTTTTTGAATCCAATAAGGGTCCATGCGCTAGTCAAATTTGACTCTCAAGATACTACAACGACTAATCTTGGTATCGATAGGATAGAGAAAATAACTGTACTCTTTCACAAGAGGAGAATTGCTGAAGATCAGAACTTGTTTGTGAGGGAAGGGGACTTTCTGCTCTTCTCTGGCAGGTATTACGAGATATTGACGCTAACAGAGCCTCGCTGGTTGTTTGGCCAGGCTGAAAATAGCTTTGAAATTTCTGCATCATGCGTGAGGGCAAGAGAGGGATTATTCGATGGCACGTAAAGACGATTTTTCGAAAAGTACTTTGGCAGTTAAGGAGATACCCTTTTCTCCGTCGACTATAGAGACTGTAGATGTTGCAATGCTGAAATACATAGACTCAGATATGAACTTATTTTCGACTACCAACAAGGGGTGGCGAAAGGTGCCTGTTATCTGGGCGTCTGCAGAAAGAGTATATCAGAGTAAGCGAGGTGAAGAAATAAGAGACAAGCAAGGTACCCTGGTTTTGCCCATAGTAACTATAGAGAGGACAAGCTTTGTCAAGGATCCTTCGAAAAAGGGTACTATATGGGGAAATGTCCCACCCGATGCAGATCATAAAGGTGGTGTAATCCCGGTAGCTAGAATGATTAATCAAGTCAAAACGGCTAACTTTGCCAACGCCGACGCCGCCAGAAAGCGAGGGCAAATAAATTACCCCAGAAGGAATGAAAAGATTGTATATTCCACAGTTACCATACCAATCCCGGTATATGTTTCAATTACTTACTCTATAATTATTCGTACGGAATATCAACAACAAATGAATGAGCTAATAACTCCATTTATAACAAGGCCCGGCGGAGTCAACTACATTCTCATAAAGAACCAGGGACATCGGTACGAAGGCTTTATACAGCAAGACTTTTCACAAGAAAGCAACGTTTCAGATTACTCCAGCGAGGAGCGGAAGTTTACCACAAAAATACAAATCGAGATACTTGGTTACTTGATAGGCGATGACAAAAATGAAAAGAAGCCAAAGTTTGTTTATAGAGAAAATGCAGTAGAAGTTAAGATGCCTCGAGAAAGACTGATATTAGGAGAGATACCGGAGCATGAAATGGGTAGTTATTACGGCTTGAGCGGGGTACCACCGTTAATACCCGGCGGCGTACATCCTTCCTCTCCGTTTTTCAGTAATGTACCTGCCGTTGGCGCTGGTAGCGGAGGCTCTGGCGGTGGCTCTCTTTCCGCAGAGGGGTTCAAGAACATCTTCATAGAGTCTTACGCGATAAGAGAACAGCCTGCAGGTACAATTGGCGGTGGAAATAGGCTTTTCACTACTAAGTATAATATAAGGGAAAATACTGAAACAATTTTCTTTAATGGGATGTTGATATACCCAGCACTAGGAGCAGACGACAACGATTATTCGTTGCCTGCTTCAAACCAGTTTCTCTTAGATGCCGATTACACCCCTCAGAACGCAGCAGAGAAAGGAGGCGGGGATCAGGTGGATGATATTATATTGATCACGTACGTTAGAGATTAGTTGCAATTTTATAAAAAAAAGGAGTAATATTAAAATGGGACTTAAAGACAAGCTTAAGGATTTGCTTAACAAAGTAGAGAGCGGTATAGCAGCAGAAGAGGATATAGCAGAAGAGCTTGAAGGGCTTTCTGTGTTGGTGGAGGAAGAAGAGGTAGTATACGAGCCTCCGAAGGACTTGGCACTCGACTGGGAGGAGCTGAAAGATATTTTCAACCTCCAGGCTCAGCTGAAGATTATTTCTGAAGCCCTCGGCGCTTTGGTTATACGGTACGAGGCAACAAAAGATTCCATGCTGAAGGCTAGGGAAGAAAACTTGGATAGGACGAAGAAAGAGATAGACAGGATAAGAATGGATTTCGGTTTGCCAGATAACGCAAATTATACTTTGAATTTGCCAGAAAAAGAAGGCGAAAGTGGTTCATTTACTCTGGATGAGGATCAACCTTTGCCAAATCCTGCAGATTAAAGGCACTTTGTGACGATGCTATTTTATCCGTAAGAAAAAAGACAGTAAATAGATAGCATACATCTGGTGCTTTTTATCGGCATGTATACTATTTAAAGTAATACAGGGGAGCGCGAAGAGACATGGTTGATCAGGGTAAATATACGACGAGTGACATCGGGATTGCTGCATATCTGCAACTGAGAGGTAATAAGCTCGTAAGCTGCTCCCGATTGGAGAGTGGAAAATTTTGCTTTCAATTTGAAGATTCTGCCGGAGCGTGTAAATTGCAATCTTTGGAATTTCTTGATTCTGATTTCTGCAAATTTGACAACATTGTCAGAAATTTAAAAAAGATTTTGTTCTCTTAGGTATCGGACAGTATATATACTTTAGACGTTCGTTTATCAAATCACCTATTATAAACTCACCTTGCTGATGGCATAATTAATTTACCTCACATTATATAATCTTATCTTACATAACATATTATTATGGTTTTTTTGGATATTTGTTTTTAAAAAACATAAACAAAGAGGAAAATAATTATGGCACAAGCAACAGGTACTATTACCTTTAATAGCTTGCCTGATCAATATACTAAAATCACACTTGACGACGGACAAGCCGGAGTATATAGTGATTTGGTATTAGCGATATTAACAGAAGGGAACTCGTCACCACAGTATTGGTATGCGGGATCTTCTGACTCCAACCAGCAGGTTGATGGAAATGCTGCAAACTTCTTGCATCTCTATAGAGAGTCGGGCGGTTCTGTGCATACCAAACCAAATCTGCAAATAAACTTTAAAGACCAAGACGGCGCAACTTTCGCTGATTGGAGAGATAAGTGGTCTTCAACTGGGGGCTCTCAACCATTTAAGTTGAGAATTCGTGATCATGCAGGCGATACTGTGGATTTGGATTTCTA
>Ga0114997_10000679_pt1 | contig 28370 bp, 32 predicted proteins | sample ArcticOcean_MG_C_2_FD_87045 | JGI IMG/M metagenome (GOLD analysis project Ga0114997, IMG submission 87045) | Marine microbial communities from western Arctic Ocean - ArcticOcean_MG_CB4_136 | ecosystem: Environmental > Aquatic > Marine > Oceanic | place: Arctic Ocean: Canada Basin | collected... | reverse complement strand
ACCTGCTACTGGAGAACCAAATAACATAGCTGCTGGGTGATCGCCTGACCAATAGTGAGTCCAAGCAAAACCACAATCAATTAATCCTTTATCAACTGCATCTAAAGTTTCTTTAACACCAACTACTGAACCAGCTGGCATAATTTCAAACTTAAGTGATCCCTGTGTTAGTTCAGTAACCGTGTCAGTGAAATCTTTTAACATCTTCACTTCATCAGCTTTTGCACTAATTACAGTTTGGCACTTAAGAGTTTGTGCGGAATTTGCTCCTGTAACAGTCATTACTGTTAAAAGAAGAGTTCCTACTACTAATGATATGATTTTTTTCATATTATATGTTTTCCTCTTGTTATGTTTTTTATAAAAGAACGACCTTTTCAAAAAAAATAATCTAAAACAAGGCCTAATATGTAAAAATTTTGCATTATAAGTGTTGGTAACACTGGAATTTATTCTTTTAACTATTATAAAGATTCTAAAGTAATGGAAAATTTTGATTATATTATTGTTGGAGCAGGTTCTGCAGGGTGTGTTCTTGCAAATAGATTGTCAGAAAATCCAAATCATAAAATTCTTTTAATTGAAGCTGGCGGAAAAGATACCTATCCATGGATACATATTCCAGTTGGTTATTTTAAAACAATGCATAATCCAAAAGTAGATTGGTGTTTTCATACTGAAAAAGATGAAAGCATGAATAATAGATCTATTAGATATCCAAGAGGTAAAACACTTGGCGGCAGCTCTTCAATAAATGGTCTTCTTTGGATTAGAGGACAAAGTAATGATTATGATAATTGGCGACAACAAGGAAATACAGGCTGGGGTTGGGATGATGTGCTTCCTTATTTCTTAAAAATGGAAAATAACGAGCTCGGACCAAGTGAATTTCATAATGATAAGGGCCCCATATCTGTTTCAAATAAAAAAATTAATCTTAAAATGTTAGAGGAGTTTCAAAATGCAGCAGAAGAAATCGGCATTCCTAGAACAAAGGATTTTAATACAGGCGATAATTTTGGTATTGGTTATTTTCAATTCACAACTACTCGTCAAAAATTATTAAAACTTAGATGTAGTGCTGCAAAAGGATACTTAAACCCAGTAAAAAAAAGGTCTAATTTAAAAGTTATTACTAATGCTCATGTTCAAAAAATAAATTTTGAAGGTAAAAAAGCTGTTGGAGTTAATTATTATATAAAAGACAGAATAAATAGCGTTAAGGCTAATAGAGAAATAATTTTATCGGCAGGATCAATAGGGTCCCCTCACATTTTACAAGTTTCAGGTATTGGAGACTCAAATAAATTGAAACATTGTGGAATAGATGTTGTTCATGAACTAAAAGGTGTTGGAAAAAATTTACAAGACCACCTGATGTTTAGGCCAGTTTATAAAGTCAAAAATTTAAAATCATTAAATGGTAAAATTAATAGCCTTTTTGGAAATTTTCTTATTGGTTTAGAATATATTTTAAAACAAAGTGGTCCGATGACAATGGGTGCTAGTCAAGTTTGTGGTTTTGTAAAAAGCGATCCATCAAGAGCAACTCCTAACTTACAATTTCACGTTCAACCAATAAGCACTGATATTTTAGGGGCTACTAAAATGCATGACTTTGATGGAATTACTCCAACTATAGCTAATGTAAGACCTACAAGTAGAGGTGAAATAAATATAACTAGTAATGACACTAGAGTTAATCCAAAAATTAAAATGAACTATTTATCAACTCAAGATGACAGAGATGTTGCCGCTAAAGCTCTTAAGCTTGTAAGAAATATAATGCTTAATACAAAAACTTTTAAAAAATATGAGACACATGAATATAGACCAGGTGCTCATATTACAAATGATGAAGAATTGGTAAAAGCTGCTAGTGATCACGCTCAAACTATTTTTCATCCAGTTGGTACTTGTAAAATGGGTAATGATGAAAATTCTGTTGTATCAGATGAATTAAAGGTTCTTGGAGTTAAAAATTTAAGAGTTATAGATGCATCGGTGATGCCAAATATTACATCTGGAAATACCAATGCGCCGACAATAATGATTGCTGAAAAAGGTGCTGATATGATATTAAACAACTAATGTTCACAGAATTTTTTGCCCCAGAACAGCTAGCTATATTAACCCAAATAATCTTCATAGATTTAGTTTTGGCTGGAGATAATGCAATTATAATTGGAATGGTTGCTTCTAAATTTCCTATAGAACAAAGAAAAAAAGTAATTTTTTGGGGAATTGGTGGTGCTGTAATTTTAAGAATTATCTTAACATTATTAACAGCTTATCTGCTTCAGATTACAGGTTTAAGATTAATTGGTGGTTTATTATTACTTTATATTGTCTACAAACTTTATACCGATGTTATCAAAGGTCACACAGGAGAAGAAAACATAAAAGTAGACAACTCAAGCTTCATTAAAGCTATATGGACAGTTCTATTAGCAGATTTTACAATGAGTTTAGATAACGTTTTAGGTGTAGCGGGCGCTGCAGGAGATCATTATGTTTTGTTAGTATTTGGATTGGCTTTGTCAATTATTCTTATGGCAACTGCTGCAAATTTAATATCAAAATGGATTATCGAATTTAAATGGATTGCGTGGATTGGTTTATTTGCTATTTTAATAGTAGCTATTGATTTGATATATACAGATATAAAAACACTTTTTCTTTAAAATGTTTAAAAAAATTGATCTTAAAAATAAAACAGCTTTAGTTACAGGGGCTGGAAAAGGACTTGGTAAAGCATGTGCAGTAGCCTTGGCTGAAGCTGGAGCGAAAGTTATCATAGTTAGTAGAACTTTATCAGACCTAACTAAGGTTGAAAAATTAATCAAAAAAACTACAGGGTCGTGTTTAAAATTTGAATGTGATGTAACTGATCTCGATAAATTTAAAAATGTTTTAACTAAAATCAAAAAATTAGATATATTGGTTAATAACGCAGGAAATAATAGACCAGAACATTTTACAAAAGTTAAAAAAGAAAATATGGAATATCTAGTGGAACTAAATATGAAGGCTGCTTTCAATGTTGCTCAAATGTGTTCCCAAAAAATGGTTATGTTAAAAAATAGAAAAAAAATTGGTGGTTCTATTATCAATATGTCTTCTCAATTAGGTAAAGTTGGTGCACCAATAAGAAGTGTTTATAATATGACAAAATTTGGTTTAGAAGGCTTGACAAGAGGTATGGCTTTAGAATTAGCCAAGTATAATATTAGAGTTAACAGTGTGTGCCCTACTTTTGTAGAAACACCTATGGTTAAAGCTTTTTTTAAAAATAAAATATTTAAAAAACAAGTTTTAGATAACATTCCTCTTGGAAGGGTCGCTCAAGAAGATGATGTGTCAACTGCAGTAGCATTTTTAGCAGCTAATAGCTCAAACTCTATTACTGGTACATCTTTAATAGTAGACGGAGGCTGGACTGCAAAATAATGCCTAAATTTTTAAAAGATATAAATCTTAAAGGTAAAATTGTGGTAATAACTGGGGCAACAAAAGGCATTGGTAGGTCTACTGCCATTGCTATGCATCAGGTAGGAGCTTCTATAATTGCTATTGGTAGAAATAAGACTGAACTTAATTCACTAAAAAAAAAATTAAAAACAAAAATTCAATGTATTGAATGTGATCTTAATGATTATGATAAAATTAATAATGTAATTAATAAATTAAATAGAATAGATATCTTGGTCAATAATGCGGGAACAAATTTACCAGAGCCTTTTTTAAAAGTTAAAAAGTCTTCATTAGAAACATTGTTAGATATTAATACAAAAACAGCCTTTAATGTAGCTAAACTTTGTACAAATAAAATGCTTCAACTTAAAAATAGAAAAAAGATTGGTGGTTCCATAATTCATACTTCTTCAATGTTTGGCCTTGTAGCTGGACCAGATAGAACTGTTTACAGCATGACTAAATTTGGAATTGAAGGTTTGACAAAAGGAATGGCTGTCGACTTGGCTAAATATAACATTAGAGTCAATAGTGTTTGCCCTACTTTTGTTGCAACACCAAGAGCTAAAAAATATTTGGCTAACAAAAAATTTAAAAAATATGTATTAAACAATATTCCACTTGGAAGAATTGCAACTGAAAGTGATGTTGCAACTGCAATTACCTATTTAAGCTCTAATGCGTCATCAATGATAACTGGAACTTCAATAATTATTGATGGGGGATGGACTACAAAATAATGAATAAATTTTTATTCATCATATTTTTTTTATTTTTTACACAATTAAAAGCAGTTGAATTTAATGGTAAATTTATCCAAGGACATTTTATCATTGGGAAAACAAAACCTAATACAAAAGTTCTTATAGATAAAAAAAGAGTAAAAGTTTCTAAAGAAGGTTACTTTGCTTTTGGAATTGAAAAAGATAGAAAATTAGACATTATAATAACAGAGGGTAATAAAAAGATTATTAAGAAAATTCAAAAAAGAAAATATAATATTCAAAAAATTGATGGTTTACCAAAAAAGAAGGTTACCCCTCCTGAAGAATTTTACGTAAGAATTAAAAAAGAAAATAAATTAATAGCTGATGCAAGAGAAGTTAATAGTGATTTGCATTTTTTTAATGAAAAATTTATTATCCCTGTTGATGATGCTATAATTACGGGTGTTTATGGAAGTCAAAGAATTTTAAATGGTATTCCTAAATGGCCACATTATGGATTAGATTTTGCACAAAAAGAAGGAACGCCAATTAAAGCAATGAATAATGGAATTGTGACTTTGTCTGAGAACGATTTATTTTATACTGGTGCTACGTTAATTTTTGACCATGGCCATGGAATCTCAACACTTTATATGCATATGGATAAAATTTTTGTAAACAAAGGAGATCATGTCAAAAGAGGAGATATTATTGGCACAGTTGGTAGTAGCGGCAGATCAACAGGTCCCCATTTAGATATAAGACTTAATTGGTTTGGTACTAGACTGGACCCTGCAACTATATTAAATATTAAATAATGAGAAAAATTTTATTAGAAAAAATAGCTAATAAACTAGTTAATGCATTTCTAAAAAATAAAATAATCACCCCAATTCCTTTAAAATATACAAAAAAATTAAGTGAAGCTCAAAAATTAAGAAAATTATGTGAAAGTAAAATTAAAGAGCCAATAGTTGGATTTAAGGCAGCAGGAACTGCAATCCCTATAATTAAGAAGTTAAAGGAGAAAGAACCTTTTTATGCATCAATTTACAAAAGAAACTTTTTAAAAAGTGGAAAAAAAGTAAAAATTAATAAATCTACATTGGGTATTGAATTGGAAGTTTGTTACTTAATTAAAAAAAATTTCTTTTTATCTAAAGGAAAAATTACTATAAAAAATGCTTCAAAATTTATTTCTCATATGGCACATTGTATTGAAGTGGTGGGATATAGGCAGAAAAAAAAAGGAATTACATCCTTTGGTGATCTATGTAGTGATTTTGGTGCAAATGTTAAATTTTTGATTGGTCAAAAAAAAAGGTATAAAAAAATTAGTATAGGAAACCTAAAAACAAGTATTTCAAATAAAAAAATAAAACAAACAGTGTTTGGTAATACCAATACTGTCTATATTAATCCTTTAAATTCACTTCGTTTTGTTCTCAACAAGCTCAAAAAAGATAAAATCAACCTCAATAAAGACTTCTATGTTTTTACTGGTTCTACAGTAGGTGTTGTTCCTATTCTAGCTAAAGGATTGTACACTGGTAAAATAGATAAATTAGGAATAGCAAAAGCTATTATTTATTAATGGCATTACATTTTTCTAAAGAAGAGTTTCAAAAAAGAAAATCTAAAATTTTAAAATCTATGAGTGATAAGAATTTAGATGCACTTTTAATGTTTAGGCAAGAATCAATGTATTGGTTAACGGGATATGACACATTTGGTTATGTCTTTTTTCAAACTTTAATATTAGATAAAAAAGGTAATATCATACTCTTAACAAGAGCTCCTGATTTAAGACAGGCTCAAAATACATCAAATATTGAAGATATAAGAATTTGGATTGATAAAGATGGAGCAAATCCAACAAATGATCTTAAAGTAATTTTAAATGAGCTTAAATTAAAAAAAAAAAAAATAGCAATTGAGTATGAAGCTTACGGAATGACAGGACGTAACGCTTTAAAATTAAATAAATCTCTGGAAAATTATTGTGATGTTGAGGACCATTCAGAGCTAATTACACGGCATAGAGTTATTAAATCTAAAGAAGAAATTATTTATGTAAAAAAGGCTGCTGAACTAGCAGACAAAGCTCTTGATGAAGCGTGGAAATACACAAAAGCAGGCGCAGATGAATCAAAGATATTGGCTGAAATGCAAAGAAGTGTTTTAGAAGGAGGTGGAGACTACCCCGCTAATGAATATATAATAGGATCAGGACATAATGCTCTTCTTTGCAGATATCAATCTGAAAAAAGAGTTCTTTCTAACAAGGATCAATTAAGTATTGAATGGGCAGGAACTTATAAACATTATCATTCAGCAATGTTTAGGACAATTCCTATAGGAAAAGTTGATCCAAGACATATTAAAATGCATGAAGCATGTGTTGAAGCCCTAACTAACTGTGAAAAGAAATTAGTGCCAGGCAATAAAGTTGGGGAAGTATTTGATATTCATGCAAAAACTTTTGATAATCTTGGATACAATAAGTCAAGAATGAATGCTTGTGGCTATTCTTTAGGTTCAACATTTTCTCCAAATTGGATGGACTGGCCAATGCTTTACACGGGTAATCCTTATGTCATTGAACCGGGCAATGTCTTTTTTATGCATATGATACTTATGGACTCAGAAAATGAATTAGCTATGAATCTAGGAGAAACTTATCTGGTTACCGAAAATGGAAATGAAAGATTAGGTAAACAAAAACTCGACTTAGTTGTCTTATAGGAAAACAATTTCTAATATATTTCTATTCTTTATTTAAAAATAAACTCAACTCATCAGCAATCTTTATTGCTCCAACTTTTGATAAATGACGCATGTGTCAATAAAATTTTCATCATTTGAATTAAGTTTTTTTGAAATATCAAAAAAAATTATATTTTCATTAATTAATTCAGCTAAATAGTCTAGCTCTTCAAAAAAAGCTTTTAAAAAAGATAAATTTTAATACAAGTTAAGTATGGAAGACAAAAAAAACTTTGGATTTGGAACACAAATACGTAAGTCTCCTTACTTTAACTCTACTATAAAATGGGGAGCTACTGGTTTTTCTGTATACAACCATATGTACATACCTCGTGATTTTGGTAACCCAGAGCAAAATTTTTGGAATTTAGTAAATGAAGCAATTCTTTGTGATGTAGCCGTTGAACGGCAGGTCGAAATCACAGGGCCAGATGCAGCTAAATTCGTTCAATTATTAACTCCTAGAGATTTATCTAAAATTTCTGTTGGACAGTGCAAATATATCTTAATTGTAAATAATGAAGGAGGTATCTTAAATGATCCTGTTCTTTTGAGATTAGCTAAAAATCATTTTTGGTTATCTCTCGCAGATAGTGATATTTTATTATGGGCTCAAGGTGTTGCTGTAAATTCAGGATTAAATGTAAATGTAGTTGAACCAGATGTTTCTCCACTTCAATTACAAGGTCCTAACTCTGGAAAAATAATGGAAGCTTTATTTGGTAATAATATAAATGATCTTAAGTATTATTGGCTTCAAGAATTAGACTTGGGTGGTATTCCTTTAATTGTTTCAAGGACAGGCTGGTCAAGTGAATTAGGTTATGAACTTTATTTAAGAGATGGCTCAAAAGGTGAAGAACTTTGGGAAAAAATTATGTTAATTGGTAAAAAATTTGGATTAAAACCAGGACACACTTCTTCAATAAGACGTATTGAAGGTGGAATGTTATCTTATCATGCTGATGCTGATATAAAAACTAACCCTTATGAGCTTGGATTAGATCGTTTAGTAAGTCTAGATATTGAAGATAATTTTATAGGTAAAGATGCATTAAAAAAAATTTATAAAGATGGAATTAAACGTAAACAAGTTGGTATTATAATTGACTGTGAACCATTAAAGGCACCCAATACAACATTTTGGCCGATAATAAAAGATGACAAGATAGTGGGTAAAATTACTTCAGCCGTTTATTCACCAAGACTAAAAAAAAATATAGCACTTGCAATGGTTTCAATTAATAATAGTGCAATTGGGACGGATCTTGAAATTCAAATGTTTTCTAAAAAAAATAGAGGTACTATAGTTAATAAACCTTTTTATGATCCTAAAAAGAAAATAGCTAGTAGCTGAAAATGAAAATTTTATAATAATATAATGAAATCACGTGATTATATTGCTTTATATCTATTGGTGATAATCTTAACGATTGTTTCAGTAAATTTTATATATCGTTTATATTTTTAAATATTTAATATTTTTTATTTAAAAACCCAAAAAAAATATTTATTATATAAACTAAGATACTATAAAATGTGAACATTAGAATTTTTTGTTTAATTGTTTTTTCTTTCCAATTCATAGTAAACAAAACTGATTGAGGAACAAATAATAAGAAAACTCCAATTACAATTATTAATAGTGATAAAATTATAAATACATTCATAATATTTAAATTTCTGATTTGGCTCTAAAACGTTCATAAATTAATCTAGTAATAACACCAAAGTTTAAAAAGGGTTGAGGCGGAAGCCAAGTTGGTTTTTTTTGTAACTCAATAGTATTAATTTCATTGGTATGATTGTTGCTCGCTTTGATGGCTATTTGTTCACCAAACAAAGTGCCTACCCCTATTCCAGAACCATTATAGCAACCAGCTACAAATATATTATTGTCAATTTTTTCAAAAATTTGAGAACCATTCCTAGTCCTAGAAACTATGCCTGACCAACTTGATTTGATAATGTCACTAGGTAAACTTGGAAATCTTTTTTTTATTCCAAGTTTTTGATTAATAGATCTTTTCTTTAATTTAGAAAATGACATTTTAAATGGATTGTGAACTTCGGCAGTATTTCTAATCAAAATTCTTTTATCTCTTGTCATTCTAACCGTTGCACCCATTGGTCTTACGGGTAACAAGCCCCATTCATTAGGTTTACCTATAGAATTAAACTCATCTTCGGATAGTGATCTTGTCATGCTTGCTGTTAATGTTAGTGGAAAGTTATAATTAGATTTTATACCAAGTGATTTTAAAAAACCATTTGTACAAAAAATAATTTTCTTTGTAATAATATTATTATTTGCAAATTTACAATTAACTGTATCACCACTTTTATTCCATTCAATCAAGGGAGAATTTTCAAATAAATTAACATTGTCTGGCAATGTATCTATCATCGCCCTAACTAATTTTCCTGGATGTAATAAGATACCTCCTTTGGTATAAAGAGCCAAATTATAAAAACTTGTACCTATTTTATTTTTTAAATCACCTTTATTTAACAGATCGCATGTAAAATTTAATTTTTTTAATGTTTTAGAAAAATTAGTTAAAATTTTTTCATCTTCATTTCTGGATGAAGCAAAATATTTTCCTGATTCATTCCAATCACAGTCTACTTGATGCTGTTTAATAAATTTTTTAACAGCGTCTATACCTAGTTTATAAATATCAGTTTTTTTTTTATAATTTGAAAGTTCTTTATTTGATGTAAAGCCATCATTAAGAGTTGTATCAACTAAATAACCAGAATTTCTTCCACTAGCACCTTCTCCAGCTAATTGAGCGTCTACTATAATTATTTTTTGATTGGGATATATTTCTGAAAGTTTTCTAGCTGCGGACAGGCCAGTATACCCAGCGCCTATTATTAGCCAATTACATTCTTGATTACGTGATAATAGTTTTACATTATTTCTTGGTGATAAATCATTTATCCAACCACATGATTTATCATTAGTTATTTGCATAAATTAAATTCAATATAAATATTTTGTTAAATATGGATAAATAGCATCAGCAATTTTTTTTGAACCCTTGGGTGTGGTGTGAATTTGGTCATAAAAATCATGCACATCCATTTCTAAAATTTCATCCAATGGTATTAAATAAAAATTATTATCCTGCGCAAACTTTTTTAATTCTTCGTTAACAAAATATAAATTACTATCTTTAAGACCATTGTACATTAATTGTGTGATAAAAATTGGTTTATAATTATTATTATCAATTATATTCTCTAGCTTATTAAGTCTTAATTTAAATCTTTTTAATTGGATTAAGTTTTCCTCACTGGGTAATTTATATATTTTTTTTGCTTTAATATAATTATAATAGTCAAAATTTTTATAAAGCTTTAAGTTATCAAAATTATAAGACAGAGTATTTGTAGGATAATGCTTATTTTTAATAGTTTTAAACTTATCAATAGTAATGCTGTTATTCTTAACGTAATCTTTCAATTGGTCTAATTTTTTAAAACTTATTTTTTGGTCATAATGTTTTTCACCTTTATATCTATCATTGATACCCACATAAAATATTACATATTCTGGATTAAATTGAGGGATTTTAGGAAACCAAAACAAAAAGTCATTTACATATCCTTCAACAGTCTTTCCGTCCGTTGATGCGTTGTAAATTTTTTTTTGGCCATTAATTTTTTCAAATTTTTTATTTAACAATCCTACAATTGTTAAGTGTTCAGGAGTATATCTTTGATTGCCTGTGCTCCCACCTTCAAATACTACTTTAATATCTTTTGGATCCAATTCTTGACCTCTAAATCCCCAAAAATTCCTTTTATAAAAAAAATTATGCTCTTTTCCATAAAAATTAGCTTTTGTTTGCCAATTAATTCGTCTTTCTTTTCTCATATAAATACCAAAATTATTGTCTTTGAACCAGTAACCAAAAAAAACTTCAAAAATTAAAATTAGTATTATAAAAAAGATAAGATTATAGGAGGCAATTTTTATTAATCTCATAAAGTGTCGTTAAAAAAAATTTTAGAAAGCAATTTTTTTTTTAAGCAATTACTTATAACATTTGAAACTATACTGGACCCTTTTTCTGTAAAGTGACAATCATCTATTAAATATTTTGTATTTGGCTCAATATTTGATGAAAGGTCGCAAAAGTTTAATTCATTTTTTCTAATAATCTTTTCTAAATAATTATTATAAACTGACGATATGTGAATCATGCTATCTAGATCTAATGTAAAATCTTGATTTGGAGGCGTCATCCAAAACCTTTTTTTTAATTTTTCTGTTACATTGATATTATACCCTGTGGGCTGATTAACAAAAAAGCATTTATACTCGTTAGATTTACACTCTTTAATTATTAAGTTTATCCAATAATTATACTCTTCACTTACTTTTTTGGGTTTAAATTTCTTTTTAATGTTTTTTTCTAGAGAATTTGACATTGGTTTAAGCCAATCAACAAATCTTTGATCTGTGTTTTCAGAAAAATAATGATTCTTGCCATCTATAATTTCATTCTTAAGCACATTTGATGTTAATGTATTTTTAGCTACCTCTACTTTCTTTTTATTATTTTTAATTAATTTTCTATCAATTTGCTTTTTAATATTTTTAGCAACCTTAAATAAGGCTGAATTTGAAAAATCATATTTAATTTCAAAATAAGGAAAAATATGATCTTTATTATTAACTATATGATGATTCCAATCATTAACTCCAATTAAAAAAATTATAATATCTGGTTTATATTTTTTTATATTCTTAAGTGACACATAGTGGTGGTGAATCCGTAAACCAGCTAAACCCATATTAATTAGTTCAATCTTTTTAGATGTATAATTTGATAAATCTTTTGTTAATAAACTTGACCAAGTTTTATTATCATCAGTTCCATTTTCTTCAGTGGTGCTAGCTCCTAGGGTAAATAATCTAATCGAATTTGCACTCTTATTTAGGTATCTAATTTTTTTATTTGTTCTGTAGCCTTTATGATCAGTTGTAATAGTATGTTTGCCTTCCCACATTCCATCAAAAAATTCTGATTTATAATCTATTACCTCTGTATAATTTTGAAGTCTAAAAGGTACATCAAAAGTGTGTTGAAAAAACAAGGGAGTAGTAAATAGATTTAAAATAATGATTATAAAAATGTTAGTAGAAATAATTTTAAGTTTAGTCTTTTTTACAAAAAAAGTTAGAAAAATTATGATTATAAAAAAAACAAATAGACAAGAAACTAATATATTGGTTTCATATATCAGGGATTTTCTAAAGCTTAAAAATAGTAAAAAACTTAAAAAAAAAATTATTATATTTTTTAAAAAAGTAAATTTATTCATCTTTTAAATATTAAATTAAAATTCAGTATAAGTATTAATTAAAAGTAACTTCGTTTAAAATTTTATTCGCCAAAATTGAATTTCCATATTTTTTTAAATGTATATCATCGTCAATATAGATCAATTTTTTCCAATTAGTGTTATTTTTTTTTATATTTTCAAAATCTTTAAACAAATTAATAACTTTCTTGCATTGATGTTTTTTGCAAATTTTACTAGCATAATTCTCCCAATTAAAAATTTTCTGCCCGTGTATTAAATTTTCAGGCCATGGAAAAATTACAAGATATAGTTCGGTATTATTTATTTTTGCTAAATTAGAAATTTTACCAAAATATTGATCTATATACATTAATGATAAGTTAAAACTTTCATCCGTTAAAAATGTAGTATTTTCTTTATTAATTTTTTCATATGTAAAATTTGCAATGTCTGACTTTAATGCTGCATCTTCATTTTTATTGCCATTTATTAAAAAATTTTTCTTTATGCTTCTAAGAAAATTTCTAGTGTAAAATGTTAATAATCTAATACCCTTAAAGTTTGAGCCTTTAATCTTATCCCAACCATCAACTTCTTTAACGGCTCTGTGCGATTTAATTACTGGTGTTTCAAATGAATCAACATTATGCCACCTGAAAGAGGCATCAATTACATCCGTCATGTCTAAAGTTAAAAAAATATGTGTTGCTTTTTTATTCTTATTATAAAAATCTTCAATACTTTTAAGATACATTCTTATTCCATAACTTGGTACAGCCAAATTATAAATCTCATATTTACTTAAACTTCTTTCAATGATTCCAGAAAAAGAGTCTTCGTATTTTACACCGTATCCATATGTTTGAGAATCTCCTACAAAAAGTATATTTTTGTTAATATTTTTTCGTGATTTTCCAGAATACCTATATCCGTTCTCATCTGTATAAACATTATATGGTACTACTGTTTTTGAAGATTCTGTAGCTGTACAATTTTTTTTTAAATCATAATAATGATATTTTTTTTCGTTTGAAGTTAAGTTGTAAAATTGAAAACAATTATAGTTGATATCTTTTATGTTACCAAAATTACTATAAATTAAATCACCTAGAATTACGAAAAAAGAATAAGCAAAAACTAGAATAGAAATTTTTTTTATTTTATTCTTTATTTTAATCCAACTCAAATTCATTTGTGTAATCTTTTTTAAGCTGTGAGTTTTGTTCTTCTTTTTTTAGAAAACAATTTCCTATAACCAGATTATCTAATTCAGTACCCATAAAACAATTAAATGCATCTGTTGGAGTGTTAACAATCGGTTCACCTCTAACATTAAATGAGGTGTTTACTAAAACTGGAGAGTTAGTTTTTTCTTTAAATTTTTTTAATAATTCAAAATATTTTGGATTTGTTTCTTTGGACACTGTTTGAATTCTTGCAGAATAATCAACGTGAGTTACTGCTGGTATTTCAGATCTTTTTACATTTAACTTTTGTATTCCAAATAATTCATCTTCCACAACACTCATTTTAATAACTTTTTTAGGGTTAATATTGGCTACTAAAAGCATATAAGGACTTTTTGTTTGAATATCAAACCACTCCTTAACGTCTTCCTCCAAAATTGAAGGAGCAAATGGTCTAAAACTTTCCCTATATTTAACTTTTAAATTTAAATTTTTTTGCATTTCGGGCGATCGTGCATCACCTAAAATTGATCTTGCGCCGAGAGCTCTTGGTCCAAATTCCATTCTTCCTTGAAACCAACCAATAGCTTTTCCTTTTGATAAATTTTCTGCTGTTTTATCAATTAAACTATCATCTTCTAGCACTTCATATTTGGCACCAATATTTTTTAATTCATTTTCAATAGTACTTTGTGAATATTCAGGTCCTAAATATGAACCCTTCATATCATCGTTTGTATTTACTGTGCGTGTGTTTTTTTGTTCAATATGCCATAGTGCTAGAGCTGCACCTAATGAGCCACCTGCGTCTCCAGAAGCTGGTTGTATCCAAATATTATCAAAAATTTTTTCTTTAAGAATTTTTCCATTAGCAACACAGTTAAGTGCAACACCTCCTGCTAAACAAAGATTTGATAAGTTGTATTCTTTTTTTAATGATCTAGCTAATTTTACCATTACATCTTCTGTAACTTTTTGTATTGAAGCAGCAATATCCATATGAAATTGAGTAATTTCATTTTTTTTTGGGTCTCGTCTACTTTGACCAAATAAATTATCAAATTTTTTATTAGTCATTGTAAGTCCTGTTGCGTAATTAAAATAATCTTGTTTTAAATGGAAAGAACCGTCATCTTTTACATCTATAAGATTATTTGTAATTTTTTGCTCATAAACAGGTTTTCCATAAGGTGCTAAACCCATAAGTTTGTATTCGCCGCTATTTACTTTAAATCCAGCATAATAAGTAAAGGCTGAGTATAATAAGCCTAATGAATGTGGAAAATGAATTTCTTTTTTAATTTCAAGACTGTTATCACGTCCAATTGCAACTGTTGAAGTTGCCCACTCACCTACTCCATCTGCTGTAAGAACTATAGCTTCAGAAAATGGTGATGGAAAAAAAGCACTTGCAGCGTGACTTAAGTGGTGATCAGAAAACAATATTTTAGTTTCATCAATAAATTTATCATCATGTGCTTTAAGTTCGTTAAAAAGTTGTTTTTTTTGAAACAATTTATCACGAAGCCAAACAGGCATTGCTTTACAGAAAGACTTAAATCCTTTGGGAGCAAATGCTACATAAGTTTCAAGTAATCTCTCAAACTTCAAGAATGGTTTTTCATAAAATATAATTTGATCAACTTCACTGAGTTTTAAATTTGCAAACTTTAAAACAAATTCTATAGCATTGTATGGATAACTAGCATCATGTTTTATTCGTGTAAATCTCTCTTCTTGAGCGGCAGCAATAATTTCACCATCTATTAAAATAGATGCCGAACTATCGTGATAAAAAGCAGATATACCTAAAATTGATTTCATTTTAAAAAATTGTATAAATTAGTGGACCTATTGCTGAGCCCTGAGATAAAACAATTATAAAACCAAAAAGAGCAAGTGTGACTAAAATTGGTACTAACCAATACTTTTTTCTTACTTTTAAAAATCTCCAAAATTCTTTTAAAAATGCCATTTTATTAATTTGTTTTAAGAATATTTTTCTATCATATTTTAAGATACTTTCATCACTATAATGAAAGATTAGCTAAGATGATTTTTTTTTACCAATAAGTATAAACAGTCCACCATCGGAACCAAGTCCTGTAAAAATCATTGATATTTGATTCATTATTCTAGAATAATGATTACCCAGAGATTGTTTTTTAAACAAATCTTGGAAATCATTATCATTAAAATCACATGAAGGTACAGAATTTACATATTCAATATTGTTATTTTTAAACCAGTGCAAAACTTCATCTATTGTATGAAGACTTTCAACTGGATGTATATATTGATCTCTTATCCAAGCTTTTTGCTCCTCTTTGTCATTCTTTAAATTTCTTAATGTTGGGTCGAAAATTTTTAAAAAATTTTCTCCAAAAATCTTATAAAAAAACTTTCTTATTATAGTTCGAATTCTTCCTATCTTATTGTATAAACCAATTAATATATAACCCTCATCTTTTAATGATTTTGTTATTATTTGAAAAGCACTGTATGGATCTTTTGTGTGATGTAGTACACCACTACACCAAATAAAATCAAAAAAACTATCTTTTAAAACATCATCAAAAATATCTGCATTAACAAACTTAACATTTTGAATATCATTTTTTTTTGCAAAATCAGATGCTAAGTTTAAAGATTCTATTGTTGGATCAAGTCCAACAACATTATTATTTGTGCCAATAGAAAAATAATTTGAAATTTGTCCAGTACCACACCCTACCTCTAAAACATTTTTGTTATAGCCTATAAACTTTTTAAATTGTGAGGTCAGGATATTTCGATCTCCTTTACTTAAAATTGTACCTTTGTTGTCTTTAGTTTTATAGTTGGGAAAAGGACTATCTTTATAAAAATTTGTTACTTTTTTTGTTACTTGATCTTTTATCTCAAAAGTAAAAATATTTTCTTTAAGTGTAAGTTTTTTTTTTAAATATTCACCCATCTTTTATAAAAAAAAAAATTTAAAAAAGGACATAAATAAATGGTGCAATAGCTGAACCTTGGCTTAAAATTATAAGTCCACCAAAAATACATAGAAAAAATAAGATAGGTAATAACCAAAATTTTTTTCTTATTCTTAAAAAATTCCAAAACTCTTTTAAAAAGCTCATAATTAAAATTGATCTTCCATTCTACTTTTTGGGCCAGATTTTTCAATCCAATAAGACTTAGAATTGTTTCTTTTCAAATTTAAAACATCTTTTCCAAATAGCTTCATCAGCAATGAAATTGGCGTTACTACTAAAAAAAATACTAAACCCATTACTATCGGTGAAACAAAGCTGCCTAATAAAATTCCAAATCTAAACCAAATTTTATTTAATGGTGTTAGAATATTTGAATTAATCAAGCCCAATATTAAAAAAAATAAACTAATAATTAATGACCATACTCTTATTTCTTTATCATTAATTAATGGATAAATTGAAATTAATAAAAATACTACAAAAAATACAATTCCAAAACTTCTGTTTGAGCTTATTTTTATATTATTGTTTTTCAAAAGTTAAATTAATGAAGGTTGTTTCTTCATATCCTCTTTTTTAATACCTGCTACTTTAACTGGTTTTTTCATTGCATCTCTTCTGAAAGGTTCACCAAGCTCTTGATTAAGAATTACCTCAATAAATGTGGTAATTCCGTTCTTTTGATCTTCACAAGATTGCTTAATAGCATTTGTTGTTTCTTCCATTGTTCTAACCTCAACACCTTTTAAACCACAAGCCACAGCAACCTTTGCATAACTCAATTCTGGATCAAGTTCAGTGCCAACAAAATTATCATCAAACCATAATGTTGTATTTCTTTTTTCTGCTCCCCATTGGTAGTTTCTAAAAATTACCATTGAAATGGCAGGCCATTCTTCTCTTGCGCAAGAGCTCATTTCGTTCATACTTATCCCAAATGCTCCATCACCAGCAAAACCAATAACTGGAGTGTCTGGACAACCAATTTTTGCTCCAAGGATTGATGGAAATCCATATCCGCAAGGACCAAACAATCCTGGAGCCAAATATTTTCTTCCTTTTTCAAAAGTTGGGTAAGCATTACCAATTGCACAATTGTTTCCAATATCACTTGAAATAATTACACCTTCAGGCATACCTGCTTGGATTGCTCTCCAAGCTTGCCTAGGTGACATTCTATCTGAATCTCTTTCTCTTGCTTCTTTATTCCAAACTGTACCTTTGTCATCATCTTCATGATCTAAGCTTGATAGTTTTTGTAGCCAAGCAGATTTAGTTTGGTGAATGATATCTTTTCTTTTTTGTCTATCAATATCTCCTGCAGTTGAGGAAAGTTGAGCTAAAATTTGTTGAGAAACCAATTTTGCATCTCCACAAATTCCAACTGACACTTTTTTAGTTAAGCCAATTCTATCTGAATTCATATCAACTTGAATTATGCTTGCTTCTTTTGGCCAATAATCCATTCCATAACCAGGTAAAGTTGAAAAAGGGTTCAACCTTGTGCCAAGTGCAAGAACAACATCAGCTTTTTGAATTAATTCCATTCCTGCTTTTGACCCATTGTAGCCTAATGGTCCCGCAGCTAAAGGGTGGCTGCCTGGAAAACTATCATTATGTTGATATCCAGAGCACACAGGTGCATCTAATTTTTCTGCTAATTTTTTACAATCTTCAATCGCTCCTCCAATTACAACGCCAGCACCAGATAAAATTACTGGAAATTTAGCATTAGATAATAAATTTGCTGCTTTTTTAATTGCATCTACCCCACCCGCTTGTCTTTCTAGCCTTACAATTGGGGGAAGATCAATATCAATGACCTGTGTCCAGTAATCTCTTGGAACATTTATTTGTGCAGGAGCCGATCCTCTAATTGCTTTTTCAATTACTCTATTTAATACTTCTGCCATTCTTGAGGGGTCTCTAACTTCTTCTTGATAACAAACCATATCTTTAAATAAATTCATTTGTTCTACCTCTTGAAATCCTCCTTGACCCATAGTTTTATTTGCAGCTTGAGGTGTAACTAAAAGTAACGGTGTATGATTCCAGTAAGCAGTTTTAATTGGTGTAACTAATCCAGTAATTCCTGGGCCATTTTGAGCGATAACCATTGACATCTTGCCAGTAGCTCTTGTGTAACCATCGGCAATTAAACCACCATTAGTTTCGTGTGCTACATCCCAAAATGTTATACCAGCATCTGGAAAAATATCTGAGATAGGCATAAAAGCTGAGCCAATTATTCCAAACGAATGTTCTATTCCATGCATTTGCAAAACTTTTACAAAGGCTTCTTCTGTAGTCATTTTTGTCATAATAATTAGACCTTTCTTGCTGTAATTATTTAAAATTCTATAATTTAATTTGTTAATTTAGAGGATTAATATATAAGATTTACAAAATTTCAAACAAACAAATCGACACAATTATGACTACAGATATTATAATTCATGATGAAAAAGACAACGTGGGAGTAGTTGTTATTGATAAAATCACTCCAAACCAAGATTGTTCTTGCTGGATTATGGAAAATGATAAAACTATTAAAATTCAATCAATTAACGAAATTCAACTAGGTCATAAAATAGCAATGATTGATTTGAATGAAGGTGATACAATCCTAAAATATGGTCATGACATAGGAAAAGTAGTAAAATCAATTAAAAAGGGTGAACATGTTCATGTTCATAATGTTAAAACTAAGAAGTGGTAAAAAATATGGAAATTCCAAAAAGTTTTTTAGGTTATAAAAGAGAAAATGGCAGAGCCGGTACAAGGAATCATGTTATCATTCTACCAGTAGATGATATTTCAAATGCTTGTGCTGAAGCTGTAGCTAACAACATCAAGGGTACTATGGCACTTCCACACTCTTACGGAAGGCTTCAATTTGGAGCTGATCTAGAATTACATTTTAGAACTATGATAGGGACAGGAAGCAATCCAAATGTTGCTGCTGTTATTGTTATTGGAATTGAGCCAAAATGGACAAAAAAAATTGTAGATGGAATTGCTAAAACTGGAAAACCTGTTGAAGGCTTTCATATTGAACGAACTGGAGATATTGGAACAGTTATGAAGGCTTCTAAAAAAGCTCAAGAATATGTTATGTGGGCTTCAGAAAAACAAAGAGAAGAATGTCCAATGAGTGATCTATGGATATCGGTAAAATGTGGAGAGTCTGATACCACTTCTGGATTGGCTGCCAACCCTACTGTTGGAAATTTAATGGATAAATTAGAACCTATGGGTGTTCATTTATGTTTTGGTGAAACATCAGAATTAACAGGTGCTGAAAAAGTTTGTGCAACAAGAGGTGCAACAAAAGAAGCTTCGGAAAAATTTATGAAAACTTGGAGCTCTTATAATGATTTTATTTTAAAAGAAGCAACAGATGATCTTTCTGAAAGTCAACCAACTGCAGGTAATATTGCAGGTGGTTTAACAACTATTGAAGAAAAAGCATTTGGAAATTTTCAAAAAATTGGTAATTGTAAATTTGTAGATGTGCTAGAACCAGCAGAAGAACCAAAAAAAGGTAAGGGTTTATACTTCATGGACACTTCTTCAGCAGCAGCTGAATGTGTAACGCTTCAAGCGGCAGCAGGTTTTAATATTCACTTATTCCCAACTGGACAAGGAAATATTGTTGGCAATCCAATTGAACCAGTTATAAAATTAACTGCCAATCCTTTGACTGTTAAAGGAATGGGAGAGCATATAGATTGCGATGTTTCAAAAATTCTTTCTAGAGAAATGAATATGTCCGAAGCAGGAGATGAATTAATCAAAACTACTATGCGAGTTGCAAATGGTAGGCTAACTTGTGCTGAAGCTTTGGGCCATAAAGAGTTTGTTATGACTAAACTCTATAGAAGTGCTTAATCAATAAGAATATCTAATGATACAAAAAAAATACTTGGTTATTATACCGGGTATAATTCTCACTTTTGTCCTTTATACTCTGTCACAAGGTTTTAATAATATAATTGGTATTGAGCTTTTAGGTTATGAAAAAAGTCCCATATCTACCGCAATGATAGCTATCTTGGTTGGTATTTTTTTTGGTAATGTTTTTAAAGTAAGAGACAATTTTAGAAAAGGTTTAGATTTTACAAAAGAATATATACTAAAACTTGGAATTATCTGTCTTGGTATCCAACTAAAACCGTTTGAATTTTTAGAATTTGGAAAAATTGCAATACCTCTTATAATTATCTGTATCATCAGTGTTTTGATTGTAATTAAATTATTAATTAAAAAACTAAAGATACCAACAAGAATGGCTTATTTAATTTCAATTGGAAGCACAGTCTGTGGAACAACAGCAATAATGGCAACGGCACCCGTGATTAAAGCTAATAAAAATGAAGTATCGTATGCAATAGCTAATATTACTCTTTTTGGAATACTGTCGATGTTGATTTATCCATATTTTGCTAATATTTATTTCGATGGAGATCCACTATTGATTGGGTTATTTTTAGGCACATCTATACATGAAACTTCACAAGTTGCAGCAGCTGGACTTATTTATGATCAACAATTCAACAGTCCTGAAACATTAAATATTGCAACAATTACAAAGCTTATAAGAAATACTTTCTTAGTTATTATGATTCCTCTTTTTGCTTTTTTATATAACAGGGGTAAGTCTAAAAAGAAAAATTATTCTATAATAAATATATTCCCTTATTTTGTTTTGGGGTTTATTGGAATGATAATTTTAAGAAATATAGGTGATCAGTTTTTTATGAATATTTCTAATAGTAATTGGGAAAACACTATCGAGATAATCAAATTATCTTCAAAAGTATTTTTAACAATGGCCATGGCTGCTATTGGATTATCTACCAATTTAAAAGAAATAAAATCAATGGGCTTCAAACCCTTTTTAGTAGGCTTTATTGGCATGATTACCGTTGGATTAGTTAGTATTGTTGCAATGAAGTCTTTTATAAATTTAATATTATAATGATCTAATCGAAGAGTAAATCTTGGCTTTTTCTGTTTGTCCAATGCTTCTGTAAACTTCTTTATTGCCTTTATAGGCAACAATAGTAGTCCAAAATTCAATATTTAAAAATTTAGCTATGTCTTTATTCTTTAGCTGTTCAAAACTTAAAAAAACAACATTCTTAAAATCTTTTTCTGCTTGATCTAAAATCTTAACTTGCTGAGCGCAAGTGTAACAAGTTTTATTCCAAGAATTGATTACTACAATTTTTCCATCACTTTGGGCTTTGTTAAAAGCTTCAATTGAAAAAGTAGTATTTTTATCCACTGCAAAAGCATTGAAAGAAAAAAGTGTAAATATAATGATAAATATTTTTGTCATTACTTAATCTTAAAATATTTTTTCCTTAAGTTCGAGAAAAATCTTCTAATAAATGCAGCTCCAATTCCTAGGGAAAAAGCAAAAATAATCGAAAATAATCCATATAAAAATGGAACATCTTCTGAAAGATTTTTTATAAACATTGATAAAGGATTTAAATCATTTTTATCGATTTTGACCACTTCGTTAACTAATTTTTCAGCAAAAAATGAATCATACGCTATTGCAATACCAACAACCAATAAAAGAATTGCTAATAAAGTTTTCAAATTAGTGCTGTCAACCGACTCACCTATTTTTTGACCAATTTGAACTCCAACAATTGATCCTGTAACTAACAAAAAAACTAGAATTAAATCAATTGAACCATAGTTAAAAGCATGGAGAAAGGTTACGATCAAGCTCACAAAAATAGTTACAAATAAAGATGTTCCTGGAATCAGTCTTGTTGGCATTCCAATTATATAAATCATTGCAGGTACTAAAATAAAAGCACCTCCAATACCCATTATTGCTGCTATAAAGCCAACTATTAAACCAATTATAATAGGTGTGAAAGCACTTTCATATAGTTTTGATTTTTTAAATCTCATTCTTAATGGAAGACCATGTATCCAATAATGAACATGTAATTTTTTTTTAGTGAAAATTTTTTTTCTAACTTTGTCTATTTCTCCTAGACCCTCAACTAACATTGCTGTGCCTATTATTGCGAGTATGTACATATATGCTAATGAAATAACTATATCAATTTTGCCAATGTCTTTGAAATATGTAAAAGTGAAAATTCCAATAATGGTTCCAATTGCTCCTCCTATCACAATCATTAAACCCATCTTATAATCTAAAGTATCTTTTAAATAGTGAGTGGTTGATCCAGATACTGATGTCGCTAAAATATTATTGGCTTCATTTGCAACAGCATAAGTGGGAGGTACACCTAAAAAAATTAAAAAAGGAGTCATTAAAAAACCACCGCCAACTCCAAATAATCCTGACAATACTCCAACTATTCCACTTAAAATAAATATCGCTAATATATTTACTGATACTTCTGCTATAGGAAGAAAAACTTCCATAAATTTTTACCTTACACTTATAAATTTGTTACTATCTAAATATTCCTCAAAATTATTATTGTCAATAAATAGATTGGTTTAAAAAAAGATTGATTAAGCTTAATTAAATGTAACTAATGTGCTTACTAAAATTATTCCCCAATAAGCAGAAAGTCCTAAAAATATACTTGTTTTTAATTTATTTTTTTTGATTTCTGAACGTAAATTTCTAATTATGTTTGGCATTAATAACCCTAATTAACATGGGCTTAATATTTGTCAAATGATTACTTAAAAAATATAAAAATATTTGCCAATCAATCTTTTTAAAAATTAATAAATAGTAGCACCAAAAACTTTGATTTCGTCACCTTCAAGTCCAAGAACCAAACGACCTAAAAACTCTCCAGATATCTCTTTACTCCTCTGCTTAAATAAAACGGTAATATTAACACCCCTTCTTAGACATCCAAAGGGCTCATAATCTTCGGATAAACTTGTTAATAATTTGTTATTAGACCACTGCTTCCCAAGCTCTACTTCATTAGCACCAAATAGCATCTGAGTTCCAAAATCTTTAGTAAAACCACCATAATCTTTCATATTTGAACTTTTTACCAAGTTATTCCAGATAGGTTTTGCTATCTCTATAATTTCATCGTCAGTCTTCTCTAGAATGTTCATGCGTTATTTTTAAGAAGCTTTTTTCTTCTCGTTCTCATCAACTATATGATACACCGGCACCTTTTCTAGGCTAAATTTACCAGTTTTAGGATCACGTCTAGAAACTGTTAAACAATGCCAGTTGTCATCATCTAGCTTCATATGATCTCCTCTATAATAGTATCCTGGCCAACGAGTTTCTTCTCTAAACATTGTGTGCTCAGTTACACACTGAGAAGTTAAAGCTCTATGTTTTAGTTCCCAGGCTCTCATAAGTTGGTGTAAATCTTCAGCACCAACTTTTTCCAAATCTTCTTCTAGCCAAGCTAATAACTCTAAACCTCTTTTTAACATGTTTGCATTTGTCATATAATTAGTGGCAATTCCACCTACATATTCATCCATAATTCTTTGAAGACGTTGAAGGCCTTGTATTGGAGAAATATAGCTAGGAGAAACAGTTCCACCTGTAATTTCATTTTGAGCCACGGTGTAGGTTTCTAAAGGTTTGTATACAGCTTCTTTAAAGTTATTACACTGCTTGTCGGTAACTTTAATACCCTCAGCTTTTTGGTCCTGTATATACTTAACTGCAGCTTTTGCTGCTAAACGACCCTCTGTAAAAGACCCAGATGAAAATTTATGTGCACTTCCACCCACTGTATCTCCAGCTCCAAAAAGTCCATCAACAGTTAACATTCTATTATAACCCCAAAAATATTCTGGAGGAGAAAGATCTTCAGGTCCACTAACCCACGCCCCTGAACAGGTAGCATGAGAGCCCATAACATAAGGTTCAGATGTAGTTAATTCAGGATTTGTATATTTTGGATCAATATTTTGTGAAGCCCAAACAACAGCTTGACCAACAGTCATACCTAAAAAATTTTCCCAGCCAACTGTTTCTAAGTGTGGATCTTGGAAAGCTTCAGTAGTTACCATATGAATTGGCCCACCACCTGCCATAGTTTCTTGAATAAATGCATGATTTCTTAAGCATGTAGGAGTTGGATGATGATCTATGTATTCACCAACAAGTTCTTTTGTTTGATCGTACCATTTTTTTTCATAATTTTCACCATTAGCATTTTGAGTATAAGTTTTAAGATGCAAGAAATATGCTCCCACCGGACCATAACCATCTTTAAATCTGCACAACACAATTCTATTTTCCATTTGGGTCATTTTAGCTCCAACAGCAATAGGTAATGCATAAGCAGAGCCATTACTCCAAGGTGCATACCAAGTTCTTCCCATTCCTTCGCCAACAGCTCTTGGTTTAAAAATATGAGAAGCTCCACCTGCCGCAACAATTACAGTTTTTGCCCTAAATACATGGAAGTGTCCAGTTCTCATATTAAAACCCACTGCTCCACCTATTCTATTTTCTTTTTCCTCATCCATTAAAAGGTGAGTAATCATTATTCTATTATAAATTTTATCAGCAGATTTTTTAGCTGCTTCAGCAACTATTGGCTTGTAACTTTCACCGTGAATCATAATCTGCCATTTACCTTCTCTAAGATATCGACCAGTTTTTTCATTTTTCATCATTGGTAAGCCCCACTCATCAAACATATGAACCGTTGAGTCTACATGACGAGCCATGTCATAACCTAAGTCTTCTCTAACCATTCCCATTAAGTCATTACGTGCATATCTCACATGATCCTCAGGTTGATTTTCACCCCATTGCATACCCATATAACAATTAATAGCATACAGACCTTGTGCAACTGCTCCACTTCTATCTATATTTGCTTTTTCTACACAAATAATTTTTAGGTCTCTACCCCAGTGTCTAGCTTCAAAAGTAGCACCTGTACCAGCCATACCTCCACCAACTACAAGTACATCGCAATCTTCGTAATGTGTTTTATGACTTGCCATTAGTAGTAAACTCCTTTTTTAAATGAATCTTTTGGAACTGCTGGCAATTCACCATCAATATTCAAACCTTCTGGTTCGGTGTAAAGTCTTTGTGAGTTAATTTCTTCTTGGTTAGGTTTATCAGCTTCTGCTAATTTAGGAATAAACTCTCCCCATGGTTTTGTTGTAATTGGAGATACAAAATCTTTTGTAGTTCCGTTTCTAAATTTAATTTTCCAAGAAATAGTTCCTTTTTCTTCTTCACGTCTAACTCTAACGCTGTGACCCATTGGAGCAAAGTCTGCATAACCACGAACATCAATTGCATGGTTAGGACAAGCTTTTACACAAGAATAACATTCCCAACAAAAATTTGGCTCAATATTAACTGCTCTTCTAATATTTTCATCAATGTGCATAATATCAGATGGACAAATATCCACACAGTGACCACATCCGTCACATCTAGTCATGTATACAAAAGTTGACATATTATACTACCTCTTTCTATTTAATAATGTTTTGGTTGTTCTCGTTTAATTCCTAATCCAAATTGTTTTGGAGCTTCTGCCAATGGAGGAAGATTGTCTCTAGACCCATCTGCTTCAGCTAAATTTTTTTGTATTGCTGCACCTGGTTTATAAAACATATGCGCGAATTTAGACCAATATACACCACCAAACAGAGCAAGATTTGAAATAATATATAGAATTAGAAATACTTTATCATCCCATCTATTTTCTAAATTAAGTGATTGAGTATAAGACCAAGCTAAACCGGTTGTTGCACACGCTAATAATGTTAAGACAAATAAATCAGCTTTAATAATTCTATACCATGGGTGAGCTTCCGCTAGAACGTCTACTCTTAAAAATAGCCAAAACCAATAACCACCTATACAAGTCATAATGGCTCCTATATGCCACATCATCGGCCATAGAGTAGGTGTTTCTACATCAATTGATGTGTAACAAAAAATCATTACCACAGAAGCAATCCAAAACAAAATAGTTCCCCACATTCCTAAAACATGGGCAACTCTTCTTTTTCCCGCTCCAAGCTCTGCAGTTGTTGCAATATCATGAACTACTGTTTTTGCTATTATTGCAGCTCTTTCGCCAGCTCCTAGTTTCTTTTCAGCTGATAATTTTGCTTTTTTTGCATTTCTAAAGAAATAAGTAAGATTTTTATGATGTATCATTTGTATAACAGTCCCAAAAAATATTAGCAGCAGCATAAACAAGACAAAACCTTGAATAAAAACTGAGGGAATATTTTCAGCAAGTGCAGAGAATGGATTGGTCGACATCATATTATTTACTCTTTGTAATAGAATCTCAATTTATTTCAGATCTTTCTAATATAGTTAAAATAATAGATCAACTGTTATATATGGGGCTTTTTATCATTTTATGAATACAACTTATACTTTACGAATATAATGTTGTTTAAGAGGTATCACAGATCTAACACCACCTTGTGGATTTTCAACATCACCTTCACGTCTTGGAATTAAATGAATGTGACAGTGCATTATAGATTGACCTGCAGCTTTCCCAGAATTCGTTCCAATATTAAATCCTTTAACAGAGGTATCTTTGGTTTCAATTTCCTTTTTCATTTTTTTTATAAGTTGATCGCAGGCAAGAATTTCTTCTGCAGTTAAATCAAAATAATCTTTAACGTGCCGTTTGGGGATAATTAAACAATGTTGATCTGCTACGGGATAGGGATCATAATTTGCATATGCCAATAGATTCTCACTGGTTAATTGGTTTTTTTTAATGATACAAAACAAACAAGGATTATTAGGATCTTTCATATTATTTATAAATAGAGCACCTATTTATTTCCGTCTTGTAAAAATTTAACAAAATTTTATAAAACTTTAAACTTTTTCTCTTCCATTTGATATCTTTAACAGTCTCTACTGAGGTAACACCCTTTCCTGAGCCTATAAGTAATATTTCATCATAATCAGATAAAGTATCAATTAAAATCTCTTTATTGTAAATTTTACTTAATTTTTCTTTAAAAAAATCATAAGTAACACCTTTGTAGATATTTTTTGAAGGAGAATATATCTTATTTTTTTTTATAAAAAATATATTTGAGGTTCCACTTTCAAGTATTTTTTTTTGAAAACATAAACCTATATCTGAAGTAGTATTATTCATTTTAGACAAATATTTTAATATCAATTTATATTTTAAATTTTTAAGCTCTGGATCAATTCTTTTGTATCTTATTAAATTTAAATTAAAATTTAATTTTGGAGTTTTTCTTTCTCTAAAAGAAATAGAAATTATCTTTTTATTTACAGCAACTCTAAGAAGGTGATTGTAGGATTTTTTTTTATCAATATTTAATTTAATCAATCTAAGAATATCTTTTTCAATATTAACTCTATGTAGTTTATAAATTTTTAATGATCTAATTAAATTTTTAATATGTTTTTTGTAAAAAAGAATTTTAACTGGTTTTCCTAAAATCCGCATTGTCGTGAACACACCTTTGTCCCCCCAAAGATCTTTAAATTTAGTTTCTTTGAGTTCTTTATGCTGATAAGATTTTTTTAATAAGTAAGTTACCATTTTCAGTTAAAAAAGACTCTGGGTGAAATTGAAATCCATAAATTTTATCTTTATTATTTTCTATTGCCATTGCAACATTTGAAATAGCACACCTCATAGTAATTTCAAAATTTTTTGCTTTAAATGGTTCTTTTAATTTGAGTGAGTGATATCTGCCTACCGTAAATTTTTGATTTTTTTTAAATAATGAGTTGTTGCTAACTACTTTTACATCTGACTGAAAACCATGATATATTTTATTTTGTTCAACAATTCTTTCTTTTTCACTATAAAGTATTTGTTGAAATCCAAGACATATACCAATAATTTTTTTTTTTTTTTTTTTTTTATTTTAAATTTTTTTGCTTTTAGGGTAATTTTTTTGTGTTCCAGGTCCAGGTGAAAAAACTATTACGTCTTCCTTTT
>Ga0114997_10000677_pt1 | contig 28424 bp, 28 predicted proteins | sample ArcticOcean_MG_C_2_FD_87045 | JGI IMG/M metagenome (GOLD analysis project Ga0114997, IMG submission 87045) | Marine microbial communities from western Arctic Ocean - ArcticOcean_MG_CB4_136 | ecosystem: Environmental > Aquatic > Marine > Oceanic | place: Arctic Ocean: Canada Basin | collected... | reverse complement strand
CTCGAACCCGTTGATAGCGACGTCGACCTTGCCCTCGAGGATGTTGGCGTGGGCGGAGACGCAACTCTCGAGGTTGCCGACGTCTTCCCAGTAGCCGTCCGCCACCTTGCCGTAGAGCGGTTTGCCATCAGCCAGCAGAGCGGGAAACACCTCGCCGGAGAAGTCGACGGGGCGGCCGGGCTCGATGTAGTCGAAGATCTCGGGCTCGAGCACAAAGATGCCAGAGATGATTGTGTCGCTGAACACCTGGCCCTAGCCGGGCTTTTCCAAGAAGCGTTCGACCGAGTCGTCTTCTCGTGTGCTCACAATGCCGAACTCGAGCGGATTGTCGACCCGAATCAGGCCGATGGTGGCCGTTGCCTGTTTCTCTTTATGGGCTTCCACGATCTTTGTGAGGTCGATGTCGGTGAGCACATCGCCCGAGATGACCAGGAAGGGCTCGGTGAGTTCTTCCATCGCATTGCGAACCGAGCCCGCGGTTCCCAGTGGAGTTTCTTCGATGGCGTAGACCATCCGCACACCAAATTCGGAGCCGTCGCCAAACCAATTTCGAATGTGGTTGGCCATGAACGAGACGGTGACGACGACTTCGTCGAAACCGTGCCGCTATAGGAGGTCCAGAATGTGCTCCATCATTGGCCGATTGGCCAGGGGAACCGGCGGTTTTGGAACGTTCGAGGTGAGCGGTCGAAGCCGAGTGCCTTCGCCGCCGGCCATGATCACTGCCTTCGCGGCGCCGAGGTTAGTCCTGCGAGTCGTCTCTGTCGGGGACGACTTCGCCCACTTCACTCTCCGCGTCAATCTTGTCGAGACGGCCCTCACGGAGTGCTTCGAGCCCCAGCGGGATGTATTGGGCGGCAGACAAGTAGCTATAAATCAGCGACGGGACCGCACACCCCCAACCCACCCAACGGAGCAAATCGGCAGCACCCACATCCGACGCTCCCGCGAGCAGGAACGGGAAGGCGAAGTAGAGGCCGAACGTGGCGCACTTACCCCACCACGTGACCTCGATTCTACGACCACCAAGGGCGCCGAGGATCACTCCGGCAATCGCAACGAGCACTTCACGCGCCAGCGTGACTATGACCAGCCACCATGGGACCGATCCATCGATACCGACCGCAAAGATGCCAACGATCAGCACGGCGCGATCAGTAACGGGGTCGATCAGCTTCCCGAATTCGCTGACGACGTCGAACTTCCGTGCCCACCAGCCGTCGACCCAATCCGTCGCGCCCACAACACCCCAGAGGGCCGCCGCCCAGAAACGATCGTCCTCGCTGAAGATCAGCCAGAGGAAGATCGGGATACACCCGAGCCGTATCAGGGAGATCAGGTTTGGCACCGTAAGGATTCGGTCTTCGAAGATACCGATCTGACGCTCACGAGTCGGCTGGTCGTCCGCGGTCACGGTCGACAGCCTACGATCCCGGCGTGCCTTCCATCTATACCCGCATCATCGACGGCGAGATTCCTGGCCGTTTCGTGTGGCAGGACGAACTCTGCGTCGCCTTCCTCGATATTCGCCCTCTGGCTCGCGGCCACGTGCTCGTTGTACCGCGCCTGGAGATCGATCAGTGGACCGACCTGCCTATCGACACTGCAACGCACCTGATGTCAATCGCTCATCAGATCGGCAATGGGCAGCGGCAGCTGCTCAACCCGTCCCGCATCGGCTTGATGATCGCCGGCTTCGAGGTGCCCCACGTCCACGTGCATGTTGTGCCGATGAACTCTATGGCCGCCCTCGACTTCAGCCAGGCCGACTCAAATCCGGATCAGGCCGATCTCGATCAGCTCCGCGACGACCTGAGCGCCGCGCTGAACCATTAGTCGTCGGCCACTAGCGGTGCCTCTTCGATGAGGCCGGGCGCGTTGTTGCGGACGTTGTTGACCTCAGTGGATACCGGGTGGATCTGGATCAGCTGAGCAGGCGCGGGGACGAGGGGCCACTGCAGGGCCTCGGTGTCGGCGTTCCCACCGAGGGCGCCAGCACGGCGGAAGCGATCCAGCTTCTGGAGGAGTGCTTCGCCGCTAACGACACGTCCGTTACACACCGTCATCCGGGTTTGTTGCACTTCTGGATTCACATCATGGAGATGTCACCTTCCCCCGAGCGGGCGCTCGACATCGCTGTTGTTCTCCAAACGCTGTGCCCGGACGCGGCGCATCTGGTTCGTATGGCATCCCACATCCAGATCTCGCGCGGCCAGTACGAAGAAACGCTTATGGCCAACGTCGAGGCGGTGATCGCCGACGACAAGTATGTGGCTCACAACCCGACGCTCGGCGTGTACACCGCGTACCGGATACACAACATTCACTTTCAGGTTTATGCCGCCATGTTCCTTGGCAATTTTGAGAAGGCTATGACGGCGGGCGATCTCATCCGTCAAACCGTGACCGCTGATGTACTTCGCCACAACAACGCCTTCTTGGTGCGTTACCTCGAGGCGTTCTGCGGGATAAAACTCCACGTTCTGATTCGATTCGGGCGATGGAATGACATGATCAACATGTCGTTGCCTGATGAAGTCGACCTGTTCGTCTCTACCACTGCGCTTTGTCATTACGCCAAGGGTGTGGCGTATGCCGCGACCGGGGACGTTGAACAAGCTGAGCGACAGCAGCATCTTTTCGCTGACGCCTGGGAACGAGTCCCTGAAGACCACTTCGTTTTCAACAATCAGACCCGCGACGTGCTGAAAATCGGTGAAGCGATGCTCGCCGAAGAGGTGGAGTACCGGAAGGGCAACCTCGATGCGGCGTTCGCGCATCTTGCTCATTCAGTCGATATCGACGACCACTTGTACTACAACGAGCCATGGGTCTGGATGCAGCCTCCTCGCCACGCGCTCGGCGCACTGCTTCTCGGGCAGGGTCGCGTCGAGGAAGCCGCTGGCGTGTATCGCGCTGACCTGGGGCTTGACGACACCCTGGTGCGCTCCTCCCAGCACCCCGGCAACGTCTGGGCCCTGCGCGGCTATGCCGAATGCCTTGATGCGCTCGGCCGGCTAGAGGAGGCGGCCGATATCCGAGCCGAGCTTGTGGTCGCCTAGAAGAGCATGGATGTCGAACTCACGTCATCGTGCTTCTGCCGAGGGGCATCGTAATTCGGCTCGACGTTTGAGAGGGCGGTGGTCTCGCTATGAAACGCTGGGAGGTTCTAATTGTGTGGCGGTAAAGGTTGGGACTTGGTCGGCGGGTATGGGTCTCGAGATGAGGTAGCCCTGGGCGTCGTCGGCCCCGATTTGGCGCAGAAGTGTTAGGTGTTCGTTGGTTTCTACACCTTCGGCCACGGTTCGGATACCGAGGGATCGAGCCAAGTCGACGACGGCTCGAACGATCTCGTTGAATGGGCTTTGGGCAATGCCATCAACCTGTGATTTGTCGATTTTGAGTATGTCGACGTCGAGTGCAGCCAACTGTGACAGCGAGGAGTAGCCGGTGCCGAAGTCATCGATGGCGACACGAACGCCGAGTTGTTGTAGTTGCTTGATGACATCGAACGCGGTGTCGGTGCTGGCGAGGATGGCTTGTTCGGTGAGTTCGATGGTGACCCGTTGAGGATCGAGGCCCGAGCGGGTGATGGTCTCGGTGACGATGGTTGGGAATTCAGGGTTGTCGAAGTTTCCGGCTGCGGCATTGACCGCAACGGTCCAGTTGGAGGCTTCTGGTAGTTCTTTAGTCCACGCGACAAGTTGGTGAACGGCAGTGTCGAGGGCCCAGGCATCGATGGTCGGAAGTAATCCGAGTTGGGCTGCCGCGGGTAGGAAGTCGCCGGGGGGGAGGACGCCTCTCTGGGGGTGGTTCCAACGACTGAGGGCTTCGAACCCGGTGATGTTGTTGTCGTCGAGCCTGATCACGGGCTGGTAGTAGAGCTCGAGTTCGCCTTCCTTGAGGGCATTGATGAGTTGGCGTTCGAGTTCGAGTTGTTGGCTGAGGTCGTCACGCATTTCCCGCTCGAACAGGATGACACGATCTCGGCCGAGTTCCTTGGCTTGATACATGGCGAGATCGGAGTCTCGTAGTAGTGCCTCAGCGTCGTCGTCGGGCCCACATAGGGCGATCCCGATAGAGACGGTGACCGGGATGGGTCGGTTGCCGACCTCGAAAGGTGTCGCAATCTGGGTCCGGATGCGCTCTGCGATCTGCCAGATCTCATTCTGGTTTGAGAGTCTTTCGCACAACATGACGAACTCGTCGCCACCAAAGCGGGCGATGGTGTCTTCGCCTCTGGTTATGGTTTTCAGCCGATCAGCAAGTTCGGTCAGTAGCTGATCGCCGACTCCGTGGCCCAATGTGTCGTTGACGGTCTTGAAGTGATCCACATCGATGAACATCACTGCGGCTATCGACCCATCTCGCTGGGAGCGACGAAGAGCTTGTTGCAATCGGTCTTCGAGAAGTGTCCGGTTCGCGAGCCCGGTGAGTTTGTCGTGGAGAACCATGCGTTGCAGTTCTTCTCGAGCGTCGCGCTGTTCGGTTATGTCGCTCATCTGCAGCAGGATGCGGCGGTCCCCATCATTGGCGACCACAAAGGCGACTGTCTCGTCGACCCAAAAGCTCCGGTCGGATTCGGGTTCGTAGCGGACCTCCGCTCGAGGCCGGGAGGTCTCGGAGTCGGTCAGTAGAACGCGTGCCATCCAGGGGACTCGTAGTGGTTCGGCCACCAGGTCTGCCATCGGGGTTCCGGCTAGATCCAGCGCGGAGCGGCCCAGTAGTCGTTCGAGGGATTCGTTCATCTCGAGAATTCGGCCCGACGTATCGAGGATAGCAACCCCGATTGGGGAGGATTCAAAACCGGCTTTGAAGCGTTCTTCCGCCGCAATGCGTTGAGTTTCAGCGGTCATGCGTCGAACCAGGAAATGGATCAGCCCAAACGACACCAAGCTCAGCAGCACACCGAGCGCCATAACTTGACGAACCTCATGATTGGCGGGGATTGTCAAGAAATCAGGGTCAGTCATGATGTCGAGGGCCCAAGGTTGGCCGAATATGATCGGTTCCAGAGAGGCATGAAAGGTTTCTGACCCGTCGTGAACATGACTCATGCCATCATGCAAATGTGAGGCAACTGGGGCATCGCTGGCACTGTCGCGATCGTCGATGCTGTGATCGTCGTCCATGAACGTCACGTCGCCGTCGATCATTACTGGTGAGGCATCAGGGCTAGACAGCAGCCTGAGACTGACGTCTACGCCATGGCCGTGTTCGCTGGTTGTCACAACCAAATCGAGGAGGCGTTCCACATCGGCGAGCGCAACCAGGCTGTCACCACTGACTGTTGTGTATCCGATCACCACAATGTTTTGGTCTGGATTCGGAATGCCAACCCATAGGCCGGGTGGTGCTGAGTCGCTAATACGCATCTTGGCCGAGGGTTGTTGTCTACCGCGTATCTTGACGGGTTCGCCTCCTGAGGGAACAACGAAAAACATTTCAGAACCTGGGAGCACGTCCGGGAGCAAGATATTGAGGCGAGTCGCGACCAGGGCAGGGTCCACCGGTGATTTCAGCCCATAGATAGCCCCGGCCAGGACCCTGTTGTATGCCTCGGAGACAAGCTGCGCGCGATTTTCATTGTCTTTCATGACATCGCGGAAATGCCCTTCAGCCGACTCCAGCGCCGCATTTTGGCCTTCGGATATAGAATGGCTTTCGAACAAGGCGTAAGAGGCTGTCAAACCCAAAACCATGAGCAAAAAGGCCCACGGCACTACTGCGTACCGACTTCGGCGTCCTATCGGCATAGAGCTATCGTGACAGATCACCAGTGAGCGTGCACGTCCCAACCCGGTTGGCATCGAGGTTGAATTCGAGCTCGTCGCCGACTGCCCCACCGAAGCGGGGCACCGGCACACCATCGTTGGCGGCGACCTCTATCGTGCCGCGAATCGTGAGCACCTCGTAGTCGGCGTGGTCGCCAATGAGCTGGACCCGCACGGCATCGGCGAATCCGCTGCCTCCTTCGGGAAGCTCAACCTCACCATTCGGAATCTGCAGATCGAGGACGACCGCGGACGGGCCGAGACAGCCCACGACTGGGGTGCGACCGACCGGTTGGCCACAGTTGCCGAACGCCACCGTGTCGAGTGGGCGGAGTGCTTCGGTGACGACGCTGACGCGCAGGCACACGTCGTCGGTAAATCCGTCGGGGCCAACGATCGCGATCTGGCCACTACCGGCGTATTGGAAGAGTGATGCCCGAAGCGACCCAGGGGGATACGGGAACTCGGCGAACGGGGCAACGGTGATCCGGTCGGTCTCGGCGCCGGTGCCCGCCTCAACGGAAACGGTGTCGATAAGAGCGACCGTGAGGTCGGGGTTCGCGATCGGAAGACCACCTTCGAGCGCGGCGACCTCTGGAGGGGCGTCGAGGTCGGCTAGCTGAAAGGCCCCCTCGGTTCGACCCTCCTCAACGAAGAACTCGTTCCAGAAAAAGAACCCGCCGACGACTGCTCCCACCACCAGGACAATGGCCACGGACAGGTTGATTGTCCGCTGCTTGCGGCCCGTCTGCAGGACATCGGAAACCTGCTGCTCGCTCAGCTGCTCTTGCAGCGTGAGCGGGCCGAACGCGTCGGAGCTGGCGCCACCAGCGATCAGGTCACGCCACGCCGCTGCCCTGGGCTCCGGCATTCGAGCGAGATATGTGGTGAACGATTCCTGCACTTCCCTGCTGAACAGCAGCATGATCCCGTTCGCCCGCGCGTGTTCGACCGGGTCATCCAAGTATTCGGGCATGGTTCGTTCGCCCGCGACGAACATCAGGAAGTTATGGGCCTGCTCGTCGGATTCATCGAAGGACCACCTGGGTCCGTCATCGACGACCAGCGGAACATTCGGCTTGTTGCCGGCGCGCAGAAACCCCGAGGTGACCGCGAACGAATCAGGGTGAATCTCGAGGGAGAGGTCTTCCCCCGGAAGGGGCGGTGGTTCTTCGGGGTCGGACGTTTCCGTCCAGAGGTCATCGTCGATCCCGAGAGGGTAGGCGGCGAGACGCCGGGGAGGGTGGCGGCGGGCAGAGGTGCGAGAATGGAACGGTGACTTCCCTCCAACTTGTACTCGCCTCCGCATCGCCGCGACGCAACGAGATTCTCGGCCGTCTCGCCCCCAACTTCGCAGTGCAGCCGGCCGACATCGACGAAACACCCCTGGATGACGAGGACCCAGTGGCCTACGTCGAACGCCTGGCGTTGGAGAAGGCCATCGCCATCGCCACGCCGGGTTCTGCGGTCATCGGCGCGGACACGTCGGTTGTGCTCGATGGCGTCATCCTCGGCAAGCCGCGAGACCGCGACCATGGCGGAGAGATGCTTCGCGATCTCGCCGACCGGCACCACAAGGTGGTCACCGGTGTGGCCGTGGTCGTCACGTCGCTGAGCGGCGAGCAGTCAATTGCCGTCGGCCATGAACTGTCGTACGTGATCATCGGACCAATCAGCGAAGACCGAATCACGTGGTACCTCGACACCGGCGAGGGTAATGACAAGGCTGGCGGCTACGGCCTTCAGGGCTCGGGCGGCCTCTTCGCCGACGTCGTCGAGGGGTCGGTCTCCAACGTGATCGGCCTACCGATGCGCCGACTCGACGAACTGTGTCGGGAAGTGGGCGTCAACATCGTGGCGGACTTCGTAAACTGAACCTCATGACGACCGAGATCGACTCGACGTTCCCTCCCGAAGCGCCGGCGCGCCCCGGCGAATTCGATGCGGTGCAGATAGGCCCGCTGAACGTATGGCCACCCGTGGTGCTCGCCCCGATGGCAGGAGTCACGAACGCGCCCTTCCGCACACTCTGTCGCCGCTACGGGGCCGGTCTCTGCGTCAACCAGATGATCACCGCACGGGCAATCGTCGAGGGCCACCAAAAGAGTCTCGCCCTTGCGGCCTTCGCTCCCGAAGAAACCCCGCGCAGCATTCAGCTCTACGGCACCGAGCCGTATTCGATCGGGGAGGCAACCAAACGTCTCGTCAACCAAGAAGAGCCCGTCGACCACATCGACATGAACTTCGGCTGCCCCATGAAAAAGGTCACCCGTCATGGCGGTGGCGCGGCGCTGCCCTGGAAACGAAGCCTGTATCGATCGATCGTGCGTGCCGCGGTCGAAGCCGCCGGCGACGTTCCGGTCACGGTGAAGTTCCGAGTGGGAATCGACGATGACGCGGTCACCTTCCTCGACGCGGGAAAGATCGCGGAGGACGAGGGTTGTCGAGCGGTCGCGCTCCACGCCCGCACGGCCAACCAGCTCTATAGCGGCACGGCCAACTGGGATCGCATCGCCGAACTGAAACAAGCCGTCACCTCAATTCCTGTGTTCGGCAACGGCGACATCTGGGAGGCCGACGATGCGCTGCGCATGATGCGCACCACCGGCGCCGACGGTGTCGTTGTCGGGCGCGGGTGCCTGGGCCGACCCTGGATCTTTGAAGACCTCGCCGAAGTCTTCGAGGGCCGACCAGTACCGCCACGGCCCAACCTCGGCGATGTCCTCGAGGGCATGGTCGAACACGCCCAACTCTTGTGTGCCTGGATGGGCGAGAACCACGGCATCCGAGATTTCCGTAAACACACTGGCTGGTACCTGAAGGGGTTCCCCACCGGCAGCGAGTGTCGTCGCCGGTTGAACAAGGTCGGGTCGCTGGAGGAGATGCGCGAGGTCATCGGCACGCTCGATCGATCGGTGCAATTCCCCGAGGGCGGCATGCGCATGGTCCGCGGTCATCATGGTTCGCCGAAAGCCGTTCACTTACCCGAAGGCTGGCTCGACGGTCGCGACGACGAGGTCGCTCTTTCCGAGGGCGCCGAACAGCTCGTTAGCGGCGGTTAGCCCCCGCTCGAGCCGTGGGCGTCAGAAGTCGATGCCCTTCTTGGCGGCAATTCCCGAGTCGTACGCGTGTTTGGTCTTCACCATCTCAGTGACGGTGTCGGCCAACTCCACCATCCACTCCGGCGCGTCACGGCCGGTCAGAACGAGCGAGACGTTGGCGGGTCGATTCCGAAACGTCACCTCCACATCGGCGGCATCGATCCAGCCCCAGTTCAACGGGTAGGTGATCTCGTCGAAGACAACGAGGCGGTGTTCTCCCGCTTCGACGATGGCCTTGCCCTGGTTCCAGGCTTCCTTCGCTTCCGCTTCGTCCTTCGCCAGATCGTCGCTGTCCCAGGTGAACCCATCACCCAAGGACCAGAAATCGATCCCGAGTGGGCCGGCCATGATTTGCTCGCCGGTGACCCAGTCGTCTGACTTAAGGAACTGCACGACCGCGACGGGCCAATCGCGAGCGCGGGCTCGCATGGCTACCCCGAACGCAGCGGAAGACTTTCCCTTGCCATCGCCGGTGTTGACGAGCACCAAACTCTTGGCAATGGTGAGCCCATCGGGTCGCGGGTCTTCGGTCAACGGCTCGTCGGTACTGGCCTGTTCGTTCATGGGTTGCCCTCCTCAGGACGGCCGGGAACCGGCACAATGACCGGTCCGTCGACATCATCGATGATTCTCACATTTGCGTGGAAGTGCGTGGCGATGAGTTGTCCAGTCAACACCTCCGCGGGCGGACCCGTCGTGATGAGTTCGCCCGCAGCGAGAACGGCGAGTCGATCGCCGTAGCGAGCCGCCAGCGTGAGGTCATGAAGCGTTGTCACGACCGTGAGACCGCGTTCTCGACGGAGTTCTTCCACCAGGTCGAGCACTTCCTGCTGATGGCCAAGGTCCAATGCCGTGGTCGGCTCGTCGAGCAGAAGGATCGCCGACTCCTGCACCAGTGCTCGCGCCAATACCACTCGTTGTCGTTCGCCGCCCGACAATGAGCCCACTTCACGATCCGAGAAGCCGCGGAGATCCAGTCGAGCCAAGACATCGTCGGCCACCGCGAGATCTCGACGGGAGTCGGCGCGAAAGAGGCCACGATGGGGCGTACGTCCGAGAAGCACATAGTCGACGACCGGAACCCCGGGCGGGATCACGGGAGTCTGCGGCACGTAAGCGATCGCCCGCGCTCGCTCCATCGCATCGCGGCCCGAGACACCGGAGACTTCAACGGTGCCCTCGTATGGCACCGCTCCCAGAACGGCGCGAAGCAGCGTCGTCTTCCCGGCCCCGTTCGGCCCGATGATGTTGAGCCATTCGCCTCGTTCAACGGCGAGATCGACACCGGCCAACACTTCGGCGCCGCCGAGCGACACGCGCAGATTCCTTAGCGAGAGCGCGTTCACCAGACGTACCTTCGGCTCGCGCGCAGGACCACCGCAAAGAACGGCGCACCAACAAAGGCGGTGACCACACCGATGGGCAACTCAGCCGGCGACATGATCGTCCGGGCCACGAGATCGGCCGCCACCATGAAGGCCGCGCCGAACAGCACCGATAGAGGCAGCACGATCCGGTTACTGGCACCAAAGAGGAGGCGAACCGTGTGCGGCACGATGATGCCCACGAATCCAATAAGTCCTGTCACCGCGACTGCTGCGGCAGCCCCGAGTGAGGCGGCGATAACCACGATCACCCGGACCCGCTGCGGGCGGATGCCGAGCGATGCCGCCTCTTCGTCGCCCACCGCCAGCACATCGAGCGCTCGGCCGTACCGAAGGACAACCACGAGCGTGACGACGAAGTACGGGAGGAGCAGCAGCGGCTCGCCCCAACCGGAGGTGCTGACGCGGCCAAGAATCCAGGTGTAGACCTCACGGATCACATCACTGTTTGCCTGCAGCACATAGGTCTGGCACGCCGTAAGAAAGCTGGCTACCGCCACGCCGGCGAGGATCAGAGAGACCGGCGAGCGGCCGCCAATATGCCCCGCGGCGTATGAGAACCAGACGGCGATCAGTCCACCCGCAAAGGCGGCGAGCGGTACGGCGTCGAATGCTCCTCGACCATCGCCGAGCCCTTCGGTGATGGCGATCGTCGCGCCGAGGCCCGCACCGGCGGCAATGCCGAGCAGGTATGGGTCGGCGAGCGGATTGCGAAATGCTCCTTGATAGGCGGCGCCGCTTAAAGAAAGGGTCGCGCCGACCATCAGACCAAGGGCAACCCGCGGGAGGCGGATCTGGGTGACGATCGCCCGCTCGGTCGTGGTAAGACCCGAGTCGATCTCGATGAACGGCAACCCATCGAGAAGCTGTTTGCCGACGTCGACGACGGCGAGATCGAACGGACCAGTGGTCATCGCCAACACGACCGCAATGGCAATCCAAACGACGGAAATGGCAACCGCGCTGAAGCTCAGCCGAGTCCCGCGGGACGGGTCGGCTGAAGCCTCAGCGGATTGCGCATCAGCAGTCATACGTGGACGGTCATGCCGCCGCGGTCACCTCGGCGAGCACATCGGCGATCGCTTCCGCGAACGCAACGACCCGCGGGCCCCAACGAGACGCCACGTCATCATCAAGCTCAACAACTGCGCCGCCCTGCACGGCGGTGAGGTCGCCCCAACCCGGACGGGCAGCAATCGTCGCAGCGTTCTGCTCAGCGAAGATCGTGTCGGCCAGGAAGATCAGGTCGGGATTTGCACCCAGGATGAACTCCTCAGAGAGCTGCGGATAGCCACCAAGGGCACCGTCGGGATCAGCCCCGTCGGCAATGTTGGTGAGACCGAAGAGACCGTAGATCTCGCCGACGAACGTGGAGCTCGTCAGCGAGTACAGGTCAGTCCCGAGCTCATGGTAATAGGTGAGCCCATCGGCGTCGGGAAGATCGGCTTGCAGGTCGGTGATCTCGGTCTCCATCTCGAGCACCAGCTCTGCCGCTTGAGCGATGAAACCGGTGGCCCGACCAAGCTCTTCAATCTGGGCGTAGACGCCGCTGAAGTCAGCGGGCGCGTCTCGCTGAATCACTGTGATACCGAGGGCTTCGAGCTCGGCGGCGACGGCGTTGGTCTGCATCACGACGAGGTCCGGTTCGTACGAGGCGATCGCTTCAACATTGGGAGTGAACGCCTGTAGGTCAGTGATGGGCGCATAGTCCGGATAGTTCGAGTAGCTGTCCACGGCGACCACCAGGTCACCGGCGCCGATCGCGAAGAGAATCTCGGTGGCCGTGGCCGACAGCGAGACGATTCGGTCGGCCGGAGGGTCTTCAGCCGGGGTCTCCGCCACCGGCTCAACAACTGTCTCGTCATCACCACAGGCAACGGCGAACATCGCCATCACGAGAAGCAGGGCGAACAGTTTCTTCATCGGATTCCTCCATGTGGCTCGAAGTCAGGCGCGAGCGACAGGATCAGATCCAATCGCACGAGCGTCCCTTCCTCGAGGGTCGGTTCGTGTTGTTCGTCGAGGCGACCGGACTTGTTCTCCCTACCGAAGCAGAGGGACATAACCGTTGCGGGACAGCGCCGGAATCACACCGGACTTCGCTCATCAGAACGAAGAGGATCCTAGGCGCAAACGGCATCAAAGCGCGCGGTTGCTTGCGCCACGATACGTGTGATTAGTTCATCGCACGTCGGCAAGTCGTTAACCACGCCCACACACTGGCCCGTCGGGAGGATGCCAACTTCGAGCTTTCCCTCCACCATCGTGGCCCGTGTCAGCATGGCGGCATTCGCAGCCATGGCGACTTGCGCCCAACTCAGATCCTGGTTCTTCTTCATGTTGAGACCTTCGGAAAGCAGGTCACGGATCGAGGTGTCGGTGAGGCGGCGGAACTTCAGCGCATTCATCGCGGCCCGGGGGAGCTTCAGAAGTCCGGTTCGTTCGAGATTGTCGATCACCTCGGTGCGGATGACTCGCTGCGGCGCGCCGTCGATCGCGGTCGAGACGACGGTGCCAGTAACGGGTGTCTGTAGGTAGACGGTTTTGACTGCATCGGGCACCTTGCTATCGGCGGTGAGCAGGAATCGTGTGCCCATGGCGATACCGTCTGCTCCCCATGCGAGTGCCGCGGCGAGGCCTCGTCCGTCATGAAAGCCGCCGGCCGCAATGACTGGAATGTCGACGGCATCGAGGATCTCCGGGAGTAGGAGCGAGGTTGGCACGGTGCCGGTGTGGCCACCACCTTCGCCTCCCTGACAGAGCACCGCGTCGACGCCCCATTCCGCGACCTTTTCGGCGTGGCGTCGGGCCCCTACGGTGGGCACAACGACGACACCGTTGTCCTTCAGCTTCTTGACCATGTCGGGCCGCGGTGCCTGCGCGAACGACGCAACTTTCACCTTCTCCGCGATCAGGTGATCGACCCGCTCCTCGATGTCGGCCGCATCGGTGCGCATGTTCACGCCAAACGGCTTGTCGGTGCGTGACTTCACCTCAGTGACCGCCGCCTTCATTTCTTCGAAGGTCATGGTGGCCGCGGCGAGAATCCCCAGCCCACCGGCATTGGCGGTGCCGCTGACGAGCGAGGCCCCAGCCACCCACCCCATTCCGGTCTGCACGATGGGGTACTGCACACCAAACAGCTCGGTTGCCCGAGTCTGCAAGCGAACATCTACGGAGGTGACCTCACTCATAACCCTCACCCTACGGCGTAGGGTGCGAGGGTCCAAGGGTCTTCAAGCTGGCGGGAGGTGATGATTCAATGGCTCGTCGTTTGACAGAGTTCAGCCACGGCGCTGGTTGAGGCTGCAAGCTCGCCCCCGGCGAACTGGCGCAGGTCGTGCGTCGCCTCTCTCCTACGGACAGTCCAAATCTCCTCGTTGGCGCCCTCACCGGCGACGACGCAGCTGTGTGGCGCATCGACGACGATCGAGCGCTTGTTTTCACTGCGGATTTTATTACGCCGGTGGTCGACGAAGCGCGCGATTGGGGCCGAGTCGCGGCAGCCAACGCTGTGTCCGATGTCTACGCCATGGGCGGACGGCCGCTGCTTGCGCTCAACCTTGTCTGCTGGAACACCGAAGAACTGTCCACCGAGTTGCTCGGCGATGTCCTACAGGGTGGTCTCGACATCGCAAACGAGTGCGGCTTTGTCATCGCGGGCGGTCACACCGCCGATGATCCGGAGCCAAAGTTCGGCATGGCGGTGGTCGGCGAGGTCCATCCCGACCGGATGCTCACCAACGCCGGCCTCACGCATGGTCAGACACTCATTCTCACGAAGCCGCTCGGCATCGGCATCATCACGACTGCACTCAAGCAGGGTGAAACCGACGATGCCACGGTCGCTCGAGCTGTGGCCACCATGACCATGACCAACGCTGCCGCGGCGAAGATCGCCGTCGACGCGGGAGCCACCGGAGCCACCGACGTCACGGGCTTTGGTTTACTCGGCCACGGAGGTCGGATGGCTGAGGAATCCGGCGTTGATCTTGCGATCGATGTCGCCGACGTGCCGATCATCGCTGGAGCGCGAGAACTGGGAGCAGCGGGCATCGTGCCGGGCGGCACCGGACGCAACCGAGCGTGGGTCGAAAAGCGGCTCGAGATAGCCGACGGCGTCGACGACCTTTCCGTCACCCTGCTGGCCGACGCCCAAACCTCAGGAGGGCTGCTCTTCGGCGTTGATCCGGCAGTTGCCGCTGATGTTGTGGCTGCCCTTCGCAACGCGGGACACGACGCTGCGTCGATCGGCGAAACGCGCCCGGGCCACGGCACTGTTCACTTGGGCTGACGGGCACGTCAAGCTCCATCGATTTCCGCCCACCAAACAAGCGTGATCTCGCGGACTGCGCATCGGCCTGCGCCCGCTCTCGACCTCAGCGTAGAAATCGATCTCATCGCGGTCGACGACATCAGCTCCGACGCCAGCGTGGCGATCCTCGATGCAATTCCCGACCCTCGCCAAGTAGCGGATCCGTCGTCGACCATAGGTCGCACTCTGCTGGTGACACACGTGTCTCCTTGCGGCACTCTCCGCCACCATACGCCGGATAAAGCTAAGTTTCCTACTTCTATTCGCGCTCGTAGTGAGCGGATGCAATGTACACGTCGTCGGCGACTCGTCGGCGGCCCTCGTGCTGGCCTACGCCGCGGAGATCGGAATCACGATCACCGGGTCGCAGACGTTGAACTGCGGCTTCAGCGCCATGAATGGCAACCGGGTTGCACCGGCTGGCAGTGCCGGGTATGCGGTCTGTCTGATTGACTGGAGCGCCGCTCCCGATGACAGCGAAGACGTCATCTTCGCGTTCGTTTCGATTCACGACGGAATGTGTTCAACGATCGACGGCTGCCTTCCGGTTGATGCCACACCGTACACCGATGTACACAAGGACCTGATCGCGACGGGTCACCCTGTTGTCTGGGTGGAAGTGCCGCCGATCGGCGATCTCGCTTTCAGCACTCGACTTCTCGAGCTCAATGCTGATGTAGCAGCCAAGCTGGGATGCACGCTCGCGCCATACTCCATACGCGAAGCGCCCATGTGGGATGGCATCCACTACTTAAAATCCGGTGGGTTGCTCGTTGGCGCGCGCCTTGTGGCTCTCGCGCTCGACCCCCCGATCTGCCCCTAGAACCTGGAGCGAGCAGTCAGCTCGCGGATCAGTGGTTCAAAGTGTGAGAGCGGCAGCGTGTCGTAGTCGGGATCGAAGGCCTGCTGATCCCAGTCGTCGGTGAACTCTTCGCAGAGCGCAAACCACGACTCCCCGGCGAAGCGGTCTCGAAGCGATGTGGGCACATCGAAGTGGTGGTAGTAGTGCTTGCCCTGGAAGTCCTGGTGGTTTTTGATCGACTGATACACGTCGTCTCGCACGTAGGGCTTGATCATCTCGGCCGAGATCGCTCCATGGTTCGGCACAGAAATTGCCTTGCCGATGTCGTGACACAGCGAACCGAAAATCACCTCGTCGTCGGCGCCGGCTCGCTCGGCCATCGTTGCGGTTTGCAGGCAATGAGTGAGCTGGTCTGTGATGAATCCGTCGCTGATCGAGGAAAGCGACTCGAGCAGCATCAGAAAACGGTCGGCGACGCGCCCCTGGTTGGTCATCGTGCGCTTGCTGATGTGGGCCCACTGCTCTGCCGTCGACTCATCCATGCGCCGAAAGCTGTCGGGGTTGGCGTCAACTTCGGCGGGTTCCATGATCGTCATGAGATCTCCTCTCGACTTTGACTTTACATTAGCGGTCCCGCTACACCGAGGCCGACGGCGGTGGTTACTTCGCTCCCGAGTCCGACGAAAACCCGTTCCTCCACACCTGGTCGCTCGGCATCGAAGAGCAGTTCTGTCGCTGGCCTCAGGATTGCGCTCACTAACCTCGAGATCGACATTGATCCCGGCATTGGGGCCCTCACCTTCAGGCCCGCGAAACTGGGCTTCCATCTGTCGCTCGCGAAGCCGGATGCCACGTCGACGACGTATCCAATGTCAACGCGTGGGACACCGTCGATTGAACGTTCGCCGCCTGGAGCGGAAGCGGCTGACCGTTCATGGAATGGTTCGGACCGACTGCCCAACGCGTGGACTGCCGCGCTTGGGTCGACGACGCATTCGCGCTGGTCGACACGATGGAAGACGCGCTCAGCGATCTCATCTCGTAGCGCGCCGCGGCGGCCGCTAGCTTCCCAGCATGAATACTGCAGACGCTGTTGTGATCGGCGGCGGGATCGCGGGCGTGTCGATCGCGGCCGAGTTGGCCGGTCGCGGCCTTGCCGTCACGCTGCTTGAGGCAGAGTCGACCCTTGCGTTCCACACCACCGGCCGATCGGCCGCGCAGTATCTGATCAACTATGGCAACGATATCGTCCGGCGGCTCACGATCGCCTCGGCCCCGTTCTTCGCCGAGGGGGCAGACGATCCGCTCTGGTCGATCCGGCCATTCATGCGTGTCGGCCGGGACAACATGATGGAGATTCTCCGCGCCGAGGTTGCCGCCGCGCTCACGCTGAGTCCGGTCACCGAGTTTCTCGACGGGGATGAGGCCCGGGCTGTCGTCTCTGCGCTCAGCCCCGACGTGGCCGGAGCGCTCTATGAACCCGATGCCATGGAGCTTGATGTCGCTGCGATCCATCAAACCTACGTCCAGCGCATCCGACGCGCCGGCGGCGAGATCACCACCGATGCTCGTGTCTCCGCGCTCCAACCCGGCGACACGTGGAGCGTACTCACCGGGGAGCACCGCATCAGCACACCGCTCGTCGTCAACGCGGCCGGAGCCTGGGGTGACTCTCTGGGCAAGCTCGCCGGCGTGACGCCACTCGGGCTCTATCCACTACGGCGCACCATCGGCGTTGCCACCATTCCGCCCAACATCGACCCCGCCACCGTCGCGGCATGGCCGCTGATCGGGTTCGAAAGCGGCGACGGCGGGATGGACGGCTACTGCAAGCCCGAAGGACGCGGCCTCCTGATCTCACCGGCCGACGAGACACCGTCGCCGCCGTGCGACGCTCGACCCGAGGAGATCGACGTCGCCCAAGCCCTCGAGGCGGCCCGAAGATGGCTCGACCTTGACCTCCGACACATCAGCACTTCATGGGCCGGTCTTCGCACCTTCGCCGGTGACCGGTCCCCCGTTGCCGGATTCGATGCAGAAGTTCCTGGCTTCTTCTGGATGGTCGGCCAAGGCGGCTACGGCATCCAAATGGCTCCGGGCCTCGCGACGGCGGCGGCATCGCTCGCCGTCGACGGCACGCTGCCGTCAGATCTCCAAACGGCCGGACTGCGGGCGGAGGACCTGGCCCCCGATCGGCCCGGAGTCTTGGGCCCGCTTACCCCCGCGCACTGACCGCCGGCTCCTGCTCCCCGTCTCGGTGCCGGAGAAGTGAAAGAGCGAGGAATACCACCATCGCAATCGATGCGGAGGTGAAGAGAAGCTTCGGTCCTTCGGCCTCGTAGAGCGCGCCGGCCGCGTACGCGACGATTCCCGACACGAGCGTGCCCACTGCGCTGAACAACCCCTGCCCGGCCGCAAGCTGTTCCGGCGGCGTCGCCGTCGCCACCGCTACCTGGTTGGCGGGCATTGTGAACGCGTCGGCGATGGCATGGACGAGCGAGACCAGCAGCAAGACCCAGAGGATGTCGACCCAGCCGTAGGCCAGCGTGCAGACCGCCGCGACGGCAATCGACCATCCAACTACCGACGCGTGCCCCTTCTGTTGCGCCAGGCGCCCTCCCCTTGGGGCCAGGACGATCATCGGGATCGTGAAGAGGCTCAACGAGAGTCCGACCAGCCAAGTCTCGGCCCCGTTGTCGTCGAGGAGAAGGGCCCACGTCGCCTCGAAATAGGCGAGCGTCAGAAAGAATGCCACTCCCGCGAACATGGCGGACTGGATGCGGGGAATACGAAGCAACGGCAGCGTCGGCCGCCGCACGCCGTCGCCCGGCGGAGTCCGCAGGTCTAGACGGCCTACCCAAACAAGCAGAAGGAGGTTGGCGCCCACCAACACGATGAACGGCAGTCGAATGCCGCCGAGTTCCACGAGGATGGCTGCGAGCGCGGGGCCGAGGACGAAACCAGTGATGTCGAACGCGGTGAGTCGGCCCAGCGTGGTGCCGACGGCATCCGGGTCTCGAGTGATCAGCAGCCGACGCATCGCCGGAGCGACTGCGCCAGTGCTCAGGCCGAACACGATCCGTGAGCCCACGAACATCCACAGCTCGTCGGCGATCACCATTCCAAACATCCCGACCGCGGCGAGCGCCACACCAAACCTGATCATCTGCGGCGTCCGCCCGCGGTCGGCGAGCGGAGCGAGGCCTACTTGGGCGGCAAAGCCAGCAAAGAAGCCAGCCGACGCGATGAGCCCCAGCTGGCTCTCACTGAAGCCGAACTGGTTGCGGAACTCGGCGAGGAGCGTAAAGACCGAGCCGTACCCCATCGTGAGCACGGCCGTCACCGCGTAGTACGGAATATTCGGATCGTTGCGCAACGGCATTGGTGGTGCGGCGGCGATCATTCGGGCGACCGTAGCGGACAGCGATTCGGGCACCGCATCGACCCCGCCCGATCTGATGGCCGAACACGAAGAACTACAGGGCCAAAGATTGGCGTGTTGGTGCGCCCCGAAAACCTGTCACGGCAATGTGCTGGTCGAACTCCTCGAGCAGGCATAACTGATACCGACGCTCACTGGTCAGGCAGATCGAGCTATTCAGTCCACGGAGCGCCGGCGGAAATGCCTCGCTCCTCACCTTCGCCCGGCCACGGATCCGAGAGGTCCCACGCAGCATCAAAGGTGCCGATCTGAAGTTGAGTTCCCCTGAGGAACAGCCACTTCATGTGATCCTTTTCGGATTCTGAGGCGCTCGCTCCGGCTTCGTCGAGGCCGTCACGCACCGAAAAATGGAGCTTCTCGAAGTAGGGGTCCACCCACTGTTCGACCCAGGCCTGCTGGAGCGGCGGAAGCCCGGCGGGCGCATCTCGTCGATACCGGGTGCCGAAGGTCTCGGCGAACGAATAACAGACGTAGAGCGCGGCACACAGGTCGCCGAAGGTGCCCTCGTGGGCGGTGCGAATCCAGAAATTGATGACTGCGTCGCGGGTCGGTCGCGCCGCCCACCTCGTCTTGGCGAACGGTCCGGCATCACCGATTGTCTCAAGCTCGACCCGACTTGTTGCCGCTCGAATCGCATACTCACGCGAGAGTTCCACGAAGGGGTTCGTTGCCGGCACCTTCGGGTAGATCATCTCCGTGATGTTCTGCCCGAGGTAGGGAAGGTCCTGAATCAGCCAATAGCGGAACTGCTCATCCGAGAGTTCGCCGGCGAAGAGCGCCTCGGTCCACGGGTGGTGTAGCCAGCGCCCCCAGACGGGTTCGGAGATTTCTCTACATTCTTCGACAAACGACATCTCAGCTACCGTCCTCTGGTTGTTCTTCGGTTTTAGGTGCGAACTGGCGTTGTCGCATCATCAGACTGCTCCAGTCGAGGTCCGCGCCCCCAAGCGCGTCGACATCGGCGAGAAACTGGCCTACGAGGGCAGTCACGGGAAGCGACACGTTCATCGCCTTCGCCTCGTCGAGTACGAGTCCGATGTCTTTTCTCATCAACGTGGTCGAGAAGCCGAAGTCGAATTCGCCTTCGATCATCTGCGTCGCCCGGTTCTGCATCTGCCAAGAGGTCGATGAGCCCTGCAACATTGCGGCGACAACCTCGTTGGCATCGAGCCCGGCGCGCATCGCGAAATCGAGACCCTCGGCCAACGCCTGACACACCCCGACCACGCAGATCTGATTCGTCATCTTCGTGATCTGACCGGCCCCCGACTCGCCCATAAGTGTGACCCGTCCGGCGTAAGCGGCCATTGTCGGCTCCATACGTTCGAACGCCGCGGCCTGACCACCAGTCATCACTGTAAGCGAACCGTTGCGGGCGCCGTCGACACCACCTGATACCGGCGCATCGAGGAATTCAACGCCCTGGGCCCGGAGCCCTTCGCAGTACCGTCGCGCCCCATCGGCGGAAATCGTGGAGTGGTCGATCCACACCGCACCACTCGCGACATTGCCGTCGGCCTCGGCGACCACCGCGCCAACTTCTTTGTCGGACGGAAGTGAGCTGATGATGATCTCAGCCCCGTTGACCGCTTCGGACACGGATGCTGCCGTCGAGCCGCGATGCTCGTCAGTCCAGCTCTTCACCGCGGCGTCGACCACGTCGAACACCACAAGCTCGTGACCGAGTTCGTCGCTCGCCAGATGAGCGGCCATGTGCCAGCCCATTCGGCCCAATCCTAAGAATGCGATTCTCATGCGGGGGTGTCCGGCCTCTCTCGATCTTCAAGGGTAAATCCGCCAGCAAGACGGGCGTTGATTCGGCCTCCGGTGGCCATTCCGAGAATGAGCACCATCTCGTCGGGCCGCGGTCCATCGGGCACACCCATCTCGATCGCGTCGTAGTGGCTGCCGACGTAGGACCACGTCAGATGTGTAAGGGGGACGTCGAGTCGCGCGCCCATCGGACCGACCTTCTTGGTCGATGGCACGATCGATTCGCCCCGCCCGATCGCTGTGCGCATGCCGCCTCCACCAGGAATGTGCCACATAGCGCCGTGTTCGATTTCGCCGTCGCTCCCGACGATCGCGCCCTTGCCATAACTCTCGATCGCCGAGGCATCACCACCGAGATGGTCAATGAGCCTCGTACCAAGACGTTCGCCGAGGGCGCGCAGCTCATCACCGGCCGGGCTTAGGTCTTCGACGTAGGCCCCCACATAGGGATTACTGACAACCGCAGCGATGGCCCCTTTTAATGCGGGTGTCTCAGGAGTTGGACCACGCTCGAAGTGTGTCTCATCGACACAGACGAGAATCTTTCGGAGGGTAAAGAGCATGTAGGCGACCTTTGTTCGAGTTGAGGCCTGAGGTACAGAGTTGCCAGACACTATCTGGGGAAACTTTGCCGGTCAGATCGAAGAGGACTTGGTCTGTCGTAGTCGGGATACCACGGCATCGGCGAGGACACGGCAGCCCGTTGTAATGTCGTCATAGTTGCTGTTCTCCGCAAAATCATGGCTAATTCCGCCGATGCTCGGGATGAACAACATTGCGCACGGCAAATGCGAGGTCATAACCATCGGATCGTGAGCAGCGGCGCTCGGCATATCGATCCATTCTCCCGGGACCCGCAAACCAGCCGCCGCAGCCAGATGACCTCGTAGGGCGGGATCCATCTCGACGGGAGACACGCCATCGCGGCGCCGTTCGGCCGACACCTGCACCGGCCCCTCCATCGTCATTTCTGCAGCGATGCCGTGCGCTGCTGCCTCCATCTTGTTGAGGAGGTGATATTCGGGGTCGCGGAACTGGAGCCCGCACCATGCCGAGCCCGGCACGATGCTGTCCGCCCCTGGCTCGAGTCGGGCGTTCCCGATCGTCCAGACGGTGGCGGGCCCAGCCATCGCTTCGAATCGGCCACGGAGTCGGACGCAATATTCAAACAGCGCGACGCCCGCGTCCTTGCGCCGGGCCATTGGGGTGGTGCCGGCATGGTTCTGCTCACCCAAGAAAGTGATCTGTAGTGCTCGCATCCCGACAATTGATGTGACGATGCCCAGCCGCTGGTGTCGGTCCTCGAGGTGAGGGCCCTGCTCGATATGGGCCTCGAGGTATCCGACCTGACGCCCACGTTCGAACCTCGCGAGCGGCGACTGGGAAAGCCCGACTCGCTCGATTGCCGCAGCCACGCTCTCACCTTCAGCATTCGTCTCCGACCAGGATTCGGCCGGCAGTTCACCGACGAACGACCGGCTTCCGAGAAAGTTGGTGTAGGTCCCCTCTTCGTCGGCCCAGGCGACCGCATCGACGGCCAGCTGGTCGGTGCGAGGATCTTCGGCGAGCGTTCGGGCGATCTCGATCGCATACATCACACCGAGTGCACCATCGAGCCAACCTCCTTCCGGCTGGGTATCGGAGTGCGATCCCACAATGAGGGCAGGACCGTCGTTGCGGGACCGACCGAAGACATTGCCGACACCGTCGATGGTCGCATCGAGTCCGGCGGCGTCCATCTGGTCACGGATCCAAATCCTCGCCGCCATGTCGGCGGGAGAAAACGTCGGCCGGACGACACCAGACTCGACGGAGCCAAAGCCCCGCAGAGTGCGCAAGGAATCCAACAACCGATCACCGTCAATCTCGACCATACGACGACCGTACGCCACGCGTTCTCTCGCTCGCGATCGCTGATCAGCGAGCCCACAGTGCGGGCCAGCGACGCCGTTGTTCGTTTTTCGCCGAGCCGAGCGGCGATTCGATCCAACATCAACCTTTTGTGTGCGACGAAGAGGTCCTTGTAAACCGCCACGCCAGTCAATAGGTTGCGCAAGGTGGTGCGGGGCGAGCCTGCGAACCATCAGCCCGGGAGGCACCCCCTATGTCCGACGTTGTGAAGGCCGCGATCCTCCAAGTCGCTTGGACCGGCGACAAAGAGTCGATGATTGAGCTCCACGAGAAGTACCTGGCGGAGGCAGCCGAGGCCGGCACGCAGGTGATGTGTTTCCAGGAACTCTTCTATGGGCCGTACTTCTGCCAGGTTCAGGACACGCAGTTCTACAGCTATGCCGAAGCGATCCCCGATGGGCCCACCACGAAGCGCTTCCAGGAGCTAGCCGCCAAGTACGGCATCGTTCTCGTGCTTCCAATGTATGAGGAAGAACAGCCGGGCATCCTCTACAACACTGCCGCAGTGATCGATGCCGATGGCACTTACCTCGGCAAATACCGCAAGCTCCACATCCCCCAGGTCAAGGGCTTCTGGGAGAAGTTCTATTTCCGGCCCGGCAACCTCGGCTACCCGGTGTTCGACACCGCCGTTGGCAAGGTTGGCGTCAACATCTGTTACGACCGCCACTTCCCGGAAGGCTGGCGGGCCCTTGGCCTCAACGGTGCGCAGATCGTCTTCAACCCGTCGGCGACGAGCCGCGGCCTCTCGGCCTACTTGTGGCAACTTGAGCAGACCGCGGCAGCCGCAGCCAACATGTACTTCGTCGGCGCCATCAACCGAATCGGGGTCGAAGACCTCGGCGACAACGACTTCTACGGCACCTCCTATTTCGCCAACCCACGCGGCCAGTTCGTCGGCGAAACTGCGAGCGACAACAAGGCAGAACTCATCATCCGTGACCTGGATCTCAGCCTCGTCAACGAAGTCCGCGATCAGTGGGCTTTCTATCGCGACCGTCGGCCCGACATGTACGGCCCCCTCACCGAAGCCTGATGGCCCCTTCGCTCCATGACAACCAACGCCGAACTCCACGAGCGCTACAACGCGATTCTGCCGTCCTACGTCCGCCCGCTCTATAAGGAGCCGATCTCGATCGATCGGGGCGAGGGCGGATACGTCTTCGATATCGAAGGCAATCGTTATCTCGACTTCTTTGGCGGCGTACTCACCACCATGATCGGCCACAGCAACCCTGCGGTCGTCGCCGCGGTGCAGAAGCAGGCCGCGAAGGTGATGCACACCTCCACGCTCTATCTGTGCGAACCAATGATCGAGCTCGCGGAGAAGATCGCGGCACAAACGGGAATCCCCGACGCCCGGGTGTTCTTCACGACATCGGGCAGTGAAGCCAACGACACCGCCATCCTTCTCGCCACCAGCTATCGCAAGTCCAACCAGGTTCTAGCGATGCGCAATAGCTACCACGGGCGATCGTTCACGGCCCAAGCCATCACCTCACATTCCGCATGGACCTCCACCAGCATCTCGGGCTTGTCGGTCAATTTCGTCCAGGGCGGATATCGCCTCCGTAGTCCGTTTCGGCATATGGACGACGAAGAGTTCACCAACGCCTGCGTCGACGACCTCCAGCAAGTGATCGACATGATGACGTCGGGCGATGTCGCCTGCCTCATCGCCGAACCAATCCAGGGAGTAGGCGGCTTTGCCACTCCCCCGGACGGCTTCTTCGGCTCGATGCAAAAGATCTTGTCGAACCACGGAATCCTCTTCGTGACCGACGAAGTCCAGACCGGCTGGGGACGCACCGGTGAACACTTCTGGGGTTACGAGGCGCACGACATAGTTCCGGACATGCTCACCTTCGCCAAAGGCGTCGGCAATGGCATCACGCTCGCTGGTATCGTGGCCCGCGCCGAGATCATGGACACCATCAGCGCGTTGTCGTTCAGCACGTTCGGCGGCAACCCACTGTCGGCTTCAGCCGGCCTGGCCACACTCGACTACGTGCTTGCGAACGATCTGCAGGCCAACGCCAAGGTGATGGGCGACCGAATCGTCGCTGCGCTCCAGCCAATCGTCGATACCACACCTTGGATCGCCGAACTTCGCGGCAAGGGCCTCATGCAGGCAATCGAGATGGTGCACCCGGATTCGATTGAGCCAGATGCCGGACGGGCGGGAGCAGTTCTGGAAGGATGCAAACGTCGCGGAGTGCTCGTTGGTAAGGGTGGCCTCTACGGCAACGCGATCCGCATCACACCGATGCTCGACGTGACCGAGGAAGAGATCGACGAAGGCATCGCCGCCCTCGTCGCTGCGATCGAGGAGACATCATGAAGAAACTCATCAAAAACGGCACCGTGATCAGCTCGACTGGAGCGGATCCCGCCGATGTACTCATCGACGGCGAGATCATCGTCGCGGTGTTGCAACCCGGCTCTGACGTCGCTGCATCGGCAGAAGTCGACGCGCAGGTGATCGATGCCACCGGCCTCTTCGTAATCCCCGGCGGGGTCGACGGCCACACCCACATGGAGCTGCCCTTCGGAGGCACAGTCGCCTCGGACGACTTCGAGAACGGCACCCGCGCCGCGGCTTGGGGCGGCACCACCACCATCGTGGACTTCGCCGTGCAGAAATTCGGCGAAGGCGTGCGCGACACCCACGACCAATGGCGAGCGAAAGCCGAAGGCAAGTGCGCCATCGACTACGGCTTCCATCAGATCCTGGGTGATGTCAACGAGCAGTCGTTGAAAGACATGGACGCCCTCGTGAACGAAGGCGTCACGAGTTTCAAGCTGTTCATGGCCTACCCGGGCGTCTTCCTCTCCGACGACGGCCAAATCCTGCGGGCCATGCAACAAGCCGCAGGTAATGGCGCCCTGATCATGATGCACGCGGAGAACGGACTCGCCATCGACGTGCTCGCTCAGCAAGCGGTCGAGCGAGGCGAAACTGATCCGGTCAACCACGGCTATGTCCGCCGGCCCGAGCTAGAGAGCGAGGCCACCCACCGCGCAATCCAGCTGGCCAAGGTCGGCGCTGCACCCCTTTACATCGTGCACCTTTCGGCGTCGGAAGCCCTCGAGCAGGTGGCGATCGCCCGCAACAACGGCGCCAATGTCTTCGCCGAGACCTGCCCCCAATACCTCTACCTCAACCTCGAAGACCATCTCGATCAAGGGTTCGACGGTGCGGCGTATGTCTGCTCAACTCCGTTGCGCACCAAACACGCCCACCACCATGAAGACTTGTGGAAGGGCCTGCGCACCAACGATCTCAGCGTGGTCGCCACCGATCACTGCCCGTTCTGCATGAAGGACCAAAAAGAGCTCGGGCGCGACGACTTCCGGGCGATCCCCAACGGCATCGGCGGGGTCGAACACCGCATGGACCTCATCTTCCAGGGTGTGGTCAACGGTGAGATCTCCCTCCCGCGTTGGGTCGAACTCTGCTCGACCACTCCGGCCCGCATGTTCGGCCTCTACCCGCGCAAGGGCACCATCCAGCCCGGCGCCGACGCCGACATCGTCCTCTACGATCCAAACCGCACCTGGACCATCAGCGAAGACAACCATCACATGAACCTGGACCATTCGGCGTGGGAGGGCTTCGAGATCAACGGGCATGTCCACACCGTCATGTCCCGCGGCCGAGTGATCATCGAGAACGATTCGTACACCGGCTCCACCGGCCACGGGAAGTACCTCACCCGCGGGCTCTCCGGCTACCTCATCTAACCAATCCCCCACCCCGCCCTCAGAGGACCCCATGAAGCAGATTCAGCACCTCATTGATGGGTCGTCGGCCCCGGCCACTTCCGGTCGCACGTCTCCGGTATTCAACCCGGCCACCGGCATCCAAACTGGCGAGCTCGCGCTGGCATCGGTCGAAGATGTCGACACCGCGGTAGCAAGCGCGAAGGCCGCCTTTGTTGAGTGGCAGACCGTGAGCCTGGCCCGGCGAACCAAGCTGATGTTCAACTATCGCAACCTCGTCGTTGAGAACGCCGATGAGATCGCTGCCCGCCTCACGTCCGAACACGGCAAGGTGCTCAGCGACGCCGGGGGCGAGGTCGCTCGGGCGATCGAAAACATCGAGTTCGCATGCGGGCTCACCGACCAGCTCAAGGGCACCCACAGCGAGAAGGCATCAACCGGTGTCGACGTCTACTCAGTGCGCCGTCCGCTGGGTGTTGTGGCCGGAATCACGCCGTTCAATTTTCCCGCCATGGTGCCGCTGTGGATGATCCCCAACGCCATCGCCTGCGGCAACACCTTCATCTTGAAGCCGTCGGAAAAAGATCCGTCCGCTCCGCTCCTCATCGCTGAGCTGTTCCAAGATGCCGGATTCCCGCCCGGCGTGCTCAATGTCGTGCAGGGCGACAAGGTGGCCGTCGATCGTCTCCTCGAACACCCCGACGTGAAGGCGGTGAGCTTCGTGGGCTCCACCCCCATCGCTCACTACGTCTACGAGACAGGCACCCACCACCGCAAGCGTGTTCAGGCGCTCGGCGGCGCCAAGAACCACATGGTCGTGCTGCCCGACGCCGATATCCATCTCGCGGCCGACTCCGCCGTGTCCGCGGCCTACGGCTCCGCCGGCGAACGGTGCATGGCCATCTCGGTTGCCGTTGCGGTCGGAGATGTGGCCGACCCGTTGGTCGAGGCCATCAAGATCCGGATGGAAAAGTTGACCATCGGTGATGGCACCGACAGCAGCTCCGAAATGGGGCCCCTCATCACCGAGGCCCACCGCGACAAGGTCGCGAGTTACGTCGGCGCAGGCGCTGATGCCGGCGCCACCGTGGTGGTCGATGGCCGCGACGCACAATTCGACAACGACGGATTTTTCCTCGGTGTCACCCTGCTCGACCACGTCACCACCGACATGACCGTCTACACCGAAGAGATCTTCGGACCGGTGCTTTGCGTCGTGCGCGTCGACACGTACCAGGAAGGCGTCGATCTGATCGCCGCCAACCCGTGGGGCAACGGTGCCGCGATCTTCACTCGCGACGGCGGCGCAGCTCGTCAGTTCCAAGAGGATGCTGACGCTGGCATGGTCGGCATCAACGTGCCCATTCCGGTGCCGGTCGGCTACCACTCGTTCGGCGGATGGAAAGACTCGGCCTTCGGCGATACCACGATGTATGGCCCCGAGGGCATCCACTTCTACACCCGCCCGAAAGTGATCACGAGCCGGTGGCCCGATCCCGCCAGCAGTAGCGTCAACCTCGGTTTCCCGACCAACCACTAGGAGCAAGTATGGACTTCGGCGTCGTTCTCCAGACAGACCCACCCGCATGGCGGGTTGTCGATCTCGCCCAGAAGGCTGAGACGCTCGGGTTCAGCCACGGCTGGACCTTCGACAGTCATGTGCTGTGGCAAGAGCCATATGTGATCTTCAGTCAGATGCTGTCGGCGACAAATCGCATGATCGTCGGCCCAATGGTCACCAACCCCGGCACCCGCGACTGGACCGTCACCGCGTCGCACTACGCAACACTCAACGACATGTTCGGGAATCGCACCATCTGCGGCATCGGGCGCGGCGACTCCGCCATGCGCGTCCTCGGACACTCGCCGACGAATCTGGCCACCCTCAGCGAGTCGATGCACGTGATCAAGGAGCTCGCCGAGGGACGCGAAGTCACCTACAACGGTACCCAGCAACAGTTCCCCTGGGCGAAGGAATCGAAGCTCGACATCCTCATGGCGGGTTACGGGCCAAAGGCACTCGCCATGTGCGGCGCGGAAACGGATGGCTTCATCCTCCAGCTCGCCGATCTCGACCTTGCCGAGTGGATGATCAACGCAGTAAGGACGGCCGCATCCGACGCCGGGCGCAACCCCGATGATCTCTACATCTGCGTCGCCGCTCCCGCATACGTCGGCGATGACCTCGCCCACCAGCG
>Ga0114997_10000676_pt1 | contig 28438 bp, 29 predicted proteins | sample ArcticOcean_MG_C_2_FD_87045 | JGI IMG/M metagenome (GOLD analysis project Ga0114997, IMG submission 87045) | Marine microbial communities from western Arctic Ocean - ArcticOcean_MG_CB4_136 | ecosystem: Environmental > Aquatic > Marine > Oceanic | place: Arctic Ocean: Canada Basin | collected... | reverse complement strand
TTGATCTATTACTTTTCCCTCCATAAAACCAGCAACAATCTTTAAACTATCATTTTTTTTGGCAAATTTTGACAAAATTCTAGCTGACATAAAAGGGTCAGATGAAATAGCTGCGGCAGTTGGGCCAGTAAAAAATTTGTCTAAATCTTTACATGGAGAATCTTTTAATGCTAATTTTGTTATTCTATTTTTAGTAATCTTAAATAAAATGCTATTTTCTCTAAGTTCTTTTCTCAGTTCATCAAGTTGGACTACATTTAAGCCCTGGTAGTGAGTGATCATAACTGCTTCGTTTGAAGAAAATATTTTTTTCATTTCCTCGATATAATTTTTTTTACTCTCTTTATTCATCATAAAACTATCTACTCCCAGTTACTTTATAAGAAATACCCATTGAGGAAGTTATATAAATATTTTTGATTAACTCACCTTTCATTGCATCAGGTTTTTCTTTTTTTATTGAGTCTACGAAAAAACTAAAATTTTTTAACAAATTATCGCTTGAAAAACTTTTTCTTCCGATAGTTGAGGCTATATTTCCGTCTTTATCATTTTTTACTTCAACTAAACCGGTTTTAATATCTTGGACAGCTTTTTTTATATCTGCTGATACCGTTCCTAATTTTGGATTAGGCATCAAACCTTTTGGACCTAAAACTTTTCCATGTTTTCCTAGTTTTCCCATCATAGCTGGTGTGCAGATTAATTTATCAAAATCAAATTTACCTGTTGAGATTTTTTCAATTAAATCATCGGTTCCAAATATATCGGCTCCGCTCATTTTGGCTTCTTCTACCTTATCAGCTTCACATAAAACAGCTACTCTAATTTTTTTCCCTGATCCATTTGGTAATTTGACGATAGTTCTTAAATTAAAATCACCACCTTTTGATTGTTTTAAATTTATTCTCATTGAAATATCAATTGATTCATCAAACTTACTTGTTGATGTTTTTTTTACTAACTCTATTACATCTTTCAATTCAATTTTCTTTTTACCTTTAATAGATTGCTTGGTTAATTCTTTATATCTCTTTGATCTATTTTTCATTATTCCTTAACCTCAATGCCCATTGATCTTGCAGAACCACATATGATTTTTGTTGCTTCTTTAATATCAAAAGCATTTAGATCTTCCATTTTTTCTTTAGCAATAACTTCTGCTTGTTTCATTGTTATGGAACCGGCAACTACTCTACCAGGTTCTTTAGATCCACTTTTTAATTTAGCAGCTTCTTTTATAAAATGGGATGCAGGAGGTGATTTTATAATAAAATCGAATTTCTTATCCTTGTAAACTGTAATTACAACTGGAACCGGCTTGCCCATAAAAGCTTTTGTTTTTTCATTAAATGCTTTGCAAAATTCCATAATGTTAATTCCTCTTTGCCCAAGAGCCGGTCCTACAGGAGGAGCTGGATTAGCTTGTCCTCCTTTAATTTGTAATTTTATCAAACCTGCTATTTCTTTTGCCATAAATTAGTTTTTTTCTACTTGGTTAAAATCTAAATCTACTGGAGTTGGCCTGCCAAAAATAGATACGGAAACTTTAAGTCTTGATTTGTCCTCATCTATTTCTTCAACTAAACCGTTAAACGATGCAAAAGGTCCGTCGCAAACTTTAACTTTTTCTCCAATCTCAAAACTTATACCACTTTTTTGATTAATTGCACTTTCTGAAACTTGCCCCAAAATTCTTTTTATCTCATCATCGCTTAAAGGAGATGGTTTGTCCGCTGAACCAAGAAAACCGCTAACTTTCTGCAAATTTTTAATTAAATGATATATTTGTTTGTTTAAATCTACTCTTATAAGTATGTAGCCTGGAAAATACTTTCTTTCCTTTTTAGTCCTTTTGCCCTTTTTTACCTCTGTTACTTGGTGTGTAGGGACCAGGATTTCATCTAAATGGCTCTCAAGTTTGTTTTTGCTTAAAATATCTTTTATGGATTCTACGACTTTTTTTTCAAATCCCGAATAAGCTTGTACAATATACCAATTCATATTTAAAAATTTATAGTCAGAATTATATTGAGAAGATACCTTAAAATTTGGTCTAATATTAGAAAAAAAATAGCAGCTATAGAGGCTAAGCCAAAAACCATTAAAGATCCTGTCATTGTATCTTTTTTAGTTGGCCACGTAATTCTAAAAGCCTCTTGTTTTACGCCTTGTATAAATCTTAAAGGATTTTTCATAATATTAACCAAGTTATTTGGCAGGAGCGGAGGGACTCGAACCCACAACCTCCGGTTTTGGAGACCGGCGCTCTACCAATTGAACTACGCTCCTAAGCGTTTATTTTACAATTTTAGTTACTACTCCAGCTCCAACTGTTTTACCACCTTCTCTAATGGCGAAATTTAAATTATCGTTCATCGCAATTGGAGTAATTAATTTTACAGAGAATTTTCCATCATCACCAGGCATAACCATCTCTGTTCCTGTTGGTAGTGTTACTTCACCCGTAACATCAGTAGTTCTGAAATAAAACTGCGGTCTATATTTTGTAAAAAAAGGAGTATGTCTTCCACCTTCTTCTTTTTTCAAAATATAAGCTTGTGCTTCAAATTCAGTGTGGGGAGTTATAGATCCAGCTTTACAAAGAACTTGTCCTCTTTGTACGTCGTCTCTTTCAACACCTCTTAAAAGAATTCCAACGTTATCACCTGCTTCACCACTATCAAGAAGTTTTCTGAACATTTCAACACCAGTACAAACCGATTTTTTAGTATCCTTTAAACCTACGATTTCTATTTCTTCTCCAACTTTAATAACACCTGATTCAATTCTTCCTGTAACAACTGTTCCACGTCCTGAAATAGAAAAAACATCTTCTACAGGCATTAAGAATGGTTTGTCTTTTGGTCTGTCGGGTTGCGGAATAGTTTCATCAACTGCTTTCATTAATTCCATAATTGCATCTTTTCCTAATTTAGGATCACCACCTTCAACAGCAACTAATGCGGAACCTTTAATAATTGGAGTTTTATCTCCAGGAAATTTATAAGATGTTAGCAGTTCTCTAATTTCTTCCTCTACAAGATCCACCAATTCTTGATCCTTTACAGTATCAATCTTATTTAAAAAAACTACTATTGAGGGAACGCCAACTTGACGTGCCAAAAGAATATGTTCTCTTGTTTGTGGCATAGGGCCGTCAGCAGCGTTAACCACTAAAATTGCACCATCCATTTGTGCGGCACCTGTAATCATATTTTTTACGTAATCGGCGTGACCTGGACAATCTACGTGAGCGTAATGTCTTTTTTCAGTTTCGTATTCAACGTGCGCAGTTGAGATTGTAATTCCTCTTTCTTTTTCTTCTGGGGCTTTATCAATTTGATCGTAAGCAACAAAGTTTGCGCTAGCTGTTCCGCCTGCTTCAGATAAAACTTTTGTTATCGCAGCAGTTAAAGTTGTTTTACCATGGTCTACGTGTCCGATTGTACCGATGTTACAATGCGGTTTAGTTCTTTGAAACTTTTCTTTTGACATTTTATTTTTTCCTCACTTTATTTTATTGTTTAACTTTAAATTTTGGAGCGGGTAAAGAGAATCGAACTCTTACATCCAGCTTGGAAGGCTAGCGTTCTACCATTGAACTACACCCGCAAAATCCAAACTTAACACGCCCTTTGTTGAAAAAAACCTATTAAGTTAGTTTGGTGGAGGGGGAAAGATTCGAACTTTCGAAGCCCGAAGGCAACGGGTTTACAGCCCGCCCCATTTGACCGCTTTGGTACCCCTCCTTTTGTTCGTTTTCTCAGGGATACCCCCTAACTTAAAAAAAGTCTTCAACAACAACGTTTTATAAGCATCTTAGGGCATAAATGCAATAAATCATTTTCTGTTTAAATATGCTATTTATTCGTAAAAAAAACCTTATTTTTATGAAAAAAACAACATTTTTAATTGTGGGAAAGCATGCGGTTACTGAAGCATTAAAAAATCCTAATAGAAAGATTGAAAGGGTTTTTGTAACAGAGGATGCTCAAAAAAATTTAAATAGAGAAAATCAAAGTTTAAATTTATTAAAAAATGTTCATGTCTTTTATAAATCAAGAAAAGAATTGGACAACCTATGTGGCAGAGATGAAATAGCACATCAAGGGTTAGTTGCGGAAGCGGAGCAACTTGAAGAATTAACATTAAAAGAATTTTTAATTAATAACGAAAAAAAAAATTTAAATTTTGTTGCGCTAGAAGATGTGACTGACCCAAGGAATATTGGGTCTATAATACGTAGTGCTGTGTCGTTTAATGTTGATGGGTTAATTGTAAAAGAAAGATCATTTCCATCTAAAAGTAAGCTTATGTATAGAAGTTCAAGCGGTGGTATTGAGCACCTCAATCTATTTAAAGTATCAAATATAAATTCGTCTCTAAAATATCTTAAGTCAAAAAATTTTTGGATAAGCGCATTTGACATATCGGCAAAAAAAGATTTTACTCAAAATAAATGGAATGGAAGAAATGTTTTGTTGTTTGGTTCAGAAGGTTTTGGTTTAAAGGAAAAAACTTTACAACATTCAGATTTTCAATTTCGAATAGATATAAATAAGAGCATTGAAAGTTTAAACATAGCAAATACAGTGTCTGTGGTGTGTCATCATATAAATCACATGGTTAAAAATGATGAATAATCATAATTTAAGAACTTGAATTATAATTAAGTTTCGTTTAATTAATCGAACAAGCCCTCATAGCTCAATTGGTAGAGCAATTGATTTGTAATCAATAGGTTCGCGGTTCGAGTCCGTGTGAGGGCACCAAAATACGAAATTAAATTTGGCGTAAAACTATTTAAACAGATCGTAAGCTCTTTTTTCAAAGGCATCTGCAATTTTTTTTAAACCAAGATTGAAATAATTTTTCATAATGCTGTTTAATATTTTATTTTTAAGTTCAAAATCTATATCAAATTCTAGCTGTGTGGCTCCATTTACATCTTTAAATCTCCATTCATTTTTGAGATTTTTTAAAGGTCCATCTAAGCTAGTAACTATAATTTTATCTTTTTCTTTAAAATATATTACTAAACTAGCGTATGTTTGGCTAAGAAAAAGCTTGCCTACTTTTAAATCTCCTTTAATTTCAATTAAATCTTTACTTTCTTTTTTATCATTAATATTACCTTCTATGCACCAAGGAACAAACTCCGGATACTTTTCAATATCAAGAACCATCTTAATTAATTGGTGTTTTTTACAATGTATTATTTTTTTTATTGAGGCGGATGGCATTCAAGTTTATCATTTCTAGCATTTTGCAATCTTCTGAAATCTTCATCAGCATGATATGAAGATCTTGTTAGAGGTGAGGAAGATACAAGTAAAAAACCTTTTGTTTTAGCTATTGATTTTAATTCTTTGAATTCATCAGGATGGTAGTAACGATCTAATGGATGATGTTTGATAGATGGCTGTAGATATTGACCAATAGTTAAAAAATCTACCTCAGCTGCCCTCAGGTCATCCATGACTTGAATAATTTCTTCTTTTACCTCACCTAAGCCAACCATAATTCCCGATTTCGTAAAAACTTTTTTTTTATATTGTTTAGCTTTTTTTAGAAGTTCTAAGGATGAGAGGTATCTAGCGCCTGGTCTGACTTTGGTATAAAGGCTAGGAACAGTTTCTATATTGTGATTAAAAACATCAAGATCAGCTTTCAGCACTATTTTATAAGCATCTCCTTTTCTTAAAAAGTCGGGCGTTAAAACTTCTATTGATGTATCGGGGTTTTCTTTTCTGGTTGCGGTAATAACTTTATAAAAATGATTTGATCCCCCATCTTCTAAATCATCTCTATCTACAGAAGTGATTACCACATGTTTTAAGCCTAATTTTTTTACTGCATTAGAAATCTTAATTGGTTCAAAAATATCTAGACTTGATGGTTTTCCAGTTTTTACATCGCAAAATGCACAGGCTCTAGTACAAGTGTCACCCATTATCATAAAGGTGGCATGTTTTTTACTCCAACATTCTGTAATATTAGGACAATTAGCTTCCTGACAAACTGTTACAAGTTTATTTTCGTTGACAACTTTTTTTGTTTCAAAAAATAATTTTGAGTCTACAATTTTCGACCTAATCCAAGAAGGTTTTTTTTTAATTGGGTTTATGGGTTTGTTAACTTTTTCTGGATGTCTAGGTTTAAATTTCATTATTTTAATTTTATCAAAATTTCATCTTTATTTCCAAGTTTAAGTTTTTTTCTATAAAGATAATCCAAATAATCAAGATCTATCTTATTGGATAAAAGGTTATTTTTATTCACTAGTATATTTAGCTCCTCAGTCAATTTTTCTTTATTTATGATTAGAGACTTTTGTATATTTTTTTTTTCTAAATAAGAAAATAAACCTCTGTCTCCGCCAGTTAAATTAATCACAACGTAAAGGGTAAGAAATATGTTTAATAAAAAAATTTTATTATTTTTAAATCCTTTAATTATGTTCATAATTAGATTCTAGCTATTTTCACTGAATTTCCAAGCTCTTCTTCAATACGCAATAGCCTATTATATTTAGCTACTCTTTCAGATCTTGCCAAGGAACCAGTTTTTATTTGAGATGATTCAGTGGCTACAGCTAAATCTGAAATAAAAGTATCTTCAGAATCTCCAGATCTGTGTGAAATAATAGTTGTTAAATTACTGTTTTTAGCTAAATTGATGACCTCCAATGTCTCTGTTAAAGTTCCAATTTGATTGGGTTTAATTAAAATAGAATTTGTTGATCTATTCTCTATGCCGATCATTAATCTTTTTTTATTGGTTACAAATAAATCGTCACCTACAATTTGAACATTTGACCCAATGGAACGAGTAAGTTTTTGCCAAGCATTCCAATCTTCTTCTGCAAAAGGATCTTCTATTGATTTTATAGGATAATCAGAGGTTAATTTTTCATAATATTTAATTGTATCATCAACGGAGTAAAAATTTTCTGACTTGACTGAATAGTTGCCTTCTGGATTAATTAATTCATTGGCAGCAACATCTAAACAAATAGATATGTCTTTACCAGGTTTCAATTTAGAATTATTTATTGCGTCAACTATCAAGCTAAGAGCTTCTTCATTTGAACTAATAGATGGAGCAAATCCACCTTCGTCTCCAACATTTGTAAGCATTTTTTTTGATTTTAATAATTTTTTTAAGCTCTGAATAACCAAGAAACATTTTTCCATAGCTTCCATAAATGTTTTAGCTGAGTCAGGTCTAATCATAAATTCCTGGATCTTTAAATCATTGTCAGCATGCGCGCCCCCATTTATTATATTCATCAATGGCAAAGGTAAAATAAAGGAATTTCCTAAATTTTTATAAAGTGGTTTTTTGTTAAAAATAGCTGAAGTTTTTGCTATAGCTAAAGATACAGCTAAAATTGCATTAGCTCCTAAATTACATTTGTTTTCTGAACTATCTAATTTTATAATAAGACTATCAATTTCTTTTTGTTGATTGGGATCTTTATTTTTTAATAAAGGAGAGATTTTTAAATTTATATTTTCAACAGCCTTATAAACGCTTTTACCTAAAAAATATTTTTGATCCTCGTCTCTTAATTCAAAAGCTTCGAAAGCGCCTGTGGATGCTCCTGAAGGCGCAATCGCAGATGCTGTTATTCCATTGTCTAAGTGAACTTCTGCTTCTACCGTTGGATTCCCTCTGCTGTCAAAAACTTGTCTACCTTTAACATTTAGTATTTTAACCATTTAATTTTTTTTAATTAAATTATCTATTTTTACTAATTGTATTAATAAGTTTTTCAGCTCCTTTAATGGCACCATGTTTGGGCCGTCTGATGGGGCGTTATCTGGGTCTTCGTGAGTTTCAATAAAAACAGCTCCAACACCCACAGCAACTGCTGCTCTAGATAAGTATGGAACGAACTCTCTTTGACCACCACTTTTTTCTCCTAAACCTCCTGGTTGTTGAACTGAGTGAGTTGCATCATAAACAATTGGATAACCATATTTTGCCATAATAGGTAATGACCTCATATCAGATACTAATGTATTGTAACCAAAACTTGATCCTCTCTCAGTAATTAAAATATTTTTATTTCCAGAATCCTCTAATTTTTTTATTACATTAGCCATGTCCCATGGAGCGAGGAACTGACCTTTTTTAATATTAATTATTTTTCCAGTTTTAGCTGCAGCAATTAGCAAATCAGTTTGTCTACATAGAAATGCAGGAATTTGTAAAATATCAACATGTTTAGAAACCAAAGAGCACTGTTCCGCCGTGTGGACATCTGTTAAAACTGGTAAACCTATTTCTTTTCTAATTTTATCAAAAATAGGTAATGATTTTTCCAAACCCATGCCTCTTTTACTTTTTAAGCTTGTTCTATTGGCCTTGTCAAATGAGGTTTTATAAATTAAATTTATTTTCAATTCTATGGATATTTTTTTTAACTCTGTAGAAATTTTTATAGCATGACTCTCATTTTCTAATTGGCAAGGACCAGCTATAAGAGTAAAAGCTGAATTGTTTGAAATTTCAAATGTGCCACATCTTACTTTGTAATTGTTCATTTTGTATTTTTCAATTTTATATTAGCTGCTTTAATAAAAGATGAGAATAAAGGATGTGGCGTTAAAGGTCTAGATTTAAATTCCGGATGAAACTGAACACCGATAAACCACGGGTGATTTTTAAGCTCTATTATCTCTGGTAATTTTTTATCTGGTGATAAACCTGAAAAAATCATTCCATTTTTTTCAAAAATGTCTTTATAGTTAATATTAACTTCATACCTGTGCCTGTGTCTTTCATTAATTTTTGTGGATTTATAAATTTTGTTTATTAATGTATTTTTTTTTAAGTTAGCTTCATAACTACCAAGGCGCATTGTTCCTCCCAATTGTTTATCTGTGCCTTTCACTAATTTTCCATTTTTAATCCATTCATTCATTAAGCCAACCACTGAGATTTTAGAAAAACCGAATTCACTTGAAGTGGCTTGTTTAATTTTAAGTTGATTTCTAGCAAACTCTATTACAGCCATTTGCATACCAAAGCAAATTCCTAAAAAGGGAATTTTATTTATTCTAGCGTAATTAATTGCAGCAATTTTTCCCTCAGTACCTCTTTTCCCAAATCCACCGGGTATCAAAATTCCGGAAACATTTTTTAATTTATTTTTAATATCTTTTGGTTTTAAGTAATCTGACTCAATCCTAATAAGATTAACTTTTAAATCATTAGCAATACCGCCGTGTGTTAAAGCCTCATCTAAAGATTTGTAAGCATCTTTTAAATTTACGTATTTTCCAATAATTGCAATATTTACATGTTTTTTAGCATTTAAAACTAACTTAGTGATTTTTTTCCAGGGATTAAGGTCAACTTTTCGTCTAGATTTCATTTTAAAAAATTTTAAGACGCGTTCATCTAATTTTTCTTTATTAAAACTAATTGGAGCCTCATAAATTGTTTTAACATCAACCGTTTCAATAACATCTTCAATAGAGACATTGCAAAATAGAGAGATTTTTTTTCTTTGATCAAGTGGTATAGACTGTTCTGATCTACAGATAATAATATCGGGTTGAATACCTATGCTTCTTAACTCTTTGACGGAATGTTGTGTTGGTTTTGTTTTAATTTCATCAGAAGCTTTCATGTAGGGAACGAGGGTAAGATGAATAAATAAAGTATTTTTCTTACCTGCCTGATTTGAAAATTGTCTAATTGCTTCTAAAAAAGGTAAGCTCTCTATGTCTCCAACTGTTCCTCCAATTTCACAAATAATAAAATCTTCATCCTTGACATCGAATTTAATAAATTCTTTTATACGATTTGTTATATGAGGAATAACTTGTACAGTCTTTCCTAAATATTTTCCCTGACGTTCTTTTTTTAAAACATCGTTGTAAATTTTTCCTGTAGTTATATTGTCTGATTTTTTTGCAGAAATTCCTGAAAATCTTTCGTAATGACCTAGGTCTAAATCTGTCTCTGCGCCGTCATCAGTTACATATACTTCTCCGTGCTGGAAAGGACTCATTGTTCCTGGATCAACATTTAAGTATGGATCCAACTTTCTAAGTCGAACCTTATAACCTCTTGATTGTAGAAGATACGCTAGTGAAGCTGATGACAATCCTTTGCCTAAAGATGAAACCACACCGCCAGTAACGAAAATGTATCGCGCCATGGAACTATGTTATAATGTAAAACAAATTAAAAACAAAGTTTATTTTGTGGACTCTGGTATCTGTGGAAGATTTGAGTTTGTATCCTCTTCTTTTTCTAAGACTGACTGTGTTTCACGGATCTCTTCCCTTGAAATTGCAACTAATACAATACTTGTAACAATAAAAAGAGTTGCGACTATGGTCGTAATTTTTGTCAGAAAATCTCCTGCAGCTCTAGATGATGTGAAACCATCTTGTGAAACACCAAGGCCTAACGCTCCACCTTCTGATCTTTGTAGTAAAATTATTATAACTAATAAAATAGCTAAAAAAATATTTACTCCTACTAAAATGCTTTCCATATGTTTTATCTATAGTAATTCTTTATTATATCAATAAAATTTTTTGATGATTTTGATGCCCCACCAATCAAAAATCCATCTATTTCTTTGAAATTTTTGAACTTAGCTACATTAGAGCCATCTACAGACCCACCGTACAATACACATGGAGATTTCTTTTCTTTAAAAACATGGTTTAAGACTTTTTTTATAAATTTAATCGTATTTAATAAATCTAACCCGTTAGGAATCTTTCCGGTTCCAATAGACCAAATGGGCTCATAAGCAACAATAATATTATTTTTATTAAAATTTTTTTCTAGAACTTTAGTTATTTGATTTTTCAAAACCTGAAAAGTTTGTTTCTTATTTTTTTGTAATGCGTTTTCACCTATGCAATAAATGACTTTTAGATTGTTTCGAAGGGCAAAGATAACTTTATCTTTTAGATTCTTATCGTTGTCACCTTCTTCCCTGTTATCTGAATGACCAATAATTACATATGTAGCTCCTATATTTTTGATCATATAAGGGCTAACTGCCCCAGTATTAGAAGAAAAATAATCTTTATGATAGCAATTTTGAGAACCAATATTTATTTTTTTATTTTTAAAATACTTCGAGTAAGTTTCTATTAAAGTATATGGTGGTGTTATTATTACTCTATATTTTCTGCTATTTTTATCTTTATTAACAAAATTATTTATTTTTTTTAGAATACCTATAGATTTGGGTACCCCAAACATTTTCCAATTTCCAATAAAGTATCTCATGTCATTTGCCTTAATAATAAATTTGATCTATAGGTGTATTACTTAAAAAACACTTAATAAGTTATTAAAATGGTAACATCAATAGTAAAAAAATCAAAATCTTTATTTGTAAGAATATTGGTTGGTATTATAATTTTGCCATTTGTATTTTGGGGCATGGGAGATGTTTTTAGAGGTGGAAATCAAAATGTAGTCGCCTCTATTGATAGAGAAAAAATTAGTTCGCAAGAATTTATTACTTACTTAAACAGACTTAATTTATCAGATAAAGAAAGAAAAAGTATTTCTAAAAGCAGCCTTTTAGAAACAATACTTTCTGATTATATAAGTAGGAAAGTGATATCAATGGAAATTAAAGATATGGGTATTACATTAAGTGATACGTCTTTAAAAAACATTATTATTAATGATAAAGCATTTTATAAAGAAGGAAAGTTTTCAAGAACTGAATATGAAAAATTTTTACTAAAAAATTCAGTATCCGCTCCTGTTTTTGAAAAAAATATTGTGGAACAAGAAGAGAGGAGACCTTTATTAAGTTTTTTATCTGATGGTACTAAAATCCCTGACTTCTTCATTCAAGACGAATTTAGAAAAGAAAATCAAACCAAAGAAATAACATATTTAGATTTAAATAAAATATATGACAGCCATAAATTTAAAAGAGATGAAATTCAAAATATTTATAATAAAAATAAAGAATTATTTTCTCAGGAATATAAGGTATTAACTTATGGAGAATTAACGCCTACTATTTTGACTGGAAATACAGAGTATGATAAAAAATTTTTCAAGGAGATAGATTTAATAGAAAATAATTTACTAGACGGAAAATCAATTAAAAATATTAAAAAAAGTTATAACCTTAGTTTAATCGAAACTAGACCTATCAATAAAAAAATGATTGATTTAACTGGAAAAAAATACAATGAAATTAATCAAAATCTATTTAATAAAATTTTTATTAATCAAAAATTAAGCACACCTTTAATTATAAACTTGAATAACAAATATTACTTAGCGGAGGTAACTTCTGTTAAAAAGAAAAATTTGACCATAGAAGACAAAAAAGTTCAAGATATGATAAGCGCTCAATTAAAAATTAAATTAAAGTTAGAAAATAATACTAAAATTGCTAAAAAAATTGCATTAAAAGAATTTGATCAAAATATAATGAAAAATTACGCAAAAAAAAATAACTTAGAACTAAAATATTCAATATTGGAAGATATCAATGATAATAAAATTTTTAACAAATCTTTAATCAGAAGAATATTTGAAACAAAAAATAATGAAATTAATTTGATAACTGATAGTTCGCTTTCAAAAAACTTTATAATACTTACAAATAATACAAATTATAAAAGTCTAAGTAATAAATCTAAAAAAATTGATGAATATAGAGCAAAAGCAAAACTTAACTTTGCAAAACAAATTTACAACACTTATGACAAAAGTGTAAACAGTAAATACAATATTGATATAAATAATAAAGTAATTGATCGTATTAAAAATTCATTTTGATGAAGCTAAATATTAGTTTTAAAGATTTTAAAAAAAATCATTTCCAAAAAAAAAATCAAATTTTATTTTTTACAAAAAAATGTAAAAACTATTCTAAGATAGAAAATCTATTTAAATTTATTTTAGTTGAAAAAAACAGTTTTATTTTTGAGTCTGTTGAAAAAGGTAAAATCAGAGGTAGATACACAATAATAGGGCTTAATCCTGATAAAATTTATAATGTAGATAAAAATTCAATTGAAATAATTTCTGGTAACAAGGTAAAGAAAAGTAGAGAAAATCCATTGAAATTTTTAAATAAACTAATCAAAGATTTTAAAATCAAGGTTCCTAAAAAAATACCACCCATGTCATCAATGTTAGTAGGGTATTTTTCATACGATATAATTAGGTATATAGAAAAAATTCCCAATAAATGTAAAGACGATCTCAAAATTCCAGATGTTAGATTATCTAGACCTACAAATTTAATTATTTACGATAACTATACAAAAAAGTTATTTTATATTCAAAATATCTATAAAGATGAAAAAATAACAAATTATTTAGAAAAATATAACTCTGTCAAACAAAAATTTGAACTTTTTCAAAATTATGAAAATATTGCACTTCCTGAAAAGTTTACTCATAAAAACAATAAAAACAAAATAAAATCTAATATCTCTAGAAATAAATTTTATAATATCGTAAATAAAGCAAAAAAGTATATTGAAAAAGGTGATATTTTTCAGGTTGTTCTTAGTCAAAGGTTTGAGCGAAAATTTGAAAAAAAGCCTTTAGAAATTTATAATCATTTAAGAAAATCAAATCCCTCTCCTTTTATGTTTTATTTTAATTATGATGACTTTAAAGTTGTGGGCAGCAGCCCTGAAATACTTGTCAGATTAAAAAAAGGTGAAATAACTATTAGGCCAATTGCGGGTACAAGACCAAGAGGAAAAAATAGTAAAGAAGACAAAAGGAATGAACAGAATTTATTAAAAGACCAAAAAGAGTTAGCTGAACATCTTATGTTGTTAGATTTAGGTAGGAATGATGTTGGTAAAGTATCTAAAATAAATACTGTGAAAGTTTCTGAAAAATTTAAGGTCGAAAAATATTCACATGTCATGCATATTGTTTCAAATGTAATAGGTAAATTTAATAATAAATTCTCTCTTTTTGAGTCACTATTATCTGGTTTCCCCGCTGGTACAGTAAGTGGAGCTCCAAAAATACGGGCGATGGAAATTATTGATGAATTAGAAAAAAATAAAAGAAAGTTATATGCTGGTGGTATTGGTTATTTTACACCTAATAATGAATTTGATACTTGCATCGCTTTAAGAACAGCTTTAATAAAAAATAACAAATTTTATGTGCAAGCAGGTGCTGGTATTGTTGCAGATAGCAAACCCGATAAAGAATACGCTGAAACAGTAAATAAAGCTAAAGCTTTGATGAGGGCAATAGATTAAATGAAAATTTTACTCATAGATAACTATGATAGTTTTACGTACAACTTGTATCATTACATTTCTAAATTTAAAAAAAATATTGACGTCATTAGGAATGATAAAATAGATGGAAAAACTATTTTAAGAAAAAAGTATCATAAAATTGTTATATCTCCTGGTCCTGGTAATCCCAACGAAGCAGGTAACTGTTTAAAAATTGTAAAAGAGGTCTATAAAAAAATTCCCATTTTAGGGGTTTGTTTAGGCCATCAAATTATTGGACAAGTTTTCGGAGGAAAAATTATTAAAGCTAAAAATTTAATGCATGGAAAAACAAGTATAATTAAACACTTTAAAAAAGGTCTGTTTAAAAATATTCAAAGCAACTTTGAGGCAACGAGGTATCACAGTCTTGTTATAGATAGAGAAAACTTCCCTAAAAACTTGCTTATTACTGCTGAAACTAAAAATAAGACTATTATGGCCTTAATGCATAAAGCCTATAATATTCATGGGTTTCAGTTCCATCCAGAGAGTATTAACACTAAAGTAGGAATAAAATTAATTAAAAATTTTATAAACAGCTAAATGACAAAAATTGTAGATAAATTACTAAGAAGTGAAGATCTTTCCTTTGAAGAAAGTAAGACTCTTTTTGGCGAACTAATGGAGGGGAAGTTTTCAGAAGATTCTATTATAAAAATACTAGGAGCTCTTGCTGGAAAAGGTGAAACTAAAGATGAGCTTGCTGGTGCTATCTATGTTTTGAGACTTAAGGCTAGTAAAGTTAAATCTGACCCAGATACAATAGATACATGTGGTACAGGAGGAGATGGACAAAATTCTTTAAATATTTCAACAGCTGCAGCAATTGCTCTTTCAAGCATGGGTATAAAAGTGGCTAAGCATGGCAATAAAGCTGTTTCGTCAAACTGTGGGTCAGCAGATGTTCTTGAGGCCTTAAAAATTAATATAAATTTAAAGCCCCATGAAGTGGAGGAAAATATTGATAAATTAAATTTTGCTTTTATGTTTGCGCCCAATTATCACTCAGCGATGAAATTTGTTGGTCCTGCAAGAAAAAAAATGGGGAAAAAAACTATATTTAATTTAATTGGTCCGCTGTGCAACCCTGCTCAAGTAAAAAGACAGGTCGTTGGCGTGTATGATAAAAAATGGATGACACCTTTTGCTGAAGCTCTTAGAGAAAATAATGTTGTTCATGCGTATATAATTCATAGTGAAGATGGTATGGACGAAATATCTCCTTTTGCCATAACAAATATTGTAGAATTAAAAAATAAAAAAATAAATAAATTTTTTATAGATCCTAAAAATCTTGGAATTAATTTAGGCAACAAAGATAATTTAAAGGGAAAAAATGCTGAATACAACTCCGAAAAAATAATTGAAATTTTTAAAGGTAAGTCTAATGAATTTTCTCAATCGGTTTCATTAAACGTTGCTGCTGGTCTAATTGTTTCTGGTAAAGAAAATGAATATAAAATTGCATTTAAAAAAGCGACAAAACACTTAAACTCGGGCAATGTTTTTCAGCACTTAATCAAGATACAATCAGCCTAATGACAAATATATTAGAAAAGATTATACAAACTAAAAGAGAAACCTTAGATTTAATTAAAAAAAATAATTCATTAGCTACTTTAGAGGCAAAGATAAAAAACTTAAATTTTTTTTACAATTTTAAAGATGCCATTCAAAATAATAAAGGAATATCTTTAATTTCTGAAATTAAAAAAGCCAGTCCTTCAGCTGGCCTCTTGGTTAAAAATTTTAACCATTTAAATATTGCAAAGATGTACATTGATAATAAAGCTACTTGCTTATCTGTACTTACTGAAGAAAAATATTTTTTAGGAAAATTAGATTATATTTTAGATATTAAAAATAATTTTAAAATTCCTGTTTTAGCAAAAGATTTTTTTATCGATCCTTATCAAGTAGCTTTATCTAAAAGTTATGGTTGTGATTGTATTCTGATTATCATCGCCGCACTAAATGGTAGTCAAGCTGATGAAATTTACTCTGAAGCTTTAAAACATAATCTTAGTGTAATTGTTGAGGTTCATGATCAGAAAGAAGCTGAGATAGCTTTAAAATTTAAAAAAGCTTTGATTGGAATTAATAATAGAAACTTAAAAACTTTAGAAGTTTCAATCAATAATACAGTTTCAATTTTTGAAACACTAAAGTGCCACAAGGGTCCTCTTATCTCTGAGAGTGGAATTAAAAATGAAGATGACGCTAAATATATTTATGACAAGACTGGTATTAAGAATTTCCTCATTGGTGAATCACTTTTAAATTCTGACAATCCCGCCCTATTAATGAAACGATTTAGTCAAATAACCCAATAAAATGGCTACTTATTAAGAGTTGTAATTTAAATAGAACTTTTATAGAACATAGATGTACGAGGTTTGTTCTATGCTTACAAAAAAACAAAAAAATTTATTAATCTTTATTAATAAAAAAATAAGATCTACAGGGATATCTCCTTCTTATGAGGAGATGAAGAATTCACTCAACCTTAAGTCGAAATCTGGAATACATAGGTTAATTTCTGCGCTGGAGGAAAGGGGTTTTATTAAAAGATTAGCCCACAAAGCTAGAGCTTTGGAGGTTATTAAGTTACCAGAGAATGCAAGTGCAAATGATATTTTTAATTCCTTCACGCCAAGCGTAATTAAAGGTGGATTGGATAAATCTATCTCTAACTCTAGTAAAATTTCTGTGCTAGGAAGTATTGCTGCAGGCACTCCAATCGAAGCAATACAACAAGAGGTTGATCGTGTCGCAATACCAGAAGACTTAGAAAAAAATGGTGAACACTTTGGTTTAAAAGTTAAAGGTGATTCCATGATTGAAGCAGGAATTAATGATGGAGATACTGTAATTGTTAAAAAAGTATCAAACGCGGACAATGGTGAAATAGCGGTTGTATTAATAGATGAACAAGAAGCAACCTTAAAAAGAATACGTAAAAAAGGAAATACTATAGCCTTAGAGGCAGCTAATAAAAATTATGATACGAAAATTTATGCTGCAAATAGAATAAAAATTCAAGGAAAAATTGTTTCTTTATATAGAAACTTTCAATAAAATAGTTTATTCAATTTAAATGTCTTTTAATTGTAGGTTTGCGCCCTCTCCTACAGGGCCTTTACATATCGGTGGCGTTAGAACAGCTTTGTTTAACTGGTTATTAGCTAGAAAAAACAAAGGTAAATATTTTTTAAGAATAGAAGATACTGACAAAGAAAGATCAAAAGATAAATATATAAAACAAATTATATCTTCTTTAGCCTGGCTCGGCATTGAACACGATGGAGAAGAATATATTCAATCTAAAAATATAGCTAGCCATATTGCAATTGCAGAAGATCTTATAAAAAAAGGATTTGCTTACTCATGTTATTGTACGGAAAAAGAATTAGAGGATCAAAAAGCTTTAGCAAAAAAAAAAAGTTTGCCATTTATTTACAATCGTAAATGTAGAGACCTGAAAGAAAAAAGAGATATCTCGGCCGTTATTAGGTTTAAAAGTAAAATATCTGGATCATCTTTAATAAAAGACTTGGTTCAAGGAGATAGAAATATATCTAATTCAACTATTGAAGATTTTGTAATTTTAAGAAAAGACAAATCTCCCACCTATCAATTATCGGCAACTGTAGATGATCATGAGATGAAAATTACACACGTTATTCGTGGTGATGATCATATGATTAATTCCTTTAAACAAAAACAAATTTATGAAGCTATGGGTTGGGAAGTGCCTCACTTCGCTCACATACCTTTAATTCATAGTGAGAAAGGTAAGAAGCTGTCTAAAAGAGATAATGCTTCTACACTCGAAGATTATATTAAAATCGGTGTAATTTCAGATGCTTTAAGAAATTATCTTTTGAGGTTAGGTTGGTCATATAAAGATAAAGAAATTTTTACCAAACAAGAAAGTATTGATTTGTTTGACCTAAGTGGTGTTGGAAAATCACCGTCTAAGCTAGATATATCAAGAATACTTTCTATCAACGAAACGTATCTAAAAACTTTAGATGAGGGAGATTTATTTAGATTCTTTAAAGAATATGTTTCAAAATATAAAAAAACATTAGACTCATCTAAAGAAAAAATTTTATTAAAATCTATGGGTTTTTTAAAAAATAAAGCCAAAACACTAGAAGATGTATTTAACAATGCTCAGTATCTGATCAATGATCATATGAATATTAACGTTGAAGATAAGATGTTAATAGATGAATTGGCAAAGAATGTTATAAAAGATTTTGTTGTGGAATATGAAAAACTAACTACTTTATCTAAAGAAAATTTAGAGCCAATAATTAAATTATTAATAGATAAACATAAAACAAACTTTAAAGGCGTAGGACAGCCTTTGAGGATAGCTCTAGTTGGATCAAGATTTGGTCCGGGTTTATACGATGTTATTCTATCACTAGACAGAGCTGAAGTTGTTAAAAGACTTAACCAAATTTAACATGAAAGAAGCCACATCTTTTAGAGTTAGAAAAAGTTCTCTCTACGATCAAAAATCAAAATCACCATTTAAAATAAGTAGATCAAAATTTTTTAATTTTCTTAGTTGTAAAAGGTGTTTTTATCTTGATCGAGTAATTGGATTAAAAGAACCTTCTATGCCAGGTTGGGCATTAAATATAGCTGTTGATGAATTATTAAAAAAGGAGTTTGATCAATATAGAAAAGAACAAAAACCACATCCGGTTATGTTAAAACATAATTTAAATTTTGTACCTTACCGTCATAAAGATTTAGATATATGGAGAAATTCTTTAAAAGGAGGAATCTCTTATTTAGATGAAAAAACTAATCTTATTATTCATGGTGGTATTGATGATTTGTGGTTTGATCTTAAAGAAAAAAAATTAGTCGTTGTAGATTATAAAGCTCAATCATCTCGTTATCCAGTTGTTGTTTCATCGTATTTAAATTCTGAGTGGCATTTAAGTTACAAATTACAAATGGATATATATGTGCACATTTTAAGAAAAATGAATTTTGTTGTTTCTGATCTTTCGTATTTTTATGTTTGTAACGGCGAAAAAACTAATGATAAATTTGATAATAAAATAGATTTTAAAGTCACTCTTATACCATACAGTACTGACACTACTTGGATAGAAGAAAAGATAATAGAAATGAAAGAAGTTTTAAATTTAGATACACCGCCAACCATAGAAGTTACTTGTGAAAAATGTGCTTACTTAAAAGGTGGTAAAGATTTTTTTTAAAGTTTTAGGGCTTTCAAGTGTTCTTTTATACTTTGTGACAAGGCTATTAAATCATACCCTCCTTCTAAAAAAGAAATTACTCTCCCATCACAATGAACATTTGCGAGTTCAACAATTTTTTTTGTAATTTCATAAAAGTCTTCAGACTCTAGATTGATATTGGCAAGAGGATCTCTGTAATGACAGTCAAATCCAGCTGATATTAAAATAATTTCAGGTTTAAATTTATCTATCGGGTTTAATATTTTATGTTCAAATATTTTTATAAAATCCTTACCTTTAATACCGGCTTTCAAAGTGGCATTAAAAATATTTCCAACTCCAGTTTCTTCTTCAGAACCTGTGCCAGGAAATAAGGGAAATTCATGAGAAGAGGCATAGACAACAGTTTCGTTATTGTAAAAGATCTCTTGAGTCCCATTTCCATGATGCACATCAAAATCAATAATCGCTACTTTGTTTACTTTATATTTGCTTTGTAAATATCTGGTGGTAACTGCAATATTATTAATAAAACAAAAACCCATTGCTTTAACTGTTTCTGCGTGGTGACCAGGGGGTCTAACTGCACAAAATGATCTCTCATTTTTACTCATTAAATCATCTGCAGCAGCTATTCCAGCACCACAAGATCTTAGAATCGCATTTTTGCTATGAGAGCACAACATTGTATCTGCGAATGGTTCTTTTTCTACTCCTATCAAGCCTTTTTTGGGTATATTAGAAAATATTTTCTCCATATGTTTTTTTGGGTGAACCAAAGATATGACGGCCATTTCAGCTAGAGGTGCTTCCTTAAAATTAATTTTAATATCTTTTATTTGTTTGATTGAATCTAAAATGCTAACTAATCTTTCTTTTTTTTCTGGATGGCCTTCCCCATTGTATTTTCGCAAACAGTCAAGATGAGTATATACTTGCATTAAATTAATCTAAGAATTTATTTAACGAATTAGCTGCTAAAATTGATGCAGATTTATTTGTTTTAAAATTTTTTAAAATAAATTGAGTTTTTTTAATTTGTTTTTTTATTTCTTCCGGATTGTCTAAAAAAATTGATACTTTAGCAAAGATATTTTTTGCATTACAATTAGATTGAAGCAGTTCTGGAATTACTTCTTCTTTAGCAGCTATATTAATAATATTCGCAAATTTAGTTTTAACGAGCGCTTTGACAATAAAGAAATTAATTATATTCATTTTGTATAGAATGATGGAAGGAATTTTTGCATTACATATTTCTAATGAAACAGTGCCTGATTTTGCGACAGCGAAAATAGATTTCTCTAATATATGGGACTTAATCTTATTATCACTTATTACTTCAAAGTTATTCAAATCATTTTTTTTAAAATAGGAATTAATTGTATCAACATGATCTTTTGTAGAATGAAAAACATATATAATATCTTTATATTTAATATTCATCAGCTTTATAAATCTTAATAAAATTGGAGTTAAAATATCAATTTCTGATTTACGACTTCCTGCAAAAATTGAAATGAAAGCTTTGTTTTTTTTGATAATTTGATTGATATCAATTTTACCGCGATCTTCTGCTTCTAAAAGTGGATGACCTACAAATTCATTACTAACATGTTCTTTATCAAAATAAGGTTTTTCAAAAGCAAATAATAAAAGAATGTGATCTATAAATTTCTTTATTTTTTTAACCCTACCCTCTCTCCAAACCCACACTTGAGGCGCAACAAAGTGTATTGTTTTAATGTTTTTATTTAATTTTTTTACTCTTTCGGAAACTCTTAGTGTAAAATCAGGACTATCAACTGTAAACAATATATCAGGTGCAAAATTGATTACAGCTTCTACTGTTTGATTAATTTTTTTATTAATTTTGAATATATTTAATAAAACTTTTGTAAAACCTAAGTAGGTAATATCTTTTAAATTAAAAATTGATTTTATACCTAGGGATTTAAGATTTTCCCCTCCAACTGATAAATATTCTATATTAGGATTAATATTTTTTAAATGCTCTATAACTTTAGAAGCTATTTTATCACCAGAAGCTTCTCCAGTTATTATAAATATTTTTTTCATTTAACTACAATAAACATATTGTTTTTATTGGCGTACATTATGGAGTTTCTTTTATTTAAAAATATATTTTTTTTATCTCTTAAAACTATTCCTTTTAAACCAGCGGCTTTACATTGTTTCAAAGTATTTAAACCAACGGTTGGTAAGTCAATTCTAATATCTTGTTTTTCTTTGGGAAATTTTACTAATACTCCTTGTTTTTTAATTATTTTTTTACACTTTTGTAACATCATTTGTGTACCACCTTTACCTTCCACGGCTATTAATTTTTTGTTTCTTGCGACAACTGCTTGCCTGAAGCTATATTTATTTGTTTTTTTAAGAGCTTTAATTGCAACGTTTATATCTTTTTGATCTGAGGTTGTTGGTTTTGTTTTTGTATAAATTCCTTTTTTCAAGGCAAGTTCTGGTGTGAAATAAAGAGAGTTTATAGTTTTAATTTTTTCTTTTTTAAATATTTTAATTATTTCTTTTAAAATAGCTGCGTCACCTATTTTAGAAGTTTTAATAATTTTTGGAATATAATATATGCCTTTAATATCTAATTTTAACTTTGAAAAACTTGGTTTTTTTACTTTTCCTGCAAATAAAACACTTTTACATTGGTTGTTTTTAAGAATTTTTATAATTTTACCAAATTGACCTATAGAAACTGAATATGAGTTTTTATCTTTTTTAAAAACATTTTTAATTGTTAAGTCTATTATTACGTATCTTTTTTTATATTTAATTTTTTTTAAGATTTCTTTTGGAAAATCTGTCTCTCCAAATATTAATCCAATCATATTACTCTTTATTTTCTGGCGTACAAATTGGTCTTTTTTTATCTTTTTCAATAAATGCTACAACTTCTTTAACTAGTTCATTATCTTTATATTCTCCATTAATTTTATCTAGATTTTCATGTAAATTCTTAGAAGAAAATATTTCTTTATATGCCTTATCTAAATCAATAATCTTTTTATTCTCATATTTTTTTCTTCTTAATCCAATAAGGTTTAAACCTTGTAAGTAATTTCTATTCCCGATTGACAATCCAAAAGGTATTACGTCCTTCAAAACTCCTGTCATCCCCCCTATCATTGCTAATCGCCCAATTCTTGTGAATTGTTGCACCGCTGAATTTCCTCCAATTACTACAAAGTCTTCAATAGTAACATGTCCGCCCAAAGGAACATTGTTAGCTATGATTACATTGTTTCCAATGTTGCAGTCATGAGCAATATGAGATGAAATCATGAACAAGCAATTATTACCTATTGATGTTTTTAAACCACCTCCTGCAGTCCCAGGGTTTATTGTAACATATTCTCTTATAATATTATTTTCTCCTATTACGAGATAATTTTTTTCATTTTTAAATTTTAGATCTTGCGGCTGAGTTCCTATACTTGCAAAAGGAAAGATTTTAGTTCCTTTTCCAATTTTGGTATCGCCTTCAATATGAACATTTGAAAATAATTCTACATCATCATCAATTATTACTTCGGGCCCAATATAACAAAAGGGACCTATCTTCACATTTTTACCAATCTTTGAATTTTTTTCTATTATGCTAGATTTATGTATCATTTTTTTTATCAACTATTGTTGCTGACCATTCAGCGTCTGCCATTCTTTTTCCATCAACTTTTGCTGTTCCTTTATATTTCCAAACGCGTCCGTGTGATCTTACAGCTTCTATTTCTAAATGTAACTCACAGTCTGGTATTACCGGACTTCTAAATCGAGCTTTGTCAACACCCATTAAGTATACTAATTTATTTGCATATTCTTTTGGATCAATACCATGAGCAGTTAGTGCTGCTGCAGCTTGTCCAAAAGCTTCGACTATTAATACTCCTGGCATCACTGGCTGTCCTGGAAAATGTCCTTGCACATAAAAACCATTTTTCTTAACGTACATAACGGCCGTAGCTGACTTTAATGGAACAATATTAATTAATTTATCGATTAAAAGCATTGGTTCTCTATGAGGCAATAAACTTTCTATGGCTTTTCTATCGATACTAGTCATTTTTTTTTCCATCTTTAATAAAATCTCTAAATGATACAGCGGGGTAGCCCATTACAACAGAGTTATCTTCTATATTTTTTATGACACCACTGCCTCCACCAATTTTAACATTGTTACCAATTTTTAGATGTCCAGAAATACCAGCTTGGCCACCTATAGACACATTATCTCCTAGAATTGTGCTACCAGCAAAACCGACTTGCCCAGCAATCATACAGTTTTTTCCAAGTTTAACATTGTGTGCCATATGAACCTGGTTGTCTAAAAAAGTATTTTCTCCAATTTCTGTATCGTCAAGAGAGCCTCTGTCTATGGTGCAAGAAGAGCCTATTTCAACACCATTTTTAATAATAACCCTGCCTATGTGTGGAAAGCGAAAATTTTTATTCTTCAACGGTATAAAACCAAAACCCTTAAGACCAATTTTGCAGCCATCCTGAATAACCACGTTATCTCCTATTATTGTATTTTTTAAAACTACATGTGAGCCAATTACACAATTTTTTCCTATAGAAACATCGTGTTCTATAATTGAAAAACTTCCTAAGTAAGAGTTTTCACCTAATTTTACATTTTTTCCAATTAAAACATTGTTACCAAATTTTACATTACTATATTTAGATTTATCAACATTTATAAGAGTTGAATCTGGATAATCAATGTCAGAATTTGGATAAAATTTTTTTGTTATTTCTGCTAATTCCAATAAAACATTATTTACTATGATTTTATTACAAGAGTTTGGTAGATGTTTTTTTAGTTTTTCCGTAGTAATACAAAAAGAGGCTCTAGTGTTAAATGCTACTTCTTTGTAATTAAAAGAATCAAAAAAAGTAATTTCATTTTCTTTTGCCGTATTTAAGTTTTTAATATCAAAAATTGTAACATTTTGATCTATTTTTTTTTCAGGAAATAAATCTTTGAGTAGGAATGGACCTTTTCTTTCAAAGAAAGTTTTTGGTGACATTATTATTAATTTAATTTTATACTTGTAAGCTTTTTATTTAGTGCTGCTATTATGTCTTTGGTTATATCAAGGTTGTTATCACCTAAAAGGATACTTTTTTTATCCAAGACAAGCCTAATTTTTTTCTCTTTCATGTAGTCGGCAATTATTGGATTTAATGTTTTTAAAAGTTCGATTTTATATTTGTTTCTCATTTTACTAATTTTATTGATTGAATTTGATCTACTTTCTTGAAATTTTCTAACTTCCGCTCTTAAAGCTTCAGTTTTTTTTTTGTATTCTTCATTAGTTATGACCTTTTTCTGGCTTATAAGCTCTTTTTCTTTTGCTCTTAAAGATTTTTCAAGTTTAGCTTGTTTTTGAGTGTCTGTTTCAAATTTTTTTTTGAGGAAATCTTGCGCTTGTTTACCGGCTTTACTCTCATTAAGTATTTTTGCGAAATCAACAAAATGAGGTATGTCTGCATACGTTATCGAGCTAAAAAATAAATTAATCGATAAAAAAAGTAAAATTAATATTTTATAAGTTTTGTTCATATTTAAAAAGTTGTGCCAATTTTAAAACTAAATGATTCAGTCTCATCGGTACTAGCTTTGCTTATATTTTGAGAAAAAACTGCTGTCATAGGTCCAAGTGGTGAAATCCAACTAACTTGCATACCTGTGGAAGATCTGATTTTATTAGTGTCATTAACTAAATCACTATAGTCAACGCCCCATATATTCGCAAAATCTAAGAAAAATCCAATGTCAGTTTTTGTACTCTCCGGTAAAAGATTTGGTAATGCTGCTTCAAAATTTACTGCTGCAGTATAGTTACCACCAACATAATCTCCTGTGTCGAAAGGACCAACTTTACCAGCTGCAAAACCTCTCAGTATTTTTGTGGACATTTGAAGCCTTTTACTTATTCTAACATCCTTATCATCTAAGCCATTAATAGCTGCCCCATAAAATTTAAAGGCTCCAACTACGTTAGGTGAAAAAGCATTGTATCCCGCAAATCTATAATTATTATATAAATATGGTGAGTCTGCAACTACCGGAATAATTTGTCTAAATGCAGATAAATACCCCTCTGTAGGCATAAATGATTTATTTCTTTCATCTAAAGTTACTCTATATGCAAAAGCCATTTCAGTAAAACTACCAGCTTGATTTTTTAATGACTGACTTGCAGTGCTTAATACTTTTAAATCATCGTAACTAAATTCAATCGAGGGTGATAGAAATATATTTTGATATTGTTCAAATGTTGTCCCAATTCCTGCTGAGATTAAACTATTTTCGTAACCAGCTTTAGGTTTATCGTTGTTGGTGCTATCTACATGAAGATTTAATGCATTTCCAGAATATCTATAATTTGGATTAGTTAAATTTATTGAGCCTTTTAGACTTTCTTTGCTTAAATCAAATGCGGTAGAAAGTTGAACTCCTTGGCCCATCCAATTATTTTCAGTAATAGAGAAAGCCAAAGATGGTCCTTGCGTACCAATACCGGCACCAGCACTAATTTCACCTGTGGGTTTTTCTTCTACAGTTATTTCAATTTCTTTTAAGTCCTCGGCAGATCCGTCTTTAATAGTTTGTGTTACTTGACCAAAAATATTTCTTGCTTTTAAATTATTGATAGATTTACTTAGTTTTAGATTACTGAAGGGTTCACCTTCATCAAGTTCAAGTTCAGCTCTTATTACTTCTTCATTAGTTATAGTGTTTCCTCTTATGTCAATTCTTTCAACCAATTGTTTAACTCCTTCAAAGATATTAATTTTAATTTCTATCTTATCTCCATCAATTATTTCATTAACTGAGTGCTCAACAAATTGAAGGTCATTTTCCGTGATTAACCCATCAAGGCTATCAAGTAGTTTTTTGACTTTGAAAGGTGAATAGTAATTTCCAATTAATTTAACAAATTCGTCATTAATTGGTAAAAAATAATTTTTTTGTAAGGCGGGACTTATATTTGTAGATATTTTATTTATCTTATATCTAGTTCCAGCATTAATACTATATGTTAAACTTGTATAACCATCATTAGATATTTCAGCGTTACTAGAAAGAATTTGCACGTCATAATATCCATTTGATTTGTAGTAATTTTTTAAGAGTCTTTTGTCTAATTCTATATTTTCATAATTTAAATTTGTATTGTTGGAAATAAACTTCCATAATTTATCCTCTTCAGATACAATTATATCTCTTAATCTCTTCTCTTTTACTTTTTTATCACCTATAAAATTAATTTTTGAAATTTTTGTTTTAGTACCCTTGCTTACTGTAAATTCTAAATTTAATCTATTTCCATCAAACACTTGTACTTTAGAATCTACTTCAGCAAAATTAAATCCAAGTGTAGCATAAATTTTTTTTATAGTTTGGATATCCTGAGCTAAATAAGCTCTAATAAATGAATTATTTTTTTGAAGCTGTAAAGTTTTTAAAATAGCATCTTGAATTTTTTCAGTCTTCTCACCTTTCAGCTCTAAAGAATTGATGATTGGATACTCTTTCAGTTGAATAGTTAGAGTTCCTTGAGCTATATTTAAATCAATTGTCTCGAAGAAATTTGTTTCATATAAATTTTTCAATATTTGATTTAAATCATTTTTTGAGTAATCCTTATTAAGTTCAATATCTCCGTAAACTTTAATAGTTTCGGCGCCAACTCTATCGTTACCATTGATTACAATTTTATTAATTACTTCGGAATTAGCTAAGGTAGTAAAGAATATTAAAATTAGTGTGGCTATATATTTAATCATTTTGCTTTAATAAAAATTTAACTTTTTGTCTTGTCCATTTATCTATTTTGTAGATTTTACTCAAAGTTGAGGGTTTCTGTATAGCATATTTTTTGTAATTTTTGTCTTTTAAAACTTGAAAAATGTATTTAATTATTGAGTTATAACTTACTTTTCTTTTCAAAAAATGGTTAACCAGCTCTTCATTTGCAGCATTGATAATGATTGCCGTAGATTCATATTTATTTAGTTTTGGTAAAATTTTAATAATAGGAAATCTTTTTTTATCAACATTTAGAAATTCAAGATTTTTAATTTTGTCTTTTTTTTTATTAAATTTAATTAAACTATCAATATTAACATTGTTATTAAAAATTGCATTTGAAATAGGTATAATCATATTTGGTTCGTGATATAAAAATTTAGTAATACCATTTTTTAATTTTACAATAGCATGAACAAGAGATTGTGGATGTATGATAATTTCATATTTACTAAAATCATAATCAAAAATATTTTTTGCCTCCAGGAGTTCTAAAATTTTATTCATCAAAGTAGAGGAGTCTACTGATATTTTTTTTCCCATCTTCCATTTGGGGTGGTTAATAGCTTGATCAGGTTTTATTTTATTAAATTTGTTATACGCCAATTTTAAAAAAGGGCCCCCAGATGCTGTTATATATATTTTTTCTATATCCGCATTTTTATGGTTCGCTGCAAGATTATTTATTGAGAAATGCTCTGAATCTATTGGAATAATTTTAGTTTTATTTTTATTTGCTATTTTTTTTATAATTTTCCATCCACAAATAATAGATTCTTTATTTGCTAACAATATTTTTTTACTTCTAGTTAAAAAAAAAATTGTTGGCTCTAAACCTGCCAAACCTGGAATGGCTGCTATTGTAATATCAATTTTATTTTTTTTATTATTTAATTCATTAATATTATAACAAATATTTGTTTTAATATTTTTTATTTTTTTTATTCTCAAATAGTTTTTTTTATCAGTTATGATAAAATTATCTGGTTTAAATTTTCTGATTTGCTTTAAGATTAAATCATAATTTGACTTGGCTACTAATGTATCTACTTTAAATAAATTTCTTTTTTTTTTTT
>Ga0114997_10000671_pt1 | contig 28480 bp, 8 predicted proteins | sample ArcticOcean_MG_C_2_FD_87045 | JGI IMG/M metagenome (GOLD analysis project Ga0114997, IMG submission 87045) | Marine microbial communities from western Arctic Ocean - ArcticOcean_MG_CB4_136 | ecosystem: Environmental > Aquatic > Marine > Oceanic | place: Arctic Ocean: Canada Basin | collected... | reverse complement strand
AGAAACCGTCGGCGAACTCGCGGAAATGAACCAAGACAAGTTGAAAGAGAAAGGGAGACAGATTTACCAACACTTTTTGGAAAAGATTCCAGAGATGTTGAGAGGTACGCTCGCGGCGCCTCCGAGAGTGTTTGGCGAGACGTTGTCGCATGAGCACGTCCGAGGCGGCGCGTTTGTCTCCAACGACGGTCGCCCGGTGAACAGCGAAAACCCGATTCCGAACGCAGAAATGCGATTATTCGGTGGTGCGCAATACCACAGAGCTTTGGAAGAGTTCCGCCAAATCGTCGGCGAAGTGCAGTGCCCGCAAGTTTCGAGAGAAGATATCATCAACGCGTGCGGCGTGGATGAAGTTCACGATGGGGTCAACTATACCCGAACAGCGTGTGTTATTGCCGTCAGTCGAGCCAAAGATACTTTTGAACCTTTCGTGCACCAGTTAGGTTTCCGTTTGGCGCACATCGCTCGACGCATGTTACCTGTTGCCATGTACTTGTTACAAAAAGAAGGACGAATTTTAAGCGGACACGAAGTCTTTTTGAAGAAAATTGGCTCCTCGTTTGCCAAGTTTGTGGACCAACGCGTAAAAGAGTGCCAAGAAAAGTGCCGAGAGGATTTACTCTCCACCACGAACTTTGTCACGTGGTCGTTGCACTCCGGGAACAAGTCTGGCTTACGATCGGTGTTGCACCCGGACGCGAGAGTGGACGAGAAGAACTCGTACGGGGGCGCGACCTCGGGCATGTCCTCGTCCTCCTCGAGAGACTTGGCCAAAGTAAATCCAAAAGATCAAAAGTTGATGGATTTGGTCGAGAACACCTTGTGGAACCGTAACATGAAGGAAGTGACGTTAGATGTTGTCGATTTGTTGGTTCGTCAAATCTATTCGGGCATTCGCACGTATGTCGTCCAATCTGTGGAGTTGAAATTCAACTGCTTCTTCTTGATGCCGTTGTTGAACGACTTCTCGCACCATTTAAGAAACGAAATGGAAGACGCGTTCGACGTCAACTTGGATTTGGTGTTTAACGTGAAGAACGTCCGCTTGGCTTTGGAAGAGAGACAACAAAAGTTAGAAGCTGAGTTGGAACAAATGGAACACATCCAATCGAAGTTTGCGAGCATTCACTCGCAACTCGAGGTGCACTCTGGAGCCTCGCCGGCAACGGTCGCGGCAGCGCAAGCGGCCAGAAATGGAACGTCATTTAGAACCGCCGCGGATCGTGAGATGCAACTTTCCTCGGATTCAGTGAAGGTCGCGCAAGAGATGGAAGCCGGCATCGCGCACGCTAAGGAACAGTTTGCGCACTATTCGCCAACCAACGCCGGCGTGCGCCAACAGGGCAAGACGATGAATTCGCCGGGCACGGTTCAGTCTGGTAAATCTGGCATCCGAGGCATTTTGTCGCCGCGTAATATCTAATACATTTTTATCCTCTGAGAAGTGTAGAAGTAAAAGAGTTGTATAACCCATTGTTTCCCTCGAGGCGAATGATAATGCGCTGGCATTCGCTTTACGAAAATTTTATTTATGTGTGTGTGTGAGTGATGTGAGAGAGACCTCGAAGTAGAAAAGAAAGAAGAACAAAGCTTAGTCAAAAAGGTTCTGATAATATAAGAAGCTCGAGTGCAGTAAGAATATGAATGAAGGAATGATGTTTAATATTTATAATCGATTAAAATTTATCACATCAAATCAATGAAGATGCACCGTACCCGCCACGACCATGATCTTGATTCGGTCTATATCCAGTTTGTCTTGCTTGACCTGTACCACTTCTCGCAACAGTCCTCGAAGGTGCTCCGGGAGAATCCGAGGATATCCCTGTCCCTCCGTACGAAGTTTTGTAATTGTGCAAGTTCGAGTTTTGGTTGACGTCAACCCGAATGTTATTAAACGCTTCGGCTGGAATTAAATTCCCGCGCTTTATATCCCACAATTCTTCCGGTCGTGGAGCATCGAACCCGACTTTCGCGTAGCACATACCCAACGAGTTCACTCGCCAAATTGAACACGGTGCACCGCCACTCCCTTCGTTACTCCATGCCATTTTAGGCGCGACTGACGGACGTTCGCACCATATTTCCGGGACGCACCGGACGTTCGTTTTCGCAATCGAAGGCGCCTCCGCGCTGCTTGTGAACACCATGCCTAAAGCGATATGACCGGGCGGGGCTATCGGTAACCAGGCAAACAACCCCGATGATTTCCACTGTTGCGCAAAAATCTGTCTAAAGCGAACCGGTAAAGGAAATAAGCGCTCAATCATTCTTGGCATATTTTGCGAACCCGTGAGCGCGAACGCGCTGCCGTCATTAACTTCGAACGCGAACGCCCCATCCGCGGCTGGTCCGCCTCGACTGGAGGAGGCAAAATACCCAACGTTTATACGCTCCTTCTTAGACAACTTAGACACGTCTGAACTCGACGCAAACGCGGCAACTACGCCCGTTGGAAACCAAGTCGTGCCAAATTTTCGACTCCCAGTACCTTCCGAACTCCAACTGCGAGTGAAATTTTTGTGGTGAACCAAAGACACTGCAAAGTTACGAACGACATCGCGTGTCAGCTTTGCATCTGAAGCGGCATCTTTGCGCATCTTTTCTCGGTCAGATTCTTTATGCAAAGATTTTGCAGAGATGTTTGCACGAGCGTCTTCAATGGCGGCCGCTCCGGACGCTTGATTATTGCGCATGGTGTTTAAGCCCCCCATTAAATCGCCAGTCGCAGTGGTCGAGTTGCGCGGGTTTTGCGAAAGCGAGTTGCTCACGTCGCCGGAAAGCCAATCTTCAAAGGCGAGCATTTCCGGTTGTGGTGGCGCAGCAGAATGTGTGGCAGCAGTAATATCAGCTTTCTTACTCCCCAATCCAAACGGGTCGTCTCGAGACGGAACGTGTCCGGACAATTTCGTTGCCGCCGGCGCCGGTTTCTTTGGAGCAATGTCTGGCAACGTCGCCGCCATGCCCATGGACGCCCAATCGCCTAAACCGGTACCGTCGTCAATGGATACGTTTGCAGTTGTATTCACAACTTTTTTCTTCTGTTGGTGAGGAACCGGCTGTTGATCGTATCTGGGGAGTGGTGGACCGGCGCCACCGAGTAAATCGTCGATGCTGTTATTTGAAGACGCTGGAATCACATCTCGGTTGGATGGGAATTGAGACTCCATCATCATATTGTTCATGCTTGTGTTGCCATTCGCATTTTGATGGTATTTATGACCACCTCCAACAGCATTCACGCGATCTTCTTCTTCCCACTCCTTCTGCCAATCATCGTCCGGTCCAAAAGCGATTTCAAACTCTTCTCTAGAGACGACGCCGGTACCCGAAACGTTGACTCGTTTCGCCAAATCCAACATTTGCGTCGGTGATAACTCCACGCCTAACCAAGACAACCCGCCGTATAAGGATTCGTATGATAATGAACCAGCTCGTTCCACGTCAAACGCTCGAAAACAATCTAATAAACGCATGCGCTTCCTCTTCAATTGCGCGCGTACACGTGCAGTAAGCGCGCGACTCGCGAGTAAATGAAACTCGTCTGCCGTCGTCAAAGCTTTCGCCAATGGCGTTTCTTGCCATGGAATCCTCGGACGGCGTCGGCAGTTTCGAACGGCATCGAAGAAAGCTGCGCGTTTATCGCACGGTGCTTCCTGTAAAGCGCGGAGAAGTAGAGAAACTTCTCTTTCTTCGAAATCGAGTTGCGAATCGAGAAATCGGAAGCATTGTTCCGCCGTTGCCCCTTGGAACACGCCAGCCGATGCGTATCTCCTCGACCCTTCCAACAAGGTGCCACCGGCAATGCGCAACGCAACTTGCACGTTCTTAAACTTGACGATATCGCCATTCGATCGTTCGTCGCAATCGGAAAAGTGCATGGCGACGCGAATCGATTCCGCTTCCGCTAAGGAAACGCCAACGTAATATCGGCCGTTTTGCAACGCGTAAATATTCTTTTGACGGATGACTCTTTTCAACTCTTCAAACGTAACGCCCGCGCCAGAGGAAGGCAATCCAAGTTTTGCAGCGTCGCGAGCTACTTCTTTCGCCAGTTCGGTCAAACGAACTTCGTCGTCATCAACGACGGCATCGATTGCTCTCAAGACATCCTTCAGCTCTCTCTCGTTCAGAGCGCCGGTACCGCCACCATCAAACATTGAGAAGGCGGCTCGTAAAGCGTCCTCTTGTGCCATCGACAAACGGTTTTGTTGACCGGTACTCGAAGAGCCTTTCGTTAAATCGCTCGCTAATTCGTCTAAATCCGGAATAAGATCCATCACGATGATGGAATTCTTCAATCGTCGATGCGCGTTCAACGCCCATCCAGGTTTGAAATAATTCTTACTCAACCAACAGTAATCTGGAAACGGTAGCGGATCGGTGTGTTTTAATTTCATTCCTGGTTGGTACACCTTGAACGTTTGCATTTTGTAAAACGGTAACCGCTGCGGCTCGGCGAGATCGTCCAACTTCCATGCGATTTGCGTCTCGTCATCTCGAGAGTATTTCACAACCGCCGCGGATTCTTCGATGATTTCTTCCATCTTTTCTTCCTCCTTCTCTTGCTCTTGTTCTTGTTCGGTTTCTTGTTCTTGCTCGTTTTCTTGAACTTGTTCGGATTGCAAAACTCTATCGACATTGGCACCGTCAAAGCCGAGATCACCAGCGGCTTCGGAACCGTCGTTGTTCGCGGCTGCCATGGCGACACGTTGTTTTGCTTCCAACGTTGCCGCCTCCATGCGCGTGACATCGGCAACAATATTTCGCAGATGTTCCTTCGCCTTTTCGTTGTGCATGATGATGTGTTCGTATTGTCTGCACAACTGTGCGAGACGTCTCGACGCTGACATTTTTTCAGGAATTGCGTTTTGGACGATGAACGTCACGCGTTCTCGAAACACATCGAGGCACTTTTGCGTTTCATCGGTACATTTATGGGAACCAACTGTCATGTTTCTTTCCAACAAGAGCCGATAGGCGTGTTTCCTCCAGACATTTGCGGCTCTTTGTTCAGCTAATAAACCGGCTTGTACATTTTCTGCGCGCATAGTGTTGATGGTAAGCCACGCTAAGACGTCTCGTAATCGCATTCTCTCTGCTTCGTCGTCCGTCATGGATTGCAATTCTGCGATGCGCGTTTGTGGCAATCGGCCTTCACCAATCGCAACTTCCGTGGCAACGAGTTTGGATACTTCGGGAGTGATGATCAACTCCAGAGTTTGTCCATTTCCTAATCCACGCATACGCCACGCGCCTTGAGCGTAATCTCGCAAAGTCATATCTTTACCTAATGTCAACGCCGCTCGCGACGCTGCGGCTTGTTTGATATCCATCCCAGTCGTGTGCACCTGGTCGTAAAATGAAAAGCGTTTGGAATACGGCATAGCGGCAACCCGCGCTAAAGGAATCACTTCCCATGGTCCGCGACGCATCAAAATCATTTGTGCGTCGTTTTCGTCGAGAAACACGCATCCTTCTGCCCATTCTAATCCGTTTTCTAATAAGAATTTCGCCACCGCGCGATTACTTTTACCGGTAATTAAAGCGCCAGCATCGATCAACGCGTGCAAAGGTGGCTCTGCGGTTGCGATAGTTTTCAATATATTATCAACGGTCCAGTCCGATGACATGTCGTTACAGGAAATCACGGTTCGGTCACTTAAAGTGGCCAGCACTTTCGCGTCTGTGCCAAGCTCAAATTTCGGAGCGCCCAACTCGGACGGGAGTAAATCCGCTGGAGTTCCCGAGAAACCTAAACGCACGGGGAACAAAACGTCACCACCGAGCTCTTGTCCAGTGGCGGAAAGTTTCATGCCCTGATGCTTCGCCGTTTCCGGGAACACGAAAGTATCTAAATACGTTTCAATGACTTCCGGCACCAATCTCAAGAGTTGATACAATTCTTCAACCTGTTCATGGTCACGCATATCCACGAGATTTAACGGCCACGTTTCGTTTTCGTCGTTCAACCACGAAGGTGAAGATTGGAAAGAAGCATCTAAAGACTGATTCAATTCCACGTTTGAAATGTCCGCGAGTAACGCGTCAAACCCGGAAACTTTGCCGACGTTCAGATGTGAGTGCGTACCTTGATGCGCAGATTTGCGCCTCGCCTCTAGTTGCGCTTTAGCTCTCGCCTCGCCTCTCACGGATTTGCCGGCTAACCGAACCCAACACGCCCACTTAAGCGAGCTCGGTCGCTTTTGTTGCGCGCCAGCTTCGTTCGAAAACTGCTCGAGCATGGCTTTCAAAACAATCTTAAAATCGGATCTGCGCAAACCTTCGATGCGATACGCCGCAATTGTCAAGCCGATGACCACGTCTGGGTGCGAAAACTCGTTCGTTCTCGAAGGAATATCTTTACCGACAAATGGGACCGCTAACAGTCTTCGAGATAAAGGTACCGACGCCTGTGTCCATTCCTCCAAATTTTTCACGTCGTGTAACGTGAGCAGACCAAACGTAACTCGGTTGATTTTGGACAAGACGTGAGGGAGTAACGCGTTCAACCAGTCTCGCGCGAGGTTCGCCATCTTCACGCCTTCATCTTCGGCTTCGCGTTGTAACTGTGTCGAAGCGCTTCTGTCGCCTCGTAGTAAAAATGCAATGGAAGTTTCATCGTCCATGTTTCTTAACGCACCGTGCGCTCTTAACCATACCGAAATCCATCTCGCCAGGAGCGGTCGCAGCGACTGATGGTACCATTTTCGATCCAACACACACACGTGCGGCACCGCTTGTACTGCTTTCTCCTTAATTGCATCCGTTATGCGAGTATGAATTAGCTTCAAAATCTCCGTCGCTTCTTGCGAGCCTTGCGCTTCTTTCGTTGAAGGCATAAATCCATTTGTCTCGTTGGACAACGAAAATACCGCGTCCAATAAGAAAAATGGAAGTTTCCAGCGCAATCCATCACCAATCCTTGATTGACAAAAATCTAGCGGGATTCTTTGCCCTAACGGCCAATGTAATTCGGATTTCAACGGGTGCAAAATCAAATCGACTTCGTCTAAAATGAGCAAACCTTGGTGGAAGATTTGAAAAATTTCAGACGCGCAAAACGCCTCTTTTCGCAATGCCTCGAGTTCCTCTTCCGATAAAGCTCCGGCATCGGCGACGCGCTCGGACCTCGATTTGCCTCTTCTTACACCAAACATTTTTGTGACGATATCTTTTGATTGTTTCAAAATACTTGAGTTCATTCTCGATTCTTCAAACGCAACGTGCGATTGATCAAGCAAGTGTAACGCCTCGAGAAACTTCAAGGCGAGTGATTTCAACGCCGTTGGCGAAGTGATCACAATAGCTCGTTCGTCTCTAGCTTTGCGCATAGCATCGAGCAACTTCCCATCGCTCAACGTCGTGTATCGATCAAATTTTAGAGTAACCACTGATCTCCGAATAACGCCTGAATAGGATTTGCGTAAAGTTCCTCGCGAAAACTCAAGTAAAGCGTGCGGCACGACCTGACATACCATTCGTGTATCCGTTGCGAGTAAATATCCAAGTAATGGACACACGACGGTCGTTTTACCTTCACCCATGAGCATTTGCGCGCACTCACCGCCACCTCTCTCAGCGGATTGAACAAATTGTTTCGTCAGTTGAACTTGTCGCTGACGCAAAATAATCGCCAGCGAAAACTCAAACATTAACAATCGGGGATCGTACGTTAAATACGTCGGCGATGGCGTTGCCGGACTTTCCGCGAACGGATCAAGTTCGTCTACGACAGCTTGTTTCTGCTGTTGCTCGCGGTTCGCCACCACACTCTTTTTAAAGTACGATCTCTTCTCGCACAACATCTTCGCCAAACCTCTCGCGCGTAAACCTAAATCCAAAGCTAACGATGCTTTCCCATCACGTTCGACGGTTTTAGCGCACTTTGATAATGCTAATAACGTATCCGCCGCAGCGGCGGCACATTTTGCACCTTGCGCGGCTCTTGCGGTTAGCAACAACGCTTGTGCGGTTAAATGCAACGCCTGTTTTACCTTGTCTGAAGTTACCCCCGGGGTGATTTTCAACAAATTCTTCTCGCCGTGTTCGCACGCCATCGCTTCCAGTAAATCGTCGTACGTCGCTTCGGCCCACGCGCCCGAGCGCCTTTGCAAACCCAGTCGAAGCATTTCGAAACGGACAGTGGCTGATCTATCCAGGCCGTTTGCAGTTGCCGTAGCGACCATGGCAGCCTCTGAAGCTGCGGCGCGATCGAGCGCAACCTGTTTGGCCAACTTTTCGAGTATCGAGCGCAATACCGCTCGCGCGTTGATCGACGCTTGACCAGCCTTGGACGCTGCTGCTTCGATGGCAATTTGCTCGCAATCGAAAGATGTGAATCCATTTAACGTGAGCTCGTTCGTTGCGACATTCACAGGTTCCTGTTTCTGCTTTGCAATCCTATCCGCGCTCGATTTTAAATCTTGCCGTAATCTTGTCAAGGTTTGTTTCGCGATTGGCGTCGCCGACGAAGGGTGTCTCGACACGTCAAATGGTAACCCTCCGGAACCATTTTCCAAGCAACCTTGGATCGCATCTCCCGCGCGGTCGTCCTCGACAGGCACTATTATTGACGCTAAATCGATAACCGCTAACGGCTGCGAGCATAAATAATTCAAATCGACGGTTGCGAGATTGTTCGCGCCGTACTTTTGCAATACTTGCGGATCGTTCTCGAGCGGGTATTTACGTTGTCGCAACGTCGCCGAAGCAAATCTAGGTAACGCCCACTTCGAACCGTTGAGTAACGTTTGATACCACGCGTCGATGACCATTTCACAGGCTGGTGGTGAAGCGTAGCGATCGCCAATGTAATTCATTTGCGACGGTAAACGGTCTCGATTTTCTTTCAAATACGGTTTCACACGTTTCAAGAGTTGCCCGACGGCGCCGTCTTGCGTGAACATGGCGGAGAGTTTGACGCCTAACGTCCGCTCTTCTGCGCGCGGACACTCCCTCGCAATGTCTGCATTTGCCGCTAACACGCGTAAAATGGACATTAAAGTGCCAGCTTTCTCGCCCTGTTGTTTCGGAACGAATCGTAACAAAGCCCTACCCCACCGATGCGGGTCGTCGCCCGGTAATACGCGCAACTGCACCGTGCTCGTGAGCAACTCAAAGAGTAGAGGGAACCCGTGTTCTTTTTGTAAGGCTAAAGAACCGCTTTCAATCCATTTATTGACAGCGTTTAGGCCGTTACTGCCGTTGACAGAAACATCGTCCGGTCGTGAATAGCTCGATGTCCACCCGGCGAGTTTTCCAAGCGGACCGTCACCGGTGATGGCATCGTCGAACGCGGAGAAATCTCCGATAGAATCGAATTCGCTGTGTTCCGGTATTGGCGGGTAAAAGAGAGGAAACCCTTGCGTTTGTCCTAAACTGTTGTTCAGTTGATCGTTCATTAACAATTTGCGTTCGTGATGAACGAGCAAACGCAAGTAACTCGCTCGATTCAACAACAACGGATCTGAAGCGATGATTTCCTCGAGCGTTTTCTCATCTCTGTTCTTTCTTCGAGTTCGGAGACTCGCTCGTTGCGCTTCGGTGACTCGCGCACTCGCGGTCGTTTGGTCTACAACATCTAGTTCTTCTTCCGCGGTTAATCGGACGTTGGCACTTATCGCACGCCAATTTTGGACGTACTTCAAACACTCAACGGATTCATTGAAACCTAAGCCGGCTAAACGATCCATCGCGGCGGTGCCTTTAGCGGTGCGTAGAATTTTAATTCTAGCCGCGCACGCATCTGGATTCGGATCCTCAATGGCGGCCAGACCTAATGCGTCCCATAATTGCGCTTCTTCGCTCGTAGGATCGTTCTCGCACAAGAGTAAATCGACGAGTTTTTTCACGTCGTCGTATCTTCGAGCCAGGAATCGCATGGTGCACAAATACAACGCCGATGCTAAGGAATCGCATACTAGATGCGCGTGCGAAGCGTGAACCGTGTATACATAATGTTTCGAGTCACCGACAGCGTCGTGCCACGCGATATCCCAACGATCGACGATGACGTCTGCGCCTAAACCCTTACTTGCGCCGAGTTTTGCGACAGCGTCAATCGCCGCACGCCTCGGCGCAGCACCGGCGGGTAACAAAACCGCGAGCTGTCCATCACGAGCTTCTAACAGCATAGCGTGCGGTAAACCAGATAATAAGCGATCTAACATTGGAGTTCTCGCGGAAGCTAAAAATAAACCCGCGTGTTCTTCGCACTCTAACCGCGTTTGTGAACTCGCCGTCGTATCTTTCACGGCGTGAAAGGAAATACCTAATCGAGGGAGTTCAACTCTTCGCACGGGAATATATTCACTCGTGTTGTTGTTCTTTGAGCCACCAACTCCGCTACCGGTCTTTCTATCGACCCAAACGAGCGCGTGTGCTAACCCTTCTACGGCAGCAATCGATCTTGCCAACGCTTTCAACGGATTCTGTCGCGTTTCGTTCGACTCCGCGCGCGGGCTCAGTAAATTCGACACGTCGTCGTTCTCACCTTCCATCTCTTCCACGGAAGAGGTGTGTCCAGCAGCGGCGTATAACAAATCGACTAAAACAAGCGTTCCTTCTGGCATGCTTTGTGGATCGAAATCAAAATCACTCGCGTCTTTCGTCGGCATTGGGATTCTATGAACGATACCTCGCGCGTCATCAACGAATAAACCGGATTTAGAAGTGCTCGCGGAGCCGCTAAAAACTGAGTCGAGCGCGCTGACCGTCGGGTCTTCCTCCGCTGGTGGCGTCGTGGCACCTTTAGCACCTTCTATTTGGACGTAAATGATTGTTCGAGAGTGTTTAGCTGTCGGTCGAGCAGTGCCGTACAAATCTCCGGTAACTTCTGATCGCCAAAACGAGTAATCTTGCAACAACGCTTGCGGGATTATCCCTCGCAAGTGTCGTTCAGGAACAAATGCTTGGCGTCCGAGCTTACTTGAAATGTGTCTCGTTACGACTAAAGATTGCACCCGAGAACCTAATCGAACTGCAGACAGTAAAAATCTTTCGTTCGGGTCTTTCAAACTCGGCTCACCGTCTGGGTCGACATCCGCGAGACACCACGAGGCGTTGGAGGCAAACACCAACGCTCTTCGCCAGCGTCTACCGAAAGACTCGACGCGAAAGACCTGTACCAACGGTGGGTCTCGCACGACGACAACTTCGGTGAGCAGTTTATTCGCATTTTCTTCGTCCGCGACCGATGTTTTCGGAACTTTTGTGGCTTTGCCCCACCACCAGGAGGACTTTTGTACCTCGGGCGCGACCACATCCGGCGCGCCGACGCCTCGCAAGGTAGCAATCGGTCCTTTGAACGTTTCGGACGGAAGGAACAACTCAACGCCTTTTAAGAAAGCCGCTGCGGGACCATGGATAATCGGCTCTAATCGGTCCATAATCCACCGTTCTTTCTCGGTCAAACCCGATCCGGAACCAAGACCAACCACGCTCAACACGTTCATGACTTTCGCGCCCGCGCTGGCATTCGTAGCGTACGGACGGGTAAAGTTGTGCGTCGGCACACGAGGATCCGGATCCCAAATTTCGATATCGTGACGCAAACCAACCAACCTGAGCCACTTACGATGTTCTGTGTTGCGAACTTCCGCGCAGTGAACAACCTCGTCCGAGGCGTCGAATTCAGCGAACGGTGATTTTCCGTCTCCCGTTTTTTTACCAATCTCGTCCGTGTTCTTCAAAACTGTGGCGATGATGGACTTGGAGTTTGAAGCGGCGAGCAAACGTGTGAACGAATCGTCCTCGTCCACGTCGTCGTCGTCTTTCAACAGCCTCTGTCGAAACTCTTCGTTCCGTTCTCTCAACACTGAATCTAATGAGGCCACAAAATCGGGCAATTCTCGAACGGCGTTTTCGAGCGGCCGCAAACGGTTTCGTCGGACCGTGAACTCGCCGAGTTGACAATTCACCTCCATCTCTGCGTTTTGCGTCGTCGTCGCCAATAACCATTCCCCGTAGTGTTCGCCGTACTCTTTCAACAGAACGTTTTTAGTATTCTCCGTTTTCCTTTGCCACTCCTCGGTAGTTTCGTCTTTCGGGTGCGCCACGAACCGGCCTTCGCCAGAAAACCGCCATCCTCTGTCATGTGCAGAAGCGTCCATAGCCTCCTGCTGCGCAGACGGCACCGACGAACTGCTCTCACGCGTCGTCAACGCTATGACGATGCCGTTCATGACATCGTTGCATTCTTTTTCGTTTCCTTTCGCCCACGCGAGCATGTTTTTTCGTTGTCGTTGGAACAAATCGAAAATCTCGTTCGGAGGGAATCCTAAATCCATCAAGTTTTCTCCGGTATCTTTCGCGAGTTTTCTATCCATAGATTCGGAACCGTCCGGAGTGTCCAAGAAAACATGGTTAACAAATATGTATGCCTGCGCCGTAAACAGCGTCGCCGCTGCATCCAAGTCATAGTCTTCAGGTTTCGTCCAATAATACGTGTACGCTAAATGCGCGTGCAACGCGCACGCAGCGCGCACGGCGCCACATTTTGCCGCCCGGTTCAACCAGCGTCGAATAACTGGACGAACGCGCGCGGAAATTACTTTGCTAACTCTTTCTTTTGCATTTTCTAGTGATTTTTTCGATTTCGGTGGTGGCTGAACGCCTCTCGTTCTCATCTTTGGATCTTCGATGTGTTCTTGCTCCATCAGCGTCGTGATAAACGCGAGCATTCGAGTCAAGGCTCGCGTGGAAAACAAAACGCCCGGGACGGCTGGAGCGTCGTGCCTGCCGGTATCGAGTTCTAAACTTAAAGCCAATAACTCTTCCGCAGCATCGATTAAAGGCGCCGGCGCGTGGGAGAGCTCGTGGAATAAAACCCCACACGGTGTCGCCATATGCTGTCTCGTGCTCGCAGGAATCTCTTGGGGGACAAAGACCAACCCGGGCGGTTGCCACGGACCAGGCTCAAACAAAACTGCATCTAAAACTTGTTGGATTTCGTGCGATGATAACGCGCGACACCTGGTTGCGTCCGCGAATAGTCTCAAAGATAACGGAACGCGAACCATTGGCGCAGTCAAGTACGTCAACAAAAGTTCCGTTTCGCTTGGTTTGAGCAAATCGTCAAACGTCGGCAACGTTTGCAAATGCAAAACGTCCTCCTCCGTATCGATTCGCATGCCGACTAAATTAGACGGATTCCCTCCGGACGGTGGACATCGCGGCCGTTTATCGCCGACTGATTTAGCTAAAAAACCGCCTCCGAAGACAGAGCGAAACCCGTATATCCTCTTCTTTTTCCCTGTTTTCGGGTCGACATCTTTATCGGCGACCATGCGTAACTCTCGCGCCCACGGCGCAACTCGCATTTGACGATCGAAAGCGGTGACATTGAGGTTATACGCTCCGGATCTTTCGTCGCGCTCAATCTTCCAATTCAGTTGAGAATCTTGAAACGTCCATCGACGCAAGTCCGGGAGCGAATCGCTCGTCGGTGCCATCAACGCTTTGAACATGAAAACAGAGTCTCGCAACGCCACGAGTTCCGGGTAATGATCCGCCATGTCTCTGTTTTCGCAAGAGAAGTAATTCGACAAGGCATCCGGCGACCGTTCGTAGCCGATCGCTAAGGCAACTTGGTCTAATAATCGAGCCTCTCCCGGGCCGAAAGTCATGCCTTGTTGATCGTCTTCCCATCGAAACAAAGTGTGCGAGGATTGAACGGACTCGGTGAGCGAATGGAAGTAATCTAAAACTTTCGTCAATTTTGTCATTCTTTCCGGGCAGTGAAATCGTAAATACTCCGCCTCCACTGCAAATGGACCGGTATCAAACCCAAATAGAGTCGTCGGGCCTTCGTTGACGCCGTCGTAATGCTCGCAAAAAACGCTCGGGAAATCGCACGGTTTCATTCTCAACGTCGCGTCGGTAATCGCCGCCATGCACGACAACGTCAACAATCGGTTGGCGTCAAACGATCGCGTGGCGGAAACTGACATCGACGCCGTGGCGAAATGTCGTAGACATAAATTCAAAGACCGGGCGAGCTCTAATTGCGTCTCGTACTTTGGTCTCGCCGACCGCCAAAAGCAGTGAGTCTCTCTGTCTTTGTGCGTCAACGGCATCGGACAAGGCAAAACGTGCACGAACAAATGCACCAACAACGCAACTCTGTGCGAATATGAATTCGTAGTCAAATCGGCTTGGTTAGCCAATATGGAGCAACAGTGTGCTGCTTTTCGCATGGCTAGTGCGGCTTCTTCTACGCTAGTGACTATATCTGGAACTATGGACAACTCGACCGGACGAATAATCGGCGGCGGCTTGGCGTCGCCAGCGAGTAAATTCGTCCCGCCTTCGAGCATAATTTTACCGAACAACTGCATGTTGCTCGCATCTCTAGGCGCTATTGGTGAGGCTAACGGTGGCGGAAGTAACGTCGGCCTTCGGGCGTTTGCAGCTCTCAGTCTCGTCGCTTCCACGCACTTCAAAATCCTCGCGAGGATTTCCGGAGGCACCGGTCCGACGTTGCTCGCGTCTGCGTTTTGCCCTCCATTTTCTCGTTCCACCTTGGCTAATTTTTCCGCGTACGGCGTCGCAAATCGAGCTAAAGTTTTACACGCAGTTTCTAGAGCTACGCACGCGGAAGTATTCAGAAGCGAAATTTCAGAAACGTTCCGCAAGGCTTCTTCTAACATGACGTGTCTCACGCCAACCTCGACTAACGCGTTTGCTCGTTTTGGCGGGCATCCTAAAGAGCACAATGCGCACCTCGCAGCTTCTAACGCGCACAAGGAAAACGATAAATCGCCACCGGCTGGCTTTGGTGCAAATTGAACCGTCCGAAGCGGCGTGGCACCAACCGATGCGAATAACGGACGACCGTTCAACATTGGCAACACTTTGGCGTAAATTTGGTCTTTTGCAATCTCAGCCGTTTTCTGCGGATGGACAATCGGTCTAAGTAACAGAGCCCAAGTGGAAGAATCTAAACACATATCCATTGAAATTTCCGTCAATTGCGTAGTCAACCCGTATAAAAATCCATCCGAGGACGGATCCGCTTTCACGGGATGATACTCTAATCCATCGCCCGTGTTGGTCACGGAAAACACAAAGGAGCCTTGCAGTCGTTGCAAGGTGTAAATCAGCGCGCGACTCTTCCCGTCGTTTTGCGTGGACCACCCACCCGGGAACATTAATAAAGCACCCGGACGCATCGAACGCACTCTATCGATAAAGACAGACAGGAACGCAGTAAACGCGTTGTTATCTTGCGTTCCTGCGGGGATTTGCCGACATAACAAGGTCAAATCATCCAATGATCTTCTGACTTCCATAATCGCGTTTGTTTCCGGAACCGACATCGGAAATTGCAAACTTCCCAAAGCTCTCGAAATTGTCGAGCACGAATCGCTCATAGTTTCCAGCGTTTCTCTGACTGCCATTTTCTCATCTCGTATGCGCATTAACCGTTCGTCAAACCCGAGCGCGTCGTCCGCCATGACGTCCACAAACGCGATTTGCTCCCATACCGCTTCCAAGTGCGTGGGCACCCCGACGCCCCCCAACGGTCCCGTCAACCCCGCTCTTTCCAGCGCGCCTTTAAAGAAACTCCTTCTCGCGTGTTTCGTCTGGTGTCTTTGCAACGAATTCTTCTTCTCTCCACCACTTTTCCTTTTCTTCCCGTTCGCGTCGACTTCCGTATCGCTCTCATCGTCGCTACCGTTTCCGTCCTTCTCCCCGTTCTTCGCTTTCCGACTCCGTTCTCGCGCAATCGCGTCGCTCAGCGCCGTCACCCACGATTGCAACACTTGCTGATTCTCGCACTCGCAAACGACCACGGAATTCGAAACTCCTGAATTGATTTCTTTCGCGGAGACGTCCATCTTGGAGTAAAACGCGAACAACTTCTTCCCTAAATATTTGCTCCCCAAGCCGTGTTCCTCGAGAATCTTTTCGTCCTCTAAAGTCACAACGGTACTCTTACTGGTCACCTCGAACATGCCTTTCGGTTGTTGCCTCGAGTGCGTCGGCTCGGACGCGTAATACTTCAACGTCGACTTTTCCTTTTTATTATCCGCTCTTCTCTCTTCCTCCTCGTCTGCAGCGTGGTCTTTTTCCTCGTCGTTAGTAAACCGTTGCTGGTGAAAGAATTTTTTCTCGCTCGCGAGATGTAATTGAAAATGCCTCAACCGCCAGGTGTTTTTGCCGTACAAGTCTTTCCCGCCTCTCTTGGTTAAAGTGCCGGAAAGGATCGGCGGCGTTTGGTCCGCCATTCTTACTTCTTTATTTGTAAATTAAAGCGTCGTAATAGACTACTATTGATGATGATGATACTAAAAGCGTTCGTTCGGGTGTTTATTTATCCGACGAGACTTTTCTTTTGTTCATTCTGACGCGAGATCTCTTTCTCGCAGAAATCATCATTTTGAGTCTGTTTTTTTTTGTTTTTGTCTCAAAAGCTTTTTTGTCTGTCTGTTCTTTCAACAAGAAGCAGTTAGATTTTCTGAAACGCCGCAAAGTAATCTTCTCATCACGTTTTATGTACGAGTATACTATAGTATTTTGCACCACCACGCGCGAACCATAAAAAACAGCGCCGCTGCTGTTTGATACTTCTTTATTTATTGAATAACCCGACGAAAGAGAAAGATATGTATATATACAAATAATGGGATTTGTAACCGAACACGAGCACGGGAAATCGAAAGTCCGCTTGGGACGGACGTGGCGAGATGCCAAAGAAAACGCGCATTATTTCGTCGAGTGGGAGGTGTGCGTTCGACTGCTCTCACCGGAAATGGAAAAAGCGTACACGAGCGGAGATAACGGTGGGATGACGACCACGGATACGACGAGAAATATGTGTTACGTGGTCGCGCAAAGATGTAAAGAGCGCACGTCTATGGAGGAGTACGCCATCCGTCTCGCGAGAACGTTTATAGAAACGTATCCGCTCATAGACGGGGTGTCGGTGACGGTGGACCAAGCGCCGTGGGAGCGGGCTAAAGTCAGAGGAGGTGTCGAGCACAGTCATGGTTTTACGTTTAGTAGCGGTATACGCACGTGTTTCGTGAACGTGATGAGAGAACGAATGGAACATCCAACCGTAACGAGTGGGTTGAAAGATTATCGGGTGTTGAAAACGACACAAAGCGGCTACGAAGGATATATCAAGGACACGTTTACCAAACTCGGTGAAACGAATGAACGGATTTTAGCGACTGCTATTGATTGCGTGTGGACGTACGACTTGGAAGGAGTTGATACCAGTAAACGGAAAGGATGGTTCGGTAATAACAATTCTAGTAACAACAACATTGATTACGATTTAGTCTACCAGCGAGTGCTCGAAAACATCAAAGACCAGTTCTTCGGCGACGCGCAGAGAGGCGTGTATTCGCCATCGGTGCAAGCGACGTTATACAATATGGGCGATGCGATCGTAAACAACATCAAAGAAGTGAAAGACGTGAAATTTACGTTACCAAACATCCATTTCATACCGATGACGCCAAACGGAGGAGACCATAAATTCAACGACGACGTATACATTGCCACGTCGGAGCCGCACGGTACGATTGCGGCAACTGTATCGAAGAGAAACGAAACAGCCGAAATTCGGTCTCGGCTATAAAGCAGAACACTACGTGTGCATAGAACAAGCTCACTACTACGACAAAACTACTAAATATATCTACTACAAACTCAAAAGTATCCTCTCGTTAAAAAACTCAGAGCGCCTCTTTGCGCCAACCCGCTAATCTGTTCCCTCTGATCCTTCGAACACTTCATGTACCCGATCGTATTCGTCAACAACATCCCCAATGCCATTAAACACACCAACGCGTAGTTGAAATTCAACTTTGTCAACGACGTGGTTAAAAAAAACGCCCAAATCAACGGCGCGCCGTATATCGTCCACCAGAAAATCCGCTTCTCGGTCGCATCCACCAACCGCATTCCATCCGCGTCTCTCGATTCAAACTGCCACTTGCTCTCCCCACTCGTTTCCTCGACTTCGTTCCAATACCTCAACCCAACTAACAAGCGACCGGAGACGTTCTTCGTCCACCAAAAGTCCATCGTCAGTAAAAGAGTCAAAAGGACGAATATGACGACGAAATCGTCCGAAAACCAGTTGCAAAATACATAGACGAGAATGGCGCTGCATTTAAAGACGACGTGCACGAGTAACGCGGTCGGATGTTTCGTTGATTCCATTCCGTTGTTATTTTCTTCCACTGCTCCAGTAGTCGTAGTCGCCGGGGCCATTCTTCTTCTCACCGCTTCTCACTTCTTCACTCTACTTCTTCTGCTTCCTCCTCCTCTTCTTTTTTTAATCTTCTTCTCACACAACGGTCTCTGGCTTTTTTTTTCTTTTTTTTTCTTTTTTTTTTGCTCATAAACCCTAAATTACAATTGAGTCAGCCTCTCCACTCTCATATCTTGTCCAATCTGTTTGCAATATATATCACGACGACGACGCGCAGAAAAGAAACAACGCGCTTTGATCATCGTCCGCCTTCTCTGCTCTGATCCTCAAACGTCTCTCCTTCATTCACTTCTTCTCTCTGTCTTCGTGATCGGGGACCATTTTCGATCATCGGCATCAACGCTTCTTCTTTCGTTGAAAGAGATCTCTCGAAGAGAATTTTCCCCCTCTTTGAGATATCTAGAGAATATCTTTTCGGAGCGAAGTAGAGGAGGAAAACGTCCAAATTTGAGAGCGGGGGAGAGATGACGACGAACGACGAAGAGACGACTACTAATACCAATAATAAGATGGAGGAAGAACATGAAGAAGTGAACGTAAAAGCGAGGAAAGAATACACGATCACCAAGTCCAGAGAAAGTTGGACGGACGAAGAACACGGGCTGTTCGTAGAGGCTATCGCGCTGTGCGTCTTTCTCGTCTGTTTGTTTTTTGTTTTTCTGCTCTCTTTTCTCCTTCGTGGGAGGATGATGACGCGTCTCTTCTTTCTCCTTGTGATTATGGCGTTGTGACGAACGACGCGAAAACAACTATTGCTGACATTTTTCTTCTTCTTCTTCTTCTTCTTTATCGTCTTCGAAAAAACAGATACCAGCGAAACTGGAAGCAAATCAAAGAGCACGTGAAATCGAAATCGATCATTCAAATCCGTTCGCACGCGCAAAAATATTTCTTGAAGATTGAAAAGTTGGGCACCGGAGAAGCGGTGCCGCCGCCGAGGCCGAAGAAGAAGGCGAGTCGACCGTATCCGCACAAAGCGGTGAAACCACCACCATCAGCACCGCCGACATCAGCTAAAGTAGTAGTACAAGAGCATCAACATGAAGTACCGGTGAAAACAACAGGCGATGGAACTGCTGCTGCCACTGCAACTAAGAACGGTTCGTCGTTAGTAGACGCCGCCTCGGGTCTCCCGTCTTCTCCTTCGAAGAAACTCTCGCCGAAGAAACAGTTGCAAAAGCAAGAAGTATCGCAGAGTAATAATTACAATAATAATACTAACGCGAGCGACGAGGGTAATAAGAAAGCGAAGCAATCGACGCCGAAAAAAGAAAAGAAAGCTGCGAAACCGAAGACTACTGGAACAAAAAAGAACGCCAATACTATGAAGAAGAATACGAAAACACAGAAATCCTCCTTGCTTCATCCCGGAAACGAACCGCCGACGGATGACTTATTTAGAAGCGACGATCAACTTGCGGGTATGGTCGATGACGAAGCAGAAGATGATGAAGACGACGACGACGAGAATAATAGAGAAATCATGAATAGCAACGACGCCTCTGGTGGCGGTTCGGCGGAAGATGACGCGATTAACCGTTTAGTAGATAGCAACAACGGCACGGCGACGACTTCGTACAAAGAAATCGGCGGTCATAATAAAGAGTTGATGATGACTGCGACAGATTTCATAAACAACAATAATATTAGTGACGAGGACGATAATAGCGGCGGTGGTTCCAAGAGTAACCACCAATGCATGACGCACGAATACATCACGCAGCAAATGAATGAAATGCAAGAGCAAGTTCGAAATTCCTTGACGGGCGCAACGTACGAGGTGCAAAAAGGATCAAAAAGGAAAGCACCGAACACCCCAACTTCAAAAGGTACAGACAGAAAAAAAAGCATCGGTTCTGGAGGTCCCTCGCGTTTGGGAGGCTTTCATCAGCAACACCAACAAAATACGAACCAGTCTGCACACGGCTCGAACTTAGGTGACGCGGGGCAGCAAGTAAACGGCGGCGACCAGTTGCAACATTCGGCTTGGAATCCTACGCAGAACAATTCGCTGACCGATGCGCAAAGAAAGAAAGCGAATCAAAACACGCCAAACTTCCAAGTCGTGTACTCCGCGTTTGCGAGAATGTTGGAAAACGATAGCATCTCTGCTGAAGAAGCGGCGGAGAATTTACAAAATATGCGACCGATTGATCGGGAAACGACCGTTTTACTCGTCGATAACTTGAAGAAGAATTTGCTATCGAAGCGAATGTGGGAAGATCAAATGCAACTCGTCGGCAGTGGGTACCAAACCTTCTTAAACGCCTCTTCCGACGCGAGTGCGGAGGAGAAACAAGCCAAGTTGGTGGAGAGTGCGGTGAACTCTATGAAGTTTAACAGCGAAAGTGCTCGCGATGCGACCGCGGCCACGCTTACAAGTGACGCGCTCGTGCCAACGTCCATGGCGACGCAGCAAACGCGGCCACAGCCATACATGCAAATGACGAAGAGAGATTCCGATGGCACGTTTGAGGAAGCCAACAACGGAGACGATAATAACAACACGAACACGGATTCCGGGAACAACGATTCCGGGAACGAAAAGAAAGGATCCGATGGCGGATCGGGTTGGACTGGACAATCTCAACAAACCTTTGTGGATGTAGTCGCTGATAAGAAGCGTGCAGCGGCAGCGGCTGTTCAATAAAATGAGAACAAGAGGGAAGGAAAAAAGGACGAAAGCTGCGTGCGCTTCGATTTGCGTTTTGTAATATCGAATAAAACCAAGTGTACCATACTGTACCCATTAATTTTCATTTAGTACATTTCTTATTTGTTTCACCACTACATACATAATAAATATTAGGACTACGGCACCGATGACGAACGCGAAGCAATTTTATTGAGTTATCAATACGTGATATACTTATCCGCTTCCTCTTGCAATAACTTAGCGCTCTTCTTCGGATCAAAAAACAATCTTTGACACTCCTCCAAATCCGCAATCGATATCTCCTCTCTCCCGCTTTGTTGCGCAATCACCGCCGCCGGCGTCATCAACTGCGCCGCGTGTCTTAAAGTCGTCTCGTCGCCAACCTCGCCTAATCTCGCCAAACTCGCTTCGTCCATCTCAATCTCTTCCACGTCCGCTCGCACGGCTAAAATTCGTACGTTTTCTTCGCTCGTGTAAGGAATCGTTCGAACAATCAACAAGCGATCTAACAAATCTACCGGAATACCGTGCGGTGCCACCATCCCGTCTGAGCCTTTCACCGGGCACACCCCTCTGTTGGTGGCAAAAATAACAATCGGCGCCAATTGCGACTCCAACGCTTTGTTCAAAAACGTGAAACATTCTTGATCCAACATGTGCACCTCGTCGATAAACAACACTCCCGGGACTAACTCGGCGATGCCACTATCGATGTATCTGTTAACCACGTTATTGATTTCTCTCCTTAACTTTTCCGTAATCTCTGTTTTCTTCGGTTTCATGACTTGACTCATCATTGAAATGATATCGGATCCGCCTTGCGGTCGCGCGTTGGCGGCGTCCAAATCGTGTAAAGTTACATCCTGCACAATCTCTTTTCTTTTATGCACGTCGCCTTTCGGTAACGGAACGTACTCTTCCGCTTCTAAATCGAACTCCGAAGCGTACGCATCGCACCTCCCAACTCGTTTCACCGACCCCGAGTTTGCCTCCAAGTAAATCACGTCGCCCAACTTCACCTTTTCTTTCTGCATCGCGTCATAAATCGACGGGTCTAATTTCAACTGTTTCGTCCCTTTCACCGTTTTCAATCCAACGACTACGCTCGTGATAACTTTCCCGTACCCACCCGAAGTGCTCTCCGTCTCTTCCGGCGTCATTTCCACAATCTCGCCTTCGTACACCTCCTTATTCTCTTTAATCCGCAAACCAATCGCTCTTCGAAAGTTCTCCATCAACACTTCCGTCTTCTTCACCTCGTGCGAATACACCTCTGACCCAACCATGGGACAAAACGGTACTTTCGTCCCTAATTCTTGCGCGATCCCTAGCGCCAACGCCGTCTTCCCCGTCCCCGGTGCACCCGTAAATAACAAGGCTCTTCCAGCCATTTTTTTCTCTTTGATCATGTCCACGACGACGCCGGAGGCTTCCCGAGCGGATTCTTGGCCGACCCATCCGGCGGCTTGCGCGACTGCCGCGCCTTTTTCGTTCAACCCGAGACCCTGCGATGATGTTTTTTGAGAAGCGTTCAATAAGTAAAGGTTTCATCCGATGATGAAATAATCGAACGATGATGATGATGGGAAGGATTCAAAACAAAATTGACCGATGATGAGACGCCACACGATGATGATGAAAAGAATTATTTAAAACAACAACAACAACAATCAATAACAATCGATCAAAAAGACGGTGTTCGTTAAATATTGTGTATAATACCTTGATGTGCGTGTGCGTGGCCACTCGCGCTTTCTTCGTCGTCGAGGCGACTTCGTCGATCTTCATTTTAATATGCACGTTCTTTGTTTAAAGTTTGTTTCAATCAATGAAGAGAGACGAGAGAAAATAGGAAAAAAGAGAGAGTCTAGATTTTGATTTAGGGTCTTAGCCCCATTGGAAAAGAGAGCGAGGAGAGATAAGGACTTTACTTTTCACCGACGAGCGTAGTGCTCCGCTCCTCCTGCGAGAGAAGAGAGAAAAACAGAAGAGAGAAAAAATGACGATGGCGTCCTCCAACGCGTCTTCGACGATGACGACGATGGTTTTTCGACCTTTAACGGTTTCTAATAGTTCTAGTGTAGTCGCCTCTTCTTCGGCATCAACAACATCATCTGCGGCGGGGAGAAGAAGTCCAAAAATTCATAACAAAAAGTTTAGTAACAACAACAAGAACAGAATATTAAATAGAAGACGAGAGAAGAGAATAACGAGAGGAGGCCTCGCTATTAACAACGCGATAAAGAGGCCGGAGATTGACTGGTCGAAACTTGGTTTTGGTTTAACCGAAACCGAGTCCATGTATATCGCCGAGTGCACCATCGATGGGCAGTGGAAAGTTGGGTCAATTCACCCGTACGGAAATATTTCGGTGTCACCATCCGCGGCGGTGTTGAATTACGGTCAAGGGATCTTTGAAGGCATGAAAGCTTTTCGAACGCCCGAGGATGAGATCGTTACGTTTCGTCCGGATGAAAATGCGAAGAGGTTTGCAGAAGGCGCCGGGAGGATGTCGATGCCGCCGGTACCGAAGGACATCTTCGAAGACGCGGTGAAGAAGGTTATCAGCGCGAACAGAGACTACGTGCCGCCAGTTGGGGTTGGATCCTTGTACATTCGACCGTTGTTGATTGGGACTGGGGCGATTTTGGGGTTAGGTCCGGCGCCATCGTATACATTTTTGATTTACGTCAGTCCGGTTGCTTCGTATTTCAAGGGAGGTCAGTTGTCGCCGATCGATTTGATCGTCGAAGAGGATTACCATCGAGCCGCGCCAGGCGGGACCGGATCCACGAAATGCGTCGGAAACTACTCTCCAGTTTTGAAAGTGCAATTGCAAGCGAAAAAAGAGGGGTTTTCGGACGTTATTTATTTAGACGCCAAAGAGAACAAATACATCGAAGAGGTGTCTTCGTGCAACTTTTTCGTGGTGAAGGGCAAAACGATCGCCACGCCGGCTTTGGAAGGGACCATTTTACCCGGCATCACGAGAAAGAGCATCATCGAATTGGCCAGAGACAAAGGATACACGGTCGAGGAAAGAAAAGTGGGCTTGGATGAAGTCTTGTCCGCGGACGAGTGCTTTTGCACCGGCACCGCGGTCGTCGTCGTCCCGGTTGGCTCGGTCACGCACCGAGGCAAGAAAACCGTCTTTTGCGACGGCAAAATTGGCGCCACCGGACAAATGTTATACGACGAGCTCACCGGCATCCAACAAGGTCGTTTAAAAGATACCAAAGGGTGGATCGAGCACGTCCCGAAGGATTACCACTTGTAAAGAGAGAGAAAGAGAGAATGAATGAATGAATGAATGAAAGAAAGAGAGAGACGAACCCGTCCTCCCGAGACGAGTTTTACTATTAAGACTTTAACGCATAACGTATATATTTAATTCGACACACACACACAAAAACACACACGAATAATACTAAAGAGCAATCACCTCTCTTTGCGCCTAAACTTTGAATTCAATGAGTATCATCGCGTTTTTCTCGAGCGCCGTCGAAAGCGCTCGCTGCTTACTAGTTTTTAGCATAGGGCTTCATCTCGCTTCTTTTTGATCGATGTGTTTTTTGTGCACGAGAAAAAATTCTTGTGTTTTCGAGTTGATTTTGGCCACAAAATCGCCTCATTTTTGTTCTTGATGTTGTGTGAGAAGTGTTCTTAATCTCTCTTTATTATTTATAAACGGACACGCAATCGCACGCATTGAGATATATATATATATATAACATACAGTTGTTGTTGTTATTGTTGTTCTTATTGAAAAAAATGAAGCTGTACGGGCCGACGTCTCGTTCGCACCGGATTGCAGTCACCGCGAAGTATTGTTCGATTCGATTGGAATACGTCCCGGTGACGATGGGGGAAACGAACAAAACGGAACAGTATCTGAAGATGAATCCGTTCGGTAAGGTGCCGATGTTGGTGTGCGACGACGCGAACGAGACGGCGGTGTTTGAATCGAACGCGATTTGTCGATATTTGTGCTCCGTGAGTGGCGAGATGTTATACCCGAAGGAAAGCGGTGCGGAATTGACGGCGAAAATAGACGGCTTTATGGATAGTTTTAACCAGTTGGACGCGAGCGGACCGGGGTGGTTGTATCCAATCATCGGGATCGGCAAAGCCAGAGGTGTCGTGTACGACAAAATAAACGAGGAGAGGACGAAGAAGACGTGTCACTCTTTTTTGACGAGTTTAGAACAGCACTTGAAGAAAACGATGGCGGAGAAGAGAGGCACGTTTTTAGTCCCGGAGAGAGGCTTTACGTTGGCGGATATCATCGGCGCGTCGAGTTGCGAGAATTTGTTTTTACACCTGATTCCTGTGAACGAGTGGAACGAAGAGTATCCGGCGGTGAAGTTTTGGTTGGAAACGGTATACGCGTTGCCGGAATGGTTAGAAGCGGTCGGGAAGATGACGTGTTGTCAAGAACCGATGCGATGGGAAGGCGAAGTGAAAGCGCTGAAAAACTTGCCCATCGATCATACCGAAAATTGCAGTTGGTCCGCGGCGAAAGTTCGAAATACGTTCACTTCTTTTTTTGAAAGCGAGCATGCGCACACGATCGTGCCGTCTTCGCCAGTTGTGCCGCACGACGATCCGACTTTACTCTTTGCCAACGCCGGCATGAACCAGTTCAAACCAATCTTTTTAGGCACGTGCGACCCGAAATCACCACTATATACGTTGAAAAGAGTCACGGATTCGCAAAAGTGCATTCGCGCCGGAGGTAAACATAACGATTTAGACGACGTCGGGAAAGACACGTACCATCACACGTTCTTTGAAATGCTCGGGAACTGGTCATTTGGCGATTACTTTAAAGAAGGCGCCATTTCCATGGCGTGGGAGTTGTTAACGGAGGTGTACAAAATCGACCCGGATCGATTATACGCGACGTATTTCGGTGGCGACCCAAAGCAAGGTTTAGAACCGGATTTAGAAGCGAGAGATATTTGGTTGAAGTTTCTCCCAGCCTCGAAAGTGCTACCCTTCGATTGCGCGGACAACTTTTGGGAGATGGGCGATACTGGACCGTGCGGTCCCTGTACCGAAATCCATTTCGATCGAATTGGTAACAGAGACGCGTCGAGTTTAGTCAACATGGACGATCCGAACTGTTTGGAGATTTGGAACTTGGTGTTTATTCAATACAATCGAGAGGAAGGTGGGGTTTTGAAACCGTTACCGAGCAAACACGTGGATACCGGCATGGGTTTCGAACGCTTGGCGAGTTGTTTACAAGACCGACCGTCGAACTACGATACGGATGTATTTCTCCCGATTTTCCGAGAGATTCAAAGAGTGACCGGTTCGTCGCCTTACACCGGTTTGTTAGGTGTCGCTGATGGTGGAGAGAAAGATATGGCGTACAGAGTAGTCGCAGATCACGTGAGAACGTTAACTGTCGCCATAGCGGACGGCGCCAGTCCTGGGTCAGATGGGAGAAACTACGTCTTGAGAAGAGTCTTGAGAAGAGCCGTTCGATTTGGGCGCGAGAAATTGAACGCCAAACAAGGCTTCTTCCACAAGTTGGTACCGACGGTTGTAAAAATGCTCGGCGAAACATTTCCGGAAATCAAGAAAGAGGAAAAAAGAGTCATCGAAATCATCGCCGAAGAAGAGGAATCGTTCGGAAAGACACTTTTGAAAGGTATCGAAAAGTTTAAGAAAATTGCGGAAGGCGCGAGAGGTGAAAACAGAAACGTCATTTCTGGCGTCGAGGCGTTTTTATTGTGGGAATCTTTTGGTTTCCCGAACGATTTAACGGAAATCATGTGCGAGGAGAACGGTTTGACGTTGAACAACGAAGAGTTTGACCAAGTGTTCAAAGCGGCGCAAGAGAAATCGAGAATGAGCTCCAAGAAAAACACCGGCGTGGATTTGTTGTTCCAAGCGGAAGCGACGGCATGGTTGTCGAATAACAACATCGCAACTACAAATGATTCGTTCAAGTACGTCGAAAACGTTCCGAAAGTGGATACGACGGTCAAAGCGATTTTGACGAGCTTGGACGGATTCGTTCAATCTACGGAAGGACAAAGCGGGTCGTTTGGTTTGATTTTAGAATCGACACCATTTTACGCAGAATCTGGAGGTCAGGTTTCTGATACCGGGTCTCTGAACGTCAAAGGTACAGATGTATCTGTTTCCGAGGCGAAAGCGGCTGCTGGGTACATCTTGCACGTCCTATCGGACAATTCCGTTTCGGTTTCGGTTGGCGACGCGTGCACCGCGCAAGTCGACGTTGCTCGACGTTCGGACATCATGCCTAATCACACGATGACACACGTCGTTAACTTTGCTTTGCGCGAAGTCTTAGGAAACGACGTCAACCAGAAAGGTTCCGTCGTGGACGACGAAAAGTTGCGTTTTGACTTTTCCCACAACAAACCAGTCACGGCGAAGCAAATCCAAGAGGCGCAAGACATCGTCAACTCGCAAATTAAAGAAAGCTTGTCCATCCACACGAGAGAGGTGGCGTTAACGGACGCGCAGAAAATCAACGGTTTGCGCGCGGTATTCGGTGAAGTGTATCCTGACCCGGTCAGAGTCGTTTCTGTCGGTCCAGCCATCGACGATTTGTTATCCAATCCGTCCAACGAGGCGTGGGCGAAGCGATCGATTGAGTTTTGCGGCGGCACGCATTTGAAAAGCACCGCGGAAGCGGAAGATTTTGCCATCATCGAAGAAGTCGGCACAGCGAAAGGTATTCGACGCATCACTGCAGCCACGAAAGGCCAAGCGAGGCAAGCCTTCCAGAATGCCAAAGATTTCATGGATATGATTGATGCGACGGCGAAAATTACCGATTTAACCGAGCTCTCCGCGCAACTGTCTTTGTTGAAAGGTTCCATCGACGACGCGGAGAAAACGATGCCGTTCGCTTCTCGAGAAAATTTGAGAGAGTTGATCGTCCGAGAAAATAAGCGATACTTGGATGAAAAGAAAAAAGCCGCCGCTGAAGCAGCCGCTAAAGCCATCGAGCAACTCTCCGTCATGTGCGGCGAAGCCTCCTCCAAGAGCGAAAACTTTCTCGTCGCCAACCTCGGCGAAGGTTTAGACGCGAAAGTGTTGGGCGAGTGCGCACAATCGGTCGCCGCGAAAGGTTTATCGTGCGCATTGTTCGCCACAAACGACGGGAAAGCCGTCGCGTTGTGTTCGGTCCCTTCCGACGTGAAGAACAAAACCAACGAGGCTAAAAACTGGTTAGATAGTTGCTTGAAGCCGCTCGGAGGGAAAGGCGGCGGTAAAAAAGGCGTCGCGCAAGGCCAAGGACCAAACGCTGTGGCGATGACCGAAGCCATGGATGCCGCGACGGCGTTCGCCAAGATGTCCATTAAATAACATATGAACAATAACAACAATAACACATAGATAGCAGAGAGATACTACTGTATTTCTATACATTGATACTATACTATTTTGGTGTACAGTCTGTACCAGTAAATACACAGCATTTTGGATAAAAAACAACAGAATTTTTCTTCAGAAGAAAAAGAGCGAAGACTTTTGAGCGACGACGAACAACGCTCTCTCTCTCTCTCTCTCTCTTCCACATTAATACTGTTGGCTTGTCATGTTGT
>Ga0114997_10000668_pt1 | contig 28513 bp, 27 predicted proteins | sample ArcticOcean_MG_C_2_FD_87045 | JGI IMG/M metagenome (GOLD analysis project Ga0114997, IMG submission 87045) | Marine microbial communities from western Arctic Ocean - ArcticOcean_MG_CB4_136 | ecosystem: Environmental > Aquatic > Marine > Oceanic | place: Arctic Ocean: Canada Basin | collected... | reverse complement strand
TGAAAATAAGTTAATAAAAAATAAAGATTTAATAGGATTTGTTGGTGCACCATGGACATTATTGGTTTATATGATTAATAAAAAATCACCAAAAAAAGAGTTAATAAAAAATTTTTTTAAAGATAAATTTCTAATAAACAAAACTCTAATAATTTTAGAGAAATTTTTAAAACTACATATTAATCACCAAATTAAAAATGGAGCGACAGTAATACAAATATTTGATAGTTGGGCTGGGCTGTTAGATGAAAAAGATTTACCAAATTATATTTATACACCAACTTTAAATTTAGTTGATTATGTTAAGTCATTAAATATACCTGTAATTTGCTTTCCAAGAGGAATAAAAAAATATAAAAACTATTGTGATATTATTAAACCAGATGTAATTAATATTGATTATGATGTCGATCCTATTTCTATATGTAAAGAAATAAACATCCCTGTTCAAGGTGGACTTGATCCCAGGGTACTATTAACAGATACTGAAAATTTAAAAAAACAAAGTTTAAAATATTTAAAAATTTTTAAAGACCACCCCTATATTTTTAACTTGGGACATGGGGTTTTACCAGAGACCAATCCAACTATGGTTGATTATTTAGTTAAAACAGTAAAAGATTATTAAATGAAAAAAGCAATTATATTATTTAATTTGGGGGGCCCAGACAAACTAGAAAATGTAGAACCCTTTTTATTTAACCTATTTAACGATCCGGCAATTTTAAATTTACCAAGCATATTCAGATACCCACTAGCAAAATTAATCTCTAATAGAAGGGCGCCGATTGCAAAAAAAATTTATCAAGAACTAGGTGGATCTTCGCCAATCTTAAAACTCACCAAAGAACAATCAAGTGTGCTTGAACAAAGGCTTAATCGAGATAAGACAGGTGATGAATATAAATGCTTTATAGTAATGAGATGTTGGCATCCAAGGGCTACCGATGTGATAGGTGATGTTCAATCGTTCGGTCCGGACGAGATTGTTTTAATGCCTCTTTATCCACAATACTCAGCAGCAACATCAGGATCTTCAATCAAAGAGTGGAAAGATATTTGTAAAAAAAATAATTATAATATTAAAACAAGTGCAATCTGCTGTTATCCCACAAATAAAAACTTTATTAGCGCCCACACAAAAGAAATAATAAAAAAAATTAAAGATCTTAAAAACTATAAATTAATTTTTTCTGCTCATGGTTTACCTGAAAAAAATATTAAAAAAGGCGACCCCTATCAATGGCAAGTTGAGCAATCAGTTAGAAAAATAGTTGAAAGTTTAAATGATGAAAAACTAGATTGGATTTTAAGCTATCAAAGTAGAGTTGGACCGCTGAAATGGATAGGCCCATCAACAGAAGATATAATTGTTGAAAATTCAAAAATAGGCAAACATATAGTTTTAGTTCCTATAGCATTTGTTTCTGAACACTCGGAAACTCTAGTTGAGCTGGATATTGAGTATAAGAAATTAGCAGAAGCCAACGGATGTAAAAACTATACAAGAGTTCCTGCACTTGGCACCAATGAAGATTTCATAGAAGCAATATCAGAATTGATAATTAAAAAAGAAGAATATAAATTTAACGAAAATCTTCATCCACCAAAAACACGATGCCCATCTAATTTAAAAAAATGTCCGTGCTTAAATTATGAATAGTTATTTGTTATTAAAAAGTTTGCACTTGATAGCCGTAATTTCTTGGATGGCAGGACTTTTATATTTGCCTAGAATTTTTGTTTATCATGTTGAAAATTTAAAAGACAAAAACATTTCTGCAGTATTTAAAACAATGGAAAGAAAACTATATTTTTACATTATGGTGCCAGCCATGACATTGGCTTGGGCCTTTGGTTTAATTTTAATTTATAACTTGGGATTTGATGTTCTCGCTACACTTTGGATTAAATTAAAATTGTTGTTGGTTATTCTGTTAACTTTATATCATTTTTATTTAGCCAAACTTCTTAATGATTTTAAGCTAGACCAAAATACAAAATCGTCGAAATTTTTTAGAATAATTAACGAAGTACCAACAATATTGCTTATTTTTATTGTTTTTGTTGTTATTTTTAAGCCCATCTAGACTTGTAATATTTTAAAGAGTATATATATTTAATCTATCTTATAAATCTTAAATAAAATTCCCTCACATGAATATTCAAGAGCTTAAATTAAAATCTTCTGAACAATTAATTACGCAAGCAGAAGAGCTTGGCATTGAAAATGCTAGCACATTAAGAAAACAAGAAATTTTATTTGCCATATTAAAAAAAGTTGCCGAGAAAGAAGAAATAACTGGAGCAGGAGTTTTACAGTTGCTACAAGATGGATTTGGGTTCTTAAGAGCAATGGAATCAAATTATTTACCTGGACCAGATGATATTTATGTAAGCCCAAGTCAGATAAGAAAATTTGGCTTGAGGACTGGCGATACAGTGGAAGGTCCTGTTAGAGCTCCAAAAGAAGGAGAAAGATATTTTGCACTATTGCAAGTGAGTAAAATAAATTTTGAAGAACCAGAAAAGGCACGTCATAAAATAGCATTTGACAACTTAACTCCACTATATCCTGACAAACAATTGGTGATGGAGATTGAGACAACAACAATAGAAAAAAAACCAGATTTAACACCAAGATTAATAGATCTTGTGAGTCCAATTGGAAAAGGTCAAAGATCAATAATTATTTCACCTCCAAAAGCGGGTAAAACAATGATCTTACAAAGTATTGCAAACTCAATAGCAAAAAATTATCCAGAATGTTATTTGATGGTTTTATTGATTGATGAAAGACCTGAAGAAGTAACAGACATGCAAAGAACTGTTAAAGGAGAAGTTATTAGCTCTACATTTGATGAGCCAGCATCCAGACATGTTGCTGTTGCTGAAATGGTAATTGAAAAAGCAAAAAGATTAACTGAACATAAGAAAGATGTTGTTATTTTATTAGACTCAATCACAAGATTAGGAAGAGCTTATAACGCAGTTATACCAAGTTCAGGAAAAGTTTTAACGGGAGGTGTTGATGCAAATGCATTACAAAAACCAAAAAGATTTTTTGGTGCGGCAAGAAATATTGAAGAAGGTGGATCTCTAACAATTATTTCAACTGCTTTAATTGATACGGGAAGCAGAATGGACGAAGTTATTTTTGAAGAATTTAAAGGAACCGGAAATAGTGAAACAGTACTTGATAGAAAAATTGCAGAGAAAAGAATATATCCAGCGATAGACATAACTAAATCTGGAACAAGAAGAGAAGAATTATTATTTGATAAAGATGACCTTTCAAAAATGAATGTCCTTAGAAGAATTATTGGTCCAATGGGTACAATGGATGCAATTGAATTTATAAACTCAAAACTTAAGGAAACTAAAAGTAATGCAGATTTCTTTAACTCGATGAATAAACCAGCTTAGTATCACCCTTCACTCACTCATTTTAAGTTTTACAGATATATAAAATTGAAGCTATAATATCGCCATGACAATTTATGCCCTATCTACTGGACCAGGCATTTCTGGTGTAGCGATTGTTCGAACTTCTGGAGATGATACCAAAAAAATAATTCAATTATTAACCAATAAGCCTCTTCCAACTCCAAGAGTAGCTACACTAAGAAAAATCAATAAAATCAATACTTCTGAACTTATTGATGAAGGTATAATATTGTGGTTTCCCGGTCCTGAGAGCTACACAGGTGAGGATATGGCTGAATTCCATATACACGGAAGTAAAGCTGTAATCGAAGCTCTACATACCTCTATTTCAAAAATAGAAAATTGTCGTTTAGCAGAGCCAGGAGAATTTACAAAGTTAGCATTTCTAAATGGTAAAATAAATTTACTAAAAGCCGAAAGTATTGCTGATTTAATTTCATCAGAAACTGAAATTCAAAGACAACAAGCAGTAAAAATCATGAATGGAAAGTCTGCTGATAAATTTAATGAACTTAGAGAAAAACTTTTAAAAATTTTATCATATGTTGAAGCAAAAATAGATTTTCCAGATGAGAACCTACCAGAAGATATTTTGAAAAATATTAAAAAAATTTTCAGTGAAGTTTTTTTAACTGTAAAAAAAATTTTAGAAGATCAAAGAGTCGGAGAAAGAATTAGAGAAGGTTTTAAAATTGCGATCATAGGACCAACCAATGCTGGAAAATCTAGTTTGTTAAATCATCTCTCAAATCGAGATGTTGCAATTGTTTCAAAAATAGCCGGAACTACTAGAGACATAATTGAAACACATTTAAACATTGATGGTTATCCTGTTGTTGTCTCCGATACCGCAGGAATTAGAGAGTCTAAAAATGAAATAGAAAAAAAAGGAATAAAATTAGCACTTGATAAAGCAGAAAATGCTGATTTAAAACTTATAGTTATAGATGCTAAAAGCCTTGATTTTAAAGGGATTTTAAAGGATTTAATGAACGAAAATGCAATTTTAGTAATTAATAAATCAGATCTACTAAATAAAGATTTAAATTCTGAAATAAAAAATTATGAACATGTTTTAATTTCAGTAAAAAATAATCTAAGCGTAGATGATTTAATTTTAAAAATAAAAAATAAGTTAAAAAATAAATTTATCACAAGCGAAGATATTTTAATTACTCGTGAAAGACATAGGCAACATCTTGAGCAATGTTTGGAACATTTAAAAAATTTTGAAAAAAAAAACGAAGCAAAAGATTTCGATAAAGCAGCCGAAGACCTTCGCTTAGCAACTCGACATCTTGGAAGGATAGTTGGAAAAGTAGATGTTGAAGAGATATTAGGTAGCATTTTCAACGATTTTTGTATTGGAAAATAATGTTACTTTTAAGGGGTTTTTTCATCTAATTTTCCTATTTTTGCTTGATATATATAGTTAATTTATTAATTTTATTAATAAATATCAAGATTTTATACTTTATAAAAATATTCCTTAAAAAATACTGCTGCTTGTAAAAATTTATATTGGATATAAATTTAACTTATGAAAAATAATTTGTCATTTGATGTAGTTGTTATAGGAGGAGGCCATGCTGGTTGTGAAGCAGCAGCAGCTTCCGCACGACTTGGAGTTAACACTGCCCTATTCACTCATAAAATTGAAACTATTGGAGAGATGTCTTGTAACCCAGCTATTGGAGGCCTTGGAAAGGGGCACCTCGTTAGGGAAATAGATGCCTTAGACGGAGTGATGGGAGAAGTTGCAGACAAGTCAGGTATACAATTTAGATTATTAAATAGAAGTAGGGGTCCAGCAGTACAGGGACCAAGAACTCAATCAGACAGATTCTTATATCGTAAATTTATGCAAGAAAAATTACTAAACTACTGTAATTTAAGCATTTTTTCAGACTCATTAATTAAATTTATTTTTGATAAAAACTCTGTAAACGGATTTGAAACTAAATCAGGAAAAAAAATTTTATGTAGTAAGCTAATTTTAACAACGGGCACCTTTTTGAATGGTTTGATTCATATTGGTGAAGAGAAAACTCCAGCAGGAAGGTTCGATGAAAAACCCTCAACAGGTTTAAGTGAGCAACTTGAAAAACATGATTTTAAAATAGGAAGACTAAAGACGGGTACACCTCCAAGACTAGACTCAAGAACAATTAATTATAAAAATTTGGAAGAACAGTTTGCTGATGAGGAGCCTTATTTTTTTTCTTTTTTAACCAAGGAAAACTTAAACAAGCAAGTTTCATGTAGCATGACCTATACGAACAAAAAGGTTCATCAAATAATTCATAAAAATTTAAAAAGAAGCGCGATGTACTCGGGAAGCATACAGGGCGTTGGACCAAGATACTGTCCATCTATTGAAGATAAAATAGTAAAGTTTGCAGATAAGAGTCGTCATCAGATATTTTTAGAGCCTGAAGGGTTAAATGACCATACTATTTATCCAAATGGTATATCAACTTCTTTACCTGCTGAAATACAGGAAGAAATATGCAATAATATCAATGGTTTAGAGAACGTTAAGATAATTAGACCAGGTTATGCTATAGAATACGACTATATAGATCCTAGAGAGTTATTTTTAACCTTAGAAACTAAAAAAATAAAAAATTTTTATCTTGCTGGTCAAATAAATGGGACCACGGGTTACGAAGAAGCAGCCGCACAAGGATTAATAGCAGGGATTAATGCTGCACTATCATTTAAAAAACAAGAACCATTTATTTTAGATAGATCAGATGCGTATATTGGAGTTATGATTGATGATCTTGTAACTAAAGGTGTTGCTGAACCATATAGAATGTTTACTTCTAGAGCAGAATATAGATTAAGTTTAAGAGCTGATAATGCTGATCAAAGATTAACAAATAAAGGTATTAATATTGGCTTAATATTTAAAGAAAGAAAAAAAATATTTCAAGATAAAATATCAAAAATAAAAATTATATCTGGTAAAATGACTGAATCATGCATTTCTCCTACAAAAATAAAGGATTTTGGGATTAAAATTGCTAAAGATGGTATTTTAAGAAAATCTCATGAAATATTAAATCAAAATGGTGTTAATATGAAAAAAATAAGAGAAATTTGGCCTAAAATACCTTTTTTTGATAAAAAAATTGACGAACAAATTGAAATAAATGCCCATTACAGAGGATATTTGAAAAAGCAGAAAGCAGATATTTTAGCTTTTAAAAGAGATGAAAACCTTACTATTCCAGATAGAGTAAATTATGATGAACTTTCAGGCCTTTCAAATGAAGTAAAAGCTAAGTTTAAGCAAATAAAACCAAAAACTATGGGACAAGCGTTAAGAATAGATGGAATAACTCCAGCCGCAGTATATATTTTGTTGTCACATGTCAAAAGAAAGTCTATTAAGCTATTAGCTTAATGGAAGAAATTTTAAAAAAATATTCACAAATAAAATACCAAAATGTTCCACGTGAAACATTTTTAGAATTTGAAGAATTTATTTCAATGCTTAAAAAAAAAAATGAAGAAATTAATATAATAAGTAAAAAAACAGAAACAAATGATATAATTAGAGATCGACATGTGCTTGATTCAATGCAAATACTTGATTTTATTGATTTAAATAATAATATAATAAGTGATATAGGCTCTGGAGGTGGTATGCCAGGTATAATTATAGCTATTTGTATAAAAAACTTAAAAAAAAATTTAAAAGTAAATTTATATGAAAAAAGCTATCATAAGAGTGTTTTCTTAAGAAAAGTATCTAGAGATTTAAAATTAAATACAGAAGTAATACAAAAAAATATTTTTGAGGAACAAAAAATAGAGTCAGGCACTATAATGGCAAGAGCGTTCAAGCCATTGCCAATAGTTTTAGAATTAGTTTATAGAAATTTTAATAGTTATAAAAATTTAATTTTATTTATGGGTAAAAATGGAGAAAAAATTTTAGAAGAAACTTTAAAAGATTGGAATTTTGATTTTGAAAAAAAAAAAAGCATTACAAGTGAAGGTTCATTTTTGTTAAACATAAAAAATATTAAAAAAAAAATTAGAAATTAAAATGCAAATTATTTCTGTAATAAATCAAAAGGGTGGGGTAGGAAAAACAACTACAGTAATTAACCTTGCAGCTGGTTTAGCACAACAAAAAAAAAAAGTTTTAGTAATTGATCTAGATCCTCAAGGAAACGCCACTACAGGACTAGGTTTGTCAAATCTAGAAAACTCTAGTGAGACAATTTATGAAGTATTGAATGGAACAAAGTCAATTTTAAAAGTAATAAAAAAAACGGAGTTTAAAAATTTAGATATTGTAACCTCAAATGTAGATTTGTCTGGATTAGAGGTAGAAACGGCTGGTGATAATGAAAGAGCTTTTATATTGAAGGTTAAATTAGCCGCTTATTTAAACAATTCTAGAGAGTTTTATGATTATATTCTAATAGACTGCCCACCATCGTTAAGTTTGCTTACAGTCATGGCGCTAGTATCATCGGACTCGCTTGTGGTGCCATTACAGGCAGAATTTTTTGCCTTAGAAGGTCTAACTCAACTTATGAAAACAATAGAAAGAATAAAAGTAAGCTTAAATCCAAAATTAAAAATAAGAGGAATCCTTTTAACGATGTTTGATAAGAGAAATAAACTTTCGTCCCAAGTTGAGAAAGAAGCAAGGGACTATTTTAATGATAAGGTTTATGTCACAGTAATACCTAGAAACGTTAGACTGTCAGAAGCACCATCTCATGGAATGCCAGTTTTGATTTATGACAAATCTTGTATTGGAAGTAAATCATATTTTAGTTTTACTGATGAATTTATTAATCAAGAAGAAAAAATAGGGAGTGCCGCATAATGGATACGAGTAAAATTAAAAAAGGTTTGGGTAGAGGCTTATCTTCATTAATTGGTGAAACGAAAACAGAAATAAATATTAATAAGTTATCAATAAGTGATTTAGTGAGTAATAAATTTCAACCTAGAAAAATGTTTGATGAGGAGAGTTTACAAGATTTAACAAGTTCAATAAAGGAACGAGGAATTATTCAGCCAATCATAGTAAGAAAATCTGTCGATCATAAATCAAAATATGAAATAATTGCTGGAGAAAGAAGGTGGCTTGCCGCGCAAAAAGCTGGCTTACATGAAGTTCCAGTAGTTATTGCTGAGGTAGATGATTTAAAATCTTTAGAGTTTGCAATCGTTGAAAATGTTCAGAGAAATGATCTAAATGCCATTGAAGAAGCTCGGGGTTATCAACGATTGATAGATGAATTCTCTTATGATCAAGAAAAAGTAGCTCAATTTATTGGTAAAAGTCGAAGTCACATAGCAAATTTTTTGAGGTTATTAGGGCTACCCGAAGAAGTTTTAAAGTTAATTGAAACCAAAAAATTATCTCCAGGCCATGCTAAAATAATGGTAGGATTAGATAATGCAGAATTTGTTGCAAAAAAAATAATTGAAAAAAATCTTTCTGTTAGGCAGACAGAAAATTTCGTAAAAATTTTTAAGATAAAAAAACATTCATTTAAAACCTCAAAAGATCCAAACTTACAAAACCTTGAAACTTCAATTGCAGAAAAAATTGGATTAAATATTTTAATTAAAAATAAAAAAAATAACAAAGGATCTTTGGTAATTGATTATAAAGATCTTAATCAATTAAATAGAATTATTGAGATTATTAAATCTAATTACTAGTTATAGTTGCTTGTTCAATAATAAAATCTGACAAGATATTAATAGCGTTAGAAGAATTTTTTTTTATTAAAAGTTCAGTTTCGCTAATTTTATACATTAATTTTTCCATATTATCGCAAGACCAGTTTTTAATTTGTAGTTTTATAATTTCTTTGTCTTTCCAAAAAATAGGAGGTTTAAACGTAGAAATAACTCGATCTATATCCTTTTCATTTTTCATTTCTTTATTTAACTTTAAAAGTCTTTTTGATTTTAACAAAAATGTTCTAATAATAAGAATGCAGTCCTCTAATGAATAATTATTTTCATTTAAGATATTGATTTTTTTTTTTTTGTTTTTAGACAAACAGCTGTCAATTAATTCAGAAACTGAGTAATTTTCTGCCAAATTTGTAAGTTTTAAGAGGTCTTTAATTTCAATTTTAGTCTTATTTTTAATAAAATTTTTTATTTTTTCTAACTCATTTTGTAGATTTTGTCTATCTCCCCTACATCTTTGAACAATTAAATTAATTGATTGTTGTGAAGTTGGAACTTTATTTTCTCTAAAAAACTTGCTTATTATTGTCGATAAAGTTTGGTTGTTATCTTCGTAAAAAGGAACACATACTGTGTTCTTATCTTTCTCAAATAAAGATCTTAATTTAGACTTTTTCTCTAGAATTCCAGCATTTAAAACCAAAACTAAATCATTAATTTTTTTTTCTAATATTACTTCAATTATATTTTTTATTTTATCTGTTGCTCTTGTAATTAAAATTAATTTTTTTTTTTCAAAAAAAGATTTTGATAGAATATTATTAAAAAAATTTTCTTCATTTTGAATAATTTCGTTTTCTTCGTAGAGATAAATATTGTCAGTATAAAATTTTTTAAATTTTTCGTCTAAAACTTGATTTTTATGACCTTCATTTTGACCATAAAATAAAAAAAAATGATTATTTCTTAGATCAATTTTAGAAAGTTCAAAAGACTTAACAATCATTAATTATGAGTTTAAAAAAATAAAAATTTGTTCAGTAATTGTATTAATCAAATTTGATTCAATATTCTTTTGATACTGTGATAAATTAAATTTATTTTCCATATTATTGTAGTTAAAGTTTGCGCTAAAGTTTTTTTGTTTAATGATTTTGTTTTCCTCACTTAATGAAAGACTTGCATTTATTGTTGTTTTATAGGTCGAAGGATTCCCTGCCTTATCCTTTGAGGTAACTTTTAATATTTTATTACTTTTTAATAATAGTGTGTATCCTTTTTTATTTTTCTTTAAATTGATCAAAGAAATAATTTTTCTATTTAACTTTTTGTCACCTTCTAATTGGATATCTTTTATTAATATATTTAAATCATTTTTTTTTGAATAAATAGGCTCATAGCCACAACTTCCCAGTGTCAGGAGAAGCAAGAAAATAAAAATTTTTTTTGTAATCATTTTATAATTAAGTTTATTAATTTATTTTTTATAAAGATACTTTTAATAATTTTTTTGCCATTTAAAAACTTTTGCAATTCATTGGTTTTTTTTATTTTTTCAATTAAATCTTTTTCTTCAAGGCTATTTTCTGAAGTAATTAGGCTTCTTTTTTTTCCATTTATTTGAATCACAATATTATTTGTTCTATTTTTAAGATATTTAGGATCTATTTTGGGCCAATAGTAGTTTTTATCATTAGATATTTCATTTAAACACTCATTAGCTAAATGAGGAACAATTGGGAGCATTATAGTTAAAATTTTTATATAATTATTTAATAAATTTTTATTTATATTATCTGTTTCTAAAACTTTATTAAAAAAACTATAAATTTCATGTAAGTTTGCAATAATAACATTGTAGCTAAATTTATTTAAGTTTAAATCAATTTTATTTAAGATGTGATTTGTAAACTCTTCTATTGATTCATTGAAAAATTGCTGTTCATTTTTTTTGCTTTTTTGGATTTCTTGTTTTATTTTTTTATGTAAAGACCAAAATTTTTGTATAAACTTATAAGACGCAATCATTCCTTGTTCTGACCATTGTACATCTTTTTCTGGAGGGCTATCGGATAAAATGAATAATCTTACAGCATCTGCACCATAATTTTTGATCATTTGCTCTGGGTCAATTGTGTTATTTTTAGACTTAGACATCGACTCTGAGGGACCCAGAAAAATTTTTTCTGAAGTATTTTCTTTAAGGTAAAAATCTTTACCATTGTTTGAAATAACCTCATTTGGGTTTAGCCATTTATCATTTTTGTCTTTATAGGTTTCGTGACAGACCATTCCTTGAGTAAACAAACCTTTAAAAGGTTCTTTGAAATTAATATTATTAATTTTATAATTCAAAGCCCTTATAAAAAATCTTGAGTATAAAAGGTGTAATATTGCATGCTCAACACCACCAATGTATTGATCTACTGGCATCCAATAATTTACATCATCAATATTAAAACCATTTATTTCATCTTTTGATGAACAAAATCTTAAAAAATACCAAGAAGAATCGACAAAAGTATCGAGTGTATCAGTTTCTAGCAAACAATATTCGCCATTAATAGAAATTTTTCTCCATGATTCTTGGTGATCTAGAGGGTTACCTTTTGTATTAAGATTTATATTTTCAGGAAGTTTTATTGGAAGTTTTTCTAGAGGTACTTTTATAATTTGATTATTTTTGTCGTATGCAACTGGAATGGGGCAGCCCCAATATCTTTGTCTAGAAACACCCCAATCTTTTAATCTGAAATTAATTTTTTTTTTACCTATTTTTCTTTCTTCTATTATCTTAATAGTTTCTATAATTGATTGTTCTGGAGCTTTTAGACCATCTAAAAATTGAGAATTAAAAATAACACCAGTGCCAGTATAAGCTTCTTTTGTGACAATAAAGTTACTATCTTCGATGGAGGGTTTAACCACAGGAATAACATCTAAATTATACTTTAAAGCAAAATCTAAATCTCTTTGATCGTGAGCTGGGCATCCAAATACAGCTCCAAATCCATAGTCCATTAAAACAAAGTTTGCAAAATAAACAGGAACTTTTTGGCTTTTATTAAGTGGATTAATTGCAATTAAAGTAGTTTTAAATCCAATTTTTTCAGCTTGAGCAATAGACTCTTCGGTTGTTCCAGTTTTTGAACATTTATTTTTGAATTCTATAAACTCTTTATTATTTTCATATAATTTAGATATTGGGTGATCTACTGATACAGCTAAAAATGAAAACCCAAACAAGGTATCAGGTCTTGTAGTAAAACACTTAATACTTTCAACCGTTGAATTTCCTTGAATTTTAAAATCTATCTCACACCCAAAGGATTTACCAATCCAATTTTTTTGCATAATCTTAACTTTATTTGGCCATTCATCGAGTTGATTAAGACCTTCAAGGAGATCTTCTGAAAATTGAGATATATTGAAAAACCATTGACTAAGCTTTTTCCTTTCAACAGCAGCACCTGATCTCCATCCTTTTCCATCAATTACTTGTTCGTTAGCTAAAACTGTTTGGTCAACAGGGTCCCAATTAACGTAATTTTCTTTTCTATAAACTAGACCCTTATCATAAAGTTCTAAAAAAAATTGTTGTTGATGTTTATAATAATCTGGAGAGCAAGTTGATATTTCTCTATCCCAATCGATTGAAAGACCTAACTTTTTAAGTTGATTTTTCATTGTAGAAATATTTTTTTCAGTCCACTTTTTTGGATCCAAATTGTTTTGACGGGCAGCATTTTCTGCTGGCATCCCGAAAGAATCCCAGCCCATAGGATGTAGAACGTTGTATCCTTGTAGAGATTTATACCTAGCAAGTACATCTCCTATAGTATAGTTCCTCACATGTCCCATATGAATTTTTCCAGATGGATATGGAAACATTTCCAGACAATAAAATTTTTTTTTATCTCTAATTATTTCAGCTTTGAAGCTTTTATTCTTATCCCAATAATTTTGCCATTTTTCTTCTACAACTTTAAAATTATATCTTTCGGGTTCCATTTTAAAATAATTTAATTTGTTAAATTTTAAATTAATTTTTTAATTGTTTAATAATTTTTTGGCAACTTATATTCTACTGGATTTTTATTCTTAGCTTTTGTAAGATCTTGTTTTTTGATTTGTGCTGCCTTTTTTAAAATTGCAAATCTTATTTCACTATTTAATGTATTTTCAATTTTTTTAATTTTACAATTATTTTGGTTGTCACAAATTTTTTTATGAATTATTACGTCTACTGCATCAGACCTTATTTCATTAGTTAAAAATCTAATTGTAATTTTAATTTGTTCATTTGTACTTCCTTCACTAAACCAGTCAGTTACAATTATTCCACCAGCGTAATCAACGTTACTTAGAGGTGCAAAGTTTAATTTTTCTAATGCGGCTCTCCATAATGGATTAGAAGATGCAAATTGAAAATCTCCCCCAGATTTTTTCCCAAGGTTTCCGAGTCTAAAACCTTTTCCTTCTTCCATATTTTTTTTAACTCTATCATTAGCATTTGTTGGAACTTTTCTTGCATCAGTAGGCTTATAAATTCCACAGGAATTAAGAGATAATAAAAAAGCTAACAAAACAGTTAATAAATTCTTTTTTTTAAATAGTAAATTTTTCATTTAATTATCTTTCTATTATCAGTTTTTTCAAAAAATGCTGTAAAAATGAGGAAAACAAGCTTTTAAGTGTGATATTTTTACAACATTTATAATAAAAACAATCAATAATTAAGCTTGTACTACCATTTTTACAGATTGATTATAATTTATCAATATTCATATATGAAAATATTAACAAAAGGAGAAATTATGAATAATTTTAAAAAAGTAGGATTAACAGCATTGGCTGGTTCTCTTGCTGCTCTTTCTGCTAACGCTGCAGAAATGTCAGTAAGTGGTGCTACGTTGTTAACTTACACTACAGAAGATGCAACAGAAACAACTGGTAACCCTTATGGTATGAAAACTAACCTAGCATTTACTGCTTCAGGTGAAGTTAACGGATACACAGTATCTTACTACCAAGCATCACAAGATCAATTTGCTGGTATGTCATCAGCTAGATTATCTATTGATATGGGTGATATGGGAACAATTGCATTTGACCAAGGTTCAGGATCAGGTCTAGGCACTATCGATGATAAAACACCGACTGCTGCAGAAGAAATCTGGGATGGAATCGATGGAGCATCTGGTTTAGTTGGTGCAGCTGGCGCTTCAGGTGTATGGAACTACATCCAAACTATGGGTGGCGTTACTTTTAACGGTGCTATAAGAAAAGGTTCAGGAACTAAGAACGCTGATGGTGCTTCTTCAGGAACTGGTGGAAGTGCTTTTGACTTTGCTTTACTTGCTGACGGTGATACGTTGGGTATGGAAGGCTTAGCAATGGGTGCTGGTTATGGTAAAAATACACCTGCAACAGCAACATCTCCGGATGATAAGCATACAACTGTGTTTGCTAACTACTCTATGGGTCCAGTAACTTTAGGTGCGCAAGTATCAAAAATTGATATTGGATTATCAACTACTGCGGATCAAAACGCTGTACGTTGGGGATTAGCATTCAACGTGAATGACAATCTTTCCGTTTCTTACGGTGAAGCAGACGTTGAGTTTGATAACGCAACTACAGCTGACGTAACTGAATCTACTGATGGTATGGCTATTGCTTACACAATGGGATCTATCAAAATTGCTGGAAACAGAAATGAAGTTTCCAACGCTGATGGTACTTCAGGATCTAAAGATGCAATGACAGAAATAGCTGTTTCATTTGCGTTTTAGTAATTGATTTAGAAAATTTAAAAAGCCCCAATTTATTGGGGCTTTTTTTTGTCTAAAATTTAGATTAACTTATTTAGCTCTGTTAAGAATGGAGCAAACTTTTCAAAAGAATTTAAAGAACTTTTGTAAATGGGTTGCCTTGCTTGAGAGGTACTCATCGTCTTAATTGGAGCTTTATTTTTATGAAACTCAAGGCATTTTTCATCCCAAGAAAGTTCACAAAATTTTATCATTTTTTTTATTTCTGCTTCTGGATTATTAATTATATTTTCATATTTTGCTTCGTATATTGAGTCTGAAAATAAATTTTTCCAAAAATTCATTAAATTAGAATACATATTATAGTAAGTACCAAGTTCTTTTTGATTATAGGTAAAATTTAAGCCTGCTTCAAAAAAATTTTTATACAATGAGAGGCAATTATCTTTAGAATTACGAGAACAGTGTATTATTTTTGATTTAGGAAAGAGTATTTTTATCAATCCAATCCATCTAAAATTTAAAGGAGCCTTATCAGTTATAAAAATTTCATCAGTGTTAAATCGATTTAAATAATCATAATAAATTTTTCTTAATTCATCAGCTAAAGACTCTTTATTAGTTAATTCATTAATTTTTTCTATAGATATAAAATTATTAATCATTAGCTTATCCTTCACAATTCTGGAAAGTATTGGAAGTTCTCCTGCCCCAAAAACGCTTGAGTGGGATGATATTATTTGTTCGACAAGCGATGTTCCAGATCTAGGCATACCTAAAATAAATATTATATTTTTATGATTCAGGTTTTTTTTTGCTTCGTTATTAATATTAATTTGACTAAATATTTTTTTTAATTCATTAAAAAATTTGATATCTTCGTTTAAGTTAAAATTAAATGATTTTCTTTGGATCTTATTTCCTAAATCTAAATTTTTAAATGACTCTTCAATTAACCCCATATCTTCATTAGCTTTTGCAATAGCAAAAAGTAGATTAACTTTTTGAGCATCATTTAAATCTAGGTTATTAATTTTTAAATTCATTTCTTTAAAATGATCATTACCAATTTTATATTTTGTGGATTGACTTATTAATATATCTGCTTGTGTAAATTTAGGGTTAATTAGTAGAGTTTTTTTGGCATATTCTATTGCCAGTTCAAACTTGCCTATCCCTTGGTAAGCCAATGCTAATGAATATAAAGTCACTGGTAGTTGATTATTAATTTGTAAAGCTTTTCTGTATAAATTAATTGCAGAATTAAAATCGTTATTATCTTTTTTTAAATTTCCAAGATTTATATAAGCATTGATATATTTTGGTTTTTTTTCAATAATTTTTTGAAATAAATCTTCTGATAGTTCAATTTCACCTATATTTTTGTATACATTTGCTAAATTATTCATAATTGCAATATTGTCTTGATCCATATTTATTCCTTTAACAAAAATATCTTTGGCTGAATTAAAATTACCAGTATTTTGATAAGCGGATCCTAAAATATTATATAATATAATATATTCTGGAAATTCTCGTATAAGTTTTTTGCACTTAGAAATTACCAAATCGAACTTATTAGCATTAAATAAGTTTAATATAATTTTGATATTATCTTTAATATTTTTCATTTTTAAATCTTGATCTTATTATCATTTTTAAAATAAGAAATTCCAGCAAAACCGTAGGCTCTTACCATTTTTAATCTATTTAGGTTTTGTTGCGTAATACCTCCCAAGGCAATCACTTTTTTATTAGTTTTAGATGCCAGGAGATTAAATTTTACAGGATTCAAAAAATATCTATTTTTATTAGTTTTAAATAATGGAGATATAAAGATCATTTTAGCACCTTGTTTTTCTTTTATCTTTATTTCTTCAATAGAATGGGCGGAGCCAATTATTATAAATTTTTTTTTAATATTTGTTTTATTAACATTTTGGCTTTTATTAAAAGAAGGTAAGTATACACCATCTAAATCAAGTCTAATTGCTAATTTTAAATTATTTGATAAAAAAAACTTTCTCCCATCTTTATTGCAAATATTTTTAATATTTAGGATCAGTCTTAAGTCATGTTTAACAGAGTAATTTCTATAGATTATTGCAATTTTTTTATCTAATTTTCTGATATAATCCTTCTTAAAATCATCAATAAATGAAAAAAAATTCGGTAATTTATTATGCATAACAGTCTAGATAATTTAATTGAAATTCAAAAAGAAATACAATTAAAAATTGATAAACCAAAAGATACTATTAAATTACCAAAAATTATTGCTGTTACCAAAACACAACCTATGACAAAAATTTTACCATTGATAAATTATGGCCATCTTGATTATGGAGAGAATAAAGTTCAGGAAGCAATCGAAAAATGGGGAAATATAAAATCAAACTTCAACCATCTAAATCTTCACATGATTGGAAAACTTCAATCCAATAAAGTAAAACAAGCCATTTTTCTTTTTGATTATATTCATTCTTTAGATAATTTAAAATTGGCAGAAAAAATTTCAAGTGAGCAAATAAAACAAAAAAAAAAAATAAAATTATTTATTCAAATTAATATTGGAGAAGAAAATCAAAAAAGTGGAGTTCAAATTTCAAATGTAGAAAAACTTTATAAAACTTGTATCCACGACCTCGGTTTAGATGTTATTGGACTAATGTGTTTACCTCCAAATAATGATGATGTGTCTTCTTATTTTTTAAAGATGAAAAATTTAAAAATTCATTACAATTTAGATGAGTTAAGTATGGGCATGTCTAATGATTATATGGAGGCAATAAAATTTCAATCAACTTATTTGAGAATTGGGTCTAAAATTTTTGGTCAAAGAGGCTAACCTATTTTAATTTTAGTTTTTTGATCTATTAATTTTAATAAAATTTCAAAATCTTTTCTTTTAAGTGCGATGCATCCTGCGGTAGGTTTGTAGTTATTTGTTAAATGTATAAATATTGCGCTACCCTTTTTTGGAATTTTTTTATGATTATGATTTATAGAGATTAAGTAATCATACTTATGATCTTTCCTATAAAAATTTTCTTTATGATTTTTTGTAGAAACACTAATTTCTTCATTATATTTTTTATGATTAGGATCATCACACCACGCTATGTTTTTTGTAATAATTTTTTTTTTAATTTTACACTTTATAGTTCCAATCCGGTCTTTTCGAAAATATAACTTAGTAAGATTAAAAAGTCCTTTTGGTGTTGTAAAATCACCTTCTTTTTTATTAGAATTTATTCCATTTTTCCCAATACAACATTTAAAATGATGTGCATCAACTATAAGCGTGTCTTTATTTTTTATATGTATTATCATAAGCTACATCTTAAATGATTAAACAAAATGTCAATATCGTTAATTTTAATATATTATATAAAATCTTAGAAGAGATTAAAGAAAACTTATCATTTAATATTATTGAATATGAAAATGAAAAAGATTTTAATAAACAAGATAAAATTTGTTTAAAAAATTCTTTAACAATTATAAATCCTGATAAAGCAAATTCAGACGAAAAAAATTTATTAGTTTTTAAAGACTTACCTATATCCTTGATTAAATTAGTTGAATTAATCAATATTAACTTAATCAAATTAAAATTTAACCATCAATCAAAAGTTAATATAAATGGTTATGAACTTAATTTAAATTCAAAATTTTTTTCTAAGAATAGTGTTAATTTAAAATTAACCGAAAAAGAAATTGAAATTATTTTGTATCTAGACTCAAAAAAAACAAAACAAAATGTGCTAGATCTACAGAAAAATATTTGGGGATATTCTTCTGAGCTAGAAACTCATACAGTAGAAACTCACATTTATAGACTAAGAAAAAAAATAAATGAAAAATTTAAGGATAAGAATTTTATTATGAGTCACAATGAAGGTTATTTTATTGAATAAGAATAAAAATTTTATAGCTAAAAGCCTAAAAGACCTAAAATTTAACTATAAAATTGTTAAACCAAAAAATAGGCTAGAATAGTTTTAAAAAAAAGACTAATTAAGTCTAGCACCCATTTGCTGAATTATTTTTGATGACATTTCTGTACCTTTCTCTAAACTTTCGTGAATTGTTAAATTATTAATATAACCATGAAGGTACCCTGCTGCAAATAAGTCGCCTGCACCAGTTAAATCAACAATATTAAGGTTTTTTTTACTCTCACACGTAATTACCTCACTCTTATTTATGGCAACACTCCCACTTTCTCCACGTGTAATAATAATTATCTTTCCAAGTTGTCTACCAAATGAAATGACTTCTTCAAAGTTTTTTGCATCTATTAATGAAGTAATTTCTTGTTCATTAGCAAAAGTAATATCAATTTTATTTCTAACTAGATCTAAAAATTTTTTTTTATGTCTCTGAACACAAAATGAATCAGACAACGACATTGCTACTTTATTTGAGTTTTGAATTGCTTTGTCAAAAGCAGATTTAGGATCACCGTCATCCCATAAATATCCCTCTAGAAAAATTATTTTACTTTTCTTAACTGAATTTACATCAACATCGTTTTGATTTATTTTTCCAGCCGTTCCAAGAAATGTACACATTGTCCTTTCAGAATCTGGGGTGATTAAAACTAGACAAGTTCCAGTTGGTAAAACTTCCTTTTTTTTTGAATAAAAATAATCAACACTCTCTTTTTTTAAACCATCCTCATATTTTTGACCCCAATCATCATCATTGACCTTGCCAATAAAACCCACTTTATTTCCTAACTGAGATAAACCAACAATAGAATTTGCAACCGATCCACCAGAAAATGTACCTTCAATTTTTTGGTTTAATAATAGTTTTTTAAATCTAACTTCATCAACAAGCTCCATACCGCCTTTGGTTAACCCATTTTCTAATAAAAAATTATCATCTACTTTACAAATAACATCAACTATAGCGTTACCAATTCCTAGTATTTTCATATTAAGCTTTTTTTATTTTAATTGGATTTTTACGGTTAGGATAACAAGCGGTACAAATTTTACAAGTTAAACCATAACACGCTCTAGCCTTACAAAATTCTCTTCCATAATAAATTATTTGAAGGTGAAGCTTATTCCAAGTTTTTATGGGGAATATTCTTTTTAAATCTTTTTCAGTTTGAATAACATTTTTACCATTTGTTAACCCCCATCTCTGAGCTAGTCGGTGTATATGGGTGTCCACAGCAAATGCTGGTATCCCAAAACCTTGAGACATGACTACACTTGCTGTTTTATGGCCTACACCAGGCAGTTTTTCAAGTTCTTCAAAAGTTTTAGGAACTTTACCACCATGCTTTTCTAAAAGTTGCCTTGACATCAAATAAATACTTTTAGCCTTGACTCTAAAGATACCTATACTTTTTATTAATTTTTCGATTTTTTTTTCCCCTAATTTTACGAAGTGTGCAGGTTTATTATATTTTGGATATATATCCTTAGTTACATTATTAACATTTATATCCGTACATTGTGCTGACAAAAGAACGGACGTTAAAAGAGTGAATTTATTTCTGTGCTTTAAAGGAATAGGAGTTGTTGGATAAAGTCTATTTAAAATTTTTAGTATTCGTTTTGCTTTTTTTTTCTCGCTCATTATCTAAAAATTCAATAGATCTCTCATTGAATAAAGTCCAGGCTTTTTATTTATAAGCCATTTTGCAGCAGTCAAAGCACCATCTGAATATAGAGCCCTATCAAATGCCTCATGATTTAATGTTATTGTTTCCTTGCCACTTGAAAATGTTACTTCATGTTCTCCAATAATTTCATTTTTTCTAATTGAATTAAAATTAATTTTTTGTCCATAAGGAAAAAATTTTTTATTTAAAAATTTTCTACCAATCAAACTATAAAGACTTTTATTTTTTCCATCAGCAATACCTTTTCCAAGCATTAAGGCTGTTCCTGAAGGGTAATCCTTTTTATGTTTGTGATGAAGTTCAAATACTTTGCTTAAATAGTCATCATTTAATGATTTTGAAGCAATTTCAGTTAGATACATTAATAAATTAACACCCAAGCTCATATTACCAGCTTTTAATATGGGAATTTTTTTTGAATATTTTTTAATTAAATTATCTTCTTTTTTGTTGAAACCAGTTGTTCCAATAACCACCTTTTTTTTGAGTTTCGATGCAATTTTAAGGATCTCGAGTGTGCATTTAGGAACGGTAAAATCTATTATTACATCAGTTTTTCTAAAAGTCTGCTCATTATTTAAATCAAGTTTAACTCCAGCTATTTTTTTATTAATAGGCTGTTTTTCTGTGAGAGTTACTAATTTAAAGTATCTATTAGATTTAGATGATTTAATAAGCTGTTGACCCATTCTTCCAAGGCACCCAGAGATAGCTAAATTAATTTTTTTCATTTAATAAAATATTAACCTTTTTTAGTTAATTAGTCTTTTAGTTTTTCCAGAAACTCTTGGCTTTTTGAAAGAATTTTTTAATACTTGGGTTAGATTTTTCGTTTTCAATTTCTCTAAATTTCTCAAGTAATTCTTTTTGTTCTTTATTTAAAGAAATAGGAACCTCGGTATTTACTTGAACATAAAGATCTCCATTTCCACTGCCTCTTATATAAGGCATACCTTTTCCTTTTAGTCGAAACTGTTTCCCATTTTGAGTTCCATCAGGTATTTTAATTTTTGCTCTACCACTGTCAATTGTTGGTATTTCTATTGTTGTTCCCAAAGCTGCATCAGCTATTGATATTGGAAATTCAAAAAATAAATTTTCATCTGATCTTTTAAAAAGATCATGAGAATGAACGTTTACAAATAAATATAAATCACCACTAGCCCCACCTTTAGTTCCAGCCTCACCTTTACCAGCTAATCTTATTCTTGTTCCGTCATCAACACCCTTTGGTATTGTTACAGACAATTTTTTAGAAGCTTGTTTATTACCTTGGCCGTTACAGTCATTACATGGGTTTGTTATTTCTTCACCAGTTCCAGCACATTGAGAACACGTTTGTTGAACAGTAAAGAAACCTTGGTTGGACCTTACTTTACCGTTTCCTCCACAAACTGTGCATCTGTCAGGAGAAGAACCTGGTTTAGATCCATTACCTTTGCAGGTAATACATTTTTCTGTAGTTGAAAATTTTATATCTTGTTTTTTTCCTTCATACGCCTCTTCAAGAGTAATTGATAAATCATACCTCAAATCAGAGCCTCTATTATTAGAATTTCTTTTCCCTCTGGATCTTCCTCCACCTCCAAAATCTCCAAAAAAATCCTCAAAAATATCTGAAAAATCAGCTCCACCAAAACCACCACCCTGTCTTCCACCACCACCCTCAAAGGCTGCGTGACCAAAGTTATCATAATTTTGTTTTTTTTCTTGATCTGAAAGAATACCGTATGCTTCACTTGCTTCTTTGAATTTATCTTCAGAAGCTTTATTGCCAGGGTTTTTATCGGGGTGATGTTTTACGGCTAGTTTTCTATATGCTGATTTTAATTCTTCAGGGTTTGCACTCTTGCTAACACCCAAGACGTCATAAAAATCTCTTTTAGCCATAAGTTACTTTAAGATTGTTGTAAGTCTTAAGCGCTTTTTTCTTTATCTTCTTCTTTTACTTCTTCTTTATCTTCTTCTTTATCTTCATCTTTTACTTCTTCTTTTACTTCTTCTTTTACTTCTTCAAAGTCTGCATCAACTACATTATCATCTTTTTTTCCTTCATCATTTTTATCACCATCTTTAGATGAATCTGGTTTTTTTTCTTGAGACTTGTAGATAGCTTCTCCTAATTTCATAGAAGCTTGGACTAAGATTTCTGTTTTTTTCTTAATATTATCAATGTCAGTTCCTTTAATTGCTTCCTTTAAGCTAGATGAGGCATCTTCTATTGCTTTTTTATCAGCATCAGAAACTTTAGCCCCATGTTCTTTTAGATTTTTTTCAGTTGAATGAATTAAGGTATCAGCTTGATTTCTTGCATCTACTGATTCTCTCTTTTTTTTATCTTCTTCTTTATTTGCCTCTGCATCTTTAACCATCTTTTCAATTTCTTCGTCACTTAATCCACCAGAAGCTTGAATTTGAATTTTTTGTTCTTTTCCAGTTCCTTTATCTTTTGCGGACACACTGACAATTCCATTTGCATCGATATCAAAAGTTACTTCAATTTGAGGAACTCCTCTTGCAGCTGGTGCGATACCAACTAATTCAAAATTACCTAACATTTTATTATCAGAAGCCATCTCTCTTTCACCTTGAAGAACTCTTATTGATACGGCTGGTTGATTGTCATCTGCAGTAGAAAAGACTTGGCTTTTTTTTGTTGGTATTGTTGTATTTTTTTCAATCAATTTTGTAGATACTCCACCTAAAGTTTCAATTCCAAGTGATAAAGGTGTTACATCTAAAAGAAGTACGTCTTTAACATCTCCTTGAAGTACACCAGCTTGAATTGCAGCACCCATAGCAACAACTTCATCTGGGTTTACACTTTTATTTGGATCTTTTCCAAAAAAGTTTTTAACCTCAGCTAATACTTTTGGCATTCTTGTCATTCCACCTACCATTACAATTTCATCAATTTCGCTTGCAGTAAGGCCAGCATCTTTAAGTGCAGTTTTACAAGGTGGTAAAGTTTTTGAAATTAAATCTTCAACTAAAGCTTCTAACTTCGCTCTAGTCATTTTTAAGTTTATATGTTTTGGACCCGTTTTATCTGCAGTTATAAAGGGTAAATTAACATCAGTTTGTTCAGCAGAAGATAGTTCAATTTTAGCTTTTTCAGCTGCTTCTTTTAACCTTTGAAGAGCTAATTTATCTGTTTTTAAATCAATACCATTATCTTTTTTGAACTCACCAACTAAGTAGTCAACGATAGTATTATCAAAATCTTCTCCTCCTAAAAATGTATCACCATTTGTGGATTTTACTTCAAATACACCATCTCCTAATTCAAGAATGGATACATCAAAAGTTCCACCACCTAAATCATAAACAGCAATTTTTTTATTTTCTTTTTTCTTATCTAAACCATATGCTAGAGATGCAGCAGTAGGTTCATTAATAATTCTTAAAACTTCTAGACCTGCAATTTTACCTGCATCTTTTGTTGCCTGTCTTTGAGCATCATTAAAGTAAGCAGGAACAGTTATTACTGCCTTAGTTACTTCTTGACCTAAATACTTTTCTGCAGTTTCCTTCATCTTTTGAAGAATAAAAGCTGATATTTGTGAGGGTGAATATTTTTCACCTCTCGCTTCAATCCAAGCGTCATTTTTTTCTGAATTAACTATTTTAAAAGGTGCTGCTGCAATATCTTTTTTTACAGTAGGATCTTCAAAATTTCTTCCAATTAATCTTTTTACAGCAAATATAGTATTTTCAGGATTAGTTACTGCCTGTCTTTTAGCTGGCTGCCCAACTAGTTTTTCACCATCATCAGTAAATGCGACAACTGAAGGAGTTGTTCTTGCACCTTCAGCATTTTCTAATACTTTAGGCTGACTACCCTCCATGATCGATACACATGAATTTGTTGTTCCTAAATCTATTCCAATGATTTTGCTCATAATTTAAATCCTATCCTTCATATAAGTGTTAATTTTTAATCTACAAGTTCTGACAAATATTATTAATTGTCTGAATTCTCTTTGTTTTCCTCACTTTTCTCTTCTTCAGTATCTATTTTTTTTGAAACGCCCACTAGAGAGGGTCTCAATAATCTATCTTTCATCATAAAGCCTTTTTGAATTTCTTGTACAATTGTACCTGGTTCTTTTTGATCATCATTAATTTCCATCATTGCTTGATGAAGATTTGGATCAAGTTTTTTACCAATCGAATGTATAGGTGTAATTCCATTTTTTGATAAAATAGAAACCATATCTTTATTTATAATATCAAAATGTTCTAAGGTTTTCTTTAATGCCTCTGAATTTTTTAATGCTTCATCATTTATTAATAATTGTTTTGATCTTTCAAGATTGTCAATTAAATTTAGAGTTTCTTTTGCAAAAGCAAAACCACCATAATTAAAAGCATCTTCTCTTTCTTTTTCAAATCTTCTTCTTTGGTTCTCCATTTCAGCAAAAGCTCTAGCCAATTTATCTTCTAGTTCTAAAATTTTTTCTTCTGGGGTAATTTCTTTTATTTCATAACCTTTTTCTGAAGTATTTTTTTCATCTTTATTAATTTGATCTTCAGGACCGACCTCTTTGGGAGAACTCTCTTGATTTTCATTGTTGATGTTTTGATCTTTTTCCATTGAGACTTATATGGTATGAAATTTGATAATTGCTAGATGTTAAAAAAAAAAATTACGAAACTATTAGTAGGCACCAATAATAGAGGAAAATTAAAGGAAATTAGGGACTTATTACCTAAAAAACTTGAAATTTATTCCCCATCAGACTTTAAAATGAAAAGTCCCACTGAAAATGGGCAAACTTTTGAAGAGAATTCTTTAATTAAAGCAAAGTATTTTTCAAAAAAAACTCAGATGACATGCTTAGCTGATGACTCAGGGCTAGAAGTAGATCTACTTAATGGAGATCCTGGAATTTTTTCTGCTAGATGGGGTGGAAAGGGTGGTGATTTTAAAAAGGCAATGGATAGAGTTTATAAAGAATTAGATAAAAAGGATAAAAATTGGAGAAATAAAAAGGTTAAAGCAAGGTTTGTTTGTGTCTTAACTATTTATCAGTTAAATAAAATAATAATAAACTCAGTTGGTAAAATTGAAGGAAGTATCTCACCTTCGATGAAAGGAAGGTTTGGTTTTGGTTATGACCCTATATTTATACCATTTGGAAAAACAATAACTTTTGGTGAGATGAAACCTTTTAATAAATATAAAATAGATCACAGATATAAAGCTTTTAAAAAAATCAAAAGATTTTTTTAAAACTTCCATTTTCTACTTTATAAAAGTTTAAGATATGATTAATTTTATTATTCTTAATTTCAAAAATTCCAACTTTGCCTTTAAATAATTTTTTTTTTTGAAAAATTTTTTCATCTATTACAGAGTCATTTTGAAGAATTAAATAGTAAACAAGCCCAATTAAATCAAAGCTCAAAAAAGATAGTTGGTTAGGATAATGATTATATATTTCAAAATATTCAGATGAAAATTCTTCATAATTCTTTTTGTTTACTGACGGAAAATAGATTGGTTGTGAGCTTTTTTCTTTAAGTAGAGATTCATCAAACCACTGATTAAGAGTTATATAATATTTTTCTTCAGGAGAAATATCAGTATAAAGCAATGACGTTGTTACACTTTTTAAACTTTCATCAAAATCTGCAATTATTAAAGAGTCAAATTTCACATTTCCAAGAGTGTCCTTTTTTTTTAATTTTTCAATTAACCGCTCTTTATTACTTTCATCTGATTTCTCAATTCTTTTTATTTCATCTTTAAGGTTTTGTTTCCTTCTTTTATAGTTTGTTATTTTTTCAATTTGTTGTGTTAGTTTTGTTGGGTTAGTATCATATGTATATTTTTTTATTAATTTTATTTTTGAAATAGATATGGCTTGTTTGATTTCATTTTTATAACTTACGTCTGGAGTTAAAAAAATAGTCTTTTTTATTTCATTTAGTTTTATAAATTTTTTAATTGCATTTAATTGTGAGGTAGCGTTAATGCCAGCACTTATAATATTCTTTGAATCATTATTGTTTTTATTGGTTAATGATAAAAAAGTAAGCTCACTTAATTCATCAAGATATATTAGATTTTCATTAAAAACTGGTCCAATAACAATTCTTATATCCAGTCTACTTAATTCCTTAGCAGCTGCCAAAGTAATTCTAGGATCCGACTTTGTATCTTTAGGGATAATTTCAATAGATGGATTATTTATTTTATTGATCGCTAGTTGGGTAGATTTAATTATAGATTGACCAATTTGTGAATATTTACCTGTTAATGGAACAAGCAATCCAATCCTAATTTTTTTATCAGCAATCGCTTTCCCCAAAGAAACTGAAAAAATAAAAGTTATAAGTAATATAATTTTAATAATTTTCTGCATTTTAATGTTATTATTGTAATAATTATAGTTTAATGATTCTACATACTGAAAACATAAATAACAAAGTTAAAAGTGGTCTTTACATTGTTGCTACACCAATAGGTAATCTTAGTGATATTAGCATAAGAGCCCTAGATGTACTAAAAAAATCTGATTATATATTATGTGAAGATACCCGTACCTCAAAAATTTTATTAGATAGATATGAAATTAAGTCAAAACTTATTTCAAATCATAAATTTAATGAAAAAAAAAATTTAGTAAAAATAATAGATATTTTAAAATCAGATTGTATTGTGTCGTTAATTTCTGACGCTGGAACTCCATCGGTTTCAGACCCAGGAGCAATACTAATCAACGAATGTTTAATAAATAAAATCGATATTTTTCCAATACCAGGAACTTCTGCTGTATCAACTGCTGTTTCTATAAGTGGGTTTAGTGAAAAATATTTATTCTATGGTTTTTTACCAGAAAAAAAGAAAAAATTAAGAGAAGATTTTGAAAAATTATCTAATTTGAATTGTTGTATTGTTTTTTTTGTCTCCCCTCGAAAGTTTAATAGGTTTGTAAAAGAAATTAAAAATTATTTTACAGAAAGGAATATTTTAATATGTAGAGAAATGACAAAGTTTTATGAGGAATACATCAGAACATCTGTTGAAAATCTTGAACCATTTAAGGAAAGCCCTAAAGGCGAGTTGACCATTGTTATTTCTGAAAAAGGAAAAAAAAAAAATTCATCGATAATACTAAAAGAATCTGATAAAAAAGTGATTAGAAAAATGATTAGAAAGCTAAGCATTAAAGATATTACAGACTTAATTAGCGAAAATAGTAATGTACCAAAGAAAGAGATTTATAACTATTGTCTTAAATTAAAAAATGAAAAATAGAATTATTTTAATAACTTTGGTGTTCTTAATACTTGTTGGTTGTGTAGGAATTAGCTCAAAAGGTATTTTTGGTTCAGGCGTTAGTATTGCATTTGATCCAAGATCTTTGGGAACACAGATAGATGATTCCGTAATGCAAAAAAATCTGTCAGCAAGGATTATCCTTAAAGATAAAAAATATTTATTATCAGTGTCAACAAAAGTTTTAGATGGCAGAATTTTCTTAACAGGCAAAGTTGAGAATCCAGAAGAAAAACTCAAACTTACCAAATTAGCTTGGGAAACCAAAGGAGCAAGATCTGTAAAAAATGATATTAAGATAAAAGAAGAATTTAATTTTTCTCAATCTGCTAAAGATGTATTAATAACATCACAATTACGTACTGCACTAATTTTTAATAAAAAAATTAAAGCATCCAACTACCAAATAGATACCTATAAAAAAAAGATATTTATTTATGGAATTTCTTTAACAGCAGATGAAAGAAAAGAAGTTATAAGGGAAGCAAAAGAGATACTTGATGTTAAGAATGTTATATCAAGTGTTGTTTTAGTCGAAGATTTAAGAATTCAAAAAAATTAACTTTTTTTATTATAATCGATGACTCCAGCCGAATAAGCAGCAACTGATGCTAAATTTAATATATCAGAAGTTGATGATCTTAAAGGGGCAATTTCAATTGGTTGAGCTAGGCC